>Ga0181406_1000733_pt1 | contig 12297 bp, 7 predicted proteins | sample 29SPOviralmetaG_FD_130135 | JGI IMG/M metagenome (GOLD analysis project Ga0181406, IMG submission 130135) | Marine viral communities from the oligotrophic San Pedro Time Series (SPOT) site, San Pedro Channel, CA, USA - 29 SPOT_SRF_2011-12-20 | ecosystem: Environmental > Aquatic > Marine > Strait... | reverse complement strand
GTTCGTATATACTTCTAAATTCTTCTCGCATAACCCAAGGCATATTCTTTTTAGTTCTTGATTTACAATCAAGTCTATATGCTTCGTCTAAATCTTTTTCTCTGTATAGTATCATTGTAATTTATTTAATGCTTCAGCAACTTTTTCCATTCGTGTTCTTATACCGGGTTTTCCTAATTTTTCTGCATTTTTATATTCATCATTATTTAAAAATTCTATAGCAGCTTCTGCATATTTACCTTCGTTAATTAATTTTCTAGTATTTTTACTACCACCTATAGAACCTCTATAGTATTCACTAAATATAGGAATTTGTACATCTACTGGAAATTCATTAAATTTAGGAAGCATTTGATTTATTTGTTTAAGTCTTACTTTTACATCTTTATCTAAAAATTCTTCTGCTTCTTTTTCTGTTATTTTCATATCTTTTGCAACATCAGAACCATAGTGACCATATGCAATAGTATAATATTTTTCAGTAGGTACAGGTTTGTAAGCTTCTAATTTTAAACCTTCTTCTTCTCTAATATTTTCTTTTATTATATCTATTAAACTAATCTCACCACCAGTATTCATTTGTTTTCTAGCTCTTAATTTATTTAATAATCCACCTTTATTAACAAGCACTCTTTCTTCTTCATCTTTCATAATGCTACCTGCTTGAACATCATAAGGTATACCTGTCATCTTATCTATTCTTTCATCAGGCTCTTGAGGTACTTGAGGAACATCTGTAACTACTCCACCTTTTGCATAAGCAGTAAGAGGTTTATATTTTTCTTTTTTTTCTTTTTTACTAGAACTAATACTTCTAGCAGATGCTCTTAGTTTTTTCTTAACATCTTCTTGACCAAAAACTCCACCTATTAAATCATAAGATTGATAAAAAGGTAAATTAGTAACTATAATTTCTGGTATATCTTTTCTATAAAGAATAGAATCAATAGCATCTTGAGGCACAGGACCTGCAAAAGTTTTTAATGCTGTAGTAAAACCACCTACATCTCTTTTTGCTTCACTATTAAAACGACTAACATAATCAAATGGACCTAATCCTCCCCATCTTCTCCAACCTTCAAAAGCTATTTCGAACCCAGATTTATCTTCACCAGTTTCATAATCTTTTAAATTAGCACCACTAGACCTAAGAGTATTTGTAAGACTACCTATAGCAGTCATTAATAAAGCAGTAGCTACAGCTTTTGGCATTACTTGCATTTTATTATTTTTTCCTTCGTTAATAAATCTTTTTAAAATTGTATTGTTAAATACTGTTGGATATCCAGCAAACTGAACTAATAATTGAGCAGCAGGAGTAGAAAACCATAAAGCTCTATTTGCTTCTGCTACACTTGGATTTAAAATTATTTCTTTAGTAAATCTACTAGCACCTTTTTGTATGTCTTGTTGATAAAAAACTTTTTTATTTGCTTTAATTTCGTCAAATTTCCCTGCTTCATCTAAATGTTTATTATACCATGAAACAGCTTTATTTTCATCAATACCTAATTCGTTTAATTGTTTAGTTAAATATTCTCTATTTTCTTTTGAAACAGTACGACCAGCTAATGTTTTACCAGTAGCAAGTTGTTGTGCATTTTGTTTAATTAATCTTTTACCTGTAGTAAAGGATGCTAATTGAACAGCTTTTGTCCATTGAGTTAATAAATTAGTTTTAAAGAAAAGTTCTGCACCTATTCTAGCATATTCACTATTTAAACCTTCTCCTGCTAGACCTTCTAATCTAGCTTGTACAGATGATTCTAAAGCTAAACCTGTTTTATGTAACTCTAACCAACTTTCATCATCTAAAGCTTTAATACCTTTAGTTGTTTTACCTTGAGCTCTTTGAATAAATTTACTAGTTCTATCAACAACATCATCTGTTTCTTTTCCTATAGAAGTAAGTATATCTTTAAAAACATTTCCAGCATCATTAGGATTAGCTCGTTGTAATAAAAGAAAAGGTTCTGTAATACTTGATATAGTTGCAAATGGAAGGTGAGCCATTTGTTGAGATAGTTTTAAAAAGTCTGCTGTGCCTCTTGTATATTTATTTTTTTGAATTATACTTTTAGGCATATCAAGACCAGTTACACGATTGTGCATAGTTTTAATTTTTTCTACAACTTCTTTAGCTTCAGTAGGTTTCATACCAGATTTAGTTAATTCATAAAAAATTCCTGTCCCAGTCTTATCATTTCTTAAAAATTTATTTTCAAAATCAGCTGAAGTTTTACCAAAAATTTTAGTTCTAGCAGTTGCTTGTGCAACATTTCTAAAGTAATCTGTTAAAATAATTTGAACATCATCTTCTAAAAATTCTTTTAAATCATTATCTTTAATCTTAGTAAATCTTCTAGTATGAAAAGAACCACCTGCTCCTGATGTATCTTTAGAACTAAAAGGTGTATGTTTTAATGCTAACATATCTTCAACAATTTTTTCAGCTTTTAATTGTTTAGCTCTAGCAATTTGTTCTGGAGTAGCATCTTTTAAAAAATATTCTGTTATCTCTCCTCTTCTTTTTCCTTTAACACCTACTTCTTTTAAAAAATCTATTCCAAAAACGCTAACATCTAAAGCATCTTCTTTAGCAAGAAGTTTTGTTCCAGTTTCATAATTAATAGTAGGTACTTTACCAAGTTCACTAAGAGGGTCAGCATGTCCTGCATCAATAATTAATTGTTTTAATTTTTCTGGATTTTTTTCAATAGCTGAATATTTAAATACTCTAGGAAAATAACCTTCTACAAACTTAGTACCTATATTAAATAACCCAGCTGATAAGGCATCTTTATAAGATACATTTAATGTATTTCTTATGCCTTTATAAGCGTTAATAGTTTCAATATCTAATTGAACACCATTATATTTTTTATTTTTATATTGATTAATATTTTTAGTATTTATATTTGTATCTCTTAATAACTCAAGTAATTCATCATTTTGTTTTTTTGAAACTACAGCTTTCCAACCTTGTTTCCAACCACCGCTTTCAAAATCTACTTTTTGTAAAGCTTTACCTAAACCTGTTAAATATTTTCCTTCTAAAAATCCTAAAAATTCTCCGTAAGTTTGTGCTCTAGCTTCTTTTGCTCCAGCTTTTATTACACCAACATCATAGTCATATCTAAATTTAGCTAAAACTTCATTAAGAGTTTTAGATTTATTTAAATAATTTAAAAATTGTGTTGTAGGTTTACCAAAAGTATTTGCAATAATTTGATAAGCTACATTTTTCTTTCCATCACTAATAACATTTAAATCTAGTTCAGTTTCTTCTTCTATTTGTTTTCTAGATTTATTAGCTTGTTTATTAATATCATCTTCATTAGAAAATTTATCTATTTTTTCTTGTACTTTAGGAGGAGGTGATTCAACAAGCTCACCATCTTTATCTCTTTTAAGTTTCCTAGCAACAGCTGAAGCTCCTACTAAACCAGCACCAACACCTAAACCAAAAATACCACCTACTCCTGCTGATGTACCTACTCTACCATAATCTATATCATCTTCTATGCCTAAATCAACATCAATATCTTGTAAGAAAAAATCATGTGCTCCTCCCCAAGTAGCTCCTTCGGCTGCTGTAAGAAGTGGAAGTCCAGTTTTAGCAACAGCTGCTTTATTATTTAATTTAGCTTTAGCATACTTTTTAAAACCCATTTTTGCTGCTGTACCTAAAGCAGCTCTTCCTGCTAATGAAGCTCCACCCGTAGGAATAGCAAATAATCCAGCTAAAACATTTAAAGGGTCAGCTAAAACATCTATAGTTATATCTTTAACCATACCAAAGCGTTCTTTAAAACCATCTAGCTCAGTATTATCAAATTCATTTTTTAAGTATTCGTAGTCTTCTTTTGTTTGGTCATCCCAATCGCCTACTTGATAAGCACGAACTGCTGCAGAACTTAAACTATAATCAGCATCTCTAAGATACTCAAAAATATTATCGTTACTGCCTACTTTAATTAAAAATCTTTCAGCTCTTTCAGAAAAATTTTCATCTTCTCTTAAATCTTTTAAGCTCTTTTTAGTGCTAGTATTTATATTACTACTATAACCTTCTGGACTAACATATATTTGATTATCTAAATCTTCAACCACATTAGTAGACTCATCAGCCCAAGGATTATAAATATTAAAATCTTGACTCATACTTAATTATTTTTTACCAAGATATGTTCTAGCAAATTCTTGTTTTGTCATTTCAGAAAAAGATGTTGCTCTTCTAGCTTTTATTCTTTCTTCATTTTCTTCTAATCTTTTACCTAAATCTATTTTATATTCTTCATAATCTAAATCATCAGGATTACCAATTTCTTCAAATAATTTTATAATAAGTGCTTCTTTTATAGTTTCAGATTGTTTAGAAGTTACAATACTTTGATACTCAGCATCAAAACTTAATATCTTAGCTGACCTTGATAAAGTATTATAACCTGTAGGTAAACTATATGTGTTATCAGGGTTTGCAAGACTTTTAGTTAAATCAGGTTTTATTATATTTAACTCACCTGTCATTAAAGGAACTATGCCTCTAGTGTATTGTATATCTTTAGTTGAATATTTTCTATCTTTAAAAATTTTACCAGTAACTTCTAAACCTTGTTCTAAAACCATACCAGCAGCATATTGAGTTCTAGTTTCAATATTTTGCATATTTTGTTGAAATTCAGATAAAGAAAGTTTATCACCTTCTTGATAGTAAGCTTTATAAATTGCTTTTTGATATTGTCTATCTTTTAATCTAATTGAAAGAATACCTACATCTTTTAAAAATGTAGCTTCATCCTTAGGACTTTCTGAAACTATTTCTAAATATTCTTTTAAATCATTTGAACCAACAAATGTTAATCCACCTGTTACTTTACTTTTATATTCTCCTTCTTTTACTAATTCTAACATATTAGTTATATATAAAGGTACATCTTCCTCTCTAAATCCTTTCATATTTGAACCGTTATATTCTGCTTTTGCACCTTCATCACCAACACGAGCTACTGCAATAGCTTTATCAAGTATACCATTTAAATTACCACCTAAATTTAAAGAATTTAATGTAGAGTCTAAAGGAGCAGTACCTATTTGTTCTTCAGTTATTTTATTAAATAAATTTACACCACCATTACGACCTTCTTTTGTACCAAATCTTTTAAAAATTTCTGTAAAACCACCTAACATATTATTATTATCTTGATATTGTTTTGATATATTCTTATAATGTTGAGCTTCTAATTGAGTTAAATCATGTTCAGTTATAGCCATAGCTCTTTTAATTAATTCTTGTCTATCTAAATCTTGTTCACTTGCTGCTGTTCTAAAATCATTTACAAAACTTTCATATTTAGCTTTACCAGTTTTATCATCTACAGTAAACCATTGAGTTAATAATTCTTCATTTGCTAGTCTTAAAGTTTTATCAAAAGCAGAACTATTCATCCAACGATTATATTCATCAGCAGGTAAAGCATTTTTTATTTTTTTATCTATAAAAGGATTCATTTTTGTTTTAAAGGTATTATAGTCTGTAGTATCCATATATGCTTTAACTTTTTTATTTACATTTTTTTCATTAGGCATAAAGTTTTCTGGAATTACACTTACTAAATTAGCAATAGTATTTAATTGTGTAGCTTGTATTTTATTGTTTTTAGCTGCTATAGTCTTAGCAGCATTTAATTCAGCTTCTCTTTTTTGATAAGCTTTTCTAGCTAATCCACTAGCTCCAACTGCTAATCCTAAAGCAGCTGCAATTTTATCATTTCTTTTAGCTGACTTTCTATCTCTTTCTTCTCTTGCACTTTTTTGAGCTAGTAAAGAACTTCCTAGTTCTCCTGTAGTCATTGGAGAAATACTACTTGCTTTTTTTGTATAATCTACCATTTTAATTTTCCTCTGGTCTGCTTAATAAACTAGGTGGTGTATCGTCTTTTCTTCTTTCTAAAATACTTTGTTTAATTTCTTCTGGATTTATATCTTCTAATCTTTTTTGTATTTCTAAACCTTTAACAGAAGCAGGATTAACATTAGCAGCTTTAAAAACTTCTTCTTTAGCACTTATATTTGGTTTAGAATTTAATTCTATATCTTCTTCTGCTTCTTCATCACTAGCAGCATCAGCAGGGTCTCTGTCTTCTGGTCTATCTAATTCAGCATCTATTCCCATTCTTTCAGCAATAGCTAATAATAAATAAATAGTAGGTTCAATTAAAGTTACAAGTAAATCAGCATTCCATTGTCCTTTTTGAAAACCAACAGTTAATAATATTTGTGCTATATCAGTTATTGGTACACCATCCATCATCATAGTTGATAATGTTTCTAAATTTTCATCCTTTAACATTTCAAAAAAGATTACTTCAGTAGCTTCTTTAACAGAAGTATATCTAGGAGGTTGCTCCCAAGCATACGGAGCTTCTTTACTATTAGTTAAAGATTGTCCGGGAATTGGTCCTTGTAATAAATACTCTTGAGCATCTGGGTCTATTTCTATCATAATTTATTTCCTTTTTTTATACATATGACATCATTGCAAAGTCTTCAAAAGTAGCTCCATAGCCGGGAGCATTTTGAGCAAGATATTGTTGTTGAGCTTGATTAACATTTGAAAATGATTGACCATATATTTGATTTAAATAAAAACCATAAGGGTCTTGATTACCTAACTCATTAGCATTTACCATTTGATAAGGTGTTGGTCCAGTGCTATAATTATTAGTATCTACTCTATTTAAAGATTCTTGTGCTCTTTGTGAAGCTCTAACACGATTGTCTTGCATTATTTGCATATCTGTTGGTGATAACTCATCAGAATTAGTTAAATAATTATCATAAGTTTGTAATGCTCCTATTTTTCCATACATCTTAGCATTGTCACTGCCTTTTACTGCATCATAAAAACCAATATCAGGGTCGTTTAATCTAGACCACATATTTGTTGGTTCAGTAGTTCCTGCAGCTATTTCTCCTATTGATGGAGCTTTTGGAATTTTAAAAGATTTTTTAAGCTCTCCCGGAATACTAGCTCCAAAACTAGGTTGACTTGCAGTACGAAATTCAATAGCACCTGTTTTTGGATTTACAGTTCTTACTAAATCTTTACCTGCTCCAGCTTGATAAGCATCTATCTTAGTATTAATTTTATCCATATTAACATTATATTTAGATACATCTCTTAAAGCTTGTTCTTTACCTACTGCTAAATCAAAACCACCATCAGCTTTAAATTTTGCTTGTTCAGCAAAAGTCATATCACCAAAAGATTTACCACTAGCATCTTGAATATAAGTATTAGAAAACATACTATCACCTTGACCAGTAATTGCAGATTTATCAATCATACCACCAGTTGCATTACTTACAAAATCTCTAAAAGCACTTCCCATTCCTCTAGCTCCTTCTTGCATAAAAGGTCTACTAACTGCATTCATTCCCATTTCAATACCATTAGTAATACTACTAAAAACTCTACCTACTCCTTTTTTAACAAACTTTGCAGCATTACCAATTTGTTTTCCTATGTTTAAAATAAATTTTCCAACTGAACCCATGTTACCTAACCAGCCTTGTAAAGCTCCACCTAATCCGGGAAGAATTAAAGATAAAGCTATACTACCTAGTGGACCAAGTTTACCGAAAGCTTTAGCCACCTTACCTAAACCTCTTTTAAGTTCACGACCAATTTTACGAACTCCTTTAGCAATAGGTTTAACTATTTTTTTAATTGGTTTAAAAACTTTTCCAACACCTTTTTTTATAAAACTTCCTAATCCCATATTATTCTCCTTTTATTTTAAGTAAATTCATCTATTAATTTTGTTATTGCATCAACATTAGTTTTCCAATTATTAACACTTCCTGTACCAGATTCATTACCTAATGCAGCTATTAACAAAGAAGCTTTACGTTGTTCATCATTATCATATGCTTTAAATGCAAAGTCAGCTTCATCTCTTAATTCTTGCCATAAATTATTTAAAGCTTGAGAACTTAAAGCAAAAGCATTTTGTGCATTCTGTTGATTAACTGCATTAATAGCTGCAGTATCTGCTGTGTTAGCTTGTCTTCGCCATGCTACATTTGATTGTGCAATAGCTGTAGCATTTTGAGTATTAAATTGTTCTCTTTGAAAAACTTGTTGACTACTAAACTGGTCAACTTGTAAAGCTAAGTTTGCATTATTTTTAGCAATTTCTACTGCATTTTGAGTTTCTCTAGCTGCAGCAGCATTAGCAGCTGTAGCATTAAATTGATTCATTGCATTCATTTGTTGAGCATTATATTGGTCAGTTTGAGCTTTAAGACTTAACATAAATTGATTGACTTGATTTTCACTAGTAGCATTAAATTGAGAAGCTGCATTAATAGCTGATTGATTACTTAATAAACTTTGTTGTTGTTGTTGTGCTTTAAGTACATTAGCTTGTTGAGTGTTACTAAGATTACTTAAATCCATTTGTAAAAATGCTTGAGCATTCTGTATACCTAGTTTAGTATTTTGGTCAGCCTCTGCTAAATTTCTTTGTGACATTAATACAGCATTTTGTATTGTTGCTTGTTGTGTATTACTTGATTCTGTTAAAGCTACTGTTTGTAAGAATTTACTATTATTAATTGCTTGTTGTTGGTCAGCATTAAACTGAGCCATATCTAGTGCAAAAACATTTTGAGCATTAAACATTGCTGTTTGTTGTGCTAGTTCTGCATTTTTTAAATAAGCTGTAGCTTCTATACTTTTATCTTGAGCTACACTATTTTGAATTGCTTGAGCATTTGCTTGTGCTATTGGTAAAGCTGAAGTAATAATTGCATTAAGTAAACCATCTCTACCAACTGTAGAAGCACTTAATCCTCGTTGAGCTAACATTTGTTCTACTGCAGATACTGCTGGACTTGCCCACACAGGTATTTCATCATTTTCAATACCAGTTAATAACGCATCCATTTGAGTACTAATTAAAGCTTCTTTTGGTAAGCCTTCAATTATACCTCTTTGTTCTTCTGTAAAGTCTAAAAGATTTGCTTCTAAAGTTTCAGGGTCATTACCTAATGCTGTTATTTCACTTTCATTTAAACCAGCATTTCTTAATTGTTTTTTAGCACTTGTAATTCTTCCTAATGATGTACCTGCTACTTTAGCAGCTGTAGCTTTTGAAGCTTCACTAATAGTTCCAACAACTCTTTCTTGTAATGCTCCAGCAGGAATACTAACACTAGTTGTAGTAATAGGGTCTATTGATTTAACACCAGCAGCTTGAGATAAAGTATCAGCAACATCTGTACTAACACTACCTTGAGCAGATTCTACAACAGAAGTTTCAGGAACTTTAGCTACAGTAGCTGTAGTAGTTTCTATAGCTGTTGGAGCTTCTGGAATTGTAGCTGTAGGAGCTGTAGTAACTTGTTCAGTTTGTGGAGCTTGAATAGTTGGAGCAGTTATAGGTGTAGGTGTTTCACTAACCTGTAAAGCAGTAGCTTGTGTTGGAGTTATTTCTGTTCCTGTAGTATTTATTTTTGCTGGAGTAGGTATTTGTCCTACATTTGCAGGAAGATTACCCATAGCAATTTCTTCAGTTTGTTTACCTATTCTATTTACTCTTTCTTCTCTATCTTCTATTGCCATATTTGTTCTCGCTTCTTTTGCTAATTCTTCTTCTGTTTTAGGTGGTGATGGTTTATAATCTTCACCATAATCTATACCATAAATATTTGGTATTGTTTGATAAGTATTATTAAGATTTTGTACATAACTATTATAAGAATTATCTGCAGCTGCATTATATGCTTTCATTGCATTATTCCTTGCCATACCTACACCACCGGGTTCAGGATTATTTTTTTTATAATCTGCAATATACTCTTCTCTAGTTAAAACACCACCATTAGCAGCCTTAACTCTACCACCTTCACGATAATCTTGTCGTACTGAACTAGTACCTGCTCTATAACCTTTACGTTTCTTCATAACCTATTTTACTTAGCCTCGAAGAGTTTGTCAAGTTTTTCATCAATCTTTTCAAGCCTGTCAATTAATAAATTAAAATCGTCTTTGAGTTCTGTTTTAGTTACATACTCTCTAGCAATTTCTTCTCTAGTTTTATTTAAAAGCACATCTAACCTTTTAGCTTCTTTAGCATTTTCTCTGATACTGTATAGTACTGGTGCAAGGACCAAAGTTATAAATGCATTCCATATTAAATAAGATGAAAGTTCCATCCAAGAACCTCCTTTGATTAACTAGGTATACTAAAAGATTCGTCTGCTGTAGGACTCACTACTGGATTAGTAATAACTGAGTCTACTTGACTAGCAAATACTGCATCCCAATGTGAAACAGGACAAAGTGCTACTAAGTCAGCTTTAGAAAAATCTCCTTTACCTTGTAGTGTAAAGTTAGATTGAGCATCACCATTCATATCGGTATATGCTTGTTCAATAGTTTTATTAAATACAGACTTGTAATAAGTTGCATCACCTTCGCTATCGTTTTCATAAGTGTATTCAAATACCCACTTAGCTACTTTATTATTCGCATCTTCATACGGTGTAGCTTTTGTTAAGTCTTTTGTTACTGCCATTTTATTTACTCCTTTGAGTTTAGTTGTTGTTGTAATTCATCAACTTTCGCTGATAATTCTTGGATTGCTTTAACTAACATAGGTGTAAACTTATTATATGTTAAACCATATTGTTTTCCGTCTTCACTTAAATGTGTAGTTAAATTAGTTTCATCTTCTATTTTATAGCCATATTTTTTTTCTAGTTCTTCAACATCTTGTGCTAAAAATCCAACATCAAGAGATGTTTCTTTATGTGTTCCGTCTGTTGTAATTTTGTTTATATCTGCTGTAGGGTCAAGTTTATTTACATATTTACTTCTTTTATCCCAACGATAAGTAACAGGCTCTAATTGATTAATAAAACTTAAACCCATTTCCATAGGTTCTATATCTGTTTTATCTCTTTGGTCAGAAGCTACTGTCCAATCAACTTGTATATGTGCTGCACTTATATTGTCGTTACCTAAAAAGATTCCTTGACTAGCTGTTGTTACATTTCCACCCGGACTTCCTGTAACACCTGCCGAATTACCTAGAAAAATATTACTACTACCAGTAGTTAAATTATTACCTGCAAAAACTCCTACAGCAACATTAGCTCCACCAGTAGTACATTCTGTTAAGGCATCTTTACCCACTCCAACATTTTGATTTCCTGTCGTATTAGCATCTAAAGCTGTAGAACCTACCGCAACATTTGAATGTCCTGTGGTATTTTCACCTAAAGAACTTCTACCAACAGCTGTATTTGAATCTGCTGTAGTATTTGCTTGTAGTGCATCAACACCCACAGCTACATTATTTGTTCCAGTAGTATTACTGTCCATACAATCATTACCAATTGCTACGTTTGCATCTCCTGTGGTAATAGCTTTTAGTGTAAAAGAACCAACTGCTGTGTTATTTTCTCCTCCAGTGTTTGCAGCCATTGCTAAATAACCAACAGATGTATTATTAGCACCAGTAGATACTTTTTGACCATCTGTTCCTATTGCAACATTTTGATTACCAGCTGAACCTGATAAAGAATCTAAACCTATTGCAATATTATTATTTGCAGTAGTTACAGCATCAAGGGCTGCTGCCCCAATAGCTATGTTATTTGTTCCTGTGGTATTTGCTAATAAAGCATTTTTACCTACTGCTACATTATTAGAAGCTGTAGTTATATTTGCTCCAGCTTGAAGCCCTAAAAGAGTATTAAAAGTTCCAGTAGTAATATCTAGTCCTGCTCTCATACCTACAGAAGTATTACCTTCACCTGTAGTAAGACTTTTTAATGTTTCATAACCAAGTGCTGTATTTTGTTCAGCAGTAGTAATAGCTAACATAGAACTTGCACCAATAGCTGTATTAAAACTTCCTGTAGCAGCTGTACTACCTGTTGCTCCTAAAGTAGCGTTACCTACTGCTACGTTATTTGAGCCAGTTGTTAAGTTTTGAGCAGCAAAAGTACCAACAGCTACATTTGTAGCTCCTGTAGTCAAACCCACTCCAGATGAAAAACCTAACGCTGTGTTATTTGCTCCTGTGGTATTAGCTCCTAAAGAATCTGTACCTACTGCTGTGTTACCATCCGCAGTTGTATTAGCATCTAAAGCTCCTTTTCCGACAGCTACATTACTAGCTCCTGTTGTGTTTTTTCTTAAAGCAAAAAAATCAAAACCTGTAATACTAGAAGATGTAGTGTTTTCTTCTAAACCTTGACAACCTACTGCTGTATTACTTC
>Ga0181406_1000728_pt1 | contig 12370 bp, 6 predicted proteins | sample 29SPOviralmetaG_FD_130135 | JGI IMG/M metagenome (GOLD analysis project Ga0181406, IMG submission 130135) | Marine viral communities from the oligotrophic San Pedro Time Series (SPOT) site, San Pedro Channel, CA, USA - 29 SPOT_SRF_2011-12-20 | ecosystem: Environmental > Aquatic > Marine > Strait... | reverse complement strand
CTACAGGGAAAAGCAATCATTTGGGCATCGTATACCCACGATATTCAACAGATAGCTTCAGCCCTGCGCCACCGCTTTGGCGTCGAGGCGGTGGCACTTTATTACGGTGAGACACCACAAGATCAACGGCAAGCTATTGTCGAGAGCTTCCAAAACAAGGATAGCCCGTTACGCTTCTTTGTGGGTCAACCCAAGACGGGAGGGTATGGCATTACTCTGACAGAGGCCACCACGGTTATATATTATAGTAATAGTTATGACTTGGAGATACGGCTACAATCGGAGGACCGTGCGCATCGGATTGGGCAACACCACCCTGTTACTTACATCGATCTAGTATCGCCTAAAACAATAGACGAGAAGATACTTCAAGCGTTGCGTAGTAAAATTAATTTAGCTGAGAAGGTCTTGGGCGAGGACGCAAGGCAGTGGTTAACGTAGCGATACCCTCTGGCTCCTGATACATCTTTTTAGGTTGTCCTCTTATAACCCCAGGAAGCGCAGGCTGTATTGTTTCGATACCCTCTACAGCCCGTTGCTGAGGTGCAACGCTTGAAAAGAAGGTAGGAGGTACATCTGGTCTTTCGGGGGGCGCAGCATACATTCTGTTTTCCACAGGAGGAGCGGGATAATCTTGCATTAAAGACACGGCTGTTTCAGGAGATTGCTTGAACATTTCCATTTGGTTCATGTCTTTTGGATTGAACCCTTGAAGGGCCGCAGTCACTTTTATAGGATATTGCACAGCTTCGTTAGTCAGCAAATTAAGATTTCTTCCTGACGCAATAAACTTATCAACATTACCTTTACCCGCGTTATAAGCGCGTAAGGCGTCATCTACCTCAGAATATTGACCTAACATGGCATCCAAATATTGATTACCAAACTCAACATTAACTTCAGGTAAGAACAATAGACGTTCTAATGTTTCGTCAGAGGTATCATTAAAAACGTAGCCTAGTCTTTCTGCTATTTCAAAAGCATTTTCTACACCAAATCCGGGATCGCGGGCCGTGGGAAGCATAATCTGCATCAAGCCTATCGCTCCGTCTGGACTTACAGCATTGGGATCACCATTGCTTTCTGTCATCATTACTGCGTTTCGTAGACCTTCGATTTCAACTTTATCTCTCGCAGTGACTTCACCGCCTTCAGCAAACTGTTGATAAGCGCCGATGCCCCGTGGGCCGCGGTACATGTCACGAGCCGTGTCGCTCAAGGACGCTATGCCTTCGACGGGTCCGCCCATGTACATGCTAAAAGGAATACCATACTGGTTTTCAAGTATACGTTTTAAAGAACTTAGGTTGGAGTCAATGACTGATTGATCGTCCCCTCTTTCCATACCCTTATCAAACATATCCTTTAATGCTAACCGCATTATTTCACGCTTACGGTCTTCCTGATGTTGCATAGATTTTTTGTAAGCTTCAGACATTCTCTATCCTAAAGGTGGAAGTACAAGTGGGTTGACTACAGGATTGTAAGTTCCGGGTGTATACGCAGTAAAGGCGTAAGGATTAGCAGCAGCGGTGTTGGTGCTTGGAAGTCCCGCTATGCCTGCGGTGTTTATATTAGACGCGGGAACTATAGGAGCATATCCTGTATATGTTGCGGGGGCCGCGGGCACCATTGCGGTATTGTTTTGCACGGTATTTATTGCCGGAGTTGTTGTGACGTTAGTAGTTATACCTGTCCCTGATAATAACACATCTGCCCCAGGAGTTGTTGTTGCAATGTTATTTATGTTCGCAAGATTGTTATTAGCAATCTGATTATTAAGGGTGTTTATAAGACCAGAATAATCGGTGCCACTATAAGTGCCCAAAGAAGTAAGCGCATCTACTCGCTCTGCGTCAGACAAAGAGGAGGTAGGGTCTAAGGCGACATTTGAAAGATTATCCGCAACGGATTGGATTCCCGTTCCACCCGCAACTCCGTAGGTATCGGCAAGCGATTGAGCAAACTCTAGTTTTTCAACCGCAGAAAGGTCATCTCTTTCAAGAACGTTTGTAATGTAAGCATTCATCACATCAGAATTATTTGCACCTACATTTGTATCTAGACTTCCTATGCCCTCATTAACAGTTTCAGCTTCTGCTGCCGCAGCAGCAGCTTCTCGTGCCGCCGCTTGTCGGGCTTTCTTTTTCTTTCTTTTCTTTCTGGAGACAGAAGCTTGTCTTGCGGGATTGCTATCAAACTTTTCTTGAGCAGACATTGGATTGGATTCTGGTCCGGGCTGAGTTGTAAGTTCGGGAACATAACTGTTGTCATCATTCATTCCAAGAGCATTGGTCACAGTATTTACTGCGGTATTGTATGCGTTTGAAATATAACTAGATATGCCTCCCCCGTTGGAATAACCCATCGGAGCCGTGGCTAATGAAGGAAGACCCCCGCCATTTCGGTAAGCCATAATCTGTCGGGGCATATCACTTCTCATCATATCAGGCTTCCTATTCCTTCTCTGTTTCTAATCATACTCGAAATCGGGTCGTTTGGAAATAAGGCGGCATACCTAGACTGGGTCGCGGGCTGCGAAACATTGTTTGGGACAACTGGCGCTTGGGCCGCGACCTGTCTAGGCTGCACCGCCTGACGGTTGGTGGGAGTTACCGTCGGTGGTATTAGGGATGCTCTTTGGTTAGTTGCAGGGACACTTGGGATGACTTGGGATTCTTCCTCTGTTTCAGGTTCAGGTTCTGTTTCCAAACCTTGCGGTTCAAATTCTTCTTCTGAAAACAGAAGCGCACGTAAAATAACAGCCTGTCTTTTACCAATTTGATTAACACCAAATTCTGCCATTTTGTCTGCAAAACTTTTTTCCGCTGCGGCAAGTTGTTTTGCGTTTTGAACTTCAAGAAGAACATCTGAAAATTTTTGAGGATTCTCAAGCATGGCTTGCATTGATTTTGCTATCGCCATTTCTGGTGCAATTAAGAAAAAATCTTGAGAGCTTTCTGAACCAGATTGCGCCGCCACCATGCCGCCACCGATTCCGCTACCCTCCGTTCCAAGACCTACTTTCTTTAACATGTTATTTAAAGTTTCTTGCGATTTTTGACCTAAAGTAGCACCAAACATTTTTACAAAATTCTTTTTAGCTAATGTTGGTTTTTTGAACATTATTTCTTCAAGATTATTATTTGTAAAAGCCTCTTCTACGTTAATCATCTCTCTCAAATATTGACGGACGAGGTTGGAGTCTTCTTTTGACATGATATTGTTTTTTGTCATCCAACTCATTAAAGTGTTTTTAGAATCTGCCACGTTTGGTGGTTTAACAAACAACGTGTCAAAAACAACGCGGGGAGACATAGCAGAACCTTCATTTCCACCACGTGTGATCGCATAATTTAAAATTGCATTTTTCAAACCACCTTTAGCGTCCGCAACAGAAAAAGTAGATCCTGTTTCTGCATCAAAAATGTCAGTACGCGGTTTTTCCGTTATTTTAATATCACCTCCACGTAGAATTTTTACTTTTTGTTGATTTTCTACGGTGCGTACAAGAGAATTTAAATCAGAAAATGGATTATCGGACGCGAGTAATTTTGCAACAAATTTTTGTGGAGTTTCGCCTCCCATATCTGCCGCTAATTGCAAAGCTCGATATGTTTCATTTTGTTTGAAAAACTTACTTGGATCAATGCTTGAAAGAGCTTTTTGAGCGGTTTCAACATTTTTAAGATCTTTTGCAATATTTGGGAATGTTTTTAAAACTAATTGATTCGCAGGGTCTTCTTTAAAAGATCTAAGTTTTTTTGGATCCACAACATCAATTAAAATTTCAGGATTTGTCGGGTCAGCTTTTTGAACGGTAATCTTTGAAGTAACGTAACGAAATGCATTTTCAAAAGCTTGGTTAAAATTGCCTGAAAAATCTTTTGCCGCAGTCTCTGAAAGACCCATTTCTTCTTTTACAAATTTATTAATTAACTCTACTTCGTTCATACGCCTAACCACAGCGTCACTACCCCCTTGAAGCAGAAAATTTAAAGCATTTTCCGGTCCCAATTTAAGACGGCCTAACGTGTCTGATGCACCTAAATCGCCTAAGAAAGTTCTTTCACTAAGATCTCTACGGGCAAAAGTATAAGCCCTAGCTAAATTATACGGTACGCTATCAGTGTCTTGACTGACTAAATCATTTAAAATTGCATTTGATAAACGGTCTAATCTTTCCGCGGTGGCACTATTACCTCTTTTACCTAAACCTGATCTTAAGTTTGCAGCCTGCTCTAATAAGGATGTTCTCATTTCCATCAATCTCGCTGATGTAACAGGATTGTCCATTTCTGAAGCGTCAATGCTGCCTGATTTAAACGCTTGTTCTGAAGATTCTCGTATTTTAAGTGCTTCTAGACTAGCGACATTATCTAATGCAGTCGCATACTTTCTTATTCCTTGGTTATCGTCAAACTCTTTTCGAGTAGCCCGTTCTCTTAAATTTTCAGCTTTTTTTCTAAAATATTCTACTCTTTCTTGTGGTGAAAGTTTTGCAGCATCGTTTATTTCCTCTTGTAAAAATTTAGCATTTTGGCCCCCGGAGATTTTATCAATCGATTCTTGTAAAGCTTTATAGGCTTTATTAATAGCGTTTGATTGAGGAGCAACTGTATTAGCGGCATCGGCATTATCAGATACCACGCCCTCTGCATTACGTCCAAAATATTGAAAAATTAAATCCAAATCGGCTCTTGTGCCCGCAGGTAAATTCGACCAAAAGGTTGCCGTGCCTGTTTCTGAAGCAAACTTTAAACCCCCCTGACTTGCGGGTTTTTCAAATAAAGAAATTATATTTGGAGCTTCTAAAACATCGCCATCTCTGGTGCGGAACTCTGTAATTTCAAAATCCCCAACACCTTTCCAAAACTTTTTTTCGATATTATATGAATCATCGACAAAAGATTTAAGGCGGTCATATAAACGCTCACTTACATCATATTTTGAGAGTTCTTTAGCATCACCTTTTGTAATTTTTTCAAGTGCTTCATAGAGGTTATTTACTCTTCTAGTTAAGTCGGAATTAAGAGCATTCTCAAAATAACCCTTGGAAATAAGGCCCGATAATTTAATAAGAGTTGGATCTCCACTATTACTCATATCAATAATATTTTGTTTAGAAGCTTGAATCCAAGCCTCTCTTCCTTTTTTAGAAGAAACAGATAACTCATTTAGTGTTCGAGCAACATTGTTCTCTATAGCAACAAGAGCAGGACCTAGTTCAGAACCTCCTTCAACAGCAGTCAAAGCTACGTTTTGTTTTGGAATAGCGCCCTCATCAATTAATTTAGCTTCTGCCAACAAAATATTATTAAGTAGTTCAATAGAATCATCGGTAACTTTTCCAGATTTTTCAAGCGCCTCGTAAATTCGGCGCATGGCTGTTTCATCGCGAAGAGTTTTTACACCATCTTCATTAAAGTATCTCAAAACAGCATCTTTTACTCTTCGACCACCTGAAAGAGTACCTTTTACGCCTAGCTCAATGGCAGGACCGGGAACCGCGGCACCTATAAGTTCGTATAAAAAACGTGTGCCCTCGGATCCTGGTGCTGAAGCTTCTGCGCCTAAAGCTGCCGTTGCGGCCCCTATGCCAGAAGTAAAATCAAAAGCTAAAGAAACAATAGGGTGTTTTTTTGCAAACTCAGTAACTCCAGGTATGGCTTTTTCAAATGTTGATAAAACACGAATTGGGACAGGACCCTTAGAAGGATCAAACAATTGACCCTGTAAAATATTTCTACCTTGGCTTGCGTTTTGTGCAAGTTTAAATTGTTTTTCTGTTAAACCTGCCGCTTTTGAAGTTAAAAGAAAAGAATTTCCATAATCTTTCCAATTTCCTTTGTTTACGTTTCTATAATTGTTAAGAAATGTAGAGGCCCCTAACCATGTTTTATCCGTTGTCCATCGAAACGGATTTGAAAGAGATGACGGGTTTAATGCCAGTGCTCCTGTCTCACCAAAATTTTCAGCGGGTCTTAAAGACGGCAGTATTGGTGTTTTATCACCAAAGGCAGCGTCAGAAATTTCTTCCCCTAAATAACCTCCCGCAGCAGCCCCTACTAAAGTGCTTCCCCCATAAATTAACGCTCTTAGACCTACAGCCGCCGGACTTCTGGGAGGTATTTTAGTTGCTAATTTTTTCCCTGCCTTGGCTCCAATTAACATCCCTTCAGCAATTCCCATGCCGACAGGTTGTTTTCTTACAAATTCTTCTGAAATTGCCTCTAATCCCGGCAACGTATTTGTTGTTGGATCGTATTTTCCATAATCCTGTATGTTTGAAAATAAGCTTAGTATAGCTTCTGGGTTGGAAAAATATGCTTTTCTGTCGTCCTTTGACATTTTGGAAAATTCACTACTGTAATCTAAAAAAGACGCAGTGCCGTTTTCTAAATCCCCATAAGTAAATTTAAATTCTTCAGGTTGTGTAGCGGAGGCTCTTTCAACCAAAGCGTTTGCTAAGTTTTTTAATCCGTAAGTCTGTAAAGCTTCGTTAAAAGTTTCTTCAGTAAATTGGTATTGAATGTCACCTTTAGTGGCATCCATATTGAGACTTATGCCAAACTCTTCAGCCATCTATTGGTTCCTCAACTTGTATTTCATTTTCCTTAAGAAATTCTAAGGCCCCTACTGTTCCGTCTTCGGTAATTGGTCTATTATATACACCACTTAAGTTTTTGTTAAACCCTCTTTGAAAAGCCAAAACTTCATTTAACATCGGAATCATGACTGCAATAGATGCTCTAGCTTGTTGAACTTGTGCTTCACTAAATTTTGATGCGTCGCCTCCAAATTCAGGCACCAAAGAAATTTTCGCTTCTATGCCTTGTGCAAGCGTATTGGAAAGCGTTTCCAAAACAGCCCTAGCATCTGCGTCATTTTTGAAGAATAGTCCGCCAGGTTCTAGTTTGTTTGTTTCTTCTGCAATTTTTTCTTGCACAAACTTAAGAACTCTATCGTCTGCAATTTGTGTGTTCATTAATAAAAGATCATTAGAAAGCGCCGTTAAATCGCTTTGTGCTTGAGCTAAGTTTTGACTTTCATCATCCGCTCCTTGTCCAACGTTTATTTCTTCTCCAAATTCTTGAAAAGCCTTCTTTGTACCCGGATAAACTCTAGAAAAACCTATAGCTACAGGATAATTTATTTCTGGTTTATATCGAGTATATTTTGTTTGTTCCCAAATTGGAGAATCTAAATTTACTTTTCCGTCTAATATTATCTCGCCCGATAATTTAGATAAATCCACAACTGTTTTAGGATTTGAGACGGCAGCAGATATTTCCGCTATATCAGGACTCTGTGCAGTTGTATCTCCTGCACCAGAGGTGCCAGTACCGACAGTCTGCCCCGAAGTTATCTGTTCATAAAACTTAGGATCGCCTGTTTTTATGGCTTCCAAGACACGAGGGGCTAATCTTGGTGATGGACCTTTTACATAGGCACCTTTCTCACGATTCCAAACGTCTGATGCAGAGGTTATATAATTCAACACAGCTTGATCAAATTGTGTTTTATTATCTCCTAATTGTCCATTTGCGTAAGCATTAAGTCTATCAACATTTGTAATATAATCTATTATAGCCGTGTCCGCTTTACTTCCAAGAGCCACTGCGTTCTGCGCTGCTTCATCCAGGGCAAGTGAGCCAAGTTTGTATGTTTTATCTAACTGAAATTGAGCAGTTTTAAGAATTATCTGATCTTCAGTAAAGGCATTGTCAATCATGTTTTGAGCTAGTATCGAAGCGCGTTGTTTCTTGTTCTCATCGCCTTGAAACTCTTGGGACATTGCCTGCAATTCTTTTTGTAACTCTGCTGTTAATTCTGCCCGCGTTACAATTTTCTTGCTTTCATCAAGACGGTTAAGAGCATTCTGAGAAGCTGTAAACGCCTGCGCTCTATTTTGCGCAAACATTTCAATATTAGATTTGTGATCCAAAAGCTTCTTGTCAAATTCAAAACCTTTATCCATTTTTTCAAGATCAAAGGCAGAAGTAATTTTAAATTGACTTTCAAACTTTTTAAGATCTTCAATAGTCTGCAATTCAATTAATTGTTTTTGCGCACTGGTGCGAACTTCAACCATTTCTTTGTCGTTACTAAATGCAGTTGACTGCAACAAAGTTTGTAAAGTTGCTTTTTTGTCCTGTAATTCTAATTGAAAAGATTGATTATCTTTTTGAGATAATTCAGAAGCATTAATTTGAATTGACTGCATCTCTTTCTTCAAAGCATTATTAGTATCATTAAGTTCTCTTGTTAAAGAAGCTTTTTCTGCGGCAAGACGTTCTTGCAAGGCAATATTTTCAGAATTTCTTGCTGCCGCAGCATCGATCTCAATCTTCTTCAATCCTTCGTTAAGATCGGCTTGATGGCTTGCAAGACGTGTGGAATATCCAAATTGAGTTTCATTAAGTTCTTTTTTATATTTAAACTGTTGAGCCATTTGAGTTAAAGTGCCCGCTTGTTTTATACCCTCAAGCGCCAAAGCACCCGCTCGACCACGTTCTGCTTCCACCTGACGTTCTGCGCTTTCCAAAGCACTTAGGTCCATTGCCCGTTGCTCTTGTCTTTGTGCGTCTTTTGCACCTTGAAATTGGGCTGCTCGTGCTCCAATCGTTGGAAATACCTGAGATTTAGCAGCGGCATTAGCTAATCGTTCTGCAACGCTTCGACCCTCAGTAGTTCCCGCAAACTGTAAACCCGCTTGAGCAATATCAAACAACATTTGAGCTTGTGTCAGGTTTTTTTGTTCTTGAAGTTGAGCCGCTCTGTCTTCTGAAGATCCCAAAATCCCACTTCGTATTTTTTGAGCTTCCTCATAATAAGGCATCAATGTAACAGGTCCGGCCTCTGCATAATGGCGCACTGCGCCACCTTGATTAAAATTTACGGGTGGAGTGTTGCCCGCCCCCATTGCCATGAGTTCGCCAACCCCTTGGGACATTTGCTCACCTTCAGCCATGCCGACGTCTTGAACAAGAGACTGCATCAACTCACCAATGCCGCTGTCTATCGCACCCTCTTCCGTCATCATTATAGTAGGCTGAACCATCGCCAACACACTTTCTGGTGTTTGCTGCGCATCCGCCTCCCCGACAAATCCGGCAAGTTCCGCGTACCGCGATTCAAGGGGCTGTTCATTGCCCCTAAATGCGTCGATCAAACCTTTTGCATCATTTGCCCCGTCTATATTAGTCATCATTTCAGACGCATAAGCCTGACCCAACTCTTGGCCCTGACCCATTGCAAGATCCTCCATGCCTTGCACTTGAGCAACCTGTTCAGGATTTACTTGCGGTGGTGCCATGCCCATCATTGGCGGAACAGCAGGGCCACCCATTTGACGAAACAACGGACGTTGCATTACTGAGCCGCCCCCGTAATATTCTTTTGCCATCTCTGGGTCGATCTTTCTTTGCACGTACTCTGGTAGTGCCTGAAAACCTTTATTCATTATAATAGCCCCGCTCTTGAAGCGCCTGCCGCGGCGCTAAGTCCTGAAATACCCAACCCTAATGCGGTTTGGAAAGGTGAAACTTGTGGCGCAGATGACGCCGTAACCGTTGATTGTGAGGTAGGTATACCCGCATAAATGTCAGACAAGAAACCAAACTGCTGATACGGATACTGTTGTGCCTGCACATTAGTTAGTCTAGTTGCGTCCAGACCCGCTTGTGCAATACCGCGTTGGATGTTGCCGCCTTGCAATGCTGCGTTGATCTGATTCTGACGTATATTCTGACCTATCTCGCCAATGCCCGCCTGTTGTACGCCTAATTGACCTAGTCCGCTACCAAAATTACCGTATTGCGCGGCTAACGATCCAAGACCCTGACCTAATGCAAGTTGTCTACCTGACAGATCCCCTAGTTGTGATACATCAGCTTGACCCAATTGACCGTATTGCAGTCCTAAATTACCATACAGTTGAGCTTCCTGTAATCGTCTTGCCATAGCAGAATCAAAGCCTGCCTGCCTTAATTGACCAGAAGTTCTGCCCATTTGTTCAAGAGCATTTCTGTTCAATTCTTGTTCAGCCACAGCTTGTCGAGATCCACCAAAAGCGCCAGACCCTACCGCTTGAGCACGTAATCCTTGTTGTTGAATACCCGCTTGCCTTGCAATATCACCTAATGATCTCTGAACAACCTGTTCCTCAAAAGGGTTAAAACCACCTATGCCCGCTGCGGTTTGAGCCGCTGCTTGCTGATAAGTATAAGGTACAGCCCGTTGCGCCGCAGCAAGTTGAGCGGCTTGGTTAATTATATCTTGAGTTTGACCCGTAGTTGCTTCCGCTTGTTGAAGTGAGGGAATTGCCGACTGAGTTAGTATATTTTGACCGCCTTGTATTGCAGCTTCCCCTGCCTGCAAAAAGGGCTGATATGCTCCAATGCCAGTCTCCGCAGCCCCTATAGCCGCACTTTCGGCAGGCGTTAAACCCGCAACTTGATAAGCTGTTTCGGCAGGCATACCAGATTCTATTTGGTTTTTTACAAAACCTTGTACATCTCGAAGTAAGCCTAAACGGTAAGCTTCAATGGCAGGATCCTGCCGCTGAATTTGAACCATTGTTTGCTGATCACCATTTGCCATTACGCTACCGCTCCTCCTTCAAAGGACCGCATGATGTCATACATCTTCCTAAAGCCTTGCTCACGGCTTCCGCCGCCCGCGTTTTCAACAGCTTTTGCAGTCATTACAAATTCACCATCAGATAACATTGCAGGAATATCATCCGATGTTCCTGTGCCCGGACCTTCTATTTGGCCCGTGCGCCGCGGAAAGTTCATCGCGCCTCCCGATGCAGCATAAGCAGCAGGAAGAATAGGGTCACTATAATAAGGAGTAAGTACAGGATTTCCTTGAGCATCGACGCCGTATAATTTAGCAGGTCTCATACCCGTTACAGTCGGATCATATCCCGGTATATCGACCTGCGCTACTTCCGTTTCAGCAGGAGCCTCTTCGCTTAATGTAGCACTTGGGGTAATTACATTAGTGCCTGCACCCGTGGGTGTAAGGTTTGCATATAAATTAGCAATTGTACCTTGGTTTGGTCCGTATAACGCGGCTGACGGAACGACTATTTCACTTGGTGCAAAAAATCTTGGAGCACTTGGAACGCCAACTCTATACGCACCTTCATTTGCATCAAGAACGTCAGTTGCGCTTGCCAATACGTTAGTGGCATCAGAATCTCCCGTTGTGTTTATTCCCATGTCGGTAAGGTCTATGTCTCCTGCCGGAATCTCGTCAAACGCTCCCGCCGCCCCTGCTGCAAGTAAAGAGGGTAAACCGTATTTTACGGCAGTTCCTAATAAGGAGGATTTACCGCCCGCCGCCGCTAATGCGTTACCGTCCTTTACCATTTGATAAGCCACTTGGTCGCTAATATTTGGATTATTTTTTGTAATCTCATTTACTTGCGCAACAATGCTATCATTAGTTACTGGGGTGAGCGTCCTTTGACCCGAAACAAGATTATCAAAAGCTTCTGTGCCCGCAAAACCCGTTCCCATGAACATTGGATCGCCTGCTTTTCTCAGAGCAAAATCACTAGCGTTTGGCAGAGCACCTTTTAATCCAGAGCCGCTGTAAGAAGCAGGCAACCCACCTTTCAACCCTGACATAAAACCCTGACCAAGCGTTTGGTCAGTCCCTATAGAACCTAAAGCGCCCGAAACTCCAGAAGCAACACCCGCAGTAATGCCCCCAAGCGCGGCGCTTTTCAACGCATCCCCTAGACTTTCGCCCTGTATAAGTCCACCAATACCTGCGCCTATTGCGGCAGAGGCAACAGTGCCTAACCCAGGAGCAATAAAGTTTATAGCAACAGGTAATATAATCTTTGCAGCTTTCTTGAATACTTTTTTAATTCCCCTAACAAGTTTTTTGAATAAAAACTCACGCTGACCTGTCATCGGGTTGATAGAGTTACTAGCAGAACCCACAACATAAGCTTCGGGGTCCGCGCCCTCTGAAGCAATAGCCTGCTTTATTTGACCAACAAGTTCAGGATTTCTTTCCGCAACCTCTCGCGGCAACATAATTTCTTTTTCAGAGGCATGAATAATATAAGTGTCCGTGCCGTTGCCCATTGCAGCCATGCGGTCTGCAACTTCTTTCATAGAGTTAATCCCGCCTGCTTTGCCAAACATCAGGATGTTGTCATCAATCTCGTCTATATTAGACGTAAGAAACGAACCGATACCTGCGTCTGGCATTGTAATTGTTTCATACTGCTGCATCACGCCTCTCCTGAGATTGCTTCGGGGGCAGTTACGGTTATAGAGGTACTGCGTCGCTCTGCGCCTGTCCACGATTTGCCACAATCTGGGCAACTACCATCTGGGTAACT
>Ga0181406_1000724_pt1 | contig 12408 bp, 15 predicted proteins | sample 29SPOviralmetaG_FD_130135 | JGI IMG/M metagenome (GOLD analysis project Ga0181406, IMG submission 130135) | Marine viral communities from the oligotrophic San Pedro Time Series (SPOT) site, San Pedro Channel, CA, USA - 29 SPOT_SRF_2011-12-20 | ecosystem: Environmental > Aquatic > Marine > Strait... | reverse complement strand
TGAGCTTCGCACTCCCCCTCCATAATCTCGCCACCGACTTCGCAATCAAATTCTTATAACAAATTAGGAGTGGAACTCACCGCTACTCATTTTTTACTATAACAAAAATTTTGCCTTCATTTTCTCGTTGCTAAGGGCGACGCCACACCATAACTCCCCTTGCCGTCACGTTTTCCCATTGTCACGTTATTTCAAAACCTTTTTCACTTTTTCTATAACCCCCCGACACCTCTTTTAAAAGCACGTAAAATGTGACAATGTGTCAGCTCATAACTTTTACACTACAATATCTACACTCTATAGATTATTTATTTTCTACTTGGAAAAAAAAAATTGATTTTATTATTTTTCATATATTATTTAATATTCTTCTACAGAACAACAATGAATACTCAAGAAGCTGAAAAAGCAATTACGGTGATGTTTGAGGATGAAGATAAAATGATATGGGAACAGCATAACCTTGGGGTACGTCTCTCTTCAAGAGGGGATGAAGGCCTGATGTCATCTGGTATTTGTGTTGTAGAACACGCAGAAACTTTTTACATAATAATTTTTGGATATGACTTCTTTGATATTGTGTATTCTTCAATTGATTTTGAAATAACAAAAAAATTGTTTAATGATGATAATGCCTTATATCATCATATTGAAGATACAAGGGGAGGTGATTATATAGTTGATTATGAAATTTATGAATATATGAAAAAACCAAATCCTATAGCAAAATGAAAAATGTATATAAAACAAAAAAATTGATTTTATAATTTTCAATATATAATTGAATATTCTTCTACAGAACAACAATATGTCCTTCACCGCCCGTTGGAAAACTGAATACTTCTTTACAGGTGAATGTGCCGATTGTGATTTTAAATTTTCAGCCAAAACAAAGAAACAAGCAGGACTGTATAGAAGGCTTCATTCTAAAAAATGTGTGAAAATTCCAGGTCGGGGCTTCAAAACATTTTCCGCCTTGGAAACGTCAGTCAAGAGCCTTCCAAATAATTCTAAAGTGATAGAGACTTTGAAGTATAGCAGCTCAAATTAAATCTATTTAAAAACTCTAATACTATATGATACAAAATGATATGGACTGCTGAAGAATATATATGCTACTTCTTAACTTTACTATTTTTTTTCTATTGCGTCTATCAAGATAAATTATCTAGTGATCCAATAAATAGTACAACAACAGGAAATCAATAATATAAAGATTATCATTATAGTCATAAAAAAATTATTCTCCAAATATGAAGTCACTGGTAAAGGCATTATATAGAATATGAATATTTTCTTTTTAGATAATAAACAATGAATACAGATAAAGAAAAAAAAAGAAACTTTATACTAAAGATAATAGAAGCAACATTTAAATTTTTATCAAAAATGAAGTGTGCTTGCTGTAACTCTACGTGCATTGTAGAAAAAGAATGCCCTGAAACTAAACAGGTAAACGACAACGAATAAATAGAAAATCATTATCATATTTTCTTGAAGGCTTACCACTCAATATTCTATACAATGTAGAGTGTTTTACATCATACTCATCGCATAAATCCTTCGCATTTAAATACATTTTACGATCTCCTGTCTTTTTATTTATAATCATAAATTTATAGTTACTTCGGTTTGGATGCCAAGTCATACTTAATATATACTATTATAGGTTGTAGTTTTTAAATCAATTACTCACTTTTGATTTTTATTTTATTATATGCTCCTCTATGTCCTCCTACTCTTTTTTCTCTTTCATACTTAGAATGTGGATAAAATTCTTTCATAAATGCTTTTAAACTACTTGCTGTCTTCTTCAATAGATTACATAATTCTGTTTTGCTTACCCAATCTTCAGCTGTTCCTTCTTCAGTCAAATCAACTAAATCTCTATCACCATTTATTTCTTGAATGTAATTTATGAAACTTTCAGTATTCTCACTTGGAATATGGAAACTACTTCCTTTATAATTATCCAGTAATAGATGTAAGTAGGCATTCTTATACGCATCATCATCATACTTATTCTCAAAATCTTTTATTCTTGGAAACAACTTCTTTTCCCAATCATCTTCAGTAACTCCCTCCGCGAACTTTGATGTATATTGTTGCATTATACCACGTCGCAAAACACCTTGGTCTTCCTTAATAACTGGTTCTCTCTGTCCTAAGAAATTCCATTTACAAGAGAAACTACCTTCACATTGAGTTCCATACATAATCTCACAATTCTGCTTCTTACCATCTACGGCATCTTTCAACTCACTTGCTTCTAACTGATGTTCGTCAATCTCTTCAATATACGCTATTCTTATAGGTTTTGTTAGTAAATCAATCTTAGTCTTATGTCTTTTGCTAAAGCCTTCATTAAAATATTTCCTATCAACATTCTTAATCAGTTTAGGAAAACATTTAGCGTGTATCAAAAATTCGGTAGTCTTACCATTTGACGCTCTCAATCCAATATTGAATTTACATTTAGTCCTTGATGTATCACCAGTCAATCCATACGCTAACCATTCAAGCATAAACTTTCTTTGTGTAGCATCTGGTTGAACCTTCTTAAAATCATTCTCTACTTCTTCAATCTTATCTTCATCTCTTTGACACGGATTAAACTCCCAATTATTAACTGAATTCCCTACAGTAATGTAATCCTCATAGGTTCTTTCTCGCCAAGAACAACCATCTGTATCTAACTCAAGAACACCGTTTTTGAAATGGAGATTGTAGTTTTGCTCTTTACCTACATCAAACTTCACGCTTTCTTCTAAATTACACGTTGCCTCATCTAGATTTTGAGTGATGAAAGTACATATATCATCTACCAAACTTCTCTTTTGAATTTTTTCCAATTGTTCGCACACTCTTTCATAATTACTATTCATTGGGTCATTCTCTTCATAATCTTTCTTTTGCTTTCTTAAATCCTTCTGGGTCACTTCACGGATAGTCTTTTTCAGCTTCAACCGCTCACTATCTTCATACCAATTACCATTTTTGAAAATGAATAGTCTTTTTTCATCAGTATAGACTAAGTTATCATTACCAAAATTTTCCATAAACATATCGCAAAAATATTCTGGGGTCATTTGAAGCTTTCTATTTTTCCATTTCAAGAATGCTGATTTATTAACCTCCATCGCTTTGTTCTTCAACGTCCACATTCCTAATCCAACCATAGGTTTTGTTCCACACCACTTCTCCTCAAAATGATTATCAGTGTGCTTATTACTTCCTTCACTCCACTCTTTTGCTTCATTCTTTAAATTAGGGTGAATGTTTCTAACAGCAATAATTATTTTCCACCATTCCTCCCAAATAAAATCTGGGTTCTTTATGATGTCAAGCAAATTCTCTACATCTTCTCTTACTCTTTGACTTAGATATCGCTGTTCTTTTTTTATCAAAGCTTCATTTGTTCTTGGTAGTTTTACACTAATAGGACAATTATCAATAAATTCTTCCTTCTTACCTTTTGGAACAAAATCCAACTTTGTAGGTTCTCCGTTCAAAACTGCTTTCCAATCTTCAAATGTATTCTTGTAGCATAAATCACCACCTTCCATACCTTTATTATTACCATCAAAGTCATCATTATCATTTTTCTCATAGATGAGATGAGGTAAGCCTTTACCTGTAGATTTAGTCATTACTGTATCTGGATATTTTTCTTTCCACCAATCACCTTGTTTATCAATATCAACAACAAGAAATTTAGAACCTTTCCAGTTTACGTTCATATAGTTACCATTTCGCGTTTTATTTAATTCCATAGACTTTTTATATGTTAACTTTTCCCAATCAGTTGGAAGAGCTGCTCCATTCTTTTTACCTGAGAAACGTAGATATGGGATTTTGTGAATGTCAAGAAAGTTTTGTAGAGATGCCATTATAGTTATATTAGATTATAATTTCTTAAGTTTAATTTATCCAATATCAATTTTTTTAATTTATCTTATAGGGTCTTAAGACTTTTTAAAATCTATAGAATTATCCAATTATATGTATATTACAAGCATTACAGCAGACATATCTAAGATCCCCTGTATCGTGATTGTGGTCTAAACATTTTTTAGATATACTAAAATCGTGATTACATATCCAGCAGTTAGTTTGTTTTGAAAACATCTCATAAACTAACTCCCAATGGGTATCAATCATTCCTCTACATTTCCAGTGTTGAATTAACCATTTATCTGGATTATCTTTTCTATATTGTTTTTGATATGCGGTTTTCTTTTCTTGGAAACCTTCTTTTGACTTTCGTTTTTCATATCCTTTCTTATCAAGTTTTTGTATCTTTTCTTTGTTATCTATTCTATATTGTTTCATATATTCTTTTTGTTTTTCTTTAGTCCAAGGCATTTTTCTAACGTCTTTATCATAAATTATAAAATCAATTTTAAGTAAAAATTATAAGCAAAATTATTTAATATGTCTTATCCATAGATGACGGTATAACCCTCAGCTCCCATAGAAATTATCTTTTTCACCTCTGCGTAGAGGTTAATAACACATGCGTCATTTGTAGCAGTTCTACCTGCTGTAGTATCTTGGTTATTCAATCGTGATAATTGAACTTGGAGTTCTCTTACTCGTGCACCAATTCTAAGGCAATCCCAACTTTGAGAGCCCGCTAAATTAGCGTCAGCAGTTACTAATCCCATATTCGCCCAGTCATAATAATTTGAACCTGGTACCATAGTAGCAACACCCCATTCATCAGCAACCATCGCTAACCGTTCCATATCGCCTGTCGCACCGTTAAATCCTGGAAGTATATTTTTACCATTCAATCTCATCTGGGTATTCTGCTGTAACCACGCTTGTGAAGCTGCTACGCCACCGTATCCTTCAACCGCTCCACCGGCAGCAACACCGTCGGCAACATTAGATAATTGCTTACAAATCAAAATTCGCTCTAAGTATTTTCCTCTAAATGCTAAAGACTGGAACTGAACTTCTTGTCGTGGTTCAGTATCTCCTCCAAGTGCTACGGCGGCAATGCTAAAGTTATCATTTTCAATTTCATTCCATACAACACCACGTTCCATCAATTGCTCCATGCCTTGTTTAACTAACTCGGCATCATCGGTAAAATCACACGCCAAAACTGGGCGACTTACATTGATAGTTCTACCTGTATTAGATAAAACTTGCCGAGCTGCTCGTGCTTCAAACTCTATTTCTATTCTTAAATTTCTAAAGACTTGAGTTGGAAGCACTTGAATTTGGTTCAAAATAGGGAAAATCTCTCTAAGGTCAACATAAGCTTTGTCTGTGGTATTCTCTGCTGTATCTGCTGTACCACCAGCACCTTGGACGGAAGTGATTTTGTTATCAACTGAATTGATTGTCTGTCCTAAGTCATTACGTTTTAAATATTTATCTTGTGATTTGTTATCCGAGTTAGTTCGGTTTGAGTTTTTCCAGAAAAGGTATTGAGCTGGATTACGAAGTGCTGAAAGTTCAGTTCTGGCGTCCATCAATCTAATATTTTTAATGAGGGCAAGGCAACCAAGTCCTGCATTGTAGTCATTTGCTACATCTGTGGTGCAACCTAAATCTAAAAGTCGCATATTTGAGAGGTAAGCTGTTTTTGAAGCATCAAGTTCAAAAGCACATCGTCCATTAGGAACAAATGAAACTGGGTCTATGTAGTGTGTTCTAATCTGTCCTGAAGCGTAAATATCCATTTTGTTATAAATAGATACAATATAAAAAAAATCAATAAAAGTGTGAATACCGCAAATCTACGCTTTCCACAATATCTTTCTGCTCCAATAGTTAGCACTGTTTTTATCGTTCTTTGTTAGTTTTCCTTGTTTATTTCTTATTCCACCGCTTCTCGCTAAATATGATTTTCTACGTGCTTCATCTTTATGTTGGGTAAAATCTTTCATAGAACTGTCTCCAAAATGGATTAAAGTTTTCTTTCCATTTTTCATTACGTAGACCATCATTTTCTTTCCTGCTTTGGTGCTTTTCATCGGTTTATATAAAGGCTTATTTGTTTTAGTATCCATTATTATTATATATATATTTTATTATACTTTGTAAATTGATACTAGGTATCTTATTCATCTTTTATCAATAGTGTTAATATAGCAGTTCCTACTGTCTTGATTTCATCTAAATTCTTATCTAAAATTCTTAATCTAAGGTTCTTTATTGCTTGTGGAAATTTGTTATCTAAGTCGATATAAACCAGTTCATTTGCTTGAAATTCTACAACTCCGTTAGAATTATCATTAACTGGAATTGTTGCTAATATATTCAATTGCCGCCCTCTATGATTTTGCTTTACAGTTTGTGGAGCATTTTTATCATAATTAAACTTTGAAGCATCATAACTTTCAACCGGATTACTATCAATCATTAAAACATAATTATCACTATTGCTTATAGTATTTTCATTTTGAGCTATTAAATCATATCCACAAACATTTTCATTTGTTAGTCGTATTCCGGTTCTAGGGTCTGATGTATTTGAAAAAGTAAAATCTTCTTCATTATTCCTGCCTACAGTAAATCCTAAGGTTCTTAGAACTTGATTATTTACTTTTATAGTCATATTCTGGCCTTTGCTGTATATATCATTTTCAAATTGAGGGTCGTTTAAATTAGCACCTAATACGTCTGTATAGAAATTATTTATCAATGAATAAAGTTCAAATCCATTTACAAATCCACCAGCAGGAGCAGTTCCAGAATTTAATATTTGAGTTCTACCAGTTTTTTGGTAGTTTAAATTTCCTTCTGTTAAACAATGTGGCGTAAAAACAGGGTGACCTGCTACTGCTTCTACAGCATTACCACAACAATATATATATGGATATAATGGTAAGTTACGTTGAGCAAAAGTTAATTCATATTCAAATATAGTTTTTTTAAGACCAGCTGCCCCTCCTACTGTAGCAGGAACTCCCCCTGTTGGAGTGAAGGTTGTTGGACCGCCTGCTATGGTTAAAACCCCAGTTGCTAGATCTGCTACAGCAAAAGTATCACGTGTATTACCTATAACCGGTTTAGTAAAATATATATTCCAGTTAGTAGCATCTACTGCTTCCCACCAATGAACTAATGCTGTTCCAGGCTGCGTTCTTCTGTAAGTTGCTACATTTCCTAAATCAAGTGTATCAAAACGCTCGGTTGCTACTGCTGGTGATTGGGTCCAATCATTACCAGCAGCTAAGTTTAAGTATGAATTGGTGCTACAAATAGAACCCCTGATAGTGCTACCTAATTTCTCAATCATCATAAGGTCGTGATTTGCTGGATTTGTATCTACACTTATATCAAATTTAAATGGAGTAATCTGTGATTGTCCTTGACTATCAAATCCACGGTAAGAATAGGTATCTGTTCCTCTTTCAATTCTTATTTCAAAACTCCTATCCAGTTCTGGAATTGCTTGGTCTGGTAAATTTGGTAAGAGTTTTAAATCTACAAAAGAAAGTCCTATACCAAATCCGTTTGTTGCGGCTGGTCCACCATTATCAGTTACATTTCTCACATCACAAAAGAAAATTCCGCTTCCTCTGGATAACTCTCCGCATTCATCTACTGGAAAAATATAATTAGTAAGTAACTCTGTAGCAGTAGAAGATAAGGTATTTTGTTGAACTGTTCCTAAATTTATACCACCATCACCTTGGATATCGGATACTTGGATACTTGCTTCTATTCCACTTCCATCATTTTTAGTAGCGGTGCTACTAGCAAACAATTCATTATCCCCAGTTCTTCTAGAACCATCTTTATTATTATGGAAAAGACCAGTTAAAGGGCATAATTTAAATTGTATATCGCTGTTAGTAGTATTGACATCTTCACCACATTTAAATTCACCGTAGTTTTGATTATCTACAAAAGGAGAAGTGCTTGTAGTATCTAACACTTGGGTTTGATTTAAAGCTCCTTGTAAATCTTGAGATAATGTTCCGATATTAGCATCAGTGTAAGTTATCGGTTGTAATTCACCAAAATTGCTATTAGCAAGACCTTCCTTCCAATCTACTTCTACTATTTGATTTGAACCATCTACTGGTAAAACTTCAAAGGTAGTTTCAAAGGTAAGATTTTGAACTGCTATTTGAGCGTTTTCACTAACTTGAATACCAGCATCTAAATCAGCATTAAACTTTCCATCATTATTAGTTGTAAGTCGTAAAAGTTTTACCATTTATTCTCTACACAGATTTTTATTTATATATTTTTTAAGAAACTAGTTTCAATTGACGTAGTCTTAATGTTTTGTTCCCCAATCACTTGGATAATCTTGTAAATATGTATATGACTTATCCGCTACAACCAAACAATCATTTTTTTTACCATAGTTCCTTATCATTCTATCTAGATGAGCGGTTGGAGGAGGTTTATTAACCATATCTTTCATAATAGATAAAGGTAGATATATCAATTTTGTTCCTACAATATACCATTTCATATTCCTAATATGACCTAACCAATTTATTCTGTCTAATTCAATACTAATATCAAAAGGATTACATTTGAATAGCACTCCACATTCAGTATAAAAAATAGATGTATCATTATATATAGCGTATGGTAGTACTAACTTCATAAATCCTTTTGTTAATAAATGGTAAGGCCTTAACATTCCTTTATAATCATCTTTATCAAAACCTTCTATTATTTCTATTTGATTTTCTTTTACTCCTACATCAAGTAGAGATTGTTTTGTCGCTAATGCTAAATGCATTCGTCTCTTAATGGTTAAAATTACTATCATATATACTATTTAGATTTTTTATTCTTTTTTTTTAGATGTAGTTTCCAAAGGTCAGCGTCAGCTGTTTGACGTGTTTTACCACCAACGGCGAAGGAATAAATGCGGCTCTGGGCCCATTGCGGTCCGCTTATTGCTCTACGTCCTGGATTTGATTTGAATGCTCCAAGTCCTCTATCATATACCTTATCCAATATACTCATAGATATCCCTGTTAATTTGCTTATATCCTTCTTAGAGTTTGGTTGACTTAGTTTCTGCTTATATCTCTTATTGAATTTTTGTTTATTTGTTTGTACCATTTATTTAGAGTTATATTTTTTTATAAAAGATTTGTGCTACTTCCATAGAATGGTCTACTAACTTATTTAACATCTTTAATTGATTTCCAGTTAAATTATCTGGAAGAGGCCTGTTCTCATAGATCTTCCTAATCATACCTACAGTTAAATGGTCGTTTAATGGTTTTAATAATTCTTTAATAATCCTTCCAAAATAATTATTGCTTAATGGTGTATTTGCTTCATTCCAAAATAATGGTTCTTTATTTTTCAATTTATTGGTCTTGATATATGCTTTAATCTTTTCCATCAATGCTTCACTAACAGGATAGGTTTTATAGGTAAGCTGTCTTCCATTACTTTTAATACCCCCAGTAGTTTTAGAATGTTGTATATATAGTAAATTTTTAGCAATCCATAGGTAATTCTTATGGTCGTTAGGGGGTTTCCGCTTATTAGTCCAAATATGAAGAGTAGCATATTCTATTGTTCTTAATAATACATTATATTTGATATCATCCTTTACTTCAAAATTATTCAATAATAAATTCAACATTATATAATCTCTATCTGCTGTAGGAGTTAAACTATGATATGAAGAAGCAAAATTTTCTAATTGTTCCCAAGTAGTAGTCATTGCTTTTATTTCTTCTTCACTTTTTTCATTTTTTCCATTTGCTTCAGTTATCTCTTCTCTTAGGATTGTTCCAGTTGATTTTAATGTTGAAAATAATTTAGAATACTTTTTCTGTTCCATGCTCGGTTTGCTTTCTTTTAAAATAGATAATACTGCTGCTAACCTTAGATTTTTTGTTTGATTACTATTTATCTCTCCAAAGATAAACTTGAGTGTTCTATCTCTTATAGTTTTATTTGCTAATCTATTAAGTAAAAATAATGGTGATGTCTCTTTTAGATTATTCAAGGCTGATATTTTTACTAACTGAGTAGCATATGCTCTCTTTGAACCACTGCTTAAATCTGGTCTAACATTATTTAAATATTCTATCCATTCATTTCGTTCACTTATCACTGCTTCTTCCATCTTTATAATTAGACTAGATAATAAATCTAGACTTAAAACATAAAAAATCAAATTTATTTTTTATAAGGCTTCTTCTTCATCTTATCAAATATCTGTCTAAGACTAATCTTTGGTTTTTTTCTCTCTTTCTCTTTCATCTCCCTTTGCTTATCAGCACGTCGCATTTTATAAACTGGTTTCATATATATCCATATAATATTTATTTCTTGATTGATTTTAATGTTATTGCTAACGAAACTCTTCTTTTCATTAGTGGTGTCATTTTACGCTCTTTACCATTCAACATAAATTTGCTTCCATTTTCTTTCTTAACTAATTTTTTTAATAACGCCATTGGAATATTTTGTTTAATAGGAATACCCAATTGTTTAGAAAGTGCACCTTCCTTCATTTTAAAATCACCATCACCTAAATCAATAGTAGTCTTTTTATAAGCCATTTTATAAATCTATATAATATTTTAAATCAAATTTATTCTTCTATTTATAATTTCTTCGCCTTTCTTTATAGTAAATCCTACACTGTTTACTAATATCTGTGTTGATAATGGTGCTGAACTATCACTATGGATTGTTATCGTATATATTTCTTCAGTATCGGCACCATCTCCATTTACAATCTTAGAATTAAAACTTACAGGTCTTTTATTTTGATGATGATTTGCTTGTTGATTTATACTATACATCTCTATATCTTCACCTAACATAATGGTTTCACTTGGGTCCATTGTATAGATTATTCTAGAATGATACCAAGCACCAGCATCACCTACTCCAGTTGGTTTTGTATAGATAACAAAGAAAGGTATAGAAGTAAAATCTTGGTAATTATCAATGGTTACATTAGCACATACCGATTGTAATTCTGCTAAGGTAACTGCTTTATTTCCTTCGCCGTAAAAATAGTAATTGAATTTTGAAGCATCTGCGGCTGTTTTAGTAAATAACCAACCACTTCGTCCATCAGCATCTACTACTGGTGCTTGTTCTCCACCTGCTACCGTTGTACCAGCAGGAGAAGAAAGACTAACTTGACCATTATATATTTCTATATTCTGTTGGTGTCCGTCGTTATGTATTTTTTGAAGAATTGCTGTTTGGATATTATGGTTCATATATATAGTTGAAATATAATATTTACATTAGTTATAAAATGAAGTGTTATTTTTGCGATAATGTAGAGAGAAAGGCTTGGAGCGAATACTACTGCCCTACTTGTCTTGAAATTCAAACCATAACTAAAGCATATGGAACTTTTAGAATGTTAGATATACTACAAACAGTCTGTCTAAGAGACCAAGAACAATTGGAAAACAAAATAAAGAATTTAAACAAAAAAAAATCTAATATAATAACAAGAAGCAAAAGCGAAGATGTAAATTCTAATTAACCTCGTCTGCGACCCCTCCCTCTATAGACAGCCTTTTTGATTTGATTTACTTTTTCTGGTGCTGGTGCCGCCACAGCAACAGGTTCTTTTTTTGCTATTACAGGTGCTTGTTGGACGTGAGATATGACTGAATGTTCCAGTTGTTCCAGTTGTTCCAGGGGTTCTGGATCCGGAATAATCTCAGCAGTATCTATAATTTTTACCTTTTTCGCCTTAGGTTTCTTAACTACATCCTGAAGAGTAAGGCTTGCTAACTTCTTTTCTAATTCTTCTATTCTTTTATCCTTTTCATCACTCTTTTGGGTTTTCTTTAATAAATCTTTACGGATAATGGCGTCCCTCTCTGCCTCCTCGTCTGCTTTCTTAATCTTCTTCACTTGTCCCCTCTTCGCTCTTGCTAATGCACTAGCAGCTCTCGCCTTCGCTAATCCCGCCATTACTTTTGCCTTGTGCTCTGGCGTCATAGGTTTACGTTTTTTCTTTTCCTTCTTAGGTTTTACTTCAGGTTCTACCTCCTTAGGCGGTTCTACCTCTGCTTCCTCAATAATGGGGGGTAATGCTTCAATTTCAATTTCTTTTTCACTCATTTATATACTATATAATATAAAAAAATTCTATAATAATGTGTGTAAAAGTCTGTAATAGACCGGCCCGTCACGCTGCCGTCACGTTTTTAAATTTACCAAGTATAACAAGTCAGTGCGGTTACTTGGGGTGTGTCACGTTTTTTTAGAAGGATTATGGTCTATCCGTCACGTTTAACGTGTTAAAAAAAGAGTTATCAGTATTTTTTTTCAGTTCACGTAGAGTTTTTCAAATCGCGTGACTTTTGTGTCAATGTGACACATTTCTCAATTCCTCAAATTTTTCAATTTAAATATAGATAATTACTATATAATGGATTTTTTTACTGGAGACCTTGATAGTGATTGTTTTATTAT
>Ga0181406_1000723_pt1 | contig 12416 bp, 8 predicted proteins | sample 29SPOviralmetaG_FD_130135 | JGI IMG/M metagenome (GOLD analysis project Ga0181406, IMG submission 130135) | Marine viral communities from the oligotrophic San Pedro Time Series (SPOT) site, San Pedro Channel, CA, USA - 29 SPOT_SRF_2011-12-20 | ecosystem: Environmental > Aquatic > Marine > Strait... | reverse complement strand
CCTGTACCTAACCCAAAGTGAAGACAACCATTCGTAGCCATACGAGCAGATGTAAATTGTTTATCGTAAAAAATAAATGTAAAATCTAAATTAAAAGCAGACGAAAGCTGGTCGTCTCCTGAGTTTAGACTGGTTGTATTTGATTCGTTTGTAAGGTCTACTAAAGACTGATTGCCTTCGTAGATATACTGACTAAAGACATTAAGACTTAAGAGACACGCTACTGCGTAGCATAGAATTCTTTTCTGCATTGCCTTTTAGTTTTAGTTTTAGTTGTATAAATAACTTTGACTGCCCCAACAACATCTTTGTTTATCTTGTCTCTGTTAGGATTTCTGTCGTGTGTGCATTGCTGTATAAAAAGTTTCTCTTGTTCTTTAGCATCAGGTCTTCTTGAAGCGTTTTCAGCCCAAGCCATTGATGCTTCTTTACCAATTTTACCTTGGTAAGGGCAAGGAGTACCAGCCATTTCCATGGCTTTAAACACTCTAGGGTCTTGACATAATATCGAGACTGAAGCTACTTTCATACCGGTATCATAGAGGTACTTGGAAAGTTTTAAGCGTTCACAGTTCTCGTCAGTCACAGTAGCTCCTGTAGAGAACCCAAATACTTGCCCTTGAAACGCACCAGAACGTCCTACAGTACAGAGGTCTTGAGAGTAAGACATAATACTAGGTGCTATAGCAGAAGCAGGAGGTGCTTTGCTTTTTACGTTCTGATTAATAGTCTGAGTAGAGTTAGACTCGTTAATATTTCTATTAGTATTATCAGACTTTGTATTGTTATTATTGGTATTAGTATTGTCAGTAGTAACATTAGAATCTGAAGTCGATGTATTAACGTTAGTATTGTTATTAGTATTTGTATTATTACTAGTAGAATTACTGTTGTTATTTACGTTCTGATTGACTGTAGAGTTTACAGTAGAGTTAGATGTAGACGTAGAAGTATTAACGTTGTTGTTATTGTTTGTATTTGTTGAAGTGTTATTTGATGTCGAGGTATTTACGTTAGTATTATTTGAAGTATTAACATTAGTATTATTATTAGTGTTAGTATTTACATTTGTATTGTTATTAGTATTGGTGTTTGTATTGGTATTACTATTCGTATTATTGTTGGTGTTGGTATTAGTAGTCACTGTAGTATTAATGGTAGTTAATCCATTGTCTTCACAATACTGTGTACCCGAAGTACAGTCGCCTGTTTGGTCTGAACTTACAGCAAATGACATTGTTAATAAACCTAATATAAATAATGGTCCAAAAAATCCTCTATTTAAATCACCTCTTGACACTTTATCTCCTATTTAGTTTTTGATGTTGATGTATATAATCCAAACCATGCAGCACCTGCTCCGACTACTACTGATATGAACCCTGATTGTTCCATTGTTGGGTCACTAATTTCCATAAACCAAAACGTGGTATAGTATAATAAGAACATATACACACTTAAAAAAGCTCTAGGTATTATTCTCCAACTATCCACAGCTTGTGCTACAAATATTAATTTTTGATAAGGGTTATCGTTCTTGATATCCTCTAACTCTCTTATCCTATCTTTAAGTGCTGACTTTTCTTGCAGCAACTCCATAAACTTATTAAGGTCAATCTCTACCTCATTTCTATCCATGTCGCCACTGAAGCCACCCATATTATTCTGTTGCATAATGCCCTCTTATTTTTTAACTAGGCTGCCACCAAAGTACATACCTATGATTGCTGATACAAGGTTTGTATCTAATTGTGTTATTACCAAGCCTTGAAAAGTTATCCATTCAAATACTTCTCTACCATCTGAAAAGAATAAAAAGCCCGGTTGAAATAATGTATATCCTACTGTTACATCTACACTCGGATAATATACTGCTACCAGTTTAGGTAGTATAACAATTGCAAAGATAGATGATAACGCAATGATACGTCTTGTCCATTGGAATCCTTTATCTTGTACGTTACGTGCAGACTCTACAGCTTTAAGTTGAAACTCACCTCTTGTAATCAACATCTTTTGCTCATCTTGTTTAGCCTTCATACGTTGAGACCACAGACTTAACACACTACTCAATAGAGTAGAACCTAACATAGTTATAATTTCAAATGGGAACATCATACACCTCTTCTAATAGTTCTTCGTAAAGTCTTCTAAAGTTTTCTAATTCCATAAAGCCTAATCCCTGTCCAATCTGGTGCATTCTATAAATGTTATAGGCTGTGTTTAATTGTTTCTCTGTGTAAAGTAGCATATTATTCAGGGCTGTTCCAAAGTTTATTAGTTCTATCAATTGTTGCTTGATTATATTCAGGAACCTTTGAAGCTAATGTATGATGCTGGTATAAGTATACATTCTTACCAGCTTGTTCATCACCTAAAAAGTAAGGAATCAAATGTTTGTCACTTCCTTTTTTTTCAAATATATCTCCATAAAATAATAACTGTTGAGCTTCATCATTTAATTTACTTGTATCTTTACTCTCTCGTATACCATCAAATATATTTTTATCTTTAGGGTCGAGTCTTCTCAATGTTCTATTAATTGCTGGTTCTACACTATCTCTTAAAAATTGATACTTACCTGTAGCAGAACTTCCCAATAAATTAGAACCTAAAGGTGCATTTCTATTATTACTTTCAATCTTTCTTACGTTGGCTGCTAATCTTTGTGCAGAGTCTTTAAATTGTTCAAAAGATACATCTGACATTTCAGGATATTGTGTTTTAAATCTATCATAGTGTTTGGCAAGAAAATTATTTACTCGTTGTGTATCTTCAGGACTAGGTTCTTGCCTTTCTGTTTTTAATTTATCTACAGTATCGGAAGCAACTCTCGATGCTTTTTCAAGAGTATCTTTTATTGTTCCAAAAATAGTACCTTGGTTTAAACCTAACCTATCCATTTGTTCGTCAGATGAAACATTACCACTTCGAGCTTCATCATCTACTTTCTTTAGTAGTGCTGCTGCAGCCGGTATAGCGATACCATATTTTTTTGATATCTCAATAATTCGTGCATCAAATATAACATAGTTTTTATTTTTTTTACCTTTTCTTTTTCTAGTAAAACCATCATTATATTTAATTCCCATAACACCAGATTTTTCTAAAATATCTTCTACATATTTTTTATCTGAAGTATTACCTTTATTTAATAGTTTATTAATACTACTAATAAAATCTTCACCAGTTAAATCTCCCATTGTTACCCAAGCATCTGACACTAATTGTTCTCTATCTATGTCAATAGAATCTTTAGTCCAGCTAGGGTATCTACTATATAAATCAATAAACTCGGTAAGCTGTCTATTATCTAAACGTTCTACCGCAGTTTCAGCAGCACTAATAACTCCTCCTGATTGATTACTCATTTTTGCATCCCAATCTAATAGATGTTTGTCTGTTGTTTTTAAATTTACTTTGTAAAGATTTCCAACATTATCTGGCAAAGGTGTAGTTTTAAATGTTTCTAACTCTTTATCTTTGTCTATAGCTTTTAAAAGGAAGGCTTGTTTTTCTTTATTGTTTCCAGCTTTTTTAGCTTTTTCTGCTTGATCTAATAAGTCTTGGTATTCTTCATTTAATTTTTTAATACCTTGACTTTTACTAATATTTTTTTTGTATCCTTTTGCAATCTCTTCAGTAGTTGTAAAGTATAGTCCTTTACCAAATGCCATAGCACCTTCACCAGACATTAAAAATTCTGTAGAAAACTTATCAAAATCACTAGGTGTTCCGTGCATTGCTTCAATACCTTTAAAGCTTTCATCTTCTAATATTTTTTTCTGGCTATATGGCAAAGGTAATATGTCAAGTTCTGTCGCTGAATAACGTGGTTTTGGTTTACTAATGTTTTCAACAATCTCTTTACCAACAAGTTTACCTAATCCTCCAAATGCAAACTCTTTTCGATACGCTTTATTAAATTTATCTGTTTTCCAACCACCATCAGCATACGCTTCAGCTTCTTCTTTAGTATCAAAAGCTTTAAAGTTTCCACTCTTCTTCATTAACTTCATTGTTTCTGTATTATTGTCATACTGCACAAGTTTACCATCTTGCTCTATGATAGTAGGGTATGCTATAAATTGACCTTCAATATCACCCCAAGCCATTCGATGAGTTTGAGGATTACCAGATTCAGGGTCTCTAATAAACATTTTAGGGTCTGGTCTAGCTATTCGTTTTTCAAATTTAGGAGGTCCTGATGCTTCACCTCCATTATCAAACCCCAACCTATCCATTTGTTCTTGGTAAGGTTCACCAGTGTATGGATTAATTCTATCTGCTGGGTTTTCTTTTGTGTAAGGTACTTTGTTTTCTCCTTCAACTATACCACCTGTAACATAATTACTTCTATAAAAGTCAGTATAGTTACGAGTATATTTTCTATCTTTAGGTCTATCTTTTATACCTAGAGCATAGGCTGCTTCTTTGTCTATTTCTTTTGCAAATATATTTAAATCATCGTAAGGATTAGCACCAATATATTTATTCATAAGACCTTTAGTTCCTATGAATGGAGTTTTACCTGCTGCTGTTTCAACCAATCCTTTTCTTCCTAGAAGTAAACCAAGAGTATCAGTTACTGTTGGTCCTCCTAAACTTAAGACTGAAACTGCAGGATTTTTTGTATATTGAATAGAGTTTTTAAAACGTAACCCATATTCAAGTGGACCAAACAGTCCAACCCTTTGAAAAGCTTTTATAAAGTCTTCATCTTCAAAACCTTCTTCTACTATTCGATCTCTGTTATCTTCATTAGACCTCCAGTAGTTTGTTCCTAATGCTAAACTTGTAGCCATTAAAGCAAAAGCTCCTAGCTTTGCCCCATTAACGGTAGGATTATTAACTGCTGATCGAATATAATTTTTTAAAACTGTATTACTAAACACGGTTGGGTATCTTAAAAACTGTGTTAAAATATCTACTTTTGGATTTGTCATAAAGATAGGTATTCTTGCTCTATCTCTACCTACAGGCATGATAACTTCATTTACAAATCTACCTGCTCCTTGAAGAACTGATTTATAAAAATCATCTTCATATTTAAGCTGACCTGTTAAAACACCATCTTTTCTTTCGGCTCCAAACCCTGTCTTAGCTCCACTATTTAACCATCTAAGTCCATCGTCTATGTCTATTCCTAGATCAAACACTTCACTTTTTAATAGTTGAATATTACGTACTTCTTTTCTACTTAACTCTTTGGTTGCTGTCTCATTAAATATATCAACACCTTCTTTAGAAAGCTTATTTAATTTTTCTAAGTTTTCTTTTATTAAGTTTTTTGCAATATTAAACGAAGCTAACTGTACAGATTTTGTCCAAGGAGTAAGTAAGTTAAGTCTAAAGAATCCTCGTGCTTGTTTTTTTAACCATTCATTTTGTAGTCCTTCACCGGTTAAACGATTGGTAGATTCTGCTAACGATTCATCCATTGCCATAAATACTTGATTCATTTCTTTTTGTATTTGTGAATCTGGCATGTCATATTTTTTTCTTAACAAAATAGGAATATCTTGTACAAAAATTTTATGTCCTTCTTTTACTCCACTTAGTGCATCTTGAATTGGTTTAGTAACAGAACCACTAGTTTTTGTTAGTGGAATCATTGCTTCTGTTAATGATGATACTGTAGCTAACGGTAGATATGCTAATGAGTTAGCAAGTTTCATTGTATCATATGCACCTTGTATTCTTTGGCTATCAAAATAATTTACTTGTCCAGTTATAGATTCATATAACTTAGTAATTCTTTTTCTATCTCCTCTAGATAATCCTCTTCCTCCTCTAGCTTCTCTTAACTCTCTATCCATTGGGTCTAGCCATCTAGCAGCAAATTGATTTGCATTAGATTTTGTGCTAAATCCCGGTAGTAAAAAACTTTTCTTATGCTGTATAGCATTAGCAGCATTCATGTAGTAAGTTACCACAGTGTTTAAATCATTGGTTAAAAACTTTTCAAAAGCGTTATCGTTTAAATCTTGAAATGCTCTTGACTGTGTTAATAAAATAGAATGTGAAGAAAACAACTCGTTGTTCTTATTAAGCATATCATTAATAAGATCAGAAGCATCAGCTTTATCTTTAACAACGTTTTCACTAATTAATAAATCTGTAAATGTTTCTCTGTTTTCTTCAATTGCTTTTCTGTCCCAGCTTCTTGTAAAATAATTTGGAAGTTTTCTTTCTTCTTTTATAAGACCTGCTTCAATAGCATCATCAAATATTTTATTAAAAAACCCTCTTAAGTCTTTTGCAACTTGTTGAACATCTTCGCTGTAACCTTCAGGTTTATCTCCTCTTAAAATTCTAATAACACCTAATTCGTCTGCTTCTTTAAATGCACCAGCTTTACGTAGTGGGGCAGTAGCTTCATCAAATACGCTATGATATTCACCTCTAAGATTTTCTAGTAGTTCACCGTGTCCTAATGCTACACGTTCTCGGGTTAGTCCACCAAAGCCACGACTAAAATCTTCTCGCATTAAATTACCAAGCTCTCTGGTAATAGGAGAAAATTTTGCTTTTGTATCTAGTATAGACGTAGCCGAACCAATTGTATTTGCTTTTAAAATGTCCCCAGCTTCTAAAGTTTTTGAAACTTTATCTTGGAAACTTCCCGGCTCAAGTGTTAAATAACCATCTTCTGAATAAAGTCTATTCATTTTACTATAGAAAAGATTACCTTTTTGTAAAGCTCCACCAAGTAATCCACCTGTTAAAGTTCCTAACGCAGCAGTTCCTGCTAACTCTGGTGTAGAATATAGTTTTCTTATACCAGTATTTAGTTCAGTTGTTTGTCTAAAGTGATTGTCTAGTCCTGTCCATGCTCCTACTTCTGCACCTGTGACTAGAGCTGCTTTCTTAACAGCTTCTTTTCCTTCTTTTTTAAGTTGACCTGCTATAATACTTTTAGGAATGGTAGGACCTACAAAGTTTTTAGCTACTTGTAACCCTGCTGTTGCAACCCCTTGTCTTGCAGCTAATGATGCTCCACCTGTTACAGGAGTAAGTAATGCTGCTGTTATAGCAGTGGGGTCAGTGGTAATATCAATAGCTGCATCTTTAACTAACCCAAAGAATTGTTTCATGCTTCCTAAATCAGCATTATCAAATTCTTTTCTTAGATAATTATAATCTTGTTTTTGTTGATCGGTAAAGTTAGCACTTTGTGCAGCTCGTCTCATACCAGAGTATAGATTAAAATCAGAGTCTCTTAGATATTCAAACACATCATCAGAGTTTTCGCCCACAGATTGTAAAAACCTTTCAGAGACTTCTAAAAACTGTTCATCTTTTTCTAACTCGTCTAAGGTTTTTTTACGACCAGCATAACTTGAACCGATTGTCAAGTTATTTTTAAGAGTGGGAAGACTTCCTTTAAGAATGCCTACACCTGTTAAAGAAGTTAATGCCATTAACTATCCTTGAGTATTATATTTTGAACCACGTGTTAATCCTCTGGTGTTTACCACACCTCTTGGATTTTCAATTCTATATCTATCCCACCATGTTTCAGGAATAACTTCAAAGTCTTCTCTTTTTGCCATTAGAATTGGTCCAGAGTATTGTCTTTTGTTAAGTTCATTTTCAATTCTATTTCTTAATTGTACACGAACTTTAGGTGTTGCAAATATGTCACTTATTCCCGGTAAAGGAGTTAAGCCAGATGTTCTTCTAGAATCTAAAGAAATGTCTGATGGTAGTCCTAACTTAAATGGTAATTGACTGTTACGTCCTACATTTCCCGGCATAGTATTTAATCTTAATGTTAAAAGTTGACCATTAGATAAACTTTCTAAATCCATTTGAGATACAAGTTTGTTGGCATTTTTTAAATAGTAACCACCATCTAAAGGCATAGGATTAAAATCTACATCACCAATAGAAGGTTCTAGAGTTGTAAGATTTGCACCACTATAAATAGCACCAGATGTAATATCTTCTTCATTTAAACTGATGCCAGAGTCTATAAAAATAGAATCAATTTTTGTTTTAAGTTCTTCTCGTTCATCTAAATCTAATTCAAGTTTGTTGCTTGTATCATTAACAACATCTATATATCTATTTCTTAAGGTTACAATGTCTTCTTCTCTATTAGCTTTTCTTAATTCATTAATCATTTTTGGAGTATCATCTAATATAGATTCATCAAAGCTTGTGCTTCTATCTGTTAATCTTAAGTCTATTAAATCTGCTTCTGTCATTCGTGTGGTTGTCATATTATTTTGATCTAAAAATGACAAGACAGCTATTTGAAATTGAATAGGATCATATTTGTTTTCCCAACCTTTATTATTTTTTGTAAAATAATTTTCTGTCATTGAAGCATATGTACCCATATTTGCTTGATAATTAACATCTGCTAACGCAGCTTTATTTGCTTTTTTATCTTGAGACAATATTCCACGAAATACTTCAATATAAGTTTGTTTTTGTTGAGATGTTCCAGCAAGAGATTTGTTCTCCTCAAAAATATCTTTATATGTTATACCAAGACCTTTTGCTTGATTAGGTTGATTATCATTGTCATAAGCATCTGCAACTTTAAATAATCTTGACGGGTCTTCTTCAAAATATTTTCTTTTGTCATCTGAACTTAAATTTTCATATAAAGTAATTAAGTTTCTTCCAGCATTTTCTTTAAGTTTATCTCGTGTTTGATATTCTTCAGGATTAAATTGACCGTCTACAATCATCATATAAGTTCTATTAAGAGCTTGGTCTGATGTTAGTCCGGGATTTTCATCAAGAACTATATTTAAAGCTTCGTGATAAAAACCATCTTTTAAACCTCCATACTCTGGAATATTTTTAACAGCATCTCGAAGCAGTGGAGTCCCTTTAAAGTAAAGACCACTTCTATCAATGTCTTTATTTTTAAATTCTAAAGGAGTATATAAACCTTCAATAACTTGTTGATTTTCAATACTGTCTCTAAAGGTTGATCGGTTTTCTTTAGCTAGTTTTAAATCATTTTGAAGTTTTAATAAACTTTCATTAGTTGTAACAAGTTCTCCATCCGGAGTTCTTTTAGTTTTAAAGGCTCTGTTCCAAAGATTTCTTAATAATCCCTTTTTAGTGGGGTCGTCTTTTACAAGGCTTAACGCAGCTTCATATTCAGCTCTTGCTCGTTCATTATATTTTGGAAAAGTTCGTATAGTTGCTCTAGGGTCTACTGACAAACGTTCCATGTCTCTTTGTATTTTTTCTCTTTCATCATTAAATGCTGCATACATAGAATTTCTAATTGGCTCTGGCTGCTCGTCTACTTCAGACCAAGTAACTCGTGCTGCTATAGCTTCATCAGTATTATTAATGACTTTTGCAGCTTCTTCATTTAAAAATGTTTCTGGATTTTCGTTATATCTTTTTAGCCTGTCTCTTTCATTTTCAAAAGATTTATACTCAGCTTCGTTAATTTGAAAAATTTCATTATATTTTTCTTGCACTTCTGCAGCTCCATCAATAACACTTTGCTTAAGACTAGTACCAGCTCCCTTTAAACCATCTGCAATAACTTGTATTCCTAGTCCTTTGTATACATCTTTTTTATATGAGTCACCGGTACTAGATAGCAAACTTTTGGCTACTTTACTAAAAGTTTCTGACATAGGTTTAAATGGACTTTGTTTAAAATCTGCCATTAGCTTTCTCCTTGACTTAATAAACTTCTAATTTCTGGACCTTGTTCTTTAACTTTGTCTAGAATGTTTTGTGGTACAACACCACTTTTAATTTTTTCAGGTTCTATTTTTTGTTTCATAGTTCCGTTTTTAATATCTTCAAAGACAGTTCTAAATTCATTTACTTGTTGATTAAACTCTTCTTCGTAATCTTCATCATCTAGTTCATCTAAATCATTACTATCTTCAATGTTATATTTAATATTAGCTTCTTCACCAATTGCCATAATAATATACATAACAGGTTCGGCTAACAACATTAAAACATCAGGGTTAAATTTACCCTCTGTAAATTTTGCATAGAGTGAAACCATTGCGATGTCTGCAACCGGTGCACCGTTAGCTAAAGCCTGTACAATATTTTTCATTGCTTCTGGTTGAAATATTAAACCAACCATGTAATCTAATGCATGTTTAGGATTAGCAAACTCTGCAGGTCTTTCCCAAGGATAAGGTTGTTCAGGGTCATTGACTAAACTTTGTCCGGGAATTGCACCACCTTGTGAAGATAGATCAACAATTTCATCTAACGCTTCTTGATTAAACCTAGACTCTCCTCTTATTTTTGGTCCAGTATCTGGAGCCATTTCGTCAATTGTAAATCCAGCATCTAACCCGTCTACAATAATTTGTCCAGCAGCATCACTAATACTGTCTGAAATAATTGGTCTTGGACCTCTGTTAGGTTTTGCCATTATGTTACCTCTATAGTTTGTTGTTGAAACAGTGGCATGTTACCTGCTTCTGGAGTGTTACTGAATGTAAAATATTTTGAGTAATCATCTGGATTAATATTTAACTCATTACTATATATACTAATAGGGTCTTTTCGTGCTCCACCTTCTTCTCCAATTCCAGCACCTCCTCTTCCTGTTGGGTCTCCTGCCATTAATGATTGAGCATAACCATTTAACATTGTGTTAGCAACTGAAGTTCCGGCTGCTGTTACAAACCCTGTAGTTTTAGGATATTTTTCTGCAAAACTTTGGTTAGCTGCTGCTTCTGGAAACCCTGCACTGACAATATCTGCACTTGGAACACCATAAGCTGTAGCTGTTTGAGCACTTTGCTGTCTTAAATATGCCATAGTTTCCGGACTAGCTCCTGCACTTTTTGCTGCTGCCATTGCAGCTTGTTCTTGACCTAATAATGTAGTTGGAGTTGTTGTAATTGATGCTTGTTGTATAATAGCTTCTTTTGTTGTTAAGCCACTATCAATAGCACTTTTTATATCAGCTACACTACCTCCTCCAGCATCAGAAACTCTTTGAATTGATTGTTCTAAGTTTAAGTTATCTGGGCTTAATTGAACACCTGCTTTAACTTGTGCTTCTGCCATTGCAGTTTGCATTTCTGGAGTGACTCCCATTCTACCGGCTTCAGTTGTAAGACCTGTAAAGTCTGTAACTGTTGCAGCAGCACTTCCTAATGCTGTACCAACAGCTTTAAAAGGAGTTGCAATAAATTTAGCTGCTGTTCCTGCTGCTCTAGCTACTGCAGTAGATGTACCAAATAAAGTACCACCTGTAACTGCTTGACTAGCATTCATCATCCATCCAGCAAATGTGCCACTGGCTGCTGTACCTCCAGTAAAAGCTGCCACAGCAGCACCTCCCGTCACTACGACTGCAGCAGCAATAGCTAATGCTTTAAGTATTTTACTAGAGCTAATCTTTTTAACTACTTTTTTAACTCCTTTAACAACACCTTTAACTGCTTTTTTAATACCACGTGTTACTTTTTTAAAAGCTTTTTTAATTGATTTAAATAATCCCATTATACTATCCTATTATATCCTCTGTTATAACACCTATTAAATTTTTTAAGTTTCCTAAACTTGAACTATATTTAGAGGGGTCTGAAGCTAGTGCAGTATTTACAAGTTGTGCAATTCTGCTTCGTTCATTTTCACCAGCTCTAAAATCAAAATCAGCTTGATCTCTTAGTTCCTGCCATAAAAAAGATTGTGCAGTTTGTGACATTGAAAAAGCATTCTGTGCGTTCTGCATGTTGACTGCGTTCTGAGCAGCAGTGTTAGCTACGTTTGTTTGTCTTCTCCACTGTACGTTAGAAGCTTCAACAGCAGCAACGTTTTGTGCGTTCCATTGATTCCTTGCAAAGTCTTGATTAGCATTAAACTGATCTACTTGTGTTGCTAACTGAGCATTAAATTTATTTACATCAGCTTCTCTTTGTGCATCTCTAGCTTCAGCAGCGTTAGCTTGTGTAGCATTAAATTGTGCTGTAGCATTTTGTTGACCTGCGTTAAACTGATTAATCTGAGCATTTAAACTAGACATAAACTGATTGGTTTGATTTTCACTTGCAGCATTAAACTGAGCTGCAGCATTTTGAGCAGATTGATTACTTAACAAACGTTGTTGAGTTTGTTGAGATTTTAATACGTTAGCTTGTTGCTGATTACTTAGATTAGTTAAATCCATTTGTAAAAAGGCTTGAGCATTTTGTATCTGGGTACGCTGATTAAAGTCTGCTTCAGCTAAATTAGCTTGAGACATTATTACAGCATCTTGCATAATACCTTGTTGTTCCATACTAGCATCTGTTAATCCTACAGTTTGTAAAAACTTACTGTTTGCTAATGCTGTTTGTTGGTCAGCACTAAACTGAGCCATGTTAAGCTGGAAGACATTACTTGCATTTGTTAATGCTGTCTGTTGTCCTCTAGCTGCGTTAGCTTCAGCTTCTTGTGCTTCTATTGTT
>Ga0181406_1000722_pt1 | contig 12423 bp, 28 predicted proteins | sample 29SPOviralmetaG_FD_130135 | JGI IMG/M metagenome (GOLD analysis project Ga0181406, IMG submission 130135) | Marine viral communities from the oligotrophic San Pedro Time Series (SPOT) site, San Pedro Channel, CA, USA - 29 SPOT_SRF_2011-12-20 | ecosystem: Environmental > Aquatic > Marine > Strait... | reverse complement strand
ATTGCTTTTGCTAATGCACCACCTAAACCAAGTAATTTATGCTTGTAAAGTGGATCGTTTTCTGTCATGGTCGGATTATCCTCTAATTTAGCAGGAATAAATTGTCTTCTCATTCCTCCTTCCTCATCCGACATTTGATAGATTTCTACAGGATTTTTATTGTCTATAAATTCACTTTTAACAAATTCATGTCCTACTCCTCCAGGATTTGATCCACAAACTATTCTTGGTAAAGCACCGAACAAACCTTCTGGAATTTGTAAACCACCAATACGGACTCTGCCTCGTAAAAATTTGTAGATATACTCGCTAAAATGTGTCAATTCATCTATTAGCAATACATTAATTTCCACACCTTGATATTTGATTACATCTTTTTCATGTTGGCAATGGCATAGGTGAATTTTTGCACCATTCCAAAAAGTTATTTGAGCAGTAGAATAGTTAATTGAAGCTAAATTTTTATTTACCATCTCAGATAATATCTGCACAAATCCACTTGATCCGTCCAAGTGATTTTTTTTCAAATCTTCTGACAGTCTTCTAAATAGATAAATTTGTATATTAGGTACTTTTAAAGCATAAGCTAATGCCAAAACTCTCATACAATGAGATTTACCACCACCAGCAGCACCACCATACAGAATTTCTGTTGCTGTACTGGTAAAGCAGGTTGATTGTCTAGGGTGTAAGTCAAATTTCATATCATTTTATCTTCTTTTAGTTTTATCCATAGTTTCGCTGAAGAACTAGATAAATTATTTTCTTGATAATTTGCAAATACCTCTAGCTTTGAGTGACTAAAATAATAAATGCTATTTTTAGAAATCATTAAATGATATATACTATTATTAACTTCTATGATATCTGGTAATTCGCTTAATATTTGCTCTAATGTGTAAGCTGGAATTAAACTATCTTTTTTCCAAACAATACACTCTGTGGTTGCCCAATGCTGAAGCTCTAACTTTTTATCTTCTGAAGCGGTTATTTCTGTTGGCGTATATAAAAAATTAGTTTCAGCTTCAAAACCTAATTCTTTTAATCTCTTACTTGTTTCTAAGTCTGTGCAAATCTTTTTTAGCATAGTTTATTTAATTAAATGATTATATTTTTTATCTCCGCATCTGTCGTAATCATATCGAATAATAGCATTTAGGCTCTTTTGTAAGTTTAAAAACAAAGGGTACTTGTATTCGTTAGGGTTTTTAGGAGTTACGGTTGGGGTTACTGTATAACTAAAATGTAGATAGGGATTTTTTCTTAATTTTCTGACCTCGTGAGCCACCTTATCCCTTAACTTTTTAGGAGTTTCTCTGTCTATTCTATCGTACAATCTGATTGACTTCTTCATAGTTGTTTAATTATATTATATATTGCTTGCCTACTAATTCCGAATTGATTAGCTATTTCTTTAACTGTTTTATATTGAGATAGTTTTATTATTTCTTTGTGGTCTATTTTACGGGGTCTGCCAGCTTTCTTATCTGATCTGGCTAAACCTTCTTTAATTTTCTGGCTGTGTTCCTTGTGTTGCTCTGGGGTTAGTTTCATTATTTATATTATTTTAAAAATCTATACTTCTATTATATGAATTATCACACCCCAAATCTTTCAATCTCTTATTTCTATAATTATGTAATATTATATATTCTACATAATCATTTAATACTCTTGGCACTGTTAATGATCTACCTTTACGATATATGCCATGAGTTTTTAATTTGTAATATTCCGCTGAGCCCCATTTCCCACATTTTTCTATCCATGTGTCAGGCTCTTCTCGGTTTGCTGCGTGTCTTATTGCTTCGCCCCATGTAAGACCTGCAAATATTCTGATTCTGTTTGATCCTATTTTGCTATTTGTTGTGATTCTTCTTTTCATAGTTTTAAAATGAAAAGCTTATGCCTTTTTTTTCTAAATTATCGCAAATTCTCATTGTTATTATATCTTCAGTTCTTTTAGGAATATCAGGGAAAATCTTTTCTACTCCATCCAAAAGAGAGTCTATAATATCATATCCTATATCTTTTTTCTTTCTTCTCTTTTTCTTCTCTGTTATATCTTTTTCTATTAGAAGAGTTGCTTCTGTTATTTTTTTGAATATGCTTATATTTCTATTGTTGTCTATAAGTAGCTGATCTATTGTTTCTACAATATCTTTATTAAAAGCATGCAATGAAGCAACTTCTCTTATTTCTAATAAACCTTTTAATAAATTAGCTGCTAAATCTTTGCTATCTTGTGAATTAATAATATTTAAATCTATTGTTATACCTTTTTTCATGATTTTATTATTTAAGTTAATTATTTCTTAATTATAATTATGATGATTTTACTTGTCAAGTAAATATATGATTTTTTTACATTTTTTATCCACGCGGTGAGAGATTGGCATTCAAGCCTTATATTCTGGGGGTTGGAATTTTTAGTTTTTTTCTGGTGAGAGGTTTATTTGTACATCAACTTTATCAGAATTTGAGTTTGTGTTGTGTGTTTCTACTTTATCTGCCCATGTACTATCATATCCTTTAGGCTTAAATCTATTCTTCATATTAAAAACAAATGCTCCATTATTGAAACTATCTAATATTCCTATTGTTCCTTTTCTACCCATTTCTTCCCACCATGCTTGGCTTAATGCCCTGCCTTTTTTAATTGTGTCCACAAAGTCTTGTTCTATTTCTCCTAAACTTTCTTTATCTGCTCTTACTAATTTATAAAAAGTTTCTTTTGCAATATCTAGTGTTACAATAGCCGCAATATCGCTTTGTCCTTCCTTATAAGCATCTAATATCTTTTGTTTTATTTCTTCGTTCCAAATTTTAGGCATAAGTCTTGGTCTGCCTGGAAGCTTTTTATCGTTAAGGTTTTTATATTCTGCCATTAGTGAAATACTGAATTGTCGCTAGGAAGTATTACCCCCTAGCATGTATAAATAACACTCTTATTATAGAATATTATTATTAATAATCAAGAAGTGATTTTTCTTCCTCCTGCCTTTTTCTCAAATATATCTTCCAAATCTAATTTAAAGCTTTTTATGTTTTTGTATAGTGGCATCTTATAGCCATCAATTCCGCTTTTTCTTGAAATAAATTTACTTTTAGCTTTTTCTATTAAGCTTTGTTGCTCTTCATTTACTTTTAAGTTTTTTTTTATTTTGTAAAAGTTTATGTATTGTGTTATTCTATTCATTTTTTATTAATTAATAGGTTTTTCCTTGATTGTAGGCTTAAAAAATATTATCCCTTTATCCTGCCAAAGCGAATTTAACTATTTCTAGCATCAAGGACAGTTAAGCACTTCAACCTAAAAAGCACTATACTATGAAAATAGGCAGGAGGGTATTCCGTTAATTGATTAATAACCAATCTATAAATCGTTCCATATCTTTTTCGGCTTCTGCTTCGGTTTCCCTATATGGAAATTCATCTGGATTATCTATTTCGATTCTGACCGATTTAAAACCCTCAATTTCTTCTCTTATTTCTTTAGCATAAAATAATTTATTTTCTGGATCATTAAAGAAGTCTTGTTCTGATTTGTGGGCTTCTTGACTTACAAAAATAAAACGAGGCTTATTATCGGCAAGAAATGTTTTTCTTATTTGGAATAAGCTAAATATATCGTGCTTTTTTTGATATTTTTTTAATTTTTCGTCTATGGAGTTGTTATAGTAAAGTTCTACTGTGATTGGTTCTTGTTTCATAATTTTATAATTAATTGATTAATAACATTCTCGGGAAGTTCGTACTCTTTTTCCCAAGATTCCCTAAATACTTTAAATTGTCTGTCAGTTGGAATTTCTCTCCAAGTCAATATTAAGAAACCTTTGTGATCCTTAATTGACTCAAGATTTTTTAAATTTTTAAAAGCTATTCGATCTAATACCCTAATAACTCCCTCCGCTCTAGCATCAGAATTATCATGTAGTATATTTATATAAACAGCATCTTTTTTTAAAACTCTTTTATACTCCATTTTAAAAAGGTATATCATCGTCTAACAAATCCTCTGGCTGGTATCCGTTAGCCTTCGCCTGATTGTGCTTGTCCACTGCTTCAAATCTTGCTTGATTAATTACCACCTTAACATAAGTAATTGTCTTTCCTGTTTGATCCTGGAAATTATCCACCATCAATCCAATTTCAGCATCAAATAATTGACCTCGAGAATCTAAAATTGCTCTTTCTGTTTCTCTATCTATTTTAGACTTAAAAGCAATAAATGGCAAGGTTTTTGATATATATTTATTATCTTTTTTAGTGGAAATATTGACTTTTCCTGTAATAGATTTTTCGCTCTCTCTTATATCAAAAGTGCCTTTTTCATATTGATTATTTTCTCTGTTATATGTGTTTGTTATTCTTAATTTTTGCATTATTTTTGATTAAGTTAAATATATAGCTAAGTTTATAACTTAAAATGTTAAAGTCAAGTATAAATATTAAAATATTTTCTTTTTATTGCGATTTTTTTGCCTACAAGGTAAATCTCATCTTCATACTCAACTGTTGTTTCGTTTATATATCTTCCGTGACTTGGTTGTTCTTTGTGGATAATTTTTAGTGATCCAGCTTCGGAAATTCTGCAATTTGTATTAAATTTTTCTCTTAAAATCTCCATTACTTCATATGCTTTTCTTTTTGTGTAGATTGCGATTGGTGTAATTTTTAAATTCTTTTTTGCATTTGCTTTTAAAATGCGATCTCTATTTTTTTTATAATATTCTTTTTTCTTTCTTACTATTTCAGATCTATTTTTTTCATAATATTTGTTTTTTTTTCTTATTATTTTTTCTTTGTTTTGTTCGTAATATTTTTTGCCATATTCTTTTAATCTTGTTTCGTTTTTTTTTCTATATTCTTTGTAATACTCTTTTTTTTCTTCTTTTGTTTTCATAATTATTTTAATTTAATATTATTATCTATCAGCCTTTAAATTAGGCATTACCCAGTTTTTAGCTTCGCTCGTGGTTTCTTTTTTATTCAATTCTTTTCTCCAATCTTCAATTGTTGGTCTATAGCCAATAATTTTTAAATTATCAAAAGCTTGTTTAATTTGTTCTAAACTACAAGATCTTAATGTGCTTGCTAAAGCATAAAATAAATAATCTGTTGGTGGGGTTTTGTCTATTTCAAAGAATTTATAAATTGTAGAGATTAATTTTTGCTTTTCATTTTTTATTATTTCTAGTTCTCTTGCTTTTTTCTCGCTTAGTCTTTTGTCTTTTTCTTTCTGGCAATACTCAATAAAAACTTTTACTTGAGGTATTTTATTATAAAAAGTCTCTTTTCTTATAATTTCTAAGGTTGCTTTCTCAAAATCTTCATTTGTAAAATCCTGTAAAAAGTTTTCAAAAAGTGTAATTTTTCCTTTTAGAAAAGCATCGTCCTTTTCTCGTGAAAATTCCAATCCTGCATCCAGGCAAATTAATTTTAATCCTTTAAGATATATTTCTTTATTTATCATTTGTTAGTAATTCGGGGTTTTCATAAATATTTCCTATAATCTCGTGATTTTCTAAATCAAAAAGTTTTGAATAAAAATAGACTTGCTTAATTTTCATATAGCACTCTCCTGATTTTTTATACCTTTTTAGCAAATCTCCTTCATAGATAAATTTTCCATTTTTATCTTTAATACCTAAGCATTGCATTATTACATCACAATCTCCTATGCCTTTATGAATATCAAAGTAAGTCATACAACCTTCGGGAAAATCATAACTAGGTTTATCCCAGCCTCTAAATTTAAATCTATCTTTATTCATAATTATTTTAATTTTCTTTTCTTGCTTTTTTAAGTAACCTATTAACAGTTGATGCACTGATGTCTAGTTTATCGGCAACCCTTTCTAACAAAATCCTCAAAATCAGAAAAAGTAAGCGGTTTGTTAAATTTTTTATAATTAACAATCTTTTCGTTTTCTTTTATAAAGCAATCTGCGATATTAAAAGCATTTTTACAGAATTGTTCGTGATCTCTCGTATCAGGAATACGATTGCTTAACATACCATTTAAAATTTGTAAAGCTATTTCTGTTCTTGGTTTTATCATAATTATTTTAATTTAAGTTGCTCTGATTGAATTTCTTTTAATACCCTATCAAAAGAATCACCAGAATTGGTTTTAGTGGTATTTTTTTGCTTAGGTTCAAAAACTCCTTTCCAGCCGTTTTCAATGCTATTTTCTATTGCTAAAGTACCATTGCCCATTTTTTGCTTCTCAAATGCTTCTAGCTTCTTTAAAATACGATTTAAAGCCGTTTCAGTATTAGGAGCTTTTAATTTCTTTCTCATAGATAAAAACTCTTTCCAAATATCTTGATCGATAAAAGGCGGTAAAATTGTGTTGTTGTTTTTAATTGTATTTACTCTAATGTTACTAATCTTTGCCTCATCACTTATAAAATAATCCCATCCACCTTGAACCGCTTGCCAATCCATATATCCAAATTCTCTTAATTCGTGAAAAGCTGATCTTATAGCAGATTCATTTTCTTTTCCATGATTTGAAATATCTTTTATTACTATTTTCCATTTATCTGGCTTACTCCATAAATAAATAAATATACCTTTTGATTTAAAAGATATTCTATCATCTTCCAAGAAGTTATTAGATATTTGTGTAAACTGATTATTTCTTTTTTTTCTAATTCTTGATACTGTCATATAATTTTTATTTATAATATAATATTATTTATTTAAAGTATTACTAATGGTATTGATTTTCACAATTGTGATTTTCTACATTGTGGATTTTCACAATTGTGATTTTCTACATTGACATGTAATATTTCATGCAACTCTCAGAAAGCTTTATATATCTGTTTTCTGATACTTGATACAGCTTAGCCTCTATATCTTGTTGATATATATTGTAATGATTAAAATTAGGTTCTTGACCAAACTTTTTATCAAATAAAGTGTAATAAATTTCTTGATGACAAAGATTGCAATCATCATAGTGTTTAACTATTTCATGTAAAGTATCATCTAAGTTATCTCCTATTAATAATAGAGAAAATTTCTTATATCTTATTGACCTCGGAAAATCGTGGCATCTTTTATCATAAGTAGTTTGATAATAATTCTTGTATCTTAAACCCTGAAGCAAAGCTTCTTGTTTTAACAATCCCCTTTTAATCTCAACAATAACAAATGATTTACTAGGTTTATGATATGCTAATATATCAATTCTCCCTAACGGTGGAATTTCAACTTGTCTTGCTATAAATTCTAAATTTAATTTTGATTTTAAGTTTTTTGGATTAGAAAGATAGTTTTCTATATCTTCCTCATAGATTTTAATGTGTGTCATTGAACCTTGTATAATATGGGCGAGGGGCGAGGTTCAAAACACCCCTCATAAAAAAAACTGTCTTTATATTGAACCTAAGACATAAGTAAATCAGGGAGGTTGCTCCCGATATGTCAGTATCAACCTCGCCCTTTCCGTAAGGAATCATTGCAAAATATAGTATTTATTAAATAATTTTAAATGTCAAGTAATTATTTATATTACTACATAATTACTTATTTCTTTTAAATAATTAAAAGCTTCAGTAAATTTTCTAAATTCTTTTCTTAATTCGTGTCTATTCCATTTTTTATTATGGTCAATGGTGTGATCTGTGTTTTTCCAAACTTTATAATTTTTACCAAATCTTGAAAACCCAAATTTTACTGCTTCATTTTCTCGATAAGAGACTAAATAATTTTCAAATTGTGGTGTTGAAATATTGTGTAATTGTATGCTTAAATCATTACTAGGGTTTTGTAATAATTGCAGTTTTCTAAATTCATTTTTCATAGCTTTTTATTTAAGTTAATTATTTAACTAACTTTACAAGCTAATATGTTAAAGTCAAGAAAAATTATCTAGTTCTATCACGCTCTTCAAAGGCTTTGGAAAATGTAGACGCAATAGATGTTTTAGGCTTTTGCTCTCTCTTAGACTCTTCAGCTTCTCTTAATTGTGTATTTAGATTGTTACGATGATCTAATACATTTCGAGAAATACCGCTTCTGCCTTCCCACTCTCTTGTTTGATATTCTTTTAAATATTCTATTGATGAATTAGATGATTTTGTCATGATAATATAAATTTAATTGATTAAAATTTAATTATATCATATTTTTTGAAGCAATTCAAGAAAAAATTTTGAACCGTAAATTTTAAACAAAGATAATATCAGGAGGAGGAAAACTAAAACCTCCTCCCTTTTAATTCCTTTTTCTTTTTAATTATGTCCGAAATAATTAAAAAATTTTTAGAATTATCTACAGCAGAAGTAAGTATTTATTAAGTGATTTTAATTGTCAAGTAATTATTTTAGGAAGATCAGGAGGAGGAAAACTAAAACCTCCTCCCTTCAATCATGCAACTTAATTTTGAGGGTGCTGTAATTAACTTAAATCAGAGATGAGTACACCCTCATAGGGAAATGAAAACCCCCAAAAAATATTTTAATATAATAAAAATTAATTTGCAAATAATACTTGACTTTAACATTTAAGCTTGTAAACTTAAGTATGTAATAAACTTAAATATCTTAAATATGTTAAACAAACTAACAAAAAAAATCTTATTAAAAGAACATAAATTCGATATGTTCTATATATATAAAACGGATTTTCATAATGAATTTTATTTAACTAAATTATCTAATCTAAATTTGTTAAAATCTTTTTTGGTAAAATTATTAATTAAATTTGTGTAATTATGATAAATTTAAAAGACACAGCAATAGCAACTATACTTGTTTTAGTTTTTGTTTTCTGTACTGGATCAGCTTTTTTATATGGGGTAAATCATTGCAAATCTCTTTATGATAACAATGATGAAATTAGACAATGCTTAAATATCTAAATTATGATTTATACAATAGAAACAAATAAGGGAGGATTTGAAGGCAAATCAATAGAAGAAATTATTGCAGTTATAGTGCATGATTGCATTTCCGAAGATTGGATACCTGATATTAAAGAAGTTTTTTGCGATGGCGAAGAAACAGATTATAACATTTCTCAAATTCAAAAACAAATTGATGATGAGATAGATTATATTAAATATGAAGGCAGAATTGATCATGAAGGAAAAGATACAAATTATTTTAATAAAAGACTTGACCTTTAACATTTTAGGTTGTAAACTTAAATATATAATTAACTTAATCAAAAAATCATGGCACTAAATACATATACAGAAAATGAAGAAAAGATTATTGATTCTATAAATACACAAATAGAGTCAGTAGATAATACTATTGCTAACAAAACTATCACTCCTGAAGATGGGGAAGTAATGATTAAAAATCTATTTACTAAGATAGCTTTAATCATAGGACAATCAGTTAACAGAACAAATTATTAAATTATGACAGAAGAAAAAAAATTAACGCTTCACGAGAAGTTGGTTAAAATTCAATCTGAATTAAAAGTAGCTAAAGATAAAAAAAATACTTTCGGTAATTTTGAATACAGGCATTGTGAAGATATTTTAAAAGCTGTAAAACCTTTATTACTTCAGTATGATCTCACTCTAATAATAGATGATGAGCCAGTTGTTATTGGTGATAGGTATTATATAAGATCAGTTGCTGAGATTAGAGACGAAAAATCAGAAATATCTACAAAAGCTTACGCAAGAGAGCCAGAAATAAAGCCAAAAATGGATGAAAGCCAGACTACTGGATCAACTTCTTCTTACGCAAGGAAATATGCATTAAATGGATTATTTTGTTTAGACGACTCAAAAGACTCAGATGACAAAAATAAAGACCCTATTAGTGAAGAGCAGTTTAAAATATTAACTAAATTAATTGATAATGCAAATCAAGATATAAAAGCTTTGTGTGATCATTATAAAATTAAATCTGTAAAAGATTTACCAGAAGATGAATTTAAAGGGTTGAAGAAAATACTAGAAAATAAAATCAAGAATAAAAATGCAAATAATTAAGGATATTGAGCAGGGTTCTCAAGAGTGGTTGCAATTACGATTAGGTATTGCAACTGCTAGCAACTTTAAAAAAATAATTACTTCTACGGGTGCAGAAAGTAAATCATTAAAAGATTATGCTTTTGAATTAGCAAGTGATAGTCTTTTAACAGAGCCAGAAGCATCTTTTCAAAGTGAAGCTATGATTCGAGGTAATGAGTTAGAAGAAGAAGCTAGGAGTTATTATTCTTTTGTTAATGATGTTAAAATTGACCAAGTAACTTTTATTAAAAAAGATGAGATAGGTTATTCTCCTGACGGATTAATTGGCGAAAATGGATTAATTGAAATAAAATGCCCATTAAAGAAAAATCATCTAAAATATTTGATTGATAATAAATTGCCTTCAGACTATAAGCCGCAAGTTCAAGGAGGATTATATATATCAGAAAGAGAGTATTGCGACTTTATATCTTATCATCCGCTTTTTAAAGATGATAAAAAAATGTTTGTGGTAAGAGTTTACAGAGATGAAGAATATATTAAAAAATTATCTGATTTATTAACTAAAACTATTGAGTTAAAAAACGAAATATTAACTAAATTACAATAATTATGGGAATGTTTGATGAAATAAATTGTAAATATCCTTTACCAAATTCTGATCTTATAGATACTAGTAATTTCCAGACTAAATTTAGAAATTACTATCTTGATGAATATTCTTGTCAAGACAAGTTTATCATATCTGAGGTTGGTGATTTAATTTTAAATGATAAAATATATCATTTTACGGGTTGGATGGAATTTCATACTTATAAAGAGTACACTGATCCAGCAAATGATAAAATTAAATATGGTGTTAGTTTTGAGTATTGGGCTGAATTTTTTAGGGGAAAATTATTTTCTGTTAAAGATTGCACAACAGTAGAATCGAAAGAGGTTTCTTGTAGAGCAATAAGTTATGATGAATTTAGTAAAAGAATAAATTCCGATTATTGGAATCAGTAATTAACTTTAAATAAAAACTAAATTGAAATAAAATGATTATAAAACAATTAGAAAATAAAATAATTTCTATTAGTAATTTGGTGGATAGATTTGATGATCTTTTTAAAGATAAACAGACTATTCCTACAAAGCATGCTAAAAGATTTTTAAACAACCTAAAATTACAATTAAATGAAATCAAATAAATTAACAAATCAAGCAATTAATAATATGATTGGTAAACATGTGAAGGATGTTAGATTATCACATAAAAAAAGTCGCAATCAAATGGGAAAAGCTATTAATATTAATCCTCGAACTTTGGAAGAAAATGAGAAAGGAAAATATAAATTCACTCTTGAGCGATTATTTTTTATAGCAGATAGTCTTGGTATATGTGTTACTGAATTAATTCCCGCCAAATTAAAGGGAAGAATTAACAAGAACAATAAGACTAATTCCGATAAGAATATATGAAGCTATCATAATTAATAGTTTAATTAATATGGCGGTTATAATAATTAAAGTTTTTTAATATGCAAGAATTAAAACAAATACAGGAGGAAAATAGAAAAGCTATTATATTAGCTAATAATCCAGAAGCTAAGAGTTATGAAGAAGCTTTTATATTGCATTTCGGTTTAGAACCTGATGATAATCTTGATGATTGGCTTATTTATGACTTTACAGGAGCTAAAACTTGTTTAAATAAGGTTTTAAATGCTTTAGGTAATTATAAAAGAGAATTTGAAATTAATAAAAATATTAAAGAATGGAAGAATTATTTTGTAATAAATAATTTTATATTTTGGGATTTAACAAAAGAGACTCTTGAAGAACAAAGTGAAAAAACCCAAAGAGAAATAAATAAATTATTGCATGAAGTATAAAGAATATAAAAAACAGTTAGAAAGTATTAAATATTCTAAAAATCAAATAAAATATAAAAAAATAACTACCGCAAATGGTAATGCTTTTGACCAATATGATAATGACTGTGATTTTGAAAGGAATTTACAGATGGAAAATAACTTAAAAAGGAGATATTATAAACAAGAAGATGCAAAAGATTCTTTTTCTTCTTGTTATGCTAAAAAAACCAATCGCCAAAATAGTGCTTTTCATAGTGCTGTAGTGCAGTTATTACCGCAATATAATGAATATTTAGCAAATCATGGAGCAGATAGATTCGGTAAACTTGTATATAATGAAGATACATTTAAAGAAGCGTTAAAAGTGGAGGCAGGATATTTTAGAGAGATAAAAAAAGAAGAAGCTTTAATTTATGTAAAGATGAATAGACAAGAATTAAAAAAACTGTTACCAAATGCAACAGTTGAGGAGTTAGTTGATGCTAGATTGAGGCAAAAAGAAATAGGAAGAATTAGAGATGCTACAAAAGAACAAATGATAGATATATTAAAAGCTATTGAAATATGGGCAATAGATAAGGGTTTTTCATTGTGTATTGAAAAGGAGTTAAT
>Ga0181406_1000717_pt1 | contig 12475 bp, 17 predicted proteins | sample 29SPOviralmetaG_FD_130135 | JGI IMG/M metagenome (GOLD analysis project Ga0181406, IMG submission 130135) | Marine viral communities from the oligotrophic San Pedro Time Series (SPOT) site, San Pedro Channel, CA, USA - 29 SPOT_SRF_2011-12-20 | ecosystem: Environmental > Aquatic > Marine > Strait... | reverse complement strand
TAGATTCAATTATATTATCGGTAAGGGATCGTATCTAGTTTGTAAGGATCTCAACTCCGATGATCTTCGAGTAGATCTCATGGTGACCCATGAACCGGATGTAGTTACTCAGGTGTCCCTCACTGTTAAAGGTCTTGATCGATGAGTCGTAATTCCCCATCCAGTTCTTCGTGTCAATACGTACTCTCATAGTCATTAGGTCTTAGTAGATACCGTACGATACGGAATCAAGGTTGGACAATACGGTGATGATACCACCGAGTAACATAGTCAGGTACGTGGTTACGATTACTCCGACGATTATTTTTTTGTGGTTGAATTTACGTTTCATATCTGTAATTTTAGATTCAAATATATTATCGAAAAGGAACCGTGTCCAGACTGTAAATGCTATACGCGTATGCTATACGCTACGCTCCGCGTACCCGGCAGTCCCGGAGAAAAGCCGGATAGTTACTGCAAAACCCTGGCAAAAGCCAAAAGATTCCGGATAATCCGTAAAAAACAGGGGAACCCGGTCGAAAAAAAATGGTTTTAAAATTGTTGTATGTAGTTAAAAAATAGTATATAACCCCAAACCCCTAAATATCTGATACTTTTATTACAAAAGCACCCCCTAATTTATTTGGGTATATAAAATATGCGACGGTAGCTTCTTAAGGTATATATAATAGTAGGCAAATGTCACCTCTACACCTGTAAAAACGGTAAAAAGTGTGTAAATTACTATTATATACAAAAAAAGAATTAGATGGGTAAGCAAAAGTTATCTCCAGCGGCCGCAAAAGCTAAGAAAGAGCGTGATTTGCGGTATGCCAACAGCGATGACCGCAAGAAGAAGCGAGCAGATAGTCAGAAGAAGCGCCGTGCAGCTAAAAAGGCTGGTAAAAACATAAAAGGTAAGGACTATGATCACTATACTGGTACTTTTGTTACATCACATAGGAATAGAGGGGGTATGAACCCTCGCAGAAACGGAACAAAAAACGAATAAATGGCCAAAATAAACGATTATCCAGCCGGATCTGTAGAATCGGGGGATTATTTTATAGGTGCTACTCAAAAAGGTAAGACAAAAAGAATAACAATGTCAAGCGTTATCGCGCTCACTAAAGAAGCGATCAATACACTGGATAATTTTGCTATTGATAACACTGACAATGGCTATGTACTTGGTTGGAGCAATAATACTCTCACAATAAATGGACCTAGCATTGAAGATGCAATATTAAGTGTATCTGGATCAGGACCTGTTAAAAGTGTTACTACAGATAGAAACACAGTGCTTAGCTTAAAATACGAAGGTGCCGGTAATATTGTAGATGCTGCTAAAAAATATAAGTCGAGTGTTAATGACGCACAGTTTTTAGTTCAAGATAGAGTTAGTGCTACTGTAAGTAAGCTAGACATATCAAAGCTGCCATATACAAATAACGAAGGCACAGTAACAAGTATACGTATTGCAGATGATTTAGGAACATCCTCTACTATTACCTCAGAGGGTGCGATAAACATTAAAGGTGGTAATGGTATTACAACCAAAATGGTTGGATCCGACTTAACAGTTGAGTATCTCGGAAAAGTCGGGGGAACTGTTAACAAGGTAACATCGCTTGATGAGACAGCAATACTCACTAGTATATCACAAGATGGTAGCGAAGTATACATTCGCCCTGCAAAAGTACCATTTTTAAAAGCAGGTAGATATGATTTCGCAAGTGTAACTGTCGATCAGCTAGGTAGAGTTACAAAGATTGAAGACCAAAAAAATAAAATCGACGCGCTTACAGCGCGTATAGAACAATTAGAATCACAAATACAAACACAAGATGAGTCAAGCACTGATACAAGCGACTGATGCTGTAGCTGTAACTCCGGACGATAGTTCAGACCTTACTAATGTAAGCGTACTGTATATAGGCGTCGGGGGTCATGTTAAAGTAACAACCAGAGCAGGAACAGATATTACATTCTACAATTTAAATAATGGGCAATTCGTGCCAGTGCAAGTAAGAAAGGTGTTTGCTACAGGCACAACAGCTACAAACTTAGTAGGGATGCCGGTTAAAGGGTATCTAAGATAGTATGGCTATTCACAATCAAATGGGGCTAATTATTGACCAAGATCTTTATGATCATGGCAGTATGAACTCCCTCGAAATGATTACCGAAATTGGAACCGCAGATCCTCCAATTGAGATTATAGCAGAAGAAGGGTCCTGGCCTCCGGGCGACCGCTATCCAACAATGATAACAGAAGGGTACAATGATGCCTTACATTACACAAATAGACAATAATGGCAATAAAGTTTTCACAGTTTAACGAAAGAACCGACCACACGTCAGGCATGTATTTAGTTGGGTACGATGGTAACCAGAACATACATATTACAGTTGATAATTTATTTGATGACTTTATAAATGGTACAGAAAATACCATTACAATGTTTGGTACAGGCGGTACTGTGCTGGCTGATTCCATATTGTCGCAGGATACCGGCGCTACTATACTGACGGTATCGGGTCAATTAAATGTAGATGCAGCTGCAACTTTTGATACTAGTATTACAGTTACTGGTGACAGTACGTTAAATGGAAATGTTACATTAGGAGACGCTAGTGCTGACTTAATAACGCAAACAGGTACATTATATTTAAACGGACCTGTAAAAGATACAACCAATACTTTAGGTGTAGTCGACCAAGTGCTGTTATCAGATGCAACCGGAGAGCTCACGTTTACGGATTTAGCTGATCTGCATGTTGGTGGCGCTGAAGTTGTGGAGTTGCCTGTTAAAAACGTACAAGGTTCAGCACTTGTAAAAGGTGATCCTGTATATATATCAGGTTCAGTCGGTGCTTCAGGTAGATTAGAAGTGCAATTAGCAGATGCATCTAACACTCTTAAAATGCCAGCGGTTGGGCTATTGAAACAAGACCTAGCTAATAATGCAGAAGGCTTTGCTGTAGTAACAGGTAAACTTAGAAACCTAATTACAGATCCAATCGACGGTGTAAGCCCAACAGAAAACGATGTTATATACATAAAGCCAAGCGGTGCGTCTGGCGCTGCGCTTACAACAACAAAACCTGTATATGGCAATTTTATACAGAACATAGGTAAGGTTGGTAGAGTTAGTACATCTAACGACGGTAACTTTGTTGTATCGTCTATACTTAGAACAAACGACATACCTAACCTAACCCCTGGAAGACTATGGGTTGGGTCTACAGGCAATACAATTGAATCACAAACAATATTTGTTGACGAAGCGACTGGCGAAGTGGGAATTGGAATAGCTTCCCCATCATATACTGCTGATATAGGTGGTACACTTCGATCAGCAGGCCAAGCGGTCTTTTCAGACCTGGGACCAGTTAGTGTAGCGCAGCTTGGAGGAGGGTCTTCCACAACGTCTCAATTTAATATTATAAGTACAGCTGGAGGCGGTAGTTTTATATCTGCCACAAATAGACTTGTTGTTAAGGCAAATAATAAAGATGCAATAGAAATTAATAATGCCGGCCAATTACAATTTGGCGAATACGGCTCCGGCGCGTTTACAGGTACTGTGGCTAAAAACTTATCAATTGATTCAAGTGGTAATGTAATTGAAACCAATCCAGCTGTTGACGGCTCTGGCACGTTAAATTATGTTACGAAATGGACGCCCGATGGGAACAGCTTAGGAAATTCAATAATATTTGATAATGGATCACAAGTAGCGATTGGTACTACATCTCCGGCAGCTAGTGTTAAGCTGCACGTTGAAGGTGCTCTTAGGGTTAATGGCGGCAACCTTAATGTAACCAATACTTCGCTTCCTATTATTTATTTAAACACATCATCTAGCAGCACTGATAACTATGCGTTACAAAATAGTGGCGGTAATTTTCAAGTAAAAAATAACGCTGGCCTTGGGCAAATACAATTTCAAATTCTTAATTCTGGCCAGGCTAAATTAGATCTTTATGGTCAAAATACATTTACAGGAACTGCAGCTAAAAATTTATCTGTTACTAGCTCGGGCGCTATAATTGAAACAGACGCAGTACCGGCGAATATTGTAGAAACTATTACAACCACAGATGGTACATATATAAATCTTACACCAAATACAGCTACAGATGGCGCGGTAACAATTACAGCTGACTTAAGCGCTACAGATGGCACAGCTGCGGCAGGCGAAAGATATTTAACTAAAAACAATGCCTGGGCAACCATTGCTTCTATACCTGGTACTTATACATTTAATGTAACAGGTGGCACAGGTACTCCAGAAGCAATTGCTAGTGGCGCCACTTTAGATATAGCTGGTGGTACTAATATAAGTACTGTTGTAGGTTTAGCAGCCGATACTGTAACTGTAAACTTAGATGATAGCATATCATTAACAGGTAGTTTAACAGTTGGAACAACTGGTTCATTTACAGGTCAAGTTACAATACCACAAGTGCCTTCTGCAAATACTGATGCTGCTTCTAAACATTATGTTGATAATGCTACAGCTGGTGGTTTAATATACCAAGGCTCTTACAACGCAAATACAAACACACCAGATCTTACATCATTCCCAAACTCTATACAAAGAGGTTGGACATATACGGTTACTGTAGCTGGAACTTTCCATTCGGAAAACGTAGAAATAGGTGATTTACTTATTGCTGAAGTAGATGATCCTTGGGCGCTTGGGGACTGGACAACAGTGCAGAATAATGTAGATTTAGCTACATTAACTACCGTTGGTATTGGTAATGTTACAGCTGGAACTAATATTGGCGTTAGCTATTCAAATGGCACTGCACAAATTTCAAACGGTATTACGAATAACAATCAGCTAACTAATGGCGCTGGATATTTAACTTCAGCATCGCTGCCAACGGTAAATAATGGTACACTTACCATGACAACAACCCAAGGGCTTGATGGTGGCGCTTCGTTCACGGCTAACCAATTAGGAAACTCTACATTTACGGTTTCATTAGACTTATCTGAATTAACAGATATGACAGCTGGAGTAAGTGGCGCTAGCGATGAGCTAATTTTGTTAGATAGCGGTGCTGAAAGGAGAAAACGAATAGGCGAGATAAACTTAGGTCAATTTAATAACGATCTAAACTGGACTTCAAACACTGGCTCAATGAGCAGCTGGACAATTAAAGAGGGTAACGGAAATGAAAGTACAGCAGTTACTAATGGCGAAACTTTAACAATAGCACAAGGCACCGGCATACAGTCAGAGATGACATCAACGTCAAGCGGCGGTACAATTACAATTACAAATACAGCGCCAGATACAGGAACACCGGCTATCTTATCTAATGGGTCAACACCGAGTTTAAACACTGGTATTTCGGCTAGCGAAATGCGTAGTTTAATAGGTGCAGGCACAGGATCTGGAGATATAACAGGTGTAACTGCTGGAAGCTATATGACCGGTGGGGGTACAAGTGGAACTGTTACTTTAAACGCAAATGCATCTACTAGCGCAACAGCTAACACTTTACCTGCTAGAGACGGTGCTGGAGATATTACTGCGAGATTATTTAGAGCTACTTACGGAAACCAAAGCACTATATCCGGGGCAATAGCTTTTAGAGTTAACAATGGATCTGACAATTATACTAGATACTGTAGCAGTCCATCTGCTATAAGGACATTTATAGGTGCGGGTACATCATCATTTAGTGGTTCATATAATGATTTAAGCAACAAGCCAACTATACCTACAAACAATAACCAGTTAACGAATGGTGCTGGTTATATTACTGGGTACAGCGAAACAGATACTTTGTCAAGTGTGGTTGCAAGAGGCAGCTCTACAAGCAGCAGAATAACCGCGGCTGGTTTAACCGCAACTTCAGACATAAGGGGTAATGGGCAACAGCTGGTGTTAAATGCTGGTGAATCCGCATCATATGCTACTGGGCAAACCGCTGAGCATGTATATCTTAACGCAGAAGGTGGGGTACAAATTGTTTCTTCACCTAATAACTGGTCAAGCGGATGGGCGGGCAGAAGAACAGCAGTAATAAATGACTCAAGTGGTAATTCTTCTCTTCCTGGAAATCTCACCATAGCTAGCACCGAGGCTAAAATAAAATTAACTGCAACCAGTTCGAACCCATCAAATATTATTCAAGCTACGCACCCGGACGGTACTACGTCACCTCCTTTGGGAGAGTTAAGATGGGATAATAATCCCGGTGCTACTGGTGTGAGGCTTAGGTATTACAGTGGCTATAATGAAAATTCTTTAAAATTAGACGGTTCTAATTTTGTAGTATTTAGCGCAGGTTCTACACGCATGCTCATCAATTCAAGCGGTAACGTCGGCATTGGAACTACTAACCCGAGCTCTGCTAAGCTACAGGTTGAAAGCACCACAAGCACAACTTCATCTGGAATAGTAAGGCTTAAATCTCTAACCGCTTCAAGTGGACCTTTTATAAGAGTAGTAGATTTTGTTAGGTCTAATAATTCAACTAGAGGTTATATAGCTATGAATCAGTACTCGGTACAATACAACGCCACCTCTGACTACAGGCTAAAAAGAAATGTAACTCCAATGGAAAACTCCATTGATAGAATTAAGTTACTTAAACCTAGTAGATTTAACTGGGTGGAAGGCCCTGACGACTATGTAGTAGATGGATTTATAGCTCACGAAGTACAAGATGTTGTTCATGATGCTGTTAGCGGTGAAAAAGATGCAGTAGACAAAAACAATGAACCTGCTTATCAAGGTATTGATCAATCTAAACTTGTACCACTACTAACCGCCGCTTTGCAAGATGCAATTACAAAAATAGAAAATTTAGAAACACGAATACAAACATTAGAAAATAATTAAAATGACAGTAACTTACGAATGGAATTGTAAAACAGTAGACGTACACCCAGCAGAGGGTAGTGAAACAGATGTAGTTTATAATGTTCACTGGATAGTAACAGGAGTTTCTGATGAGCTAGACTCAGATGGTAATGCATATCAATCAAACAGTATTGGCATACAAACCGTATCTTTAAATTCTGAAAGTCAATTTATTCCTTTTAACGAACTAACAAACGAAATAGTAGTTGGGTGGACTAAAGAGGCTATAGGCGAAGAGCAAGTCGAAGCTATAGAGTCTGGTATAAAAGAATTTATTAATCAAGAAATAAATCCAACCTCTGTAACTATGACAATAGCGGGTTAAGTAAAAAACAGTAAAAACCAGTAATATATAACATATACCCTACTCGGGAAGAGTAAACCAATAATTAATTAAAACCAAAACCTATGACACTGTATTATAGAACCTATTCTTGGGGAACATCATCTCCAAAAATAACCGAAGAAGAAGTCCAGTTTTTAAATCATTTAGTTGATAAAAAGAATTGGCGAATAGTACAACTACCAAATGGATATTTTCAAACCGAATACCTTAATCCAAATAAAGATAACGATTGGGTCGACGTAACACGAAGAGAAACTATTGGTGGTGCAGAAGCGGCTATTGATGCTTCAGTAGAGCACTATACAAAAAGACTCGATTTCGCAAAAGGGCCTGTAGTTGTAAAAACTTTCGAATAAGACATTTGTCTAATCTAATTTAATATAATTTAATATGTCTGACGCAATAGTTAAGAATTTAAACTTTGGAAGCGATGCTCGCTCTAAGGTTTACGAAGGTATTGAAAAGCTAACAAAAGCCGTTAGCTCCACATTAGGGGCTAGCGGTCTTAGCGTAATACTTGAAAACGATAAAGGTAGACCGGTAATCACAAAAGACGGTGTAACAGTAGCAAACAATATATTTTTGCGTGACCCTGTTGAAAATATGGGCGCAACGCTTTTAAAAGATGCTGCACGAAAAACCGTACAAGAAGCCGGCGATGGAACAACAACCGCAACTGTACTTGCACATGCAATTCTTAAAAATGCATACCAAGCATTAGAGCAAGATAGCTCAAGAACACTGAAAGAAGGAATTGCAAGTGGTGTTGAAAAAGTAATTGCATACTTAGAAAAGATTGCAATACCAGTTGACGGTGATATGATTGACCAAGTAGCGACTATATCTGCAAACAATGATAAAGAACTTGGTAAGCTTATAAGTGATGCTTTTAAGTATGTAGGCAATACAGGTGTGGTTATCATGCAAACTACAGATGAGCCTGAAACAACAATAGAAGTTGTAGATGGTGTGCAATACGATCAGCCTCTTAAATCCAATCACTTTATAACAAACGAAAATATAAATGCCGCGGAGCTTGACAATCCTTATATATTAATATCAGAATCGCCAATTCCAAATATACGTAGGATTCAATCGGTGCTTGAGCATGTTATAAAAAAGAATAAATCATTATTAGTAATTGCAGACGTTGAGCCTCAAGTGCTGAACACTCTTGCGATGAATAAAATGAAGGGCAACATAAAGGTCAATGTAATTGATTTACCAACTTACGGTATAACGCGTAAGGAAGTCATGCAGGACCTTTGTATGCTTACAGGAGCTAAGGTTATTAATGAAGACCTTGGAGACGATATGGACCTCGTGGATATCGAAATGTTGGGCACCTGTGTTAAAGCAGTTACTAATACAGAAGAAACTGTTTTGCAAATTAAAAGCAAGTCAGAAGAGGTTGAAGAAAAAATTAAAGCAATACAAGAAGATCTTGAAAAGCCAATGATGCCAGCTGCAAAAGTTAGGTATGAAAAAAGGCTAGCGAGACTATCTGCAAAAGTTGCCGTTGTAAAAGTTGGCGCTAATTCGGAAGTTGAGTTAAAAGAAAAGCGTGATAGAGTTGAAGACGCTATATGTGCTACAAAAGCCGCGATTAAAGAAGGTATAGTACCAGGTGGTGGAATAGCCCTTTTAAATGCTGCACAGAAAATAAAAGCTGTCAGTAAAGGCGAAGAACTATTTTATAAATCAATTAAAGCGCCTTTCTATACGATACTTAGCAATGCAGGTATTGAAGAATTTGAAGAGCCTACTATTAAAGGCAGAGGGTTAAATGTTGTTACAGGGGGTATGGTGAATATGATTAAATCTGGAATTATCGACCCGCTACTTGTTACTAAAAGCGCTCTTCGGAACGCGGCTTCAGTAGCCACAACAATCATATCAACCGATTGTGTAATTAATAACGTTAGAGTAGAACAGTTATGAAAGCAATCGGGCATTACTTAATAGTAGAAAAAGAAAAACAAGGTTCACAAAAAACAGAAGGCGGTCTGCTAATTGCAGAAAATGCCCGTGAAGATATAAGATACGCAAAAGCAAGCGTAATATCAGCGGGCGCCGATATAGTTGGGATAAAGGCTGGCGATGCTATTTATTATGATAGGCACGCCGGCCATTCCATTGAACTTGAAAATAAAGTGTACAATGTAATTAAAGCGCAGGATGTAGTCGTTATATTATGAAAACAATAAGGGCTTCAGATTTGCGTGACTCAAACGTATTAAAGCATTACCGGATAGTTAGAAGATGGGCGTGCAGAAATTACGGTATAAAAGATGCAGATCTGGAGCTTCTTTTATTTTTAGACTGTCAAGGCTTTTTTAGCAAAAAAGATTTTAAACTTAATACATATGCATACAGCTGGGATAATAATAGGTTCTCGCGACTTCTAAAAGAAGGCTGGATAATATTATGGCGAAGAGGTAACAAATCAGACAGCAAAGGCAGTCTATATAAAGTATCTTTAAAATCAACACAGCTATTAGCTCGTGTTTATAGAATACTTACAGGCGAAGAAGATATCCCCAGCAGCGCAACACAAAGTGTAATTAAAAGTAAAGCGTATACAGACAGGATGCTTCAGGTTGCAATCAAAAGAATAAATAACGATAAAGAAAGATAGCTATGGCTTATACAAAAAATCCAATAATGCGTTTGGGTAATCCTCAAATAGATCCTATGACAGGGCAGCCAATGCAAACGACAATGGTACCTCCTCAAATGGCACCAATGGGTGGAGGGTTTACACCTCAAGTTCAACAAAATATACAAGGTATGGCAGGGTCACCTGAAATGCGTCAATATGCAGCAGGCGGTATGAATGCACCTTTGTTTATGAAAGATCAAACAGGCGATGGCAAAATTACACAAGCTGACGTTATAAAAGCTAGAACAGAAGGTTATAAAGAATAAATAAATAATTATGAAAAAACAACCATTAAAAGGCGGAATAGTAGGAGAGTCTCACGTATGGGACGGGCCTATCGATACATCAGGTTTCCCTATGGGAAAAGGTAGTAGTTCAGGCGCAAACGGTATGCAAATTAAAAAATACCCTTGCAAGTCTTATGACTTAAACCCACCTATTACACAACGAGCAAAACAATAATTATGTACGTTCAGCACAGCTCACCGTTCACTAAAAAAGGCGATGCTCCATCTAGGAAGAAATCTAAAGGCTATTACGCTGAAGTGAAAAAAGATGGCGGTACTGGTTCAGATGCCGGGGGTGGTATGACAGAAAAAGGCGTAAAGAAATATCGTAAAGATAACCCGGGTAGCACACTATCAACTGCTGTAACAAAGGACCCATCAAAGCTTAAAAAAGGAAGTAAAGCGTGGAAACGCAGAAAATCATTTTGTGCACGATCTAAAGGATGGAAGTCTGAAAGAGGTAGAGCCGCGCGAAGAAAATGGAATTGCTAATATGAAAGATAGAGGTCTTGGTGATACTATAGCGCGTGCTACTAAAGCCACAGGCATAGATAAGTTTGCAGAGCAAGTCGCTAATGGTTTAAATATACCAGGTGGTTGCGGTTGTAAAGAGCGTCAAGCGTATCTTAACAAAGTTGTACCATACGGTAAAAAATAAATTATGGCTTTTAAAATGAAACCTGCTCCATTTAAAATGGATGAAACTCCAGTGTACTATGTAGACATGGAAGAAGGCGTTTTAGGTAAAGCCAATAATAACGGCACAATAATAGTAGATGAAAATTTATCACCGCTAGAAGCAAAAGAGGTTGTTAAACATGAGCGTGTGCATATAGATCAAATGCGCAGGGGTGATCTTGATTACGATGATAAAAACGTATATTGGAAAGGCCGTATAATTCCTAGATCTAGCATTAAAGAAGGCGATAAGAATTTACCTTGGGAAAAAGAAGCTTATAATAAATGCAAATGAAAACTTCTAAAAAAGGATATTTAAAAAATAGCCCTGATGTTAATAAGCCTTACAATGTTATAGAAGGCAACAAAATAACAATGAAAGGAGTTGAATTTAAAGTGCTGGGGATTGATAATAATGGCTCAGCTAAAATAATGTACCCTGGTTATGATTATACATTTCCAGGGGCTAAGTATGTGACGGAGTACCCGTTAAATAAGAAATAAAAAAAACATGTAATAATATTAGTACAGTTTAATTTAAATCTAATATTATGAAAAACTTATTTTTAACACTATTATTTAATTTTATTTTAACGTTTTCTTTTGCTCAGAATAAAGATTTTCATGGGCTATGGGAAACACCTATATCAAAATATATAACATCAATTTACATCGGGGAAGATGGCGTGAGTAGTGTTGTTAATTATGATGCAACCAGTAGGAAAACAATTAGTGAAGAAATTATAGAAGTAAAAACAAATTCTTTTACAACTCTTTTGTTTAACCCTGATAATAACTATTCAGTAAAAATAAAATATATACTGAAAGATAAAGATAATTTAATTCTTAAATTTAGCGGTGATCTAAATAAAAAAATAAAATACACCAGATATAAACTTGATCTCAAAAACAATAAATTAAAAACTTAAAAAAATGGCATATAAGCAATCGCCCTTTAACGTAATAAAAGGGCAAATGACAAATAAAGCAGCTGGACTTGCTCATGGTGATTCAATGGCTATGCAAACGGATCCTAAAGACGGAGTGATTCTTACTGGAAAAAAGAAAACTTCTCAAAAGAAAAAAGATCTTTTAGAATTAGTTAATGCTCAAGGGCAATACGATAGAAATAGATCCAACAAAGTTCTTCCTGAATTAGCAGAAATAGATTCTCTCACAATGGTAGCTGAAAAAAAAGGTTATGAGGCTCAAAAAATGTATGGGCCAAAATTTCAAGCTGAAAAAGCTCCTAGACTTCCTTACTCAGTTACTAAAGAAAAACGAAAAGAACTTCTCAAACAAGCTCACAAAGTAATGGGCCCCAGACCAAGTCTAAATAATTAAAATGAAAAAACTTTTAAGTCTTTTATCAGGCGGTATAATTAAAGACGTAGGTAATGTAATTGATAAACTTACAACTACAGACGAAGAAAGATTAGCTGCTAAACAAAAGATTCAAGAGTTATTGGAAAAAGCAGATCAAGACGCACAGACACAGGTGACCGAAAGATGGAAAATGGATATGCAATCAGATTCATTTTTATCTAAAAACATTCGGCCACTTGTGCTGGTGTATCTTACATCTATATTTACTATTTTAGCTTTTGCTGATGGCAATGTAGGTGGT
>Ga0181406_1000714_pt1 | contig 12515 bp, 14 predicted proteins | sample 29SPOviralmetaG_FD_130135 | JGI IMG/M metagenome (GOLD analysis project Ga0181406, IMG submission 130135) | Marine viral communities from the oligotrophic San Pedro Time Series (SPOT) site, San Pedro Channel, CA, USA - 29 SPOT_SRF_2011-12-20 | ecosystem: Environmental > Aquatic > Marine > Strait... | reverse complement strand
TAGTAAAAAACAAAGAAAGATACTTAATACAAAAGATATTACAGTAAAAATATTTGATAAGCTAGATGATAACTTACGTAATATTGTATCAGATATATACATAAAATATATTAAACACAAAGATTATTACGAAAAGGGTAATGAAGAAAATAGTGAAATACTTATTCGAGATGACCCTATTGATTGGAAGTACTTTGTTTATTACTATAAAGATACCCCAGTTGCATTTACAGAACTAATAGAATTTGCAGACGAACATGTTTTAACAGGTCAGTTTGCATGGGATTATAATAATCCTAAATTAAGTCTTGGAACATATGCAACATTATTTGAAATAAAATGGGCTATTGAAAAGGGATATAAAAAATATCATCTATCATATGCCTATGAAGAAAGCAGTATGTACAAATCAAGATTTGATGGATTTGAATTTTGGAATGGCAGAAAATGGTTGACAGATACAGATATGTATGTACAATTGTGTAAAGAAGATAGTAAGATAAATAGTTTAATAAGTTTAAATAAATATCAAGAAAAATATTTTAAAATTATAAAAGAGAATTAATGCCAATATACGAATATGAAAACACAAAAACTGGAGAGGTATTTACAAAGTTACTACCTGTCGCTAAAAGAGACTTTCCGTGTAAAAAGCGTTTTGTTAGAAGAGTTATTACTGCTCCTAACTTATCTCTTATATCAGATGTGGGTGGAAGAGAGGATAAAGCCAGAGAGCAGATACTCCAAGCCGCAGAAGACGGATACAAAGAACGAGAGATAAAAGAAGAATTAGGGATAAAGAAAAATCCAGATTGGATAAAAGAAAAAAGAATACAAAAGAAACAAAAGAGGCAATGGCTATAAATGCTACCAAGTAAAAAAGAAGTAAAAGAATTAACAGACCAACAACAAAAATTTATTAATGCATTGTTTGGAGAAGCATTAGGCAATCCAAAGAAAGCAGGAGAGATTGCAGGATATGCACCTAGCTCTTATCCTAAAGTTGTTAAAGCGTTAAAAGATGAAATACTAGAAAGAGCAGAATACTCTTTAGCACTTAACTCTGCAAAAGCAGTAAAAGGTTTAGTGGATGCACTAGATGAAGATGGTAAAACTCCTGGTGTTAATATTAGAATGGAAGCGGCCAAACAAATACTTGACCGTGTCGGACTTGTTAAAAAAGATAAGATAGATATTAACGCACAAGTTGCTCATGGTATATTTATACTACCGCCAAAAGATGCAACGAATTAAAAGAAAAGCAAGAGTAATACCATTTGGCTATAAAGAATCTGATGACCCAGATTATATTGAGCCAGTGCAATTAGAACTAGATGCACTAGAAGAAGCAAAAGAATATTTAAATAATTGTTCTTATCGTGAGGTTGCAAGATGGCTAACTCAAAAAACAGAAAGACCAATTACACATACAGGTTTAAGAAAAATAATTAATAACAGATGGCAGACATTGAACCACCTAAACCAAGAAAAAATCTTGGAAGAAAACGAGGAGTCCAACAAGCTCCTAGAGTTCTCAGCGTAGAAAGTAAAGCTAGGGCATCAGCTAAACGAGTTTTAAAAACTCAAGAAAAAAAAATACAAAAAGCCTCAGTAGATTTACACTATGCTAAAAAGAAAAAAGAACAGATATTAAAAACGGACAATGCATTAAAAGGAAAAGATTCTGCAGTCTTAACTAAAGATGAAGTAGAACAACTTCCGCCAAATGTACAAGAACATGTTGAAGATAATATAATCTTTCAACCAAACGAAGGGCCACAGACAGAGTTCTTAGCGGCATCAGAAAGAGAAGTTTTTTATGGTGGTGCAAGAGGTGGTGGTAAATCATACGCAATGTTGATAGACCCACTTCGTTATTGTGACAAAGGAAATCATAGAGCGTTATTAATTAGACGTTCAATGCCAGAACTTAGAGATATGATTAATCATTCTCAACGTTTATATGGTCAAGCATTTCCAGGTGCTAAATGGAGAGAGCAAGAAAAAGAATGGCGATTCCCATCTGGTGCTAGAATTGAATTTGGTTACGCAGAAAACTTAACTGATGTTCTTCGTTACCAAGGTCAATCGTATACGTGGATAGGTATTGATGAATTACCACAATATCCTACACCAGAGATATATAACTTTTTACGTTCATCTCTTCGTAGTGTAGACCCAGATATACCTGTGTTTATGAGAGCTACAGGCAATCCAGGTAACGTTGGTTCACAATGGGTTAAAGAAATGTTTGTTGACCCTGCAGAACCAAACTCAGCGTTTGATGTAAATATAAATACTATAGTAGGAAATAAATCTATAACAAGAAGATTTATACCTGCAAAACTACAAGATAATCCCTATCTAATGCAGACAGATGATTATCTTATAATGTTGTCATCGTTACCAGAAGTACAACGTAAACAATTTTTAGAAGGAGATTGGGGTGCATTTGAAAACTCGGCTTTTCCAGAATTTAGTATTCCTACTCATGTTGTGGAGCCTTTTAACATCCCCCGCAGTTGGCTCAGATTTAGAACGTGCGACTGGGGGTATTCATCTGCGGCTTGCGTTCTCTGGTTGGCAATGGACTTCGATAACAATTTCTGGGTATACAGAGAATATTACACCAAAAGAGTTACGGCAGACATTTTCGCAAAGCAAGTACTTGAACGAGAACAAGATGAATATATTAGATACGGAATCTTGGACTCTTCTACTTGGTCAAGAAGAGGGGATGCTGGCCCTAGTATTGCAGAAACAATGATTAGAGAAGGTTGTAAATGGAGACCATCAGATAGGTCGCCACGAAGTAGAGTAGCAGGTAAATTAGAATTACATAAGCTACTATCAAAAGATGAAAATACTGGACAGCCTAAATTAAAAATATTTTCTAATTGTATTAATCTAATTAGAACATTACCAATGTTACCTATAGATAGAAACAATCCAGAAGATGTTGATACACATGCAGAAGACCATGCGTATGATGCTCTTAGATATGGAGTGATGAGTAGAAGTGTTCATCCAAAAAGTTATGAAGCAAATAGATACACAGAAAAAGAAAAGTTTAAACCTTCTGATAGAGTTTTTGGATACTAATGGCTAAAGCAAAATATTGTGATTGTGTTAGTACAATACCAAATAAAATAAAAATAGGTTATAAGAATTATAAACTAGAAGAATGGAAACAAACTGTAGCTAGTGCAAATGAAGCACAAGGTCAGTTTTTTTCTAAAGAAGGTATTATAGGATATACCTCTGACGAGGAAGGAGTTTCTCATGCTAATACTATATTGCATGAAATATTACATGGTATAATATATCAATGGAATGTAGATGTAGGAGAGAAAGAAGAAGCTATAGTTAATGGTTTAACTAATGGTTTAATAACTGTTTTTGTAGATAATCCAGATTTAATGGGGTATCTTAAAAATAAAATTTTGGAGGAATAAATGCCAGAAGATGTAATGAAAAAATACAAACAAGGTGAACTTCCTGCTGATTATTCAAAAGATGCACCAGTAGGACAGAAAATTGACATGACTATTCATGCCAATGATGAAACAAGACCAAATAATTTTCCTAAACAAGGAAATAAAAATAAAGTAGACCCTGCTGTTTTTAGAATGGCAGATGAAAAAGATTACTAGGAGGAAAGATGGAAACACCAATTAAAATGAAAAAATATGTACAAGGCGAAGTTTCAGAAGTAGCTGATGGTGCACCCGCAAAAGAAAAACCAGATGCAGGAATATTAAAAATGTATTCACAAGCAGAGGTTTCTAATGTGCCAGATACACCACCTGCAAAAGAAAAACCAGATGCAGGCATGTTAAAAAGATATACTCAAGGTGAATTATCAGACGCAAAAGAAGCAAAGTAAAATATGGCAGATAAAAAGTCAGCCAATATTTTATCTTTAGCAGATACTGACGATAATAAAGAGCAAGACTACGAAGTTTCTGGTCTTGCAGGTCTTATTAAAGGTAAATTTACTGAAGCAGAAGACGCTCGTAAATTTGATGAAGAACGTTGGTTAAGAGCCTATCGTAACTATAGAGGAGTCTATGGTAACGATATGGCATTTACTGAATCTGAAAAATCAAAAGTATTTGTTAAAATAACAAAAACTAAAGTTCTTGCGGCATACGGACAATTAATAGAAGTTTTATTTTCTAGTGGCAAATTTCCAGTAGGAGTAGAGCCTACACCTATACCAGAAGGTATAGTGGAGTATGCACATGTGTCTAAATTTAAAAGACAAGAAGAACAACCTCAAAGTCCATATGGTTATCCAGGTGATGGTAATGAACTAAAACCTGGTGCAACAAGTATACTAGGCGGTTTAAAAGATAAATATAAAGGTATGGATTTTGTTGCAGGAGAAGCAAAAGATGGTAAATCAGAACCACAAATTAGCCCTGCAGAAGAAGCATCTGCTAACATGGAAAAACTTATTCATGACCAATTAGAAGAAGCAAGTGCTGTAAATGTTTTACGACATGCATTATTTGAATCCGCACTTTTAGGAACAGGAGTTATTAAAGGGCCGTTTACTTATGAACAAACAAGTCATAACTGGGAAAAAGACCCTGTAACAGGAGAAAATACATATTCTCCTAAAACAAAATTAGTTCCAAGAATTGAATCTGTATCTTGTTGGGATTTTTATCCAGACCCAGATGCAGTAACTATTGATGATGCCGAGTATGTAATACAACGACATGTATATACTCGTTCACAAGTTCGTGATTTAATGAATAGGCCATACTTTAGAAAAGAAGCTATTCGTAATGCTTTAAATATGGGGCCTAATTATGAAGCTCGTGGCTATGAATCATCATTAAAAGATAGAGAAAGCACTAGTGAATACGATAAAAACAGATACGAAATATTAGAGTTTTGGGGAACACTAGACACTGACCTTGCAATGGAAGCAGGTTTAGAGCTAGACGATAATGACATGGACGATATGGATGAAGTTCAAGTTAATTGTTGGGTATGTAATGGTGAAGTAATTAGATTAGTGTTAAATCCATTTACACCAACAAGATTACCATATTTAATTTGCCCATACGAGATAAACCCATATCAATTTTTTGGTATTGGTATACCAGAAAACATGGATGATGCACAAACAATTATGAATGGTCATGCAAGAATGGCTATTGATAATTTAGCACTTGCAGGCAATTTAGTATTTGATGTAGATGAAACTATGTTAGTGCCAGGACAAGATATGAAAGTATTTCCTGGTAAAATATTTAGAAGACAAAGTGGTATGCCAGGTCAAGCTATACATGGAGTTAAGTTTCCTAATACAGCAAATGAAAACTTAATGATGTTTGATAGATTTAGACAACTAGCAGATGAATCTACAGGCATTCCATCTTATTCGCATGGAACAACAGGTGTACAATCTACAACTAGAACAGCGGCAGGTATGTCAATGTTAATGGGAGCGGCGGCTCTTAGTATAAAAACAGTTATTAAAAATATTGATGATATGTTACTACGACCTTTAGGTGAAACATTATTTGCATGGAACATGCAGTTTAATGAAGACACTCCAGAAATAAAAGGAGACTTGCATATAAAGGCAAGAGGTACAACATCATTAATGCAAAAAGAAGTAAGGTCACAAAGATTAATGACTTTCTTACAAGTTGCATCAAATCAAAATTTGGCTCCGTTTGTTAGATGGCATTCTATATTATCTGAGATTGCAAAGTCACTTGATATAGAACCAGAAAAATTAATAAACGACCCAGAGAAAGCGGCAATCTTTGCAAAAATAATGGGGATGGCAAATGGAAATCAACAGAATCAAAGCAATAATCAACAGCCCTCAATGGCCGATGATGGAGGAGCTCCTACGGGAGCGGATGCAGACGACATTACAGGCGTTGGCGGTGGCAACATCGGAGTTGGAGGTGTACCGACTCCAGGGGAAGATAGCTTCTCTGCAGGAACTGATGAAGATGAGGGAGCAAATTAAACGTAAATGACAACATACTACAAAGGAAATAATATAGGTTTATCATTTGATGGCACAGGATGGTCATTTAATAACCAAGCACAAGATTTTATTGACACTGATACTTTTAATAGTCAAGATATAGACTTTCCTTATTACGAACCACCTGCAGAAGAAGACGAAGAAGAAAGAGAGCCATGTCCAGAAGGATATGTTTATGATGAAGATTTAAGGCAATGTGTGCCAGACCCACGTTCTGGTAATCCTTATATGCCAGATAGTGAGCCTACTCAAGAAGTTATTCCTGGTACAGGTAGATTACTTCCTAATGTAGATAATAGATTAGCACCTCAAGGTAGTGGTAGTATTTTTAATTATGCAACTACTGCAGAAACTAGAGCACGTATGAATGAACATATGCTTTTAATGGAAGGTATATCTCATGGTTGGTTAGAAAAAGCACCAGATGGAAATGGATATAGAAAAGTAGCATTCAATGAAGAACAAGGAGAGGGTCTTGGTTATGTAGGAACTGTTTTAAGATATGTAAATAGAAAATCATATGATGATTATTTTGAAATATTACAAAATGGTTATCAACCAAATACAGATAATTTTTGGTCTAGTTTTGTAAGTAAAGGTGGAACATATTCTTTAAAAGGGGGTATGAAATATCAACGACCACCTTCAAGTGAATTAGGCCCAGGAGAATATTTTAACTATAGTCCAGAGTTTCAACAAAAAGTAGATAAAGCATTAGAATTAAGAAAAAATAATGTTAATGCTATTATTGATAGAGAGGGCAATGTTAACATTGATGCTGATGGTAAAGGCGGATATTACAGAGAAGATGGTAAATATGTAGATGAAAATGGTAGAGTAAATGCTAGAGGTAGTCTAGGTAATGCACTTAAACTGTTAAAGAATGCTAATGATATAGGAGGCTTACCTTCTAAATTAAAAGCAAGATTATTAAAAGGTATAAATACTAAATCATTAAGTCTTGGACAAAGAAACGCTTTAGCAGTAGCCGCAGGATTTGCAAATATTCAAGAGGCGGCAAATGCATTAAATGCTGTTCAAACTAAAATAGAAGAACAACAAGAACGTGATGAACCAGATACAACTACTGATGTAACAACAGTTGCTGATAATGTTATAACTGATGTAGATGGAGATGCATCAGATGATGGGGATACAGGTTCTCCACCAACTGGCGAACAATTTTATGAACAGACTTATGGCCCTGTAGAAGATGAGCAAGGATTTGGAACTAGTAGTAGTTCTGATAGTGGAAGTTCAGACTCTGGTAGTGGAGGTATTTCTGTTAGTGATTACAATAACCAACAAGCCCAACAAGCATATGAATCTGCCTATGGTAGAGCAGATGACTATGATGATGATAGTTCGGGTATATAGGAGAAAAATATGGCAAATGGAATGATGGAAAGTCCTATGGGAGCACAACAACCTCCTATGGAACAACCAATGAACAATCAAGGAATGCAAATGGGAGGAGCAGACGACTCTGTTCTTGATATGCATTTAACACAAGACGTAAAACAAGCATTACAGGCAAAAGGAATTGATATGTCTGCAGTAGCAGATAGAGGCCCAAAAGAACCTGTAATAGTAATACCAGTTTCAATAATTTTACAACGATATCCTTCAAATGCACCAGAAGAATCTATGAAACAATTTGTAATGGATATGACAAAACAAGATTCTGCCCCGTCTCCGATGGCGGCAGAGGCACCTAGTCCAGATGGATTAGGAGCACCTACAATGAATAGGCCACCTATGACTGCATAGTCATAGCCCCCAAGCGACTCTAGGCCACCTGTTTTCCAACAGCACCAATCAAGGAGGATAAAATGGAAGAAAATAAACAAGAAGAGATTCAAGAAGAAACTCAAGAATCTCAAACAGAGGCTCTTCTCGAGCCTGTTCCTTATAAACGTAAAGTTACTAAGGAAGAAACAGAGGACACAGCTACCGTTTCAGAGGACACTTCTTCAGAAGAAGAAGCCACTCCAAAGGAAGAACGCCCTGTCAACGCTGAAGAGAAAGTGTTTAAGAAACGTTATGACGACCTTAAACGACATTACGATTCTACTGTCAATAAGCATAAAGACGATGTTGAAAAATTAAGACTTCAATTACAAGAAAATGCTGACAAGATTAACTTGCCAAAGACAAAAGAAGAAGTAGATGCTTGGAAACAAAAATATCCAGATGTCTATGACATTATAGAAACTATAGCCTATACTAAGGCAGATGAAAAAGCTAAGAAAGTAGAGTCTAATCTTAAAGAACTTGAGAGCCAACAAATGGTCGTTCAAAGAGATAAGGCAGAAGTTGAATTAGCTAAAATTCATCCAGACTATAATGACATAAGAGCAGATGAACAATTTCATGAATGGGTAGGCAAACAAGATTCTACAATTCAAGGTTGGTTATATGAAAATACAACCAATGCTAAATTAGCGGCTAGAGCTATAGACTTATACAAAATGGATACAGGATATGGTAAAAAGAAAACTGCTAAATCAGTTGAGGCATCTAAATCTGTTACATCAACTAGTAAACGTGAGGTTGATACTTCAAATAAAAAAATGTGGAAGATTAGCGATATAGCTAAAATGAAACCACAACAATTTGCAAAGTATGAAAAAGACATCGACTTAGCTAGAAAAGAAGGTAGAATTGTCAATGGTTAATCTTTAACTGTCTATAGGAGGACAACATGGCAATATCAAAAGCGGCGGGTTATGATAACCTACCATCGGGTAATTTTTTACCTATTATTTATAGCCAAAAAGTCCAAAAGTTCTTTAGAACTGCATCAGTAGTAGAAGACATTACTAATACTGATTACGCAGGAGAGATTGAAAATTACGGAGATACCGTTAACATTATTAAAGAGCCAACAATTACAGTAAGCTCATACACAAGAGGTGGACAAATCAACCTTCAAAATTTGGCTGATGACCAACTCCAACTTACTGTAGACCAGGCTAATGCATTTGCATTTAAAGTTGACGATATCGAAGAAAGACAATCTCATATTAACTTTGAGGCTTTGGCTACTTCTTCTGGAGCATATGCTCTAAAAGATTCATATGATGAAAACGTAATCGCAAATATGTTTTCAAATGCAGGTACAACTGTAGGTTCAGATGGTTCTGGAACTGACACAGGTTTCGGTTCTTCAGAAACTGACCCAACAGATATCCTAGCAAACTCTGCTAAAAGATTACATGCGGCAGACGTACCAACAGATAACAGATGGTTCTTAGGAACTCCAGAGTTTTACGAACAGCTTGGACAAGCTAGTGCAAAACTAATGGATGCGTCTGTTACTGGTGATGGTACTTCACCATTGAGAAATGGTAACGTTATGGATGGCCAAGTTAATGGTTTTAAATTATATATGACCAATAACTTTGCGGCATCATCAACTTCTAACTATTTTAAAGTGTTGTTTGGACATATGTCTTCAACAGCTACTGCAAATCAAATTGCAAAAACTGAAGTAGTTAGAGACCCAGATTCATTTGCAGATATCGTAAGAGGTTTGCATATATTTGGTAGAAAAGTACTTCGTACGGAAGCACTTATCGCAAGACATTTATTAATTGATTAATAGGAGGAGATACAATGGCAACAGTAAGTAAAGTAACTGGTGGAACTAGCGGACATCCTTCTACTAGAAGGAAGCCTTATTATGTTGAAAACACAATTGATTTTGATGTATTCAACCCAGAGGCTAATGACGTAGTTCAAGCATTAAATATACCTGCAGAAACATTAGTTATTAATGCAGGTTTAGAAGTCTTAACAGCTCTGTCTGGTTCTGTAACCCTAGATTTAGGTGACGCAGATGATGCAGATAGATATGTTGATGGCGATACAAATGCAGTAGGACATGCGGCTCCTGTAGCACACGCTTCTAATTCGGGCCATGTATATGGTTCAGCAGATACACTTGATGTAACTGTTCTTGGAGCAACTGCGGCAGTAGGTAAAGTACGTGTCTATGCAGTAATGTGTGATGTAAGTGGTTCAGATGAAACTGCTTCAAACTCATCATAAACATAATTAACATGGGGGCCTAGTGCCCCCTTTTAAAAATATGGCAGTACACGATTTAACAAGCACTCAAAAAATACAAAGTTTAACTAGTGATATTGACAGTAAATTAAAAGAATTAGAAAATAGAATTACAGTAATAGAAAACAATTTAAATAAAATATTGGAGATATTAGAAAACAATAATGATTAAAGTAGTAATGGCAATAATAATAACTTCAATGCCAAACTGGCCATCGGTAAAATATCAAGGATATTTATATCCAGATATGGATACATGCTTAACATCTACACAATTATATGTAGAACAATTTAGAGCATACGCTGATAGTCAAGGAGACCACGATGCTCATTTTGATTCTTTATGTTTTGAAGTTGATTCATATCCAATAGAAGGATTTAACAATTTAGAATTAGGAATATAATGGCAACATATTTAGTATTATGTAATAGAGTTTTAAATGCACTAAACGAAGTAGAATTAACTTCTGCTAATTTTAGCAGTAGTCGTGGAATACAAACTTCTGTAAAGAATTTTGCTAATAGAGCATTGCACGATATTTATAATGAACTAGAAGAGTTACCAAGTTTACATAAAGAAACAATACAAGTTACAAATGCAGGTCAAAGAGAATATGCTTTACCTACAGCTAATTCACCACAAACAGGTGATGCCCAATGGCGTAAGATAGATTGGGATACATTTTATTTAAAACCAAAAGAGTTAATGACTAATGGAGAGTTTACTTCTGACATTAGTAGTTGGACTACAATAGCAGGAAGCGGCAGTGTAGCATATAACAGTGGCGGTAATGGTAGATTACGACTAAATGATTTTGCGGCACATCAATCTATATCAACAGTTGTTAATCAAGAATACAGATTACAACTTAGAGTATTTGATTCTAATAGTGTAGGTGCGGCTTTAAAAGTACAAGTAGGTACAGCGGCAGAAGGAACACAAAATTTAAGTACAACTTTAACTGTTACAGATTTTGGAGAAGGTGCAGTATTAGATACTACATTTACTGCAACATCTCAAACAACTTTTATAACATTAAACAACACAGTTACTACAACTAATTTAGATGTAGATTATGTAAGAGTATCTAGAAACATAGGCGTACAAAGATTAAAATATATTTCTTATGATGACTACATACGACAGTACGCAGAAAGAGATAAAGTAAATTTAAGTTCTGCACAAGGTGAACCTAGATTTATATACAAAACACAAAGTGGTAAATTAGGAGTATCACCTGTGCCAGATAGAAGTGATTATGAAATTAATTATGAATATTATAAAGAACACACAGAACTATCAGCTTCTACAGACGAACCAGATTTAGATGATAGATATGCAGATTTAATAGTATCAAGAGCAAGTTATTTTACATACAATTTACGTTCTGACCCAGAACACGCAATGATAGCTAAAAAAGAATACGAAGAAGGGTTAGATAGACTTAGAACAGATTTAGTTACTAAACAAGAGTATATGCGTGATGATAGAGTAAACCTACGTTACTATGGTAAAGGAGTGATGTAGTGCCAAATACTTCACAGATAACACCTACAGTTGTCAGTTGTTTTGGAGGCCTAGTTTTAAATAAAGATGTATTTTCAATGAGACCTGGCGAGGCTCTACAGCTAACTAATTTTGAGCCAGACATTGCAGGTGGTTACAAAAAAATGTTAGGAACAACACATTACAATGATAATATTGTACCACAAGTATCAGCATCTAGTGAGATTATAGATATGGTAGCAATATTTAATGATGTAGTATTAGCGGCTAGAGGTGGCACAATATCTCGTGCAGGAACAAGTGGCTCATGGACTTCTGTAGTTACAGGAAAGAGCACATCATTTAGATATGATTTTGAACGTTATAATTATAACGGCACAGAAAAAATAATGATAGCAACTGGCGGAGATGCGGCTTTTTCTATTGACACATCGTTCAACGTTGATATAATAAATGCAACAGATGGTGGAACTGCTCCAACAAATCCAAAGTTTGTATCGTCATTTAAAAATCACATGTTCTATGCGGGCATGTCAAACGCTGTATCTAGCGTAATATTTTCTGGCCCATTTACAGAAGACGATTTTAATACTGGGGCAGGAACAATAAAAGTCGATACAACGATTGTTGGACTTAAAGTTTTTCGTGAAGAACTTTTTATATTTGGTGAAGACAGAATATTTAAAATAACTGGCTCATCAAGTTCTGATTTTGTCGTAACACCAGTTACTCGTAAGATTGGCTGTGTAGATGGTAAAAGTATACAGGAGCTTGGTGGTGACTTAATTTATTTAGCACCAGACGGACTTCGTACTATTGCAGGTACAGAAAGAATTGGTGACGTAGAATTAGGTACAGTATCAAAACAAATACAAGATAGAATTGCAGATATTGGAACAGATAATATTACATCTA
>Ga0181406_1000713_pt1 | contig 12518 bp, 13 predicted proteins | sample 29SPOviralmetaG_FD_130135 | JGI IMG/M metagenome (GOLD analysis project Ga0181406, IMG submission 130135) | Marine viral communities from the oligotrophic San Pedro Time Series (SPOT) site, San Pedro Channel, CA, USA - 29 SPOT_SRF_2011-12-20 | ecosystem: Environmental > Aquatic > Marine > Strait... | reverse complement strand
CTAGCCGGCGCAGTTAAGGCATGCGCCCTCATTGGCGTCGACCCGCGAAACGTCGCGAAAGTCCAGGACATTAGCAGCGAACTGATGGACCTCCGGAACGCTAGCAGCGATGAAGCCGGCGGTATTACCATCACCATGCAAGCTTGCACGCTCCATGCTCGCAAGCGTAACCGCTAGCCCGTACGGGTTAACCCTTAAAGAGCCCGGGCATTGTCCCGGGTTTTCTTTTATCTACCGTGAGTGGTTGCATGCTGCATATAACTCACAGAATCTCGTGACAACTCACGAGAAAACGCCTGACGATTTTTTAACATTGTGTGAGGTGGCAGGTACCCCCCCGCCCCCCGGCGCCCGATATATGTACTTACAAGCAGAACCCCCCCGGAGTCTGCCCTAAGTACGTTTGCAACGCGTGGGCAATTTTTCGGGACTTTTGCTTTCGGGCTGAGAGAAGGCTATTTATACTAGCATGTACGATCAACTAGTCGACACAATCACAGATGAGATCATCGCCACACTGAGCGCAGCTAGCATTCCCCTTAGCGACATAGCGATCGCGATACTAGAGGAACAAGCTAGCACGCCGGCACATGAAGCCATGAAGGCCGCCTTTCGCAACGAAGGTTACGACCCAGAGGAAGAGCAGATCAGCTCGCTCATCGCGATGCTAGTAAGTCAACGCATACAATCGAACCTCGTGCGACAAACGCTGATCGACAAGAGCATGCAATACGAAGACGATGCCATACCCGATATAACATGGTTCCTTCCAGGGGAGAACACGTAATGAATGCTGCATTTTGGAAAGCTCTCCTTGCAGGGCTCGGGTTTACAAAGAAGAAGAGTTAAGGGAATATATGCGACAGAATGACCAATCCGCTTGTACATGCACTCATCTTCACACTAGCAGTCATCGTACCGGGTGGATTGCTAGCGTATTTTGCATGGAGAGCCTACAAGGCTAAGGAAGCTAAGGCAGAGAGAGCCAAGGAATTGGCGCCACACGAAGTTACACAAGCATTTCTCAGAGCCTATCCGCGGGAATCCCTCCGCGCACGATCGCGTCGCGAAAGGCTAGACGCCTTTAAACTCGCAAGAACCCGACCTAGAAAAAAATCCCAGTAGAAAAAATCGGGACTTTTAGTGATTGGCACATAACGTGCATAACTCCACAACAACTTTTCCTGGAGTTCTGGTATATTACGGTCTACTTATGTCTGTTATGCCAATCGTTTCAATGTTTACTAACAACCCCCAACTCACCGAAGCTGTATTTTATGTCTGCACTGCTAGTATTGTCGGCTCCATGCTGCGTATCGTTACGGCTATTTGGTGATTCCCCACCCCTTTATTCAAGTCAATCGATCGCACGGTAGTTTGCTGGGTATATATGCCTACGTCACGGGTCACTCTCTGAGGCTCTGGAGCATCCGTATTTGCGTTTGCGTTGCCGGGTACGAGTTAGGAGTCGGACTAAGGTACCGTAGCCGCTTCTAGCGCCTAAGAGAAATAAAAATTTTACCTCGGAAGTACACTACTTATTGTAGGAGTATTTCTAATGGCGTTATTTAACCTTATTATGTTGTCGACCTTGCTCGTGTCCACTGGTTTTGCTCTCTGGAACTGGCGTAAAGCTAGGATTGAGAGAGGCATAAATCTGATTGTCAAGGCATCTGTTGAAGACCTAATGATCGCGACGCAAGAAGAGATTAGCAAAAACAAAAAATTGGTCGAAAAAGCCAAGAATCTGCTAGCGCAAGCACGGAGCGCTCCGAACGAACTCGATGATCCCTTGGCTGACCCGGATCTATTGAGTACCGTGATTAGTGTTATAGTGAAAAAGTTTGGTACCCTAAAGCTGGGGCTTGCTGATTTCGAAGCCGTCACCGATCATGATTACGTCTCGGTGTATGTAGACACCCTAACTCAAGATTTAATCTTATCTCTTAAGCATGATCTGCATTCGGGAACTGACGACCCTATGGCAATGATTAACTATGGCACTCCCGACGATTCTACCTTCCACTAATCCCATCTACAACATCAAATATGGCGATCTAGTACGATCCGTACGGCTTAATAGCATAGGGGTTGTAGTCGATGTCTTTGGTGACCTTGATCCCCAAAATCCATGGATTAAGGTTCACTTTACTCATCCGCGGCAAGGATACCAATGGTGTAAGATAGAAACTCTTGTTCTAATAGATAAAAAAGAGGGGGACCAAAATGATCCCCCTCTTGATGGCGCTATTGGTGGAAGTGGGAGCTTATGAGTCGCGCCATAGGTTGTTTGAAGCAAACTTTAATACTTCTTCTGCTGAATCTTCGTTATAACCGTAGTTGTCAATAAGTGTCTGAACCATGGCACCGAACTTCTTCTGTTGTTTGGTATCTCGGCTCTTCGATTTAGTAACGATACGAGAGATATCCCGGACCGAGGCAACGAGCTTACTTTCAATAGCTTCGCGAAGGGGCCCGTAGGATCGCCAATCGATGACATCACCTCGACGAAGCTTGGCAAACATGTAAGAAGTAATATCAGCACGGAAGTTATTCTTTGCAGAACCCTTGATTCCAATCTGTTCTTCGATCGACTGAAGGAATCTTTCGTCAGGTTCCATATCCTCGTTAGTTACGCGATCTTTAACCTTGGTATTATTAACATAAGCCTCAGCATGATCGAGATAGTTATTGAACAAAGATTCAGCCTGCTCGTCATAAGCAGTAACAAATGCCTTAGTGATCTCCTTTTCTAAGAGAGAAAGATACTCTTCGTGTAGTGTCTTCTGCAGGAACTGCAAACAGTACTTACGATTATCAGCATTTACAATCTGTTCCTTAACTTGCTTGATAAGAGCATCACGGATGGAGATTGGCGTAATCATATTCTTGGTAGAGTCTGCAAGAGCAGCATCAATAGCCTTCATGACAAATCGTGTAGAGATACCGGTCATACCTTCATCCTCTACTTCCTCTCGGAGGTCCTTGATATCAATTTTTTTGATTGCACCCTTTTCAACAATCTCCTCACCGTTATAGATTTTCATCTTAGTGAGAGGATCAACCTTATTGGAAGGCTTGAGTCTTGAAAGGACAGCAAACATAGCTGCGACTTCTAGGGTGTGGGGAGCGATATGACAATCAAAGTCAGAACGACCGATCAACTTTTTATAGATCTTGACTTCCTGTTCGAATTCTAGAGTGTATGGAATGTTAACACGTACAATACGATCTAGGATAGCTTCGTTAGTGTGCTCGGACTTGAACTTGTTCCACTCTGCTTCGTTGCAGTGAGCAAGGATAACACCATCAAAATAGATCATTGCCTGCTTACCTGGAGAAGGAACGTTCTTCTCCTGGGTTGCAGTAATCATAGTGTGAAGGAACTCAATCTCATTTTTGAAAACCTCCACGAATTCTACAATACCGCGGTTGCCCACATTAAAGGCACCATTGAGGGATAAGACCCGCGGATCATCTTCGGGATATAAATCTAGTTTGGAAATGTCTTCCGAGCCGATGAGGAGGCTTGTGTCTTGTGTATTAGGGTCCATGGGAGGGACAACACCAACACCCTTTCGGCCGCGAACCGAGAAAGAAGATTGGGTGATGGGAAACTTGGTATAGTCACCACCAAACTCATTGATTAGGCGATGACGACAGACAGGACATAAATCACCTTCAATCTTGATACCATAAGAATCTGAAAACTCATCTCGCAGGGACCGCGGAATAAGGTGAAGTGGCTCTTCGCGGATTGGGCAGCCGTCTAAAACATAGATGGGATCACATTCTTCTAGCGCGCTCTTAATATGCTCAATAAGAGCAGACTTGCCAGCACCTACGGGACCTAGCAAAAGAAGAACCTGGCGACTCTCCTCGCCTCTCATAGCACCTGACTGGAGGAATCGCATTACCTTTTCAAGAGGGCGCTCCATTCCGAAGAACTGGCTTGAGAAATAGTCATAAACTTTGACGGACTCACCATCAAAAAGTTTGTTGCAGCGGCCGTCTGTTTCGTCCAATATTGTAACGCCTTCACCTAGAATCTGCTTGTACAGACGCTTGTGTGCGAGAACAGAGATCTCGGAGTTTTTCTCCAGTAGGGTGAGATAATCCTCCAAGGTACCAGAAAACTTTTCAGCTTTCTTGCTTTCGCGATGAGCTTTGACGCTCTTTAAAAATTTATTAGTTGTGGTCATGTCTTAAAACTCCCATATTTCATTTTCCACCATTGAGATTAGTTTAACCTCATCGCCCCACAGAGTTTTTATATGTTTAAAAACTTTGCTTGCATAGTTTAGATCTAAATCCCGGCCGTCATGTTCGTGGACTAAACAGAGACTGTTATCTTTCTCTATCTCATCTACATAGACAACGGGCACACGATTTAGCCCAATATTTCTTATCAAATCGTCTCGAACAGACTCCCAGCCTTCTTCATTAGATATATCATCTATTGTAATAGCTTTATGCTTCTTTTTAAAGGAATAACTGAAATAGTTCTGCTCTCTCATAAAGTCTTCATCGAGGTAAAAACGTAAGAATGATATATCGTTATGACATTCTCTTACGAGCATAGCCTCTTCCATTCCCCCGTCTTCGATAATCTTTTCAAAAAGTTTGAATCCTAAATGATAAGGATTTAGTTGCCCTAAATGAGGGCGGACTACCTGATTGTGTAGTTTGATAAATGGTAGATGAAGACTATCCGGTAGCTCCAGTTCATTGACAATCTTATAATGAATTGTGCAAGCCCAGCCTTCGTTCATGACTTTGGTGAGTGCCTGAGGTATGAAGTACTTTGAGTTCTCCTCTACAATCAGAATAAGATTTCTTTCCCATTCCTCTAAGTGTTTGCTGTGCTCAGCAACAAAACGAAGAACATTATATTCAGGGCGGAGAGGAATCTTAGAAAGATCAGGCGCATACTTCTCGTTGGCGTCCATTTTCTTTTTTTCGGCTTCAACTAGTTGAGCGCGGGTCTTGTACTTAATACCGGGGAACCGCGGTACTTGATATTTTACTGAATGTGCTGCATCCAGAATATTTTCCACTCGATCGATTCCAATCGAAGGGTCTTCAATTAGTTTTCGGACATATTTAGCCGAGGATTTGAACTGATCGATGATATTATCCGGGTTGGTATCAGCAAACATACGGTTTACTTTGAAAAAATCACTATGCCCAACGCAGTGAGCCATGGTAAGGATATGAATATAGAGAGCATTCTCTCTCATGAGGTATGCAATGCTAGGATTTGAGTTGATGATCATTTCATAAGGAAGACCGGTCTGTCCCATATTATAGAGTGTGTGCGTACGCTCGTACTCTTTGCCGTAAGACCAGTGTCGATAGTGAGTAGGTAGTCCCACATAAGCCATGGCACCGAGCATTTCCTGGTAGTCAATGATCTCATAATCGATTGGATGCCAATTTAGCCCCATATCGGCGGCAATTTCGATGATTTTCTCGTCCCAGTGGAGTAAATCTTTCTCTGTCCAGTCACTCATCGTTATTTTCCTCCCCCAAAAAGCTTATTGAAGGCTTTCCAAATATGCTCCGTCTGTCCAATCATTACTTTTTTAAACTTTTGGTCACAAATCGGGGTTATCTTAGACCATAAATTCTCCATTTCTTCATTTTTCCATGCTGAAAAGCTTGGCCACGGATACCCTGTGGGGGATGGATCTGCTTTATCAAGACTATCATCTTCGTCGAAGTTTCCATAATGCTCATTGATTTCGCAATATGCTGTTAGTTGACTTAACTCTTTGATCTTTTTGAAGAGAGTGAGGCATTTTTCATTATCTGTCGACCAGTTTTCGCCGTCTCCACAGTAAAAACTATAAATGTTCCAGCTACTCGGGTGATATTCTTTTTCAATAATCTCATTTTCCATTTCTAGGGCGCTAGAAATGATCGTCCCGCCGTACGTACCTACTCTAAAAAAGTCATCCTCACTTACGCGCGTTGCTTCTGTGGAATGAGAGATAAATACTACTTCGACTTTTTCATATTTGTGGTTCAAAAACTGATATAGTAGGAAAAAGAAAGACCTAGCAAGGTATTTTCGGTCCATCGACATTGATCCCGACACATCCATGAGGAAAAAAATGACTGCAGCGCTGTTTTCTTTAGTTTTGGGCTTGATGTGGTGATATTTGAGGTCATCTTTATGAAATGGGAACCTTTCGTCGCCTTCTGGATCATATGTACCGATCTTTTCAGCCATTTTTTGACGTCGGATCTTCCTTTTTAGTGTTTCTTTCTTCGACAGGCGGGGGCGAATACCTTTAAACCGATAGCCCTGGCGCTTTATGGATTCTTGAGACACAAATCTGAACTTTTTCTTCTCTAGATCAGGCAGTTCAAGGTCGGCAAACAAATATTCGGCTAATTCTTCGAGAGAAACCTCTACATCGTAGTATTCATCACCTTTTTGGTCGCTAGCCTTGCCTGTTCCTTGTCCTTGTCCTTGTTTGGCGCGTTTTTGTCCTACTTTTTGCCCTTTTTTAACATTATGATCGCCGCCGGAGCCTACAGTCTTGTTTTGTTCATTGTTTCCGTAAATAAATCGATATTCTTTAAGTCCCCGTACGGGGATCCGGATTTTCTTCTTTCCGTTCTGTCCAATAATCGATTCTTCAGCCACTACATCCTTAATGGAGTCTTTAATGGCTTTGTCAATCTTTTTTTTGTGTCTAGATCGATCACTAGCTGCCCGATCGACGATGGACTTGTGTTTGCGGAAGACGCTCATACACTAAATACTTTCCCACTTCACAAAACTGTTTAGTTTTTCCGTTTATACTAGTATAATACAAATATGCTTACATTTCAAGCCCTATTATTGATTATTATTGGACATTTTACAGCTGCGATTCTTGTTTATTTAAATCATCGCTTCGTATTTCATGGTAAGTTGGGTAGGACTAAGCTGCTTAAGCGCTTGGTTCGCTATCATGCGTTACATCACCGGCACGCGTGGGATGATCAGATGACTGACTATATCGTAATGCCAAAATGGGCAAGATTTTTCTTTACATGGGTTTATATTGGCGTTGCGTGGGTTTCTTTCCCCTTTGCTCTAGGTCTTTTGAGCTTTTCTCTGTATTATGCCTATAATCACCTTGCGATCCATCGAAAAAAGCATCTTGGGCACTCATATTATCATCATTCCTTGCATCATCGGGTGCCATCAACGAATTTTTCGGGTATGTACCCCTTCATAGACAAACTATTCTCTAGTTATACTGAGAGTAGACCTGACCTATGATTTTATGGACCCTATAAATGTTTTAAAATTAGACTCCTCCTTTAAGCCCATTGAGGTAGTGTCCTGGCAGGAAGCCTTCGTGTTAACTTATGTTGGCAAGGCTTGGGCAGTAGAATATAGTGATCAGTGGATCAATTCGGCTACCAAGCGTTTTAAAGTACCGTTGGTTATTGCTTTATACCAGTTTATCGATGAAAAGTTTTTCAAATTGCCATGTACACGTAAAAATGTTATTGTAAGAGACAACTATGAGTGTCAATATTGTACTCAGAAGTTTAATGAGAAAGAATTAACCATGGATCATGTAATCCCCAAGTCTAAAGGGGGTCCTACTTCTTGGGATAATGTTGTGGCAGCATGTAAAAAGTGTAACCAAGCTAAAGCTAACTATTGCCTTAAAGATTGCTCTATGAAGCTCCAGAGAAAACCAACGCGCCCAAGTTTTAGGGCATTAATCAAAGGAAGATTCCAGAACTCAAATAATCCATGGGTTTGTTACTTATAGAATGGCCATTCTATTTATTGCAGAGGAAGAAACGTAATATGTCAAAATATACATGGCTTTTAGATCCCGGGCATGGTGGTATTATCGATGGAGTTTACCAGACAGCAGGTAAAAGGTCACCAGCCTTTCCAGATGGTACGGTGTTGTATGAGGGCGACTGCAACCGCGAGGTGGTGAACCAGATTCTTAAATTTTGTCAATCTCAGAAAATTGAAGCAGTTGACATAGTAGACTCCCTCAAAGATGTCCCTCTGCGGGAAAGGGTTGGCAGAGCAAACGAACTACACAGAGAAAAAAAGAATTGTATTTATGTATCAGTGCACTGTAACGCTTTCGGAAATGGTAAAGATTTTAACAGCGCGCGAGGTACTTGCTCTTTTCATCATTATCAGTCGGATAATGGAAAAAGGCTAGCCCAAAGCTTACAAAAATGGTTAGACGACCTAACTCCTTTCCGCGGTCGCGGCATTAGGGCCAATGATGCATGGGCAAATTTTTACGTACTTCGAAAGACGCATATGCCAGCCGTTCTTTCGGAAAATGGATTTATGACTAATTTTGATGATGCGACGATGCTCTTAGATCCACACATTCGACGGCAGATTGCCTGGGCGCACTTTGCAATGATTCAGGAGATTGAGGAAAATGGACTCTAAGGAAAAGATGATAAGTGATATCTCTGTGGTAATCGCAGGGCTTAGTCGGAAGCTGGAGACTCTACAAGCTCAGGTTGAAGAACTCTGCCGCAGCACGGGTGCGTGCGGACATGTCAAGAAGGTTAATAAAGAACTACTCACTAAGAAAGAAGGAAAACTTGGAACTAATATCGACCCACTTTGTGAAAAAAAGTGAAGTTGGCTATCATGGCAACTTATTTGGTGGAGTAATGCTAGCATGGCTTGATGAGGCTGCAGCCGCATATGCCGCGCAGGTAGCAGACACACCTCAAATAGTGACTAAACATATTGCAGCTCTCACATTTGAAAAACCAGTTAGACCCGGACAGATTATTAAGATATATGGAAAGGTGGATCGGGTAGGCAAATCATCATTGCGACTTAAAATAGAAGCTCGACGTCATTCGGTTTATAATGGTTCTCAACGTACCGTTGTTAGTACCAAAATGACCTTTGTTAGAATTGATGGTGACGGCGAACCAATCCCCATAAGTGAAAAAGTGAGACAAAAATATAGAGATCCACAGGATTTCACCTAAAAAGAAGCTACTTAAGGGAGAGGTGTCCGTTCATGAAACTTTTTACACATATTGATTCATCCGGGGCAGATGTAGTTCAAACTCTTTATTATCCTGATTTTTTTGTTGTTTGATCATTGTGGCGACACCTTTAACCTTTACCTACGGGTTTTAATATAACAGAGCTTCTAGTTATCACAGGAGGTATGTCGCCATGTCACGTACGATTTTGTTAGTTTTATGCGCGTTTTTATTCGCGTGTACACCCCCTGGAGAGGAGAATAGTAGACACTTTAAGGATCTCGTTCCTTTGGACCATCAAGAGGAATTCGATCACGATGCAGTTGTCGAAACTAAGATTGGTAACTGGAATCCCTGGAAGCTTCTTCCCGAAGATCAACAGCCCGGTAACAATAGTCCCACCAACTGGGCTAGTGACTGCAAGGGTGGCGAAGGCTATCATCCGTGCGACATCACTGCCATAGACCATCTTGGCAACCCATTCAGCCTTTATTCGCTTGGTGGTAGTGCCATCGTCCTAGACTTTTCAGCTGGATGGTGTGGACCTTGCAAGGCTGCAGCACAGCATGCGCAAGCAATACAGGATCAATATCGCGACCAGGGCCTGCTGTATATTACAGTTCTTGTGGAAAACTCCACAGGTGGGGTTCCGACTCAGGACGATGTAGCACTTTGGGCGACCACCTATGGGAATACAGATTCTCTGGTCATCGGTGGGTCGCGAGCAATGCTTGAAAGCTCTGGTGGCACCTGGGCGCTCTCTGGTTGGCCAACGTTTTATTACATTGATCGGAACATGGTTATCCGAGATATTGATCGAGGCTACTATGAACCTGAAGTTATCTATTCAATTGAGTGGTTATTGACGTTATAATACTATTTATAGTATGAAACTCCTACTTGAAAACTGGCGAACCTACCTTGAAGAAGATTGTTGGGATGGTTATGAGCGCGTAGAGGGCACCGCCGAAGGTGAGCCTGGTTCTTGCCGTAAAAGCACTAATGAATCGGAAGATCTTAGTGAAGACGTCCTTAACGAAAAAAAGAAAAAGAAACAACAAAAAGGCAAAAAGCGAGCACGTAAGGTAGCAAAGCGAGCCAAGAAGGGTGATCGTTGTACAAGAATCGCTAAACGTAAATATGATGTTTGGCCGTCTGCATATGCATCCGGCGCCGTAGTTCGATGCCGAGCCGGTAAAATCTGGAAAGGCGTCAAGGAAGAAATGGACATTGAGTCCCTTTTAGAAAACACTGAGTATGAAGACCTTCTAGAAACACTCCAGGAAATGGAGCTTTCTGACGAGGAGGCTGAAGAGTTGCGGACCATTGAAAAGGAACTCAATAAAGCCTCCAAGATGCACAAAGGACAGGCTGATAGAATTGGCGACGTTGTAGAAGAAGCTAAAAAGAAGAAGGCTGGCACTGAGTCCAGCAAGGAAAGCAGCCTGCGAGACTGGTTTGGTCGTAAAGGCGCTAAGGGCTCGGAGAGTGGTTGGGTTGATTGCAATGCACCGGACGGTAAAGGTGGCTATAAATCTTGTGGTCGCGAGAAGGGCGAAAAGCGAGGCAAATATCCTGCCTGTCGACCAACTCCGGGCGCTTGTAAGGAGCGTGGCAAAGGAAAGTCATGGGGTAAAAAAGCTAAGAAAGCCAAGAAAGAGGGGCTGGAAATGAGAAGTGATGAACTATACGGTCTGATCGCTGAAGAGATCAATCGCGTTTTATTAGAAAACGATGTGTTTCCATATTTGACCGAGGCATCCCTAGATGATGGAACGCCGGTATGTGTCGCATGCCTTGCAGAACAACTTGATACTGCAACCTGTGGATGCCCTGATCTTGTATACGAGGCAGAGTATCAGGGGCGCAAGGTCACTCTTAACAAGCCCACGCGTGGAGATGTCAAGAAATTCAAAGTTTATGTCAAGGATCCGAAAACCGGAAAGGTAAGAAAGATTAATTTTGGTCACGGTGGAACCAGTGCCAAAGCAAAAGGCGAGAAAACCATGAAGATCCGGAAGAGTAATCCAGAAGCACGAAAGAACTTCCGTGCTCGACACAATTGTCCGGACAAGATGAAAAAAAGGGATGTGACTTCCGCCGGCTACTGGTCTTGCAAGAAGTGGTAGTCCGTGAATCTTATAATCAAATATCTTAGAAAGCTCGCGGACCTTACGATAGGTCGGTGCTGTTCTAATTGTGGCTGCTGGAACGCGGGGGAAGAAAAATGATCAGGATAAGAATCGGCAACGCTATAAAAAAGATTAAAAAGTATATCTGTCCTCCCGCAACGCAAGATCTTGAACTTAACACTAAAAATCGTAATGCTGCAATTGAAGCTGAACATATTCAGTACGGTCCGCTAAACTTAGAGGATGAAAGTTACTGGGATAGAGCTGCAGATCACTGGAATACAACCATCGACGTTGCAAAGGCGTCTAACTGCAGCAATTGTGTAGCATTTGACATTTCACCAAGGATGGAGGAATGCATGCCTGGACCAGTTGAAGATGAAGCTGGGCGACTTGGATATTGCTGGATGCATCACTTTAAATGCCACAGCGCTCGCACATGCTATACGTGGGCAGCCGGCGGACCAATCGAGACAGATGAAACGTCACACGGCTGGCAAGATAAAAATTCATTTGATGAGGAGTAGCAATGAAGCTCCTACTTGAGAACTGGCGGAAGTATTTAGATGAAGTAGAGGCTATCGAAGCAATCCCCGGCACTGACACACAGTCGGGTCGCCAAGGAAGCATTGACTACTTCTGGGATGGCGGAAGGGAAAACCTAGAGGACGAAAAGGATCCTGCAACTGGATATCCGCGCTTTAAAAAGATCAACAGAAAAGACGGTGGTAACTGGAAGGGCTATCAAGTGGTACTCTTCAACGACCCCACAGGGAGGGATACTTTCTATTTTCTTCTTGACGGAGAAACTCCTATTTTCTACATCGCCACACAACCTCATAAAGACGGAGTTATAACTGGAAACGTTCGTAAATCGGGGGGCGATGACTTTAAGGCAACAGACTTTTATAAAGAGCTTATAGATCGACACGGGGTCATATATAGTGATACTATGCAATCCCCCGGGGGGCGAAAGATTTGGAAATGGCTCAAGTCCGATGACAAAGTGAATGTTGAAGAAGATGGTGACCGAGAAAGAGCCACACGATGAAACTCCTACTTGAAAACTGGCGGAAGTATCTTGCGGAGAATAAGAAGACTGGAACTCTTAATTCCGACTATCCCGGATACGTAGAGGTCTACAACCCCTATAGTAAAGATCAAAAAGTCGCGCATGTGGGTGCGCCGGGCGATCGTGTTGAAATACTCGGCAGTTGGAGTGATAAGGGGATGCGCTGGCTAGAAATCGACGTCAACGGTACGAAAGGCTGGATAGACGCTAGCGAACTTACGGTCGATCAGGCAAAATCTATTGCCGAGGTCGCTCCTGATCGTGCGCCCGAAGTGGTGGGTTCCGAAAAAAAGAAGAAAAACATACCCAAAGAT
>Ga0181406_1000712_pt1 | contig 12532 bp, 27 predicted proteins | sample 29SPOviralmetaG_FD_130135 | JGI IMG/M metagenome (GOLD analysis project Ga0181406, IMG submission 130135) | Marine viral communities from the oligotrophic San Pedro Time Series (SPOT) site, San Pedro Channel, CA, USA - 29 SPOT_SRF_2011-12-20 | ecosystem: Environmental > Aquatic > Marine > Strait... | reverse complement strand
ACTCCACTTCATTTGTTGACCAACACCTTTTAATAAGTTTCTTAACTGAAAACTATATAATACAGCAAATGCAGAGTATAAGCTAACCCCTTCAGCAAAAGCACTAAACACAGCAAGAGACTTCCCAATACCAACATGATTGGTACCGCCATAACTAACCAAATTGTCAAACCTTGCAGCAGTTGCCGGCTCGTGTAAAAAAGCTTCAAAGTTTTCAAGACCAAGTGTTTCATTTAAATAACTATACGCAACAGCGTGTATTGTTTCTTGCGAACCAAACATCATTGCCATTTGTTGTATTTCATGTTTAGGAAACCACGATACTACTTTTTGAGTCCAGTAATCTGAAACAGCGCACTCTGTCTGCGCAAAACCAAGTAGTATGTTTCCAACTAAATTTTTTTCTTTATCGTTTAATTTTTCTTTCCAGTCTTTGACATCACCTTGCATAGGTATTTCAGTATGTAACCAAAATGCTTGTGCTTGCTTTAACCAGCCTTCAGTGTAGTACTCAGGGTACTCAAAAGGTTTATACGCTATGCGCTCATCAAACAATCCCATTATTTAAAAACTTCATACGCCACATCTATAAATGGCAGGTAAAACACGTATGCTGTTTGTTTAGGTTCTTCATATGTTCTTGCACCAAACAATATGCCTGGGTAAAACCCAAATGATAATGACCAAGTCTTACTAGCCTTGTCCCCTGTATTTTTTGACATAATTTTTACTTTGTTTATTACTACTAGTTTTTGTTTTAGCGTGAACACCTGGTCTACGCACTTTTGATTTTTGTTTGTATGCAAATAAATTTAATTTAGCCATATACTTTTATATTATATTTATCTTGATGCTTAATAATATCTTTATATTTTACATAACCTTTTTGATCGATAGACCACTTTACAAATTTATCGATCTGACGTTCAGCATACTTTTGTCTCGCTACTTGTTTCGAGATTCTAGTATTAATCTTATTGTCTCGTCGCATTCTTTTTGATTTTGTGGTTTATATAATGTTATGCCTGGTAAATTATTTACTACATATTTTTTAAACATTTTCCAGCGTATTGGAAAACTTTCGTTTGCTCTACCTTTTGTTTCTATTATAAAACCTTCACCTATAAAGTCAGGTGTATATTTTATATTTAAAACTTTTTTACTACCTCTATTTTTGTATTCTCCTTTACCGTTAGCACAACGCTCATAGCTTTCGTTTAAAAAGTCAAAGCTAGAAAATATTTCATACGTTTGACCTTCATACATTGCTTGTATTTTAGCTTTTTTTAAAGCCATGTACATATATCTTTCAAGGCCTGAGGCAAAGTTAATACCATCATATGATATTTTCTTTGCCTGTACTGGTCCTTGTTTTTTACGCTTATATCTTTTGCGTATCATAATGTAAACCTTCGTTTCCGTTTTGACCTATAATATCTATGCGGCGTAACATTGCCTCTTCGATTTCATCAGTCAAGCATCGTCGCGCTGCTTCGATATAAAGCAACGCGTCCATTATTTCCTCTTGAACATCAACTAGAAAACGATCTAAGTCTTTAACTTGACCTTCGATCTCTTCCATCATTGTAGCACCATATTTTTGTTGGCCTATAATACTACGCTCGTCCATCTTCCTTAGTACTGCCTGTACTATCTTGTCTTTAGTTTTAATCTGCATTTTTCACAAATGTTCCGTTTACCATACTTCCAGATCTAGCGCTGATTTCACTGTAAGCGGACTCAATACACCGCTCAATGTTATGGCCACCCAATCGGGCCAAGTTGGTGAGTACCACAACGGAATCACCAATAGCATCAATAAACTCAGCTTCATCGTCTTTAAGTATTGCCTGTCCGAGTTCGCCGATCTCTTCCATAAGTTTAACAAATTGTGTCTTAGTATCTCCACTATCATATATACCTCGTTTATCAGCCCAGTCACGAATACTGTCAAAGACAGTTGCGCCTGTAACTTCTACAGCTGATTCAGCTATAAAAGCTTCGTGATAAGCTTTATTATAAATGTAACATCTCTCTTCGTTATACATAGACGTCTTTACATTATGTATAATCCATGGTATTGTAGTTGAATTGATTTCGAATTTACCGTGTAGAGTTTTCCAGCTGAGTCCAATGTTATCCATCAGATGCCCTTTAAGTTTATTAGCTGGACACGGAAAGGTTGACGTTTGTTCAGTAGCGTTTATATTCATATTCTTAAATAAATTTTTATATAATTTTCTGTCGACCTTATAGCCATAAGACTTTTGAAGTTCTATTTCGCGGTCTGATATAAAATCTATATCGTCTGACTGCTCAAGAACTTCGTACTCTCCCTCCTTATAGCCTTGCATAAGGGTTACTCGGGTGTTAAGATTACTTGTAACACCTATTTTTTTACCTGGTATGTGGTATAAATAATACATTTAAATTAAATTTTATTGTTATATAAATGCAAGTTATGCGCGTGATGGTAGTATGTACCAACAGGCAAATTTAATCTCTCTGCAACCATTTCTTGCAACGATGCAAACTGATATTGATCATTGCAGAAACCGTACCAGAGATCATTAGAACGCATATAGACAGACATATACAGCTTGCTTTGTACTATTGTAAACTGTACTGCATAAGTGCATGGCGTGTCGTAAGCATACTGATGTATCGTTTTGCCGTCATATATACTAATTGCAGCTTGTCTGGTGTCATGATTTGTTTTTAACATCTTAATAACATTTTCAAGTTGATTATTTCTTTTCCACTGATAACCATAGTTAGAGTTGACCTCACCATTTTCGTCTGCCATACGTTTCCATATAGCTGGTATCTTACCATACAGTTCGCCTAATGTTTCTATTCTAGGATCACCGGATAAATACCAAGCCCACTCTGCAGCTGCATACTCTTTATTCCAGTTACGTTCTTTGTTTGTAATTACTTTGTTAGTAGGATCTTCTATTGTAAACCCTATATTAAATAAAGCTTTGGTACCTGCAAACTCAACACCATTTGTAATGATTTCGTTGTACATATACTCATAAGCTTCATTTGCTGTCTCGAAAGTATTTTTCATAATAATATCTATAATATTCATAGATCTTCTCCCATATCATATCTTTAATATAGATATGAGGCGATCGGTTTGTTTTACCGTTTATAGTTATATCGATATACCAAACACCTGGCTCTTTAGCAAATGGTGCTATTTTTATACCGTTTTTTATACACCAGTACATAGCTTTGTGATCAAGCTCTGTAGTTTCATATGTACCCATACTCCACTCAGACTTTTTCTTAGCTCTCCAGTGTGGAGGCATTATTCCCAGGGCATTTTCTCACCTTCAGCCATGCCAGGCAAAACGTGAGGAATAAAACTACCTGATTTATGTTCCCATTTAAAATGTGCCTCAGCTCCGTTTTCACCTAAGTTTTGAAACTTTACTTTCAATACTTTAGCTTTAACAGTTTTAGCGTCATAGTCTCTATGTACTAGTATACCGTGATAACTAGCATCGTACCATTCACCACCACCTTTAATGTTGTACATAGTTGGCTCTTCAATTTTACCATTACTATCTTTATACATTTTAGTTGGGTGCGCTACAATAAACGTAAGCACATCATACTTTTTACAAAACATTTCAATCTTAGTTAGATACTCCATTGTGTATCTGTTTACATCTTCTGTTTTGCAATCAATGTCTCTGATCTTATTAAATGGATCAATGACTAAGCATTTAATACCTTTACGTTTAACAAGCTCAGCGCCTTTACGTAACACTGATTCAAGACTATACTTGTCCATATCAATGAAAAAATAATTATCATTAACATGCTCTGCAACTTGGTTCCACTTACCGCCACCAATGTCTGAACGTGTAGGCATATCGCCCCACGTCTTACGCATTAGTTTATGGGCATGTAAATAAGTTGGCGCATTTTCTGGACTAGCAAACGCTGTCTTCCAACCATAGTTCGCGTTATACCCAACGACCATTTGATCGACGAAGTCACTTTTACCGGAACTAGGAATACCAGTAACAGTAATAAACTGACCAGTGTAAGTTGAAAAGATGTCATCAAAATTTTGAAGGCCGATTTGGAAACCCGGCTTGAATCCATTTTTAACGAAGTCAGTAACCTCGTCCTCAATGTCTTTGAAAGTTGTGACGTTTTCAAGGGGTACGGGTCTGGCCTTTGTAATACGCTCTGCCAGTTTTTCTTTTCCATACTTTAATAAATATTCATTAGCGTCTTTACAGTCTTCGAAGGTTACTAGAAAACATACTTCAGCGCCTAGCCTACGTATAAGCTCTTGCTGTAGCATTTGACCAGCTTCATCTTGATCAACTGCGAGTATTACTTTTTCTTTGTCTTCAAAGTAATCAATACAGTTGTCTAGATAATCTAGGTTATTGTTTCCAAGCGTAGCTCCGTTAGGAACTGATATAGCATTTTTAATTCCTGCTTCGTGTAAAGCTAACACGTCCATTTCACCTTCAGTGATTATACACGTATCATAACCTACAATGCTGTTTATATTATAAAACACTTTTTCAGCGCCTTTATATAATTTAAAGTTTTTGCGACCATCTCTGTATTTAACATTTATAAGTTGATCACCCATTAGATAATTAAACCATATAGTGTTCTCGGACTTACCGGTTTGTGGCATATACTCAGTACCCTCACCGACCCGAAGATCGGTAAGAGTTTTCTGAGATATACCTCGCGTCTCAAACCATTGTACAACTTTGCTGTTAAGCTTTTTAGTTGGCTTCTGGTCTGGTCTTACGTACTCTTTTTCACTAGCACCTTTACGTTGGTAAGTGTGCAGCTGAAATGTTGTACTACAATTGTGACAAGTACCGAGACCCCGTTCCCAGTCATAAGAAGCACATTGCTTTTTATGGTTTTTAGGTTGTCTACATTTGGTAGAATTAGGACATATGCCTTGGTTCTTACCAACTTCTAAACTATGTTGATTGAACTTGTCAATCAAAAATCCATTGATCTCTGTTGTCTGCATTTAATTAAAATGGTAAGTCATCATCGGCCTGAGCGACCGCGGCTTGTTGTACAGGCGCAGGCCCGCCATCTCGAGGTGTGGCCGCAACGTTGTCTCCGTTTGTCCACACTACTTTTACATTTCCTAAATAAACTTTATCTTGTTTAGCATCACGCTCGTCTTTACTTTGCTGTACAATTACAGGACCGTTATTGCCAAACTGATCTAGTTCATCGTTAATTGTAATAGTAATAGGTAAGTATTTACCTTTTTTACCATCGATAATTTTATCTTTTGGTATTTTAGTAAGGTCAATACTTGTAGCTAATATACTAGCCATTATGCGTAAGAATTTATTTGATTAAACATGCGCTGCAGCTGGTCTTTAGTAGCGTTGCTGTTGCGTCGTAGATTATCTACTGCTTTAACATGGTTTTGATTAGCGTAAAAATTGTTTACATTTGTCTCAACTCCTGTTACTGTACAAACTTTTGTTTGATTTTTTCTAGCTCGTGCCATATTAACTGGTTTTAAAGGGTTTTATTAATAAAATACTGTGAAGGATCAAAACCTTCTTGCTTATAAAACAAATCATAAGCATCGTTTGCTCGTGCAACTTTATCAGAACCGCGCTCGTAAAAGTCTGTTGAGCAATCAAACAATCCGATTTGATGTGTTTCTTTATCTATAACAATAAATAACATTTCATAATCGAATAGTTTACTATATATGTACGCTTGACTATCGTAATTGTACATACGTGCACTATTTTGAAACTTGTTTATGTTAGCTGTAGTCTTCAAATCAATAACTAATTTTTCGTCGTGATTAACTATATCAGCTTTACCTTTCCATTTATTAGTTCCAAGTTGTGTTATTGCAGGCACTTCGTACTCTACGTTTTCTCCACGTATAAGACCTTCGCAAACTTCGTTGCTTAACATTTTATCTGTCATTAATTCGATCTTATCTACTTCGTGTTGTAATAAACATAGTTCACCGCCTGATATCTCTTTGTAAGCCTTAGTGTTCCTAGTTGATGACTCAACTACTTTATACTTTTTCAGTTTATCTGGTTCAAGTATTGCAGTGTGAAAATATCCACCAACTAAGAACGCTGCTGAAGGCTTCGAAGGTTGACCGTAAGCGAGAGGATTATTTAAAAGAGCTGAGATATCGCTATTACTAATGTAACGTCTACCAAATTCCCCGTAATAATCTTCATCATTGCGCAGTTTGTTTATTGCTTGTTGTTGTTCCATGAACTTCTGCTTGTTTTAATTTAGCCAACGCTTCTTGGCTTACTTTATACTTTTTAGTTATAGCAGTTATATCACCGCCTGACTTTAAGTATTCAGTTGCTTTTGTAAACGCTTGCGTGTTTACAGACAACGATGGCTTAACGCTCTTGGTTGATTTGCCGTGATCGTTTATTGCATCACTGTCTTGGGTGTCATCGATAAGAAATAAATTACCTAACGCATACTTCTTACCGTAACTCGATGCACTACCAAACTGTTGAGGTGTTTGCATACCTTTTTGATTTAAGTCTACTCCGACTATAGCTTGTGCTACAATAGAGTTTTCTCCATCATTAAGAGATGCTAATGTTTTCAACATAGGCATTGGTTGATCAGATATTAATTCTTCATGAATTGTAACTGTCACGCCTAACTCCTTTAAAAAGGGTTTTGTTGCTTCGAGAATATCTTCGGCACTGCGAAAGTAGTATTTGCCGAAGGAGTTAAATCTAGATTTTTTAGATTTAAATCTAGTTTGGATTTCTGTTAATTTGTCGTTTAACGTCATTGGTATAATGGTTTTAGTATTATTATAATTACATATAAATTTTATTTTTTACAACTATAAGTTACATAAAATCAATCACTTGCGAGTATTCTACGTTATCTATAAGTTTTTTAATAGCTTCTTTTTTTATCTCAGATACTCTTACATATGACGACTTACCTTTTAAACCTATTTTAATAGCTATATCTTTAGCAGTTAGCTTATCACAGTTTAAACCATAAGATAGTTTTAAAACTTTAAACTCTTTGTCATTTAAATATTTACTTATTAGCGATAATAAATATACATTAAATAAATCAGGGTTGTATTCTATCATTTTGTCTTCTACATTATCTGCAAAAGTAAAATCAGTATCTATTACTTTACTATCAATACTTAAAAACACAGAATTAAAAAACATTTCAACCATTTTTTGATCTTTTGGGCTTCTACGTATTTCGTTTAATTTATATTCTGGTATACGCATGTCACCTCTATGCATGTCAATGCGTCTTCGTATTGCACCTTTAATTCTTTTACTAAAAAAAGATTTTAAAGTTTTTTCAATATCTTCTGATTCTTCTAACAAACTCCAGTCTATTTTAGTAACCGCTTTAGTTAAAGCCTCACCACCTATTTGTATTAAATCCATAATACTAAGCACACCTGATGCTTGTTGTGAAGTAGAAAATTTTCTTGCTATATTTTCTACAAGCGGTAAAAACTTTACAATAAGTTCATCGCGAGTATATAAAGCGTAATGATATTCACTACATACTTTAGGCATAGATCTTTTTAAATCTTCCTTATATCTAATATAGTTTTGTATATTATATTTTTTCATAACATTTCTTCTACTATTCCAATTAATTCGCTAGCAATTAGTACTACTACAGCAAATTCAATGTTTATAGGTATAAGACAATAGCCTGCTACTCTTATAACACTTTTTGTCATACTAGCCCAAAAGTGTTTATTTGCGTCTGGATATTTCATATTTGTGAGTTTAAAAGTTCTTTTTCTTTCTTTAGTTCTTGTGTCATATTTCTATAAATAGTACGAGCTGAACAATTAAAATAATTTGCTAGTTTTTTAACAGTTATAGTTTGTTTCATCTCGTTTAATGTTAGCATAGCATCATAAATATCATCTGCAGCTACAGCTTTAGACCTACCTATAATACTACCTACAATACTTAGTTTTTCACTAACCTCAAGACCACACGTGTCGTTAAATATAACTTTACGTAATTTGTTTTTCGGCGGATATTCTAAGTCGTACATGCTAACATCGTATATAATGTTCTTAAACAATTGCTCTGACACATTAAATGTAATAAAGCCATTAGATTTATTTACTATGTGCCTTGCTATATATTCAAACTTATCTTGATCAAGCTGAGGGTTTAAATACCATAACACTAGCAAATGCCATTTAAGAGATTTATATGTAGTAATTTTAGCTCTTGTTCTAAACAATTCATAACACTCATGTGTACCGTTATGATACACTACGCCCCAGTCGTATACTTCATCTGGCTTATCTGTTATTGGATCTCGCCTGTATACAATGCGGTTGTTGTTTAAAAATTTTAAGTTTCTGTCTTGTGACATTAGCCTATTACTCCTTATTATTAAGGGCTGTTGTCACAGCCACTTCAGGTTTTAAAGTGCACACAATTATGTGTTCTTTTAAAAACTCTTCTTCTCTTAATTTAGTAAATAACTCTTTTGTTTTTCCCATTATCTTTAGGTTTTTGTTTCTTTTTCTGAAAACTTTTGATCTTATGCGCTATATTCATATAGTTCACAGTGATCACATGGTTGTATGTTTTTCTACTCATATAATTTATCTAATAGTATGTTTGCTACTTCTTCACTTATCATATTTTCAGCGTAAAGTTTCCATATTAATTTACTCATAATCGCGAATACATTTAAACAACGGGTGACGATAGTTACCTGCTTTAGTTCGTTCGAAATAAGTAAATGTAGCACGTTTACCAATGTAGTCGTGTACATTATCTAGTATGTTAGCTAGATCATTGTAATTGTAGCCTTTACCTGGTGGACAACCAAACTTAATACCGTTGTCGTCCATCATAAAAAACTTGCCAAGCGTGCCAGTACGTTTACCTTTGCCAGCTTCATAACCTACAATCGTAGCTTCATCATCGCTGAAGTCTTTAAATTTTTGTAGGTTGTAGCTGCGTTTTTGTTCATAAGCACCATTAAGCCTTAGTATAGAGCCTTCGTAACCTTCTTTTAGAAAGCCATCGTAGTGCATGTTAGCAGCTTCTTCATATTTGTAAACTCTATGAGTTTCAACAGGTATAACTATATGCCACTTTGTACGATGGTGCCAAAGATCTTTGTTTGACATTAGCCATTTAAGTCTAGCTTCGTAACCAATAAAAGGAACAATAAAATCATACACATGATATTGTATCATATCTGCTGCTCTTACACGATCCTCGTAGGTTGGTTTTTGTTTTCTGACTAATGATATGATTTGCTCAAAATCATTTCTTAGATCATGATTATACAGCTCACCATCAAGCTGCACATCTGGATTTTTATTGAAAAACTTTTTAAGTTTTACTTCAATGTGTCGTAGATTATGGAACTGTTTACCCGTACGTGAGTAAGCCCCATCTTTTGTAAAAATACAACGCACGCCGTCAAGCTTAGGTTGTATAAATACAGGCTCAGTAAAGTCAATTTTTTTATTATTAACTTTATGAGCTAACATAGGTTTTATCATAATTTTCTTATTATATTTTCTAATTTACTAATTTTATTCTTAATTATAGCTGCTTTCTCGTATTCTTCAGTATCTTCATACTGTGACATTAGCGTCATAAGTCTAGCGATTTCAGCTACAAGCATTTGTTCGTCTGAAGCAGCAGGTAAAGCAGACACTTCAAAATCATCAGAGTTAAACATCTTATGAATAACAGCATCTGCTACCTTCTCTGCTAAATAATCTAATTCTTTTTTAGTCATTAATACTATTTTTTAGTATATCTATTATTTTGTTTGCTTTAGAAAGAGATAGATTAACTTTATTGGAATCATTATTTTCATGATACCTAGTTTCATTGTTAGCGAAATCAGTGTAGTCCATATCTTCCATATACTTTGATATTACTTTTTCAGGTGGTAACACAAATACATTTCTGCTAGTGTGTTGGTCCCAACAGCTAATCCATCTATCTTTTTTACCTGACCATATAATATACGTATAATGGTGATCAATAGATCTTGGTAATTGATATAAGTAGCAACTGTCATAGTACATATCGTGTACTAATTTAGCAGCTAATCTGCTACCGTCCATACTTGGGTTAGCATGCAGCCAGTTTGCTAGCTGCACACCTTGCCACTCTGGATAACCGTCGTGATGTAAGTACATGTTTACATAACTTTCGTGAGCAAACACATCTGGGTTGTTTGCAAAACCAAGAGCATATTTTTCAGCGTGCTCTCGATCAACAACCATTGTTAAGTTTCTAGTTGCCATGTTCTTCTAGTATTTCTTCAATATCATTTTCGTAGTCTACAATAACTCTACCTAGCTCTAAAAAGTGCTGTAAAGCTTTTACCTCGTAGTCGCTAAGCTCGTTTGTTTTACGATATTCAATCGCGTGTAAACAATCTTGCATATCATTTACCGTGTTTTCAAAACGGCAATAACTCATGTTAGGCATAATAATTAATTTAAAGTTAGAAGGCGTGATAGGAATCGAACCTATATCACTGTGCTAAGTAAACATCTTGCCAAAGCTCAGAATGCAAAGCAACAGCCCAACCATTTCACGCCTAGTTAGACACTAATCTAATAATGTCATGTACGCTTTAGGATTTGCTGATCTAAACCAGTCAAGTCCTTTACGTGTAATATCATAGTGTCCAGTCATTTGACTACCCATGATTAAGTCATACATTGCAACCTCATTGGGCGATAGCATAGCAGACTCACCTGATAAAGGGTTAGTCACTGTTTCCCATTGCGCGTATGTAGCGCCATCATACCATTTTGGTAATTGTTTTTGACCTGTATCATTCGTCTTCTTCCCACTCATATCCGTCGTCAATTAGCTTTTCAATTAGTTCTTGTCTTTTGTCATTGTAGTATTCTTCGTACACATTGTGCACAACTTCTTGAAACTCGTAGTTGTCATCATTGAGTTCTTGAAAGTAAATAGTCATACCATCTGTCATAGCATCAGCCATTTTTTCAAGCCAGTCACTTTCGTAATAGTATACGTCTTCATTGATTGAAGGTCGTTGATCATCATCTGTAGCGATCCATACTTCATAACCATCAGATGTTGTTTCTGTATAGAACATCATTTCTGGATTTTTAGCCCAACCATCTGTAATTTCAAAGTCAAAATGGTTTTTAATACGCTCAAGCATAATATCTTGATTAGTGTCATCAGCTTCAGTTACATTGTCTTCTGATAGCAGTTGACGCACAAGCTCTTCGTCTAGTTTTAATTTATTGTCTGTCATTGTTATTCCATTTAAAATAGTTTTTTAGTATATACTTTAAAATATAGTTTAGTCTAGATTCTTCATTATATATCATCATACGTTGCCGGCTTTTGCACTGATAAAACTCACCGTTATGCATAACCACCTTATAATCAACGTCATACGTCTTGTTTATTTGGTATGTTGAGTGGCAATTTCTATCGATTCTAATATAACCGCTTTTGTAAGACATAAACTTTATACGTTTACCTCTAATATTAAGTGGTATTTCAAAAGCCCTTGTTCCGTTACCCTTCTGCCGCGAAGTCGTAATCTCGTTGATACCCAAGGATTTCATCAACGTAACTGTGTTTACCATAATCTTTTTCTATTAAAGTTGCTATATAATTCCATGCATCGAAGTCTCTTAGCTGAGAATCTAATGTAGCTTGTAATTGCTCTTCGTCAAATATACTGGCTGCTTTGCCTTCAATTTGAAGTCTAGTTTTAGCCATATCGATAGATAACTGATGCATATTTGCAAAAGCTTTATCGTGCGCTTGTAATTTAGTTGTATCAGTCATTGTCATCAAATAAATGCTCACACCACATTACATCGTAAGCATCAAGATTGTGTAACCTTGTGTCAGAAAACGTATGCAATGAGCGAACATCGCTAATTGTTAGGTCACTGACAAACTTAGTTTTGTCTAATGTTGCAAATAAACTGCGCACTGCTGCAGAGTATTTACGGCTATTAGACTCAAGCTTTGCTTTGATTCCTGGTTTAAGCCGTTGTTTAAGTGTTTTAATTTCAGTCATAATTATATATATTATCCATTAGATAATGTATTTTGTTTGTAATTACCGTAATAAAGCTACGGCAATAAGCGATAAATAAAATATCGCTACAATTAAAAATAATTCTTTTGTATTCATAGTGGACGTGGCAGGAATCGAACCTGCGTTTGCTACTGGATGTCTCATAGAGATCACAGCTTGCACTAACCATTTCACGCCCTTGAAGGCAGCAGTTACGGACTGGTAGTTAACTAGTATTGTCATTTATCCGTTCTTTCTGTTTCGCGTACTCATGTTCCGCTAACGTGACCAGTATGCCGCCGCCTATTTACGCCGCCAAGCTCTGTGCACACTCGCTGATACTTCTTGGCTGACGATTTGAATAGTATTGCCTGTCTTGTGCTCGATGATTGGTACATAGCTGTAAGTTTGAGTGGTTGAACACTCGACACAAGTT
>Ga0181406_1000708_pt1 | contig 12553 bp, 10 predicted proteins | sample 29SPOviralmetaG_FD_130135 | JGI IMG/M metagenome (GOLD analysis project Ga0181406, IMG submission 130135) | Marine viral communities from the oligotrophic San Pedro Time Series (SPOT) site, San Pedro Channel, CA, USA - 29 SPOT_SRF_2011-12-20 | ecosystem: Environmental > Aquatic > Marine > Strait... | reverse complement strand
TTGCTACCAACTAATAAAATTGAAAAAGATAAGTTAAAAGACTTAATTTCCAAGTATTTTGGACATGTTATAAACAATGAAAACCATGAATTTATAAACTTAGATGAATATAATGACAAAAATTATTTCGATAAGAATATAGATGATGTAAATACTTCTTTTCAAAACATATCAAGGGATATTTTAAACAATTTTGGAGAAATTGATTTTAGTAGACCAGTTTCAAATATGTATTGGCTAAATCAAATTAAGAAATCACAGTTTTATGAAAATGAAATTTCTTTTTTCAATATTCCATTTGATAGTGAACTTGACCAGATTGTTAATAGTCAAAATAAAGATAACTTTACAAACAACTTAGATATAAAGTTGCTCGAGCTCATTCAGGATATGAGGAATCAATTTAAAGAATCATATACCCCAAAAGATTTAAACCAAAAAGAAGATCTTGAAGAAACTGATTTTTTATACACAAATAATGATGAGAGAAATAAACTACTCAAGGAAACGAAGATACTTGGAATGTTGTTGGCTAATAAATTTATTAGACATTCTAATTCACTATCAAAAGGTAAGTTAAATCTTAGAAAAACCATCAGAAAATCTTTACAAAATGGTGGATCTTTATACAATACAGTTTTCAAACCAAGAGTTAAAAAGAAGCCAAGATTGATTTTATTATGTGATATTAGTGGCTCAATGGCACTTTACTCTTTGTTTGGATTAACTCTATTATTTGGAATAGTTCAGAGATTCAGATCAGTAAAAGCCTTTGTATTTATTGATGGTTTAACCGAGATTACAAAAGATTTACAAAAAATGAAGATTAATAATATAAAGAAAATCTTAAATAATTGGAATAGTTTTGTAAAAGCTGATGGCCACTCTGATTACCAACGTTCATTTGATGAACTGATATTAAATAAAAAAATTGTAAATTCTTCAAATAATTCTTTACTTGTGATTGGTGATGCAAGAAATAACTATAGATCGATATCTGAAAATACCATAAGAAAACTAGCAAAATCTTTTGACAATATATATTGGATGAATCCAGAGAGAAAGCAATACTGGAATACTGGGGATAGTAGGTTTATGGATTTTCAAAATGTATGCGAATCTTATAGTGAAGTAAGAAATTTTATCCAATTGAAAAATTTCATTAAAAATATAAATTTTAAAAAGGTCATAAAATAATGAAGGTAGGAATACTTGGTGGAACATTTGACCCCCCACATTTTGCACATAAAGAAATAGCTTACAGATCTCTAAATCAGTTCAATCTTGATAAAGTGCTTTTTATTCCTACTGGTTTTTCTTGGCAAAAAGATAGCTCAGTCTCTTATAAAAAAAGATATGCAATGACAAAATTACTAATAGAAAATGAAAGTAAGTTTGAAATAAGTGATATTGAGAATAACCAAGATGAACCTACCTATACTGCAAATACTCTGGAAAAACTTAATTTAGATAAAAATCAAACATTTTTTATATTAGGTGCGGATGCTGCATTGGGGATTAAATCTTGGTACAATTATGCAATTTTAGCTAATTTTGTACAGTTTTTGATTGCTCCAAGACCTGAAATTGATGTCAAACAAATTGAAGAACATTTCCCATTTGATTTCGATACAATCTCTGGGGAGGAGTTAGACATTAGTTCCACCCATATAAGAAGCTTAATTGAAAACAATTTAAATTTATCAGAGCACTTACCTGAAAGTGTTATTCAATTTATTAAAGAAGAGTCTGTATATTAAGATTTCCAAGTCTTTTTATATAAGAGTATAGCTATTGGAAAAATTTCCAATCTACCAACAATCATTAAAATACATAAAATAATTTTTGAAGCACTATCAAGAAAGTAGTAGTTATCTACAGGTCCAATTTCAGCTAGTCCAGGGCCTATATTATTCATCGCAGACGCAACAGCACTTAATACTCCTTCAAAAGAAATAGCATTGCCAAACGTATTAATAGAAATACTTAAAGCAAACGTTCCCATGACAAAAATAGCAACATAGAGAATAAAGAAAGTTTGAACGGATTCAATCATTTTTTCTGGCAAAATAGATTTTGAGATTCTTATTTTAAATATGGCATTGGGATAAAATATTTTTCTAATCTCATTTCTAACTGACTTCAGTAAAGCTATCACTCTTATTGTTTTAATGCCTCCAGCTGTAGATCCAGCCATACCACCTAAAAACATCAAGCCTAGAATATAAGTTCTATAATTAATATTCCAATCTTCATAATTTAAATTAGTAAATCCAGTAGTTGTAATTAGTGTCAAGGATGTGAAAAAGGCATCGTTTAAAGCTTCACTAATTCCAGTTGAAATTGAATATGTTTTTGCAAAAAATATTGTGGAACTACCAAGTACAATTGATGTATAAAATTTAAATTCTGTACTTTTAAAAAAATCATTCAAACTACGTGATCTAAAAGTTCTTAATAACAATATAAACGAAATTCCAGCAAGATACATAAATACGTTGATAATTGCTTTACTTTGTTGAGAAAAATTACTTACAGATGAATTAAATGTACTGAAACCTCCAGTGGAGAGTGTTGTTAAAGAGTGATTGAAAGAATCAAATAATGTTAATCCAGATACGTATAACAGTATTGTTTCAATAATTGTTAATGATATATAAACTATCCACAATAATTTTGCTGTATCTTTGAACTTTGGAGTTAACCTATCAGCTGAAGGACCAGGAGATTCAGCTTTAAATAAGTTGATTCCTCCGGAGCCAATTAATGGCAATACTGTTATTGTTAACACGATTATGCCCATACCACCTAACCATTGAGTAGTTGACCTCCAAATAAGAAGAGATTTATCAACCGACTCTACATTAGTAATTATCGAAGATCCAGTTGTAGTTAAACCAGATATTGTCTCAAACAGGATATCTATATAGCTCAAATTTATATTTGAAAATATGTAAGGAATTGTACCAAACAAAGATAAAAGAATCCATGATAGACCTACAGCTCCAAAACCTTGTATAGTATTTAGTTGACGAGCAGGACTAATATATTTTCTAATTAAATATGAAATAAGTAATGATGTTAAAAATAAAAATAATAACGAGTTGGCGTAGTCCATTCCTTCATTAAGGTAAGCATGCATCATTGACGGCAATAGAGATATTCCAAGAACGGGTAAAAGACCTCCACTTATGAAAAGAATTATTTTAAACATTAGTTTTTAACAAAACACGTTTTCAATTTCATCAATTGATTCAGGCAATGTAAAAACGATTAATCTATCTTTGTTGCCAAACTTCCAATTACCTGATGGAATATAAGTTTTTTCTCTTCTTATTACGCCAGCAATTAAACAATTTTGAGGAAGCTCTAGTTCGGTCAATGACTTGTCTAGAACATGACAATTTTCTGATAGTAGAATTTCTAATGCTTCTACTTCAGTATCTTCAAAAGTAAGTGCTGATTTTACTTGATCTGATCTCACATATTGTAATATTGAATTAGCAGCAGTTATTCTTGTCGATATAGTTGCTTGGATAGACGTCTCTTTTAATAGTTCAAGATAATCAATTTTGTTTACTCTTGTGATAATCTCAGGAACCCCAAGGGCATTTCCAACTAAAGAACACACTATATTTTTAGAGTCATTTTTACTGAGTGCAACAATTGCAGTATCTGAACCTATGCCTAGGTCTATCAGATTTTTAGGATCTCTTGGATCGTTATTCACAACAATTACATGGGAGTTATTTTCCGCAATTCTATTGCAATCTTTTTTATTGTCATCAATGACTACTACTTCATAATCTTTATAAAGCCTTTCAGCTAGTATTTCCGAAGATCTTGAAGCGCCAATAATTATAACTTTTTTAATTTGATAATTAAAGTCAATACCAATTAAAGCAGTTGCAGTTTGAATGTCTCCACTTTTTACAATAATTTTTACATGATCATCTGTATCTAGAACCGTCTCCCCGTTTGCAATATACGATATCCCTTCACGGACATATGCAGTAACTAACCAGTTTTCTCTACCGCCAAATTCATGAATATCTGCTAATTTTTTACTTATTAAAGGTGAATCTTTAGTAAGTACTCCACCAACCGAGAGGATTTTACCACCACTAAATTCATGAATGTCATAAATTCCAGCTCTTGAAAGAAGTTTTTCTATTTCGTCACATGCACTTTCTGATGGGTCAATAATCTGATCAATATTTAAGTCATCTAACTCGCTTTTCAGAGAACTGTCCTGAACCCTTGCAAATGATTTTTTTGTCCCCATATTTTTTGCAAGATAGCAAGATAGCATGTTTACATTTTCATCATCTGTAACAGCAATTATTAAGTCAGCTGTTTCAGCACCGGCCTGCATAAGCGAAGAAGGGCTACCTCCATTACCATTTATTACAAGAGCATCTAATGAGGAGTTTAATTCGTCAACTTTTAAGCTATCAGATTCAATAACTGTTACATCATGTTGCTCACTGGAAAGTTTATTTGCAAGGAAGTTACCAACTTCACCAGCACCTACGATGATAATTTTTTTCAAAATGTCCTCACTCTTAGAATAGTGCGTTTATAAATACATGGTAATATATTTATAAGTGTCAAATTTGAAAAAACAAGAATATATTGAATCATTTTTTTCTGACAGAATTCTCAACATTCTCGAAGGGCAAAAGTTACAAAATGTTATTGTATTTCAAGGACATTCTGATTCTAGTCATCAAAAAGTCATTATTGGTACATCAACATCTAACACCCAAATGAATGGAGTTGTAAAGAAAATGAATAACTTCATCAATGAAAAATCTAATTTAAACATTGAGGGAAAAAATTCTTCTTGGTTATTAATCGAAGTTAAAGATATTCTTATCCATATTTTTACTAAAGAGTCAAGAGAATTCTATATGATTGAAGATTTATTTTTTGATTGTGAGTTAATTTATCAACATGGATAATCTTAATAATTGGGGGCTGTAGCTCAGCTGGCAGAGCGCTTGCATGGCATGCAAGAGGTCAGGGGTTCAAATCCCCTCAGCTCCACATAAAATCATGAAAAAATTTTTATTTGAAACTAAAGAGCTAATTTTATCTCAAGGCACAATTGCAATATTGGCAATTGTTCAAATTAGGATTGTAGCAAAAAGCCTTGGCCCAGAATCGTATGGAATTATTGGAGTATACCTTGGGATCATAGGTTTATGTTTTAGATTCCTTAGCTCTAGAAATTCCGACTTATTACTCATTAATTTTAAGAGTCACAAAGGTAATTTTTTGAAAAGTTCAATTATTTTTGAACTATTAATGGGAGTTATTTCTCTATCATTTGCACTATTGTTGATGGTTATTTCTGTAAATTTTGAATTATTAAATATTGAATCCATACCAAATTATTTAATTATATTTGTTTTTTCAAGAATTTTTTTAAATCTCCTCGAAGTTTTTAAAGGAATGTTTACTCATATTGGAGATATGAAAATCTATTCAATAGTTGAAACTCTTAATAATATTTTAAGATTTATTCTTGTTGTAGGATTGATTTTATATGACCCAACAATTAAAAATTTCTTTTTTGCTTTAACTTTGCATAGTTTTATCACTGGATTTATAGTTTTATTTATACTTATAGCTAAAAATACTAATCAAAATAAAAAAGTTGGACTCAAAGAGTACTTTAATCTCTCTAGAAATAATTTTTTAAAAATTAGAGCTGATCAAGCTGTAGGTTTAATACCCGCACAACTAGATGTCGTAGTGATAGGTCTTTTGACTGATTTTTATTCTGCGGGTATTTACAGAGTTGCTAAAAAATTAGTAGAACCAGTAAATTATATAGTTGTAGCTTTATCTCCTTGGATGCTAAATAAAATTAGCAGTAATGATAAATTCGATTTTCGAAACTTAACATATAGAATTTTAATCCCTATATCGGGTGGTTTATTGATACTTTATATATCTCTTGGTGAAGAGCTTATTAGAATAATTGCAGGAATAGATTATATTAACTCCTACCAACCATTGCTCATCTTACTTATTGGATACTTATCCTACTTATTAACTTTTTGGACTCGACATTATTTATTTTTAAATAATTTAATACTTCAACACACAATAGGCCGATCTATTTACCTAGTAATTTTTGTAGTTCTGTCATCTTTATTAATTGATAAGTTTTCTTATAGCGGTGTAGCTTTATCTATAACTATTGGAATGATATGTCAAAAAATATATGAGTTATTTATTTATTTTCAAACTAATAATCTGAATAAATAACTTAAGTAATATTTAATTTCATTAGTTAAAGTTATAGTAATGTTAAAAAAAGCACTTCATTCTGAATACACACTTAAAATTTTTTGTACGACTTCTCTCGTCCTTGTTTTTTTAGACTCTTATCAAATATTTAATGTTCCTCTTTCGTGGATAGGAAGTGGATTTATATTAATTATTTTTATCTACATAGGCATTATTGAAAAAATTAAACCCAACCAGCTTATCGTTGGCATTACTGTTACAGCATTGGTGCCTACATTAATAAATTTATTTGGTAAGAATTATGACTTAGGATATCTAATATTGAGAGTTTTCAGTTTCGTAGCTTTTGTTTTAATTGTGTGTGTAATAATTAAATCTAAAAGACAATCCAGTATTTTGAAATCCTTAAAGAATGCATATATTGCTATTGGGTGGTTTTCAATTTATGCTTTTATGTCACAAATATTTAATTTCTTTGAACCATTTAGAAATCGTCCAGGAACAGGAATACTTGGGTACGACACACAATCAAATTTTTGGATTTCAGGAAGTCACAGAATGGTGGGTACTTTTAGAGAGCCAATATTTTTAGTTTCAATTTTATTTCCTGCTTTCTTAATACTGCACTACAAAATAGGAGGTAATAAATTATTTTATCTATTCTCCGGAGTGTTTTTTGGTCTGACAAAAAGTGAGTTAGCACTTATTTACGTAGTTTTGTTCATTGCAATTGATTTTCTCATTAATAAAATTGATCTCAAAGTCATATATTTTTTAACTGTATTTCTTATTACTTTTTTTGTACCAATTAAGGAGTGCGATATAAGCCCTTCAAACATAGAGTGTCCTAAGTATGAAGTAAATGTTGTTGCAGATACTATTGAAGAAAATACTGAATTAGAGATTGTACCTAATTCTGATACTTCTAAGATATCGCCAGTTATTGAGCTTGTAGACAGAGAGCGAAAAGATATTTTTTCTTATGCAACATATTTTCTTAAATTTGGGACTGGAAACGGTTTTCAGAACACAAATAATATCTATACAAATTACGTTTCAACACAGATAAAACAAGAAAATTACTTAGTGAATAGAACTTCACCAAAATATTTAGAAACTAGATATTTATCGAAAACTTTCGGCACAGGGAGATATTTCTTAATATATGAAAATATAAATATACAAAACAATTTTCTTTTTAACCTTTTCTCAATTGGACATATGTACGGAATTTTTTTATTTTTAATTAGTTTGTCATTGATAAATAAAAATATTAAACAAGGAGCAAAAGTTACACTTTTGATAATTGTTATTTCCTTGTCATCATTTGAAGACTTGCTTCCTATTTTTGGATTATTTTTAGGTTTAATAATTACAAAGGATAAATATGAAGCTAAATAATTTTTCTGCAGGTCCATCTAAAATTCCAGTTCAAGTACTAAGGACTATTGCTGAAGAAATTAATAATTACAAAGACCTTGGTTATTCAGTTTTAGAAATATCCCATAGAAGCAATGTATTTGAAGATATAGTTAACTCTGCAAAGTCAAAACTTGTTCGTATCTTAGAGATTCCAGACAATTATGATATTTTCTTTTTACAAGGTGGGGCAACTTTTCAAAATACTTTTATACCCACAAATAAAAGAAGTCTCAATAATAATATCTTGTTTTTAATTTCTGGTACTTGGGGGAGAAAAACACATAAAGATTTTGAAACATACTTTGGTAACAAGATTTCAAATTTCAGCATAAATGAAATTGGCTTTCAGAATATTGATAATTATATTAACGAATTGGACGAACAATTTCTTTACATGACTTCAAATGAGACAATTGAAGGAATTCAGATAAGAGACTTTGATGTATTTAAAAATAAAAAATTAATCATCGATATGTCATCAGATATATGTTCCTATAAATTTGATTGGACAAATCTTTCTTATGTTTATGCGGGGGCACAGAAAAATTTAGGAATTCCTGGAGTAACAATTTGTATTGTAAAAAAAGGTTTTGTCGAGGATAGCAACCAAACAAGCTACCTTAATATCAATAATCATATTTCCAAAAATTCATCATTCAATACTCCGCCTACATTTTCCATTTATGTTTTGCTTAAAATTCTTGATTGGATTTTAGATTCCGGTGGGATTAATGAAATACAAAAAAATAATTTCATGAGAGCAAGTAGAGTATATGATTTTCTTGATTCAAATAAAGAGCATTTTAATTTAAAAGCAACAAAAGATTTAAGAAGTTATTCAAATATAGTTTTTGATTTTAAAGATAGCTCCAAAACAGAAGAATTTTTAAACAATTGTATAAAATGTGGCTTCATTGGTCTGAATGGTCACAGGAGTGTGGGCGGTGTTAGGGTTAGTAACTATAATAGCATTACCGATGAAATGGTAAGTGACTTCTTAACTGTATTAAATGATTTTGTTTCTCAAAATGATAGTTAAAAATTTTAAAATAATAAAAACAACTAATCCAAAAGTGTTAGCTTATTTAAACAGTATTAATATTTTTAACCTTAAAGATATAATCTATCCCCATGAAGAAACTATGGAAAACAACCCAGTAACCGCAAGTATCACAAATGCTTTTCCTATTGTACTAGGAGTTTTCTTCGAAAAAAAAGGTGAAGAATTAGCTATTAAAGATGAGTTATATATTTTAGATGGACATCATCGATTCAAATATATTGTTGACAATTCAATAAGTGAAATTTTTAATGTGATATTAGTTGATATAGAATCTGTAAATGTAGATTCATACAACACTGAATTACTTGTTGAAAAAGAAATTTTTTTAAATGAAATATTTGAGGATTACGAATTTTCCACAAAAGGTTCTACAAGTAGAATCTATATTGAAATAGACGGTGTTAATTATTATTCAAACAATATTTCAAATATAAAAAAATTGTATTCTTATAAAAAAGACTTAATGAATAAACAGATGATATCTCCAATTCCAAACAATCATAAGAATTCAAATACTACTGTTAGGTTTTCATCTTTAAGCTTCAAAGATTTTTCGAAAAATTATGTTTTCCCTCACAAGTCTACTTGGATTACTCCAAGGTTTGATGCATTATGAAAATCTGCCATATTATTAACTCATTATCTGGGGGTGGTGCTGAAACACACCTACTAAGCTTAGTCAAAGCTCAAAAGAGTGAAGGATATGAAGTACATGTAATCTCAATAGGTCCTGATAAAAAAAATATGGGCTCACTTCATACAGAATTTTCAAAAATAGTAAATAAAATTCACCGACTAAAAGCCCCAAGATTGTTCAACCCAATTTCATATAAAATACTTTTTAATATTCATAAAAAATTTAAATTTGATGTAGTCCACACTCATCAGCCGCGGAGTGACGCCATGTACTATATATTGAGGTATTTTATTTCTTTTAAAACTCTATGGGTAGTTTCAATTCATGGAAAATATGATACTTACCTAGAAGATAAAACAATTCTAAATTTTTTGAGGAAACTTTTAATGCCCTTTTTAACATATATTTGGAAGAAAAGTGATCATATAATATGTATCTCAAATGAAGTAGGCAATTGGCTATTAGGTCATTCAAAACATATAAAATTCACTGTAATAAATTATTGGATAGACCTTCCTTCTCTTAATAGGTCTGGGAAGAATATTAGTAAAGTTACTCTCGGGTTTATGGGTAGATTAAACGAAAATAAAGGCATAGAAGATCTTTTAGAGGTTTTTACAGAATTAGAAAATACAGATTTAGAACTTTTGATTGGAGGTGTTGGAAAAAAAGCTTATATTGAAAAAATTAAAATTAAATATGGATTGAATGGTTATAACAACATAAAATTTCTTGATTATATCGACGACAAAGAAGAATTTTTTAAAAAGCTTCATCTCTTTGTATTTCCATCTCACTCTGAAGGTTTGGGTCTAGTTCTTTTAGAAGCTATGAGTAATTCAAAACTTTGTTTAACAAGAAATGTCCCACCAATGAACCAGATTTTAAATGAGGAAGTTGGGTTTATATTTAATAGCCAGGATGACTTTAAAAATCAATTAAATTTAGCAGTTGAAATGATAAGAAATGATCATAATGAAATCGATAAAAAATTATCAAACCAATATAATCTATTAAATGCAAAATATAGTAAAAATAAATTATTTAAAAAAATAGAAAGAATTTATATTAATGGACAACTATGATTTCAAAGCCTTAGAATCAAAATGGCAGGCTCAATGGGAAATTGACAGATTAGCCCATTGTGATATTGATTCTAACAAAGATAATTTCTACAATCTTTGCATGTACCCTTACCCTTCTGGTGATTTACATATGGGCCATATACGAAATTACACAATTGGTGATGTAATAACAAGATACAAACAGAAAAATGGTTACAATGTTATGTCTCCCATGGGTTGGGATTCATTTGGACTGCCTGCAGAAAATGCTGCTATTAAAACTGGCATTCATCCTAAAAAATTCACTGAGGAACGAATCACTAACATGAGGCAACAAATTAAAAGATTGGGATCACTTTATGACTGGGACAGAGAAGTTGCAGCCCATGATAGGGATTATTATAAGTGGACGCAGTATCTATTTATAAAATTATTTGAAAACAATTTAGCATACAAAGAGGACGCCCCAGTCAATTGGTGTACATCGTGCAAAACTGTATTAGCAAATGAGCAGGTAATTGAAGGCTGTTGTGAAAGGTGTGATGCAGACGTTGAGCAAAAAAACTTAAATCAATGGTTTTTCAAAATTTCTAAATACTCTGAAGAACTCCTTCAAGGATTAGATGAAATAGGAGATTGGCCATCAAATGTTAAAGCAATGCAGGAAAATTGGATTGGTAAATCTCAGGGAGTAGAATTCAGTCTTAATATCTTAGACACAGATTTAAATTTTAATGTATTCACCACTCGTCTGGATACTTTATATGGGATGACCTTTGCCGTTTTAGCACCAGAGCATGACATAATTAGTGAAATTCTTAATATTTCCCAAAATTCTGATTATATAAAAGAATATATCAAAAATACAAAATCAAAATCAGAATTCGAGAGAATGTCAATTTCCAAACAAAAGACCGGAATTGACACAGGTTTGTTTGTATCAAATCCCATCAATGGTGAAAAAGTACCACTTTGGGTTTCAGATTATGTGTTAGTAAATTATGGTACCGGTGCAATAATGGCTGTACCTGGTCATGATGAACGAGACTATGAATTTGCGAAGGTTTATAATCTTAGTATCTTACAAGTTATCACAGACGAAAACCATTCTATAAATATTGATGAGGAGCCTTTTACTGGCAGCGGTATTCTGATCAATTCTGGAGAATATAACAACCTAAAGTCACATGATGAATCCTCTGAAGAAATTCTAAAATATCTTACCAAGAATGGAATCGGAGAGAAAAAAACAACATTTAGATTAAGGGATTGGCTTATAAGTCGTCAAAGATATTGGGGGTGCCCTATACCGGTAATTAATTGTAGCGAATGTGGCTTAGTTGCTGAAAGTCTCGATAGGTTGCCTGTTCTCCTGCCTGAAATAAATGATTATAAAAATTCTGAAGATTCACCATTGGCAAAAAGCAAAGAGTTTATCAACACCTCCTGTCTGAAGTGCGGTATTAAAAGTACAAGAGAAACGGATACTATGGATACCTTTGTTGATTCATCATGGTATTTTCTTAGGTTTCTTGATTCAAACAATAAAAATTTGCCATTTGAAAAAAAGATAATTAATGACTGGCTTCCTATCAACCAATATATTGGTGGAGTAGAGCACGCAATATTACATTTACTTTATTCTAGATTCTTTGTTAAAGCATTAAGAGATATTGGCATGCTGGATGTTAATGAACCTTTTCATAATTTATTCAGTCAAGGAATGATTAACTTTGGTGGGACTAAGATGTCTAAGTCAAAAGGCAATGTTGTTGACCCTGAATCATATTTCGCTACCCATGGAGCAGATGCTTTAAGATTGTATATTCTTTTTATGGCACCACCCAGTGACGGCGTTGAGTGGAATGATGGCGGAATTGAAGGAACTAAAAGATTTTTGAATAAAGTATGGGATAATTTTGAAAAGTTGTCTTTACTTGAAATTACTAATCAAAGTGAAGTTGATTTAGAAATTGTTAGAAAAATCAATCAATATATAGTATTACAAAACACCTTGATAAATTTGAATTTAACACTGCTGTATCTGACTTAATGAAAATTAATATTGAATTAACAAATTATTTAAGCTCTACAACCATAATATCT
>Ga0181406_1000703_pt1 | contig 12568 bp, 18 predicted proteins | sample 29SPOviralmetaG_FD_130135 | JGI IMG/M metagenome (GOLD analysis project Ga0181406, IMG submission 130135) | Marine viral communities from the oligotrophic San Pedro Time Series (SPOT) site, San Pedro Channel, CA, USA - 29 SPOT_SRF_2011-12-20 | ecosystem: Environmental > Aquatic > Marine > Strait... | reverse complement strand
ACCAAACTCAAGAGGTCAAATAACACAATCTGCTAGAGGCACAGGCGATGGAGAAACGAATATCAATTTCACAATAAATGCAACAGATGTTAGAGGTGTAAAAGAATTATTAATTGATAATAGAGCAACAATCGTTAATGTAATTAATTCTGCATTAAATGAAAAAGGTAAAGAGGCATTAGTATAATATGAGTGGACAATTTCCAACATCTCCTGTTGCAAAAAGTGCTAAAGTAGGTTCACAACAAAACACTATAGTTAGTGTAACAACATCTGGTAGAGTTCAAACAAGACAAATTGATGGACAAAAATTTACTATAACTTTAGACTATGCTCCAATGAGTAGATCAAGTTTTGCACCTATTACAGCATTTATTATGAAACAAAGAGCAAAATTAAATACCTTTACTGTTATTCCACCAATCGTATCAAATGCACAAGGAGTAGCATCAGGAACTATAAGTGTAGATGGTGCAATTTCTGCTGGAGCAACTACTTGCACAATAGATGGTATGGCTACTAGCACAAGTGATATTTTAAAAGCTGGAGATTATTTTAGATTTGCTGGGCAAGATAAAGTTTATATGGCAGTTGCAGATTTAGATTCAGATGGTTCAGGCGAGGGAACATTAACTTTTGAACCACCTCTAAGATCAGATGTAGCTAATGATATTGCATTGGTTTATGACAATGTTGATTTTACTGTAAGACTTTCTAATGATATTCAAGAATATTCTATTGTAACTAACGATCTTTATAAGTATCAGATAGACCTAATAGAAAATTTATAAATGACAAAATATCTTGTAAGGCATTATGTTACTGCTGATTTTATTGCAGAAAAAGTAGTTGATGAATCAGAAATAGATTCAGAAAAAAATAATTTAAAACAAAATACCATTCCAGATGGAAGTTTTAGCTTTATTATGGTAGAACAAAGCGAAAAGTTAATACGAACAACTTACGAGAAATATGACGAGAACCTTAACAACAGCAGTAAAGAATGAACTTTTAACAGATAGCTTACAGCCTATTACACTTGTTTATATTAATGTAGGTACAGGATTTAGATTTACAGACCATTACAAAGATATTACTTACGATTCAAATACTTATTCAGCATCATCATTATTTACAAGATTATCTAGTGTTACAGAATCATCAGAAATAGAAGTTAGTAATATAACACTATCTTTTTCAGGTGCAGATCAAACAATTATATCTTTATTTTTAAGCAATAACTATATGGAGAAAGAAGCAGAAGTTTATAAAGGCTTTTTAAATAGTAGTGAGGCAGTAATTGCAGACCCATTTCTTTTATTTAAAGGTAGAATTGAATCTTTTAGTATTGATGAAACTATTAATAATTCTAATGCTAATATTGTAGTTGCATCTCATTGGTCAGACTTTAGTAAAATAGAGGGTAGAAAAACAAATACAGGTTCACAACAATTACATTTTTCAGCAGATAAAGGTTTTGAATTTGCATCACAAACAGTTCAAGATATTAAATGGGGTAGAACATAATGCAAGATGTAATAAATTTATTTAATAATTTTGATCGTTACAAAGGTAAAGAATTAACAAATTATTTAGAACCCTCAATTAAACTTAATCAATATAAAAAGTTTTATGACAATAACGAATTAGTTGGTTTTGTTAATTGGGCTTATATCCATGATCTAGTAGAAAAAAGATTTAAACAAACAGGTAAGATTAAATCTAATGAATGGAACTCAGGTAGTAATTTATGGTTAATAGAAATTGTATCTGTAAAAAATACATTTAAAATGATGCGTTGGGTTTATAATTATTTTAGAAAACAATTAAAAGTAGATCATTCTATAAATTGGTTAAGGGTTGATAGTGATATTTATAGAGTAGGTCAAAAGTTTAAAAGGAGTTATCACTAATGGGTGGAATAGTTGAAGCTATTGTTAATGTTGTAACAAGTTTTATTGGGTGGCTTATTCCTATTCCTGATATTCCTGAGTTTGATACACCAGAAGAAGAAAGAGGTGTATTAATTAACAAACAATCTAATAACGCACAAATCCCTATTGTTTATGGCAGACGACAAGTTGGAATTACAAGAGTATTTGTAGAATCATCAGGAAAAGATAATCAATACTTATATATGGCTGGAGTTCTTTGTGAGGGAGAAATTGATGAAGTAGAACAAGTATTTATAGATGATAAAAGAGTTTTTTTTGAAGATGCTTTAGATCATGGAGTAGTTAGAGAAGTTAATTCATCAGATGATAACTTTTATAAAGATAGTTCACATATACAAGTACAAGCATTTAATGGAACAGACACACAAGTTGCATCATCAATATTAACTAACTCTACTAATTGGACATCTTCTCATAAATTAAGTGGTGTAGCATATTTAGCTTTTAGGTTTAAATGGAATCAAGATTTATTTAGTTCTATTCCACAAGTAAGAGTAACATTAAAAGGTAAAAAAATTTTTGACCCTAGAGATAGTGCAACTAAATGGACACCAAACTCTGCATTAGTATTATTAGATTATTTAAGAAATAATAGATATGGAAAAGGATTACCAGATAGTGCATTTGAATCTGATTTTGCATCTTTTAAAACTTCTGCAAATGATGCTGATACTTTAATCCAGCCAAGAACGACAAGTGTAACAGAAGTTGCTGGGCTATATAGAGAAAATTATAATGGTTATTTTGGAGATTATCCAAGTTATTTTACAAATAGGTCTATAATTTCTACAGGAACTACAACAAGTATTAGTGGTGTGAATCCAGGAAATTTTAAATCACATAAATATTCTGGATATTTTACAGCACCAAGTTCTGCAACTTTCACATTTCAAACAAACTCAGATGATGGTTCTTCTGTTTATATTGGAAATGCAAATCAAACTGTAGATAATTTATCAAAACAAATAGAGGCTAACAGAGATACTAAATTAGTTGTAAATAATAGAGGTTTGCACTCAAATAGAGGTGCAGAGGGAAATAAAACTTTAGTAAGTGGTTCAGCTTATCCTCTTATAATTGTTTTTGGAGATAATGCTGGTGTTGGCAATTTAGATTTTAATTGGAAAGTAAGTGGTGGTAGTTTTAGTTCAGATTTATCTTCTAATTTTACTAATGGCAAAGGTGTAACAGATGTTATTCCAGCTATTATTAAATTTGAATCTAATGCAGTTGTAGATACAAGCCAAAAAGTAATTAATAATGTAAAAAAACTTTTAAATCCAATGAGGTCATTATTTACTTATAATAATGGTGTTTATAAACTTAAAATTGAGGGTACAGGTTCATCAGTTAAAACTATAACAGCAGATCATGTAGTAGGTGGTGCAAAAGTATTAGGAGAAAGAAAAAATAATAAATTTAATCGAGTAATAGGAACTTATGTAAACCCATATAAGAATTGGCAGAATGATACAGTTTCTTTTCCACCAGCAGATGACAGTAATGTTGTAACAGAATTTAAACACGCAACTATGCTTTCAGCAGATAACGATACTTTATTAGAGGGTAATTTTGAGTTTCCTAATGTAACTAATACTTTTAATGCAGAAGCTCTTTGTGAAGTAATTTTAAGAAGATCAAGAAACCAATTACAAATACAATTAACTTTAACATCAGAATTTTTAGAATTAGAAATAGGCGATATAGTTGCAATCACTTATGCTAGTGGTGGATTTAATGCTAAACCTTTTAGAGTATTAGGTATTGAGATTAACGAAGATTTAACTGTCAATGTTCAGTTGTTTGAGCATCAAGATAATTTTTATGATTTTAATACTAAAAATCCTATTCCAACAATACCAGATACAACTTTACCTAATCCAAATTCTATACAAGCACCAGCAATATCATTATCAGATGAATTATTTGAACTATTTGATGGTTCGGTAGTTTCTAAATTAATTGTTACTATTACAAGTACAGATGCTTTTGCAGATCAGTTTGAAGTGGAATACAAAGAATCAACCTCATCAAATTATAGATTAATGCGTAGAGGTTCAAACTCCATTGTGGAAAAATATCCTGTTAAAGAGGGTACTATCTATGATGTAAGAGCAAGAGCAATAAATGCTGTAGGTGTTAAATCTACTTACACATCAGGACAACATGAAGTTAATAGTGCGTTTGACCCACCAGATAATGTATCTAATTATTCTATAGATGTAGTAGGCGAAAAACTTTTCCATTCATTTGATGCTGTAACTAACCTTGATCTTGATTTTTATGAAATAAGATTTACTTCAAACACTAATGAAACAGCTTATGCAAACACAACTGTATTAGTACCAAGAATAGGTAGACCAGCGACAAGTGTTACAACACCATTTGTAGGAACAGGAAAATATTTTATAAAAGCTGTAGATAAATTTGGAATCAGATCAACAGACTTTGCAAGTCAAGTTATATCAGCACAAGTTCTAGCAGAAAAAATAGAAACAGTACAAACTTTAACAGAACATTCTGCATTTACAGGAACTAAAACTAATGTTGTAGCTGTAGATAGTAAATTACAATTAGATACATCTATCAACTTTGACAGCCACACAGGTAACTTTGATGATGGTCTTGGTTTTTTTGATGGTGGTTCAGGTGCAATAACTTCATCTGGTACTTATGCTTTTGCAAATGCTTTTGATTTTAATTCTGTTTTAAAATTTAATGTTCTTTTAGATTCATTTATTGTTAATAATATTAACTTTGTTAATAACTTTGATTCTGCGTCAGGAAACTTTGATGCAAGACAAGGATTGTTTGATGGTGGCTCTAATGCCTCTATAGATACAAATGCAATATTACAAGTTTCTACTTCTCAAGATGCCTCTACTTATACTTCATTTCAAGATTTTAAAGCTGGGGATTATGTTGCAAGAGCAGTTAAATTTAGAGTTAAATTAACATCTAATAACACACAAGAAAGCCCTCAAGTTTCTGCACTAGCACTTACATTATCTTTACCTACAAGAACTGAAAAAGGTAGTAATATTTCTAGTACAACAAGCACATCAGGAAAAACAGTTACTTTTGGTTCAGAGTATTATCAAACACCATCACTAACTGTAATTGGTCAGAACATGGCAACGGGAGATTTTTTCACAATTACCTCTAAAGGAACTGCATCTTTCGTGGTTGAATTTTTTAACAGTTCTGGTAGTACTGTTGATAGAACTTTCGATTATCAGGCAATCGGAATTGGACAAAAACAATAAAAATGATATAAGATTAATTTTATGGCACAGCACGATTATATAATTTCAAACCAAACTTTTCCAAATACTAGAGCAGATATAAACAATGCTCTATTAGCAATTTCAAGTAATAACTCAGGAACATCAGCACCTACTACTCAGTATGCTGGTCAATTTTGGCTAGACACAAATACTCCATCATCAACAACATGGAGTTTATATATACATGATGGTTCAGATGATATTTTATTTGCACAAATAGATACATCAGCAAACACAGTAAATTTTTTAGATTCAGCCTTAGCAGATGATGTTGTAATTAGTACATCAGGTGCAGTTTCAACAACAGGTGCATTTACAGCAAATGGCACAATAAAATTAGATGGTGATTATCCTACAGGAAGTAATAACGTTGCTTTAGGAGATACTGCATTAGATAGTGTTGAAGCTGGTGGTGTTAGTAATGTTGCTATTGGATCTGCTTCTGGTTCAGATATTACTACTGGGGATAATAATACAGCAGTAGGTAGAAATTCTTTAAGAAGTGCCACAACAGGTCATAGTAACGTAGCATTAGGAACTTCTACACTTTGTAAAAATGTAACAGGCACAAGAAATACAGCGATAGGTTTATCAGCACTTTTCAATACTTTAGAAGATAGTAACACAGCAATTGGAGCTTCAGCGATGGCTGCCAATACAACTGGAGAATTTAATGTTGCAGTCGGAGATAATGCTTTAACATCTAACACTACAGCAGATAATAATACAGGAGTTGGTTTTTGTGCTTTAAAATCAAATACAACAGGTGCAGACAATACGGCAGTAGGTGCTTTTTCTTTAGATGCCAATACGACAGGTGCAGATAACACAGCGTTAGGTAGAACTTCTCTATCATCTAATACAACAGGTGGAGAAAACGTAGCATTAGGTAGAAGTGCTTTAGCAAGTAATTCAACAGGTTGTAAAAATGTAGCCGTTGGTGCTAGTGCTTTACTTTTAAATACTACAAATGACAACACAGCAGTTGGTTATCAGGCTTTAGAACAAAACACATCAGGAACATCTAATATTGCAATTGGTTGCGGAGCATTAGAATCTAACACGACAGCTTCTGATAATGTGGCAATGGGAAAAAGAGCTTTAGGTGGTACAACAACAGGCTGTAGAAATACAGCAATGGGTAGAACTGCCATGAATGGTAATACTACAGGAGATACTAATGTAGCAGTTGGTTATGCTGCTTTATATTATAATACAACAGCAGATAATAACACAGCAGTTGGTTCAGAAGCCTTAACATCTAACACAGATGGTGCATGTAATACAGCAGTTGGAACACTTTCTTTAAGAGCTAATACGACAGCAGATCTTAATACTGCTGTAGGTTATCTTGCTCTATGTGCTAATACAGTTGGAAATAATACAGCAGTAGGTTCTATGGCTTTAATGAATAGCCAAACAGGTGGTAGTCTTGTAGCAATAGGATTTTGTGCTTTAGCTTCTAATTCAGGAAATCAAAACACTGCTATTGGAGATAGAGCAATGAAAACTAATTCTTCAGGACGTTTGAACACATCTATGGGTTATATATCGATGTGTGATAATAGTACAGGAGAGTGCAATGTAGCTATTGGAACTGGAACTTTAAAAAAGAATACAGAAGGTGATAAAAACGTAGCAATAGGGTCTGGTGCTTTAGACGTTAATACAACAGCAGGTAATAACGTAGCAGTTGGAGTTGATGCCTTAGGTGCTAATACAACAGGTTCATGCAATGTTTCTATGGGAATTAACTCCTTAAAAGCAAACACAATAGGGTGTAGGAATATTTCAATAGGTGCAGATTCAATGGTAGTTAACACAGAGGGAAATTTAAATGTTGCTGTAGGTATGGCAACACTTTCATCACTTACAACAGGAGATAACAATACTGCCGTAGGAGATTGTGCAGGTTTATTGGTAACTACAGGTGGTAATAATCTTTTATTGGGGAATGATTCTGGTCGTACTTCTATTTCTCCTTTTGCAGTTACAACTCAAAGTAATAGAGTTGTCATAGGAGATAATAATATTACTAATGCCTACATAAAAGTTGCTTTTACAGTTACATCAGATTTAAGAGATAAAACAGAAATTGCAGATATACCTCATGGTTTAGATTTTGTAGATAAATTAAAACCAGTTAGTTTTAAATTTAAAAAATCAAGAGAAGATGAAACTCCAACTGGTACTAAACATTATGGGTTTTTAGCACAAGACATACTTGAACTTGAGGGTTCTGATAATGTCATTATTGATGATGAACAACCAGACCATTTAAAATACAAAGGAGAACATTTAGTACCCGTATTAGTTAATGCAATTAAAGAATTAACAGCAAGAGTAAAAGAATTAGAAAACAAATAATGCTTGATACATATGTTGTAGAGGGTGGAGTTGGTAAGTGTGTTGCATTTACATCTTTAATCCCTAAACTAAGTAAAAAATCAGAAGTTCAAATATACACACCTTACATAGATTGCTTTGCTGGAAACCCAGATGTAAAATTAGCTTTAGAAGAAACACTACCTTTACAAGACCCTAGAATAATGGCATCAGATAATATTTATTATTGTGAGCCATACAAATCTAACTTTCAATTTGGTAAACAACATTTAATAGAAAGCTATTGTGAATTACATAATGTTGAGTTTGATAAATCTATGAAACCTAAAATTTATACAGATCGACATAAAGATAGTGTTAAAGAATGGTTAGATAAAAACGAAATAAAAAAATATATATTAATTCAGTTTTCTGGTGGTCAACCTAAATGGAATTATACAGATGGTGTTCAATATCAAAACATAAACCCTAATCGAAATTACCAACCTTTTTTAGCACAACAAGTAGTTAATATGTTATTAGAAGAATACAAAGACACAACTATTATTAATTGTGTTTTACCTAACGAACCACATTATCAAGGTACAATTAGATGTGATTTACATTGGTCGCAAATACATGAAATGTTAAAAGGTTCAGAGGGTTTTGTTAGTATAGATAGTTGTTTAAATCACTTTTCAGCATCAGCAGAAAAACATGGTGTAGTCATTTGGGGTTCTACTAGATGGACACAATTTGGTTATTCACATAATAAAAATTTACAATTCCATATGTCAAATAAGTGGGAAGAAGAAAAATTTATTGATAATGACCCTAGAAACAACATGGTTGAACCTAAATTAATTATTGATGAATTTAAAAAACTTGATACAAATAAACCCGTTGCACTAGCAACAGAATAGGAGAAAACATGGCAGACGAAGTAAAAACAGCAGAAGAAATAGCACAAGATTATACAGCTATGGGTCATTCTGTAGAATTAATTAATGGTGTTATTGATGGTTCTAAAATGGCTGATGAAACTGACGAAGAAAAAAAAGATTGCGTTAAAAGAAATGTAGAACACTTAGAAATTATGAAAGCTAATGACTATTGGACTACAGAAGATATGACAGCAGTTGATTCAGCTATTTCATCAGGCAATTCTTACACAGGATAATTAATGATTACTATTGATGGTAAAGACTATGCTAGAGAAAAGATGTCAGATGAACAATTACAATTATTTGGCATCATCTCTAATTTAAGTAACGATAAACAAGAACATTTAAGAAAAGCAGAACAAAAAGAAATATTAATACAGCATTACATAACTAAGTTTAAAGAAGCTACAGATAAACCAGAAAAAGAAAAGTAAATATTATGAATCTGAGTCGCAATTTTACACTTGAGGAATTTGAAAAGAGCCAAACTGCAACTCGAAAAGGTATTAAAAATAAAGCTGGTAGTGGAGAAATAAAAAACTTAGGCGATCTTTGTTATGAAGTATTAGAGCCTGTAAGAGCAAAGTTTGATAAGCCTGTTACAATTACATCTGGCTATAGATCAGAAGAATTATGCGAGGCAATAGGTTCAAAAAAAACATCACAGCACACTACAGGAAATGCCACTGATTTTGAAATAGCTGGTGTTTCTAATCTGCAAGTGGCTTTATGGATAGAAAATAATTGTGACTTTGATCAATTAATTCTTGAGTATTGGACAGGCGAAGCTAACAGTGGGTGGATACATGTATCTTATAAAGATGGTTCAAATAGAAAACAAGTGCTGACATTTGATGGCAAATCGTATAAGAATGGATTACCAGATGCAAAATGGTCTGGTGGAAAACTACAAAACTAATAGGAGAATATTATGCCAATGGGAAAAGGAACTTACGGAAGTAAAAGAGGACGACCAGCTAAAAAGAAAAATAAAAAAGACAAAAAGAAAAAGAAGAAGTAATGGCTACAAAGAAACCTATATATGCAAAAGCTAGACCTAAGAAATTAGGAAAACCTAAATCTTTTAATAAAAAGTCTAAGGCTTATAAATCAGCAAAAAGAAAAGCTGATAAGAAGTTTGGCAAAAAGGTTTCTTTGTATAAAAACATATTTATCTCACAAGCTATAAAAAAGTATAAGCCTAGAAAAAAAAAGTAATGGCTAAGTTAAATGCATTACAGAAAATAGAATCACACGAAAAATTGTGTCGTATAATGCAAAAATTAACTCATCAAAAAATTTCTATTATAGAAGAAAGAGTAAAACGATTAGAAAAAATTTTATTAATTTGTACAGGCTCATTGATTAGTGCTATGGGCTATGTAATATTTACATTATTATCAAAATAGTTTACAAGTGATACTTGTATGGCGAATAAAAAAATTTTAGTGATTAGCGATATGCATCTGCCATATCAACATAAAGATTCAATTACATTTTTAAAAGAAATAAAAAAAGAATTTAAGCCAGACAGAATAGTCAACATAGGCGATCTTTTAGATTTTCACGCAATATCAATGCACGAACATAATCCAGATTTATATTCTGCTGGAATGGAATTAGATAAAGCTAAAGAATATATAAAAGAACTAGAAGCTATATTCCCAGAAGTAACAGAAGTAGATTCAAATCATTCTAGCTTAGTTTATAGACGAGCATTAAAATATGGAATGTCAAAACAATTTTTAAAACCTTATGGAGATTTTTTAGGTACTAGAAAATGGAAGTGGATAGATGATTTAACACTTACTATGTCTAATGGTCAAAGATGTTTTTTCACGCATGGTAGAAGTGCAGATGTACTTAAAGTAAGTCAAGCTATGGGCATGTCTGCTGTCCAAGGGCATTATCACACGAAGTTTGTAATTAGTTATTGGGCAAATCCTGATAATTTATTCTTTGGCATGAATGTTGGGTGCTTAATAAATCAAAAGAGCATGGCTTTTAATTACGCAAAGAATTTTAAAACTAGGTTTATTCTAGGTTGTGGAATTATAATTAATGGGATACCTAGATTACTACCAATGGTGCTTGACAACAAGGGTAATTGGATTAAGAAGATAGTATGACCTCAAATACATTAAAAAAGACCCTTTTAAAGAGCCACAGAGCCACACAGACTAACGATTCAGCATTTTCTGAACAAGTATCAGGGAATCACTATAAGAACCTTAAAATACAGCCTTTGACTTATTGCATGGCAAATGACTTTAATGCTTGTCAAACTCATATTACTAAATATATTTCAAGATATAATTTAAAGCATAAAGATAAGAAAAAACAAATAGAAGATTTAGAAAAAGCAAAGCATGTAATTGATATGCTTATAGAGGAGATAAAAAAATAATGTGGTTGAATTTATTATCGTTGGGTGTAAAGACAGGAGCGAAGCTATATCAAAATAAACAACGAACAAAACAATTAATTTCTGATGCACAAATGCTTCATGCAGAGAAAATGAGCAAGGGCGAAATTGAGTACAAAGCAAAAGTTATTGAAAGTAATGACAATGGGTTTAAAGATGAATTTGTCCTCATTCTTATATCTTTGCCTATTCTTATATTGGGTTATTCTATTTTCACTGACGACCCTGAAATTCGTAATAAGTTAGATATTTTTTTTGAATATTTTTCAAACTTACCTTATTGGTATCAAGCAATTTTTATCGGTGTAGTATCTGCGATCTATGGCCTTAAAGGTGCTGACATTATGCGTAAAAAATAGTAAGATGTCTCAATGGACATTGACTTTAAAATTATAGAAGCAGAATTTCAAATTGAATCTAAATATAACCCGTATGGCCACTTTGTAGCATTGCGTTTTATTGATGTCGTACCATCTAAACCTAAATTATGGCAAGCTATAGAAGATTTAACTAAACACCAAGATGTTGAATTAATAGATTGGAATTATAAAGAAGTTAATATTACCTCTAAGACTAGTCTAAAACATTTTGATGTAACTATAAACTAGGGCAGTTACAAACCAGATTAAGAAACCACCCTAGCCAAATTATTAACTCTCGCTAATAACTCTATTTACTAACTGATAAAAAAAGGAGCAATCCTATTCTCGTTAGTAAAATTCATTTATGCTCTAGTCAACTTTTCTATTGCTAGATTGTTAATGGATTGTGTTTTTAAGTTTTCACAATAACTATGACCATTTTTTGATTCTATTTTATAGTAAAGATATAATTTTTTTTTTATCTGAAAGTTCTTTTTTAACTTTCTTATACCTATCATCAATACTAGCTTTAGTTTTTGCTAAAGATATAGCCATAGTTTCATTAGTTATTTTCTCATTAACAACAAAATCAAATACTTCTTGAACTTGATCTTTTACTTCATCATAATCTATTTCTGATCTAACAAACCTTTTATCAAGGGCATCTAGATATAAAATAATCTTATGTGGGTCAAAAGATTGTGGTCGTATTTGTATGTATTTTGGTTCTTCTGACATTAACTTAGTTCTTGTTCATATTGATCTGGGTTAAAATCAGTTGCACCCTCTTTAGCCCAATCTATTTCATCTCTCGGACTATTTGGCAACTTATCATCTGTAAGCTGAATCCCTTGCTTAGCTTGTTGATAGCTTTGTTCTTGAGGTTGTTGCATATTAGATTGAGGTTGAGGAGTATAACTTTGTCTATTAACATTATTATTTCCACCAAATGGTTTAACCATGAAATATGTTACTTCTAACTCTAATCCATTTCCAAATTGATTTTTTTCTCCTTGTATTATTTTACTACCCCACTTTAAAAGATGTCCAGATCGAACATACTCTTGTACTTGTGGTGTACTTAACCAAATACCTATATCTTTTAAGTCATACATATTTTTAGTTAAAGTACATTTAAATTTAGCCTTATTAGATGAAGCTGTATACTCCATTTTTGGGGCTTTGTTTCCTGTGCTATACATCTTTAATGTTAAACCACAGAATGGTAGTTGTCCTTGTTGTGTTTGTGTCATGTTTATCCTTATTGTTT
>Ga0181406_1000702_pt1 | contig 12571 bp, 15 predicted proteins | sample 29SPOviralmetaG_FD_130135 | JGI IMG/M metagenome (GOLD analysis project Ga0181406, IMG submission 130135) | Marine viral communities from the oligotrophic San Pedro Time Series (SPOT) site, San Pedro Channel, CA, USA - 29 SPOT_SRF_2011-12-20 | ecosystem: Environmental > Aquatic > Marine > Strait... | reverse complement strand
GGCCTAAAGATATAGATGCTAAAACAGGAACTATACCACCAAGATATGTACCAACAGCTGGTACTAACTGCGATAATAGTCCAGCTGAAATGCCTAATGCAAATGGTGAAGGGAGGCCAATTATCAGAAAAGCAATTGTAAATACAACACTGGCAAGAATTCCAAGAATTACTCTTGCAGCAATCCAGCCACCAGCTTTTGAAACACCTATTGTCCATACTTGATCAATTGCATTTGAAATACTATCAGGCAAGGCTTCTTTTAACTTAACTCTCCAGCCATCGCCTTCAGCTATTAGGTAAAAAGAAAAGAAAAATATAATAAAAAAATGAAAAAAAGCATTTAATAGACTTCTTCCTGCAAAGACAACTGTATTTCCCACAGCACTTCCATACTCTCGAAATAAATTATTGAACTCTTGTTCCAAATTTAGGGATTGGCTAGATACAGCAAATCCTTCGCTGTTAAAATATTTAACCAGATTGTCTAAATAATTTGGCATTTCTGAAGATAACAAATATAACTCTTGAACCATTATCGGTATTATCGAAAATATTATTCCACCAATTATAAGAATAATTGCAGTAACTGTAATAATTGCTGAAAGTTTTCTACTAAACTTTCTCGATAGTCTGTAAACTATTGGTTCGGCTAAAACAGATAAAACTACAGCTACAAATAAGTCAAAAATCAAAGATCTTACCCTCATCAAAATAACAAATGAAATACCTATTAAAATTAGATAAAGAAATGTCCTATTTAAAAGTCCCTGTCGAGTTTCACCCTTGAAGTTATTCACTTTATTTAGACCAAAGTTTTAGATTTATAGTTACGATTTATAAAAGCAATATAAAGAAAGAATACAATGAGACTAACAGAAAAATATAATTCAAAATGAGAAATTTCATTGTATAGAATATTTCTTGAAAATAAGATAACAATTTGTAATCCTGCCGAAAGAATTAAAACTATATTTTTTAAATCAACTCTTCTGATTGTAAGATTTAATAATAATAATCCAGTTCCTATTTTTACGAGAGCTTCAAACGTGTTGCCTGAAATAAAATATAAATTTCTTAAAGTGAAAAATCCAGATAGACCTATTCCACCGAGAGTAACTTGAAATATCCCAATAAGAATCAAGATTGACGAAATCCATGCAAGGGAAAAATTACTGTAAGATAACTTGGCTTTCAATGGACTTGGCCATGGTTGTAAAGGATTTACTCGTTGTATCAAGTTAGATGAAAGCTTAAATACTGATCTTTCATAATCACCAAAAATTAAAGCAAAAAATAAAAGAATTGAAAAATATAGAAGATAATCTAGCCCGAGTATATAAATATAAAATAAAACAAACATATGCCAAAGAAATAATGTAAAAATATTAGCGTGAATATAAGAAAATAATATCCATATAAACCTGTTTTCAAGTAATTTTTCAATAGGTTTTCTTAATAGTAAAAGTAGAGATGCCAAACCTATTGATGCAATTAAATAATAAACAGTTGGAGGATCTTCATTTGAGTTTGCAATCAATCTGTAGCTCGAAAGTGACATAAAGTCATTTGATGTATTTAATTTATAAAATAAATATCCAAACGTTAAAAGTGTTAAACCCAAAAAAAATGATAATTTGTAAGAAAATATTTTTCCATCAGCAAAAAAATACCCAAGTTGATGTATTGCTAGCCAAAATATTAGGTAGTTTATTAATCTCAAATATGAGAATGCTAAAGAAAAATCAAATGTATCTATAGCAACAGTTGCAATAAAAAACATTGACAAAGTTAAATATGGATTTGTCTTGTGAAGAAATAATGTAATAGGTGAAAAAATTACAACTACAAGATAAATAGATACGAGCCACAAAGGCCACATTATAAATTCTGTCAAAGGTACTACACCGTCGTCTTGACTAGTAAAAAAAAGAGGGAGATTATTTATTCTTGTATAAACATTTAGAATTATTGTTACAACAGAAATCCAGACAATTACAGGTCCTAATAGAGCATTTACCCTATCCGTTAAAAACTTCCATTGACTTCCGTCTCTGCCGACATTTGCATACCATGCAATTTTATTTGTAAATCCTACAGAAAAGAAAAATAAAGTCATTCCAACTGTGAACCATGTATATGTTGTTGTTATGGAGTCATCAAAAGATAAATTAAATATTAAATATTCACCAAAAGAATTATTGAATCTTATCAAATAGTATGTATTAAAAATTATCATCATTAGTCCTATTACCTTAAGAAAGTCAATAAATCTCTCTCTGGAAATTGATGTATTTTCAATCTCTACTTTGATATCTCTGAAACTTGAAAAGCTTGGTAAAAATAATTTAATAATTTTTATCACAATAATATTTTACCCCCCTTATGGCTGTTGAATAGCAATATAATATTTATGTGGAAATTGTTTTGTATAAACCTGAAATTGCTGGAAATGTTGGATCATGTATAAGATTATCGGCAAACACTGGAATAGCTCTAAATCTAATAAAACCGTTTGGGTTTAACTTTCAGGAAAACAAAATAAGACGAGCCGGTTTAGATTATCATGACTTAGCGTCAGTAAGTGTTTTTGAAAATTGGAATAGTTTCTACGAAGAGAATAAAAATAAAAAAATAGCCTTTCTTTCAACAAAGGGCTCTAAAAATATATGGGATGCTGACTTAAACGATTATGAATATTTTATTTTTGGTCCGGAATCAGTGGGTTTGCCAGAAGACGTACTTAGCCTAAATCACGATACTTTATCAATTCCAATGAATGAGAGCTCAAGAAGTATAAATTTAGCAAATTCTGTATCAATTGTTAGTTATGAGTTTTTACGACAAAATTATAAGAAATAATTAAAATTAGATTATGCCAAGTTTTGACATTACATCTACATTTGATAAACAAGAAATAACAAATGCCATAGATCAAATGAACAGAGAGCTTGTAAATAGATACGATTTTAGAGGAACAAACACGACAGCGATATTAAATGAGAATAACATACTTATAAAAAGTAGTACAGAAGAAAGAATGAATGCAGCCGATCAAGTTCTTAAAGAAAAATTTGCCAAAAGAAATGTATCAATTAAATTTTTAACTAATTTTGAAGACGAAAAAACTCCATCTGAATCAAAAAGGAATTATTATTTAGAATCTGGGATAAATAAAGAGATAGCAAAAGAAATCGTTAAGGAATTGAAAAACAATTTCAAAAAAATCCAAAGTAGTATTCAAGATGGATCAGTAAGGGTATCTGGGAAAAAAAGAGATGAATTACAAGATGTTATTGCTCATTTAAAAGCAAAAGATTTTAATATTCACCTTAATTACGGAAATTTTAGAGATTAAGTTTGTTTTTAAAAAATTTATAACCGATTCTTGAAATAAAAACAGAAATTACAAAAATCAAACTTGTTTGAAAAAAATTTAGTTCATATGCTTTTGAAAAATAATATGCAAAAATAACTATAAAAAATCCATAAATTGCTCTAAATATTGAAAATATAATAAAACTTCGAAAAATTTTATTATCTAAGAATTTTGGTAAATTCAATTTTTTTTAAATATTCTATGTCTATTTGAAGCTACAAATTTATAAGCAACATCTCTAAAATATTTAGGAAAAATTTTCAACAATACAACAATTTTATAAATGCCTCCCAAATCACTCGTTGACTGAATGAATGCTTCAGCTCCATAAAATTTTTTATTATTTCTAAAATAAACTATTTCATCTCTTTCAATATCTTCAATGCTTAATTCAGATTGTTTCTTTATTGAGATATTTGAAGATCTATTAGAAAGAAACTCTCCATAAGAAGCACACATTATGCATTCTTCGTCAATATATGCTTTATTCATCTTCACTAAAAGCAAGACTTAAAGAATTTACACAGTAGCGCAGTCCAGTTGGTTTTGGACCATCAGGAAATATGTGCCCTAGATGAGAGTCACAATTTTTACAGTTAATTTCGATTCTTTTCATACCGTGGGAATTATCTTCTTTGGTGATGATAGTGTCATCAAGAGCATCATAAAAACTTGGCCACCCTGTTCCAGATTCATATTTTGTGTTGGATTCAAATAAAGCAAAATCACAAACTACACAATTGTAGATACCCTCTCTTTTTTCATATAAAAGCTTTCCAGAAAATGGTGGCTCAGTCCCACAATTTTGAGTAATTTCAAATTCATCTTGAGTTAAATGTTTTTTATTCAATTCCATTAGTTAATTCTAAATCAGGCAGGATTAAAGTAAATTTCAGTTATTTCATCAAACTTGGAGCATATTATGTTTTTTAATTCTAAATTAATCGCAATAATTTCACTATCCAAAGATGTGTCAATGTAGTCTAACTTACAAAGTGCTAAGTATTTATTTGCACCAATAGATATTATTTTTAAAGATTCGATTTCTTTAACCTTTTCGTTACCACTAATAATGTTATAAATCATATCTTGTTTTTTAATACTGATACTTTCGCCAGTAATAAGATGCTTCATTTCATAGCCAAGAAATACACCTGAAACCATAAGAAGTACACCAATCATTATTGAGCTGACTGCATCAAATACAGGATTAGAAGTTATATTTGCAAGTATTGTTCCAATAAGAGCAATGCCCAATCCTAATGTTGCTGCAAAATCTTCGACAACTATTGCTATCAATGGCCCGTCCGTAGATTCTTTAAGAAGCTTGAAAACAGATAAATCTTTATTGACTGCTTTACTTCTTAGCTCTTTCACAGCTTTGTATAAAACGTAAAGTTCTAAAACGATAGATACAGATAAAACAGCAATTGAAATAAAAAGATTTTTTAATTCTTTTGGGTGTGATAGCGCCTCAATGCCATGCTCGAGGGAAATAAGACCACCAATAGTAAAAATAAGAACTGCTACAACTAATGTCCAGAAATATTCTTCTTTTCCCCTTCCAAGGGGGTATAGCAATTTATTTGGTTTTTTAGATTGTTTAATACCAAACCATAGAATAAATTGATTTCCAGAATCTACATATGAATGAACCGCTTCAGAAAACATAGCTGATGAAGATGTAATAACAGCTATTACTGTTTTAATACCAGCAATGAAAAAATTTACTGAGAAAGCTAAAAATACAGTTTTTGATGAATCGCTAGAAGCCATTTTCTTCAAACCATGTCACGAGTTCAGGAAAACCTCCAACTCTAATATCATCTATAAAAATTTGTGGAACTGTCTTTACGCCTTCACCAATTTTTTTATAAAATTCATTCCTTTTAATATCATCTGATAAATCAATCTCATTAAATGAAAGATCAACTGAGTTAAGTAAATTTTTTGCCCTATCACACCAAACACAATTAGATTTTGAGTAAACAACTACATTCAATTATTTTCACTCCCTGTGTATATCTCATTGGTTGTTTGAGTAACGCGTATAAAAGTAGTACTTTTTGGCAGGTCTTTGAGTTTTTTAGCACCAACATAAGAACAAGCTGATCTCATACCGCCTAAAATTCCTTGTACTGTCCCATCCAACTCACCTTTGTACTTAAGCCTTACTTTTTTTCCTTCTGCTGCCCGATGTTCTGCAAGATCTCCATAATAAGTTTGTTGTGCTTTCGTAGATGACATACCATAAAAATCTTTATATTGTTCGCCATCATCACCTGTTACTAATTCTCCTCCGGACTCTTTATGTCCAGCAAACATTCCGCCTAACATTACATAATCTGCACCAGCACCAAAAGCCTTCGATACATCACCAGGATATTTACAACCCCCGTCAGCCATAACATGTCCTCCTAGCCCGTGTGCAGCATCTGAACATTCAGATATGGAAGACAGCTGAGGATATCCAACACCTGCAACACTTCTTGTGGTACATACTGAGCCAGGTCCAATTCCTATCTTCACGATATCAGCACCAGCTAAAATTAACGCTTCTGTCATTTCTCGAGTAGCAACATTCCCTGCAATAATTATTTTTTCTGGAAAAGCTGTTCTATAGTTCTTTACTGAATTTACAAAATCTTCCCTGTAACCATTCGCAACATCAATACATAAATATTTGATTTCACTGTTTAATTCAAAAATTTGCTTACCAAGCTGTAAATCTTCTTTAGATTGACCAACGGTTACAGAAATAAATTCAGGATCTAAATTATCTATATTCTTCTTCCACTCTTCGATACTGTAAAATTTGTGAATTGCCGTCAGCATTTTGTGCTTTTGTAATGCAAAAGCTGTTTCAAATGTTCCAGTAGTATCCATATTTGCAGAAAAAATAGGTACACCAGTCCACGTCGCATTAGTATGCTTAAATTTAAAATCTCTCTCTAAGACAACTTCAGATCTTGAAACTAATGTGCTTCTTTTTGGACGAATAAGTACATCATCAAAAGTTAATTTAATATCGTCTTCAATTCTCATTATTTTTATATTTCCCTTATCCTAAATAACAGAAATTATGATAGTTGAATTCCCATTTTTTGGTGCAGGTATTAATTATTTTCCTACGGAAATATCTGCATTAAGAGTATTCGAGCCAAGATACTTGCTTTTAATTGCAGACTGTATAAATAATGGAAATACATTTTGTGTTGGTCAAGATTTAGAAACAGTTGGTCAAATTGTTTCAGAAGTTAAAATCATTGAACATCAAGATATATCAAATGCTGAACAACTTGTAATCATTGAATGTATTGACATATATAAAATTACTGAATTAGATCTCACAAAGGAATATCCTACATGCTATTCAGACGAAATAATAAGTGTAGGTCTACCTCCATCTGAAGAAGAATTAATCGATCTTCAATCAAATATCAAAAAGGCAATAAGTAATCTTATAGAGCAAGGAATAGATATGCAAATCCCAAATTTTGAAATTGACATAGAAAATAGAATTTACAGTCTTTGGAATTTGTGTACAAAAATGCCTATGTCTTTAGAAACGCGCAATCAAATACTTTCACTCAATACTATTGATGAAAGATACGATGTACTCAATAATTATGTGCAAAGAATTTTAGAAGAGCCTTTTAAATAGATATCCATTTATCATATAATTTATTGACTGATTTTGAAATCAAAGATTCATTTTTTTTGATTTTTTTAAATTCTTTTTCAATATTAAATCCATCTAACTCTTTTTTTGTCTTTTCTCCTTCATACCATTTCAAAAATAGATCTTCAGTAATTTCTGGATGAAATTGGATTCCTATTGTTTTTTTTATTGAAAAAATTTGTGGAAATGATGTTTCAGCTATCAAATTAGCTTTTGAAGGTAACCTAAAAGTATCCCTATGCCATGTAAATATTTCTATATTTTCATAATCATTAAAAATATTTGACGAAGATAGAAATTTTAGTTTTTTAAAACCAAATTCAAGATTTTCTGCCAGGTAAGCTTCTCCATCTAATGCGTCAGCAATTAATTGTGAACCCAAACATATCCCTAATATTTTATTGTTTGAATTAACTGCTTCAACAATCCATTTTTTTTCACTCTTTAAATACGAGTATTCACTCGATTGATAGGCGCCCATATGTCCACCTAAGAGAATATAATTTGAATGTGGATCAAGATCTTTCCAGTTTATTTCCCAGGCATTTAAGCTAATTATATTTCTTTTTTCAAGATGACCTAAGGTTACTTCTGGATCATTAATTATTGCTATAGTTTCCGTTTCATTCATAATTTTGTGCGCGGAAGAGGACTCGAACCTCCACGGGTTTTACCCCACAGGATCCTTAATCCTGCGCGTCTACCAGTTCCGCCACCCGCGCTAAAATCAGTCTAAAAACCAAAATAAAGATAATGTTGTCAAAGAAAAAAGAAAAGCTACAAAAGCAGTTATTCTACTTAAGTTTCTTTCAGCTAAAGTTTGTCCAATATTTCCTGATGCCCCTGGACCTCCCAACATATCAGAGAGACCTCCACCTTTTCCACTATTTAACAAGACCAAGGCGATTAGTGCTATAGAAACAACGACATGTACTGAAATCAAAACTGCTGTAATTGTACTCATAAATTAACCTTTTTTTATTCTAGATTGTTGCTCAACTTCTTTTTGTAATTTCATAATTTGTTCTTGGTCTCCAAGATATCCAATTTTAGATAGTTTATCATCTTGATAATTAAAAGCTAATGGTATTCCAGTTGGTATGTTAATCCCAATAATATTTTCATCACTAATATCCTCGATAATTTTTAGCATTGCTCTTATGCTATTCCCGTGTGCAACAACTAAAACTTTTTTATTTAATGTTAGGTTTAATATCATTGAAAGCGATTTTTTAACTCTTGATACTACATCTTTTAAAGATTCTCCCAATGGAAGATCTTCTTTGATATTCTCATATAACTTATCAATGTTTGGATCAAACTCAGAATTTTGAGATGTTAAAGGGGGTTGTGTATCATAACTTCTTCTCCATAGAAGAACTTGGTCATCTCCATATTTTTCTGCTGTTTCTAATTTATCCAAACCTTGTAAAGATCCATAATGGCGTTCATTTAATGTCCAATCATTTAGAACATCTATATTTTGATTTATTTTATCGTCATATTGATCTAAAAGAATTTTTGCAGTATCTTTTGATCTTTTTAAAAATGATGTAAAGCAAATATCTGGAATAAATTCTTCTTTTAGTAAGGTATTGCCAGCATTTATTGCCTCTTTAATACCTCTATCAGATAATCCCACATCGACCCATCCAGTAAATCTATTTTCAAGATTCCAAATACTCTGACCATGCCTTACGAAAATGAGATTCATAAATCAACAGACTCAATTATTTTTACAAATTTCTCAATATCTAAAGATGCACCACCGACAAGAGCACCGTCGATTATATTTGAATTTAAAATTTCGCCAGAATTGTCAGGAGAAACACTGCCACCGTAAATAAATTTTGTACTATCTTCATTAAAAAAAGATTTTTTAGATATAAACTCTTTTACTTCTGACATTACATGGATAATATCTTGCAAAGAAGGTGTCTCACCTGTACCAATTGCCCATATAGGCTCATAAGCAAATATCATTTCATCAACTTTATCTTTTCTTAATCCTTTAGTTGAATTTTCAATTTGATTTATCAAAAAGTCCATAAAACTTCCATCATTTCTTTGATCAATATTTTCACCAAAACAAACAATTGGAGTAATTTCTTTATTAATCAAATTGTTAATTTTTGAATTTATAATTTCGTCAGTCTCTGTGAAATGTTGTCTTCTTTCTGAATGACCAACAATGCAAAAAGAAATATTTAATTTATTTAATTGGTGAGCAGAAACTTCGCCTGTAAATGGTCCATCATTAAACATAGATACGTCTTGAGACGATAAAAATATATTTAATTTGTCTGCATCTATTATCGTCTGAATAGACCTTAAGGATGTATGAGATGGAGCTACAACAATAGATATTTTTTTATCTATATCACTATCAAGTGAGTAATTTAATTTTTGAACAAGCTGGATAGCTTCTAAATGATCTAAATTAAGTTTCCAGTTTCCAATTATAATTTTTTTCATTATCAAATTATAAGTGGTTTATAAATGTTTACTCCAGGTAAATTATTACCTTCTAAATACTCTAAAGACGCACCTCCACCAGTTGAAACATGATTAAATTTATTTAAATCTGAAAATTTGTTTATAGCACTTACAGAATCTCCCCCACCTACAGAGGTATAGCCATCAGCTTTAGATATTGTTTGAGTAATTGCTTTTGTCCCATGGCTAAATTCATCTATTTCAAAAATACCCATTGGTCCGTTCCAAAATAGATTTTTAGATGTAGATATAATCTTTGAAAACTGAGAAATAGTTTCAGGTCCAATATCAATACCTATATGCTTATCAGAAAATTTATCACTTTTAATTTCGTATCTTATATTGCTTTCAATCGATTCAGTAACTCCAAAATCAGTTGGTAATATAATTTTTTTTCCATATTTTGAATCAATTAACTCTTTTGCTTTTGAAATAAATGATTCTTCGACTAAAGATTTGCCGATTTCAAAATTCATTGCTTTAAGAAAGGTAAAACACATTCCACCTCCAATCATTAAATATTCAACTTTTGGTAAAAGGTTATCGATTAACTTTAATTTATCTGATATTTTAGCTCCACCTAATAAAACCGAATAACCTAATTGATCATTGTGTAATAATTTGTCTAGTTCTAAAACTTCTTTAGTCATTAATGGTCCTTGGTATGATTTAAGAAATTTACCAAAACTTACAACAGAAGCATGTTCTCGATGTGACGCTCCAAATGCGTCAAAAATATAAGTTTCAAATGGTTTTGTAACTGATTTTGAAAATTCAATATCATTGTTTTTTTCACCAATGTCATGTCTTAAGTTTTCTAATACAAAAATCTTTGAAGTAAGTTTTTGTATAGAATTATTTATATCATCACCTTGAATACTATTTAAAAATTGAACTTTTTTATTTTTAAGTTTGTCTGAAATTCTTTCTGCTATTGGTTTAAGAGAGTACTCTAAATTGTTATTTGGTCTACCCAAATGGCTTACAAACGTAATTGTACGGGAAATGTCGTAAATCTTATCAATGATTTCAAGTGATTTAGATATTCTGAAGTCATCGGTAATTTCATTATTTATCATCGGAACATTTAAATCTGATCTAACTAAAACATCTCCAAGATATTTATCATCGGTCAAATCACTTTTTACCAAATTAAAATCCTTTAATCATTAGTTAATTTATTTAGAAAAATATCACCATAATTTTTTAAATTAATTTTCTTTCATATCTCTATGAATTATGACAGCGTCTTTACCGTCGGTTTTTAACCATTTTCCAATTTCTTCAGTCATAACAACACTTCTATGTTTTCCACCTGTACATCCTATTGCAATCCCGACATACGATTTTCCTTCTGAGGTAAACCTAGGGAGAAGGAAGTCAATCATGTCTTTAGCTTTTTCAAGAAATATTTGTGCATCTTCAAATGAAAGAACATAATTTCTAACCATTGGCGCTTGCCCAGTTGATTCTCGAAGCTCATCTCTCCAGTGAGGGTTAGGCAGGAATCTAACATCCAAGACTAAATCTGCATCTCTTGGTGATCCATTTTTAAATCCAAATGAAGTAACAGAAATTTTTAAATCTTGATTACTTGCTGTTCCTTGGAATCCTTCAATAATTCTTTTTCTTAGTTCATGAACATTCATATCTGATGTATCTATAACAAGATCTGCTAATTCTCTTATGGGCTTTAATAATTCTCTTTCATTTTTTACCGATTGGTCTAAAGAATCTTTACCCATAGGGTGTGGTCTTCTATTTTCTTCATATCTCTCTATGAGGGTGTCATTGTCAGCATCTAAAAATATAACTCTGGTAAGAACCCCAGACTGACTAAGCCGATCAAGACTTTTTGTTAATTCGCTTTGTGCTGAACTTTCTCTCCCGTCAACTGTGAGAACTAGTTGTTTGTTTGATTCAGCAACATCATTTGATTCAACTACAGACTGTATTAAATTTGTAGGTAAATTTTCAATTACATAATATCCAAGATCTTCAAATACATTAGAACTTGCGGAGCGACCAGCTCCTGACATTCCTACAAGTAATAATACTTCTGGGCGTTTAGATACCATATTTAACCTAATGATATTCTAATTGTGATGTGTTTACATGGACAAATTATCTTATTGATTGATATATAAAACTTAAAAATCTCCATTAAAGTATGAATAAACTTTTTTAGCTATATTATCAGATACAACTTCATTAAGTTCTTCAAAGGTAGCTTTAGAAAGTCTTGTAACGTCTTTGAATTTTTCTAATAATATTTCTGATGATTTATTACCAACTCCTTCAATGCTTAACAAAGTTTGATCATCAAAATTTTTTATTCTTAGCCTTCTATTTTCAGATATTGCGAACCTATGAGCCTCATCCCTAATATTTTGAAGTAAAAACATCGCTTCAGAACTTTTATCAAGAATAAATGGGTCTTTACGATTTGGTTTAAAAATTTCTTCATGTTTTTTTGCCAATCCTATTACTTCAATATCTAATTCAAAATGATCAATAACACTTTTTGCAGAAGATAATTGACCCTTACCACCATCAATTAAAATTAGATCAGGTTTTCTCTTAAAACTTTTGTCTTTTTCATCGACTTTTGAAAATCTTTTAAGTCTTCTAAAAATTACTTCTTCCATAGACCTAAAGTCATCTTGACCGGTAAAAGATTTTATGTGAAATTTTCTATACATGGATGGTTTACAAATACCATCATCCATAACAACCATTGAACCAGCTCTGTACTCAGCTCCAAGATTTGAAATATCGAAAGCCTCTATGCGATAAGGAATATTTTTAAGATCTAGATTATTTTTTAGTTGTTCCAATGATTGTGATCGGAATTCTAAATCTGTTCTTCGTCTAAAGTTAACGACTCTTCTTATTTCTTTAGCATCTAAAATAGCCGTTTCTAATAAATCCTTTTTCCATCCCTTTACAGGTGTTTTTAAAACGATATCTTTATCCCACTTTTTGGATAAACTTTTTTGTACTGTTTCAACATAT
>Ga0181406_1000701_pt1 | contig 12589 bp, 9 predicted proteins | sample 29SPOviralmetaG_FD_130135 | JGI IMG/M metagenome (GOLD analysis project Ga0181406, IMG submission 130135) | Marine viral communities from the oligotrophic San Pedro Time Series (SPOT) site, San Pedro Channel, CA, USA - 29 SPOT_SRF_2011-12-20 | ecosystem: Environmental > Aquatic > Marine > Strait... | reverse complement strand
TTCTTTTGCTTTCTTTGATGCAAAGTTACCTAGATTTGTTTTTTTCGTAGATGATTTTTTTTTGGTATCTGTTTTTAAAGCTATCTTAGAACAGTGTATGTGCATTTCGAAAAATAATTGCATCATATTTTCTTTAACACTTTCAAATTCAGATTGTTCGCTTTTGAAAGTGTTAATGAAATTTTCAATCTTTGTTTCCATTTCAGATTTTACTTGTCCAGTATTCATTGTTGTTAATGATGTCATTGTTATACTTATATACGTCCCTATATCTTTATATCAAAAAATTTGAAAAAAAATTATTGTTTCCACCTGTTACCACAAGAATGACAAGTAATAAATTGTGTCATAGGTTCGTCTGCGCTCCTTGTTTGCATTTCATAAAATGTGGTTTTGTATGACGGTTTTTTCTGAGAAGCACATCTGAAACATTTATGGAACCCATCTGACATTGTTTTCAAATCTGGTGGTTTAAATACAATGTAATCTTTCTTAGCTCGTTTTTGTAATTTGTCCCAATTTTCAGGATCTAAAACATCATAACCTAGGTGTATTATCTGTTCTATTCTTATTTCTCCATCTTTCAACATTTGAATAACAAGAGGTGCGTTTGAATTTTTATCCAAATTACCAATAAGTTTTTGATACCCATCTCTATAAGTACTACTGAAGAATAGTTGAGAAAAATGGGCGACAGTTTTATAATATCTACAAGTACTTATAGCATTGTTGAGTAATGATCTTTCTGCGTTTATTGCCATTTTTGTTGTATCCATTTTAACATCATTTTTGTCAAGTATTCCCTTGACTCTTTTTCTAAAAAATAATCTTAGAGGATTTATTTGGTCTTCCATCTTACTTAAATATTGTTTTATAATTTTATATATATTAAATTTGAAAAAAAATATTTATTATTATTATAATGCCGAAAAAAGTTAGTAGAAAAAAAACAACGAAACGACCAAAGAAGGTTAGTAGAAAAAAATCAAAAAGAGTTACAAAAAGAAAACCAAAGTATAAAAGAAGAAAAAGAAGATTTGGAATGTTTCCAAGATTACAATCATATTTAGGAAGATACAGTGGACAGTCTGCACCTAAAATTAATGCGCCTATAGGACGTTTAGCAAGAGGAGATGAACATAAAAAATCATTTGATTTTGACAAATTCTTACAAAGAATAAAAGGAGAATTGGGTATACAATCTTTATATCACAAGATTGGTAGTGGAGATTTAAGAACAGTTGGGAAAAATGAACCTGACGATAAACTTAGAAGACACAAAGTATTTCATACTGTATTAGTAGCTATTATTTCAGCTATACTTCAGTTGACTGATAGAGTAGGTAGACTACAAGGATCTAAAATATATACAAGAGCCAGACAAGAATCCAAATTCCTTAGTATATTCAGTAAAAGACAGACTTATTCCAGTAGTGGTCTTCAAAAGTACGCGAATCTTCCGCAAGCACAAACTGATATTACCGATTTTGAAATTATCGATGAAAATGGTTTTTTAATGGGTTTTAAACATAAATTTAGAGGTGAGGCATTCGAAGTATCAATGACAGGTCATCAACAAAGAGAATCATTAATTATTCATACTATATTTACACAATTAGAAAGGAGATTACCTGCTTTAAGACAAGATTCTAAAGTTGATCCAGCATTCCTAAGTTTAGCAGAAGCTTATCCAAAAGCTTATCATGATTCATATACTACTGTTGTAAATATAAATACAGGTGCAATTGTATCTACTCAAGACAATAACCAAGTTGAACAACTTACAACAGATCTTGGTACCATGAGTGTAAATCCTTTGAATACTATTGCAACAAATGTAAATGTTGTTAATAAAAAATTAAAAATTTTCAAAAAACCTTCTGAAAAAGAACTGACAGAAGGACTTAAAGAACTTTCTATATCTTCTAATCCTTTTGACGATGATGTATTGTGGAGAGAAGCTTTGAAAAATAATGCCAATGCTTTGAAATCTAGTGACCTAGAAATAGAGATTCTTAAAGATGGTAAACCATTCGCTGACACAAAATTGGATGATGATGATCTTGATGATGGCTGGGGTAGCGATGGAGATGTAGACTTTGGAGATGTAGACTTTGGTAGAAGAAAGAGAAAAAGAAAGGTTTCGAAGAAAAAAGTTTCGAAGAAAAAAGGTCCATCAGCAGCTTTAAAGAAGTTATGTAAGCGTTTAAAAGTTAAACTTACTACCAAGAGAGCAGGTAAAAGAGTTTACAAATCTGAAAAAGTTTTGAAAGGACTTTGTAAGAAAGCTGCTAAGAAGAGTAGTTTTGGAAAATCAAAGAAAAAAGTTTCAAAGAAAAAAGGTCCATCGGCAGCTTTAAAGAAGTTGTGTAAGAAGTTGAAAGTTAAGCTTACTATAAAGAGAGGAGGTAAAAGAGTTTATAAGTCTGAAAAAGTTTTGAAAGGACTTTGTAAGAAAGCTGCTAAGAAAAGTAGTTTTGGTAAAAAAAAGAAAAGAAGAAGAAAAAGAACTAGTAAGTGAGGAGCAATGAAGAAACCCTTTTTCTAAATAAATAAACACAAACACCCTTAAAGAATATTGGATGACGAGTTTTTTTATAAAGTTTCTAAAAAACTTTGAAAAATATTTATAATTTTATTTGTTTTACTAAGCAAATAAAAATGTAAATAATAAGTAATAATGATTGATATAAGTAAAAAAATTTTATCTTTCTTTACAACTTGGGTATTTTTTTTATTTTCTACTTTGATAGTATTCAGAGAGAAATTTAATGCAAGACACGAAAAAATGATTATATGTATGACCTTGGCATGTAGTATACTTGGGTTTTATATCGTAAGAAGATACTATGATAAAATACCTGAAGAGTATAAAACAATAGTAAATATTACTGATATTGTATGTCATATAATTCCAGCTATATACATATTATTCATTATGAAAAAAAGATATGTTAGTAATAACATTGAAATGTTCTTATGGCCATTGTTATTTGGATTGTATTATTCAATCATGTATAAACCTTCTAAAGTATACAGCATAACAGGTTGGTCAGATCAAGATTTGATTACTACTATTTATTCATTGTATATGGTTATGTTAATTTTTTATAAAAAAAATATTGTATAATATTAAGAATGAATAAGATTATTATATTTGCGGTTATTATATTAATCCTAATTTGCTTTAAAAAGAAAGAAAGTTTTGGAAATGTTGGATTTCGTATGAAAATTTTAGTTCCTTTTTATAATCCTGGAGCTAAATTATTAGATAGATGTTTAAGATCTATCGTTAATCAAACTAATAAAAATTATGATGTGTGTATTATTGATGATGCTTCTACTAAAGAGAGTCACGAACTTAAAAAAATTGTACTTAAATATTGTCATGGGCGTAAAAATTTTGATTATATATTCAAAAGTGAGAATAAAGGTACATTACATTCTAATGTCATAGCTACGGAAAAAATGAGACCAAGAGATCATGACGTAATAATAATTGTTGACGGTGATGATGAATTATACAACAATAAAGTTTTTCAAAAGATAGAAGATGCTTACAAAAATAATGATATATACACAACATTTGGTAACTATTATGAAAGAACAGGTAGCAATATGAAAAAAAATGGTAACTACGATGCTTTATGTAAGAGAGATTTCAAAAAAATGTTACAGACTAATACTGTGAGAAAAAATTGGTATGGATTTACTCATCTTAAGACTTTTAAATATAAATTATTCAAAAACATTAAAAAAAGTGATTTAATGAGAAATGGTAAATATTTAAAATCAGCTACTGACGTAGCAACTATGGTTCCTATATTTGAAATGGCAGGTGGAAAATTCAAATGTTTTAATGAACCTTTGTACATATATACAAAAGACCATCCTAATTCACATCATAATAATAAAAAATCACATAATAAACAAACTAATAATAAAGATTATGTATTTAGTAAGCCTTATTATTCCCCAATTGTTTAATAAAAAAAATGTTGTATAATATTAATAATGAAAATACTTATTGTATTGTTATTACTAATATTAATAGTAAAATTATGTAAGAAAAAAGATCATTTCAATTATTTGTACATAGACGATTATAAAGAAATAAAATTAAAAGATATTTTTAAATATTCATTGATGATCCATCTCGAACAACATGAAGGTTCAAGGAAAAGATTACAAAAATTAAATAGAATTTATAAAAAATATAATTTACCTTATCATACGTTCCCTGCTCTACATTGGAAAAGAGATGAAAATGAAATTAATACATTACCTATAAAAAGAAGTAAACCTAAGATGTGGGGAGGAGCTTGGGGATTAGCTGGAAGTTTTTATAAATGTCTTAAATACGCTAAAGATAATAATTATCCTTTCTTATTATATTTAGAAGATGATGCTTTTCCTATGATGGACAAAGATAAATTTTTCGAAAACTATGGAAAGATTATTAAAGAATTTAAAAAAGGTATTAATTCTAATAATGTTTACTTTTTGAGTTACACTAGGTATTGTAGAATACCATGTAAAGGAACTAATAAATTTGTTGACCGAGTTAAAAATAACGGTATAAACGGAACTCATGCTATTCTTTTTACTAAAAGAAGTATTAATAGTATTTTAAAATACACTGAAAAACATAAATTAGATAGACCTATTGATAATTACTTGACTCATTTACACAATAAACGTGTTGTCAAAACATTAGTTTGGGATGGTAAAACATCTGATAGCGGGATGTTTTGCGGAATTTACGACCAATTAGATACATATTGTGACAAAAGAGTCAGTGTAATGGGAGAACATTTTCATAATTAATCGATTAAAAAATAATATATATTTATATAGATGTTTAAATATATATTATCTTTTACAGTAGGTTCTTATGTAGGTACATATTATAATCTAAAACCTTACTTTAGATTTGTAAAAAATGAAATTAAAAATTTAAAGGATAAAATAGAAAAGGAATATTAACTTACTTTTCTGTACGTCTTATTAAATTTGAAAACCATTTTCTTTCTTGCATCACCCTTTTTCTTTGTTCTTTGCCCTAAAAAGTGAAAATAATTTTTGGCATGTCGGAAGTGTTCTTTCTTTTTTCCTGTGTTTTTAACAATAGCTTCTAAACGCACCTTAAGAATCATTCCAACTTTCCAAATTCTTGTATGAGGATATTTATTGGTCTTGTATAATCTTTCTAATTTACGAATAGTATTTCGTACGTCTTTTACAGTAGTGTATTTAATGGGGATAGTGTCTTTTGGATTTTTGTCAATATAGACATCAAAACTCTTCTTAGGATTGTTTGGATTGTATAAAAATCTTCTTTTTACTTTCTTTTTTACTTTCTTTTTTACTTTCTTTTTTACTTTCTTTTTTGTTTTTTTTTTTACTTTCTTTTTTGTTTTCCTTTTTACTTTCCTTTTCTTTCGTTTCTTTTTTGTTTTTCCGTAATATACAGTCTGTAGTCTATTATTTGGAATAAGTGGTTTAATAACTTCGTTTATTCCTTTACCAGTTCTGATAGGATTATTTCTTAACCATAGTCTTTGTTTTAATTCTTGTTCTTCTCTTTTTCTTTTTTGTTTCTCTCGTTTTTGTAAAAATTTTATAATTTTCATAATATTTTCTTTATTTCTCCCTTCAGTAAGTTGTTTGGTTCTTTTATTATGAATTTCCATTTCTCTTATGTATTTTTTAGTAGTTGGTTTTATTCCCGTTAACCTAAATATTCTATTTACGACATCTATAGCTTCTTTATTATCTTTAATACTTACAATTAAACTATTTATCCTCTGTCTTGCTTTTACCAAATCTCCTTCTTTATAAAATTCATATTCTACTAATGGGAAATTAGTTAATTCTTCAAATTTTTTAACTAAATTATTAATAACATTTTTTCTTTTTTTACCAAATGATGAATAAAAATAATATTTTTTGTTTGGTACATCTAGAAGAATTTTTATTCTTCTATCAGGACCTCCATTTCCATTTAACATATGTTTTATATGAAAATATTGTAAAAAAGCTGATTGATCTTTTGTAATTAACAACCCAGTTTTATTTACTTCGGTATCCAATTGTTTTTGTAAACCATAATATTGAAGAACGTCAGCAATTCTTTTATAATTCATTAAGCTTAATAATATTTTTTCAGTATCGATAGGAGGTATTTCAGTTTTAGTATATGTATTAAAAAGAGGACCCCAACTCTCTACATAATAACTGGGTGTACATAATTCAAATAATCTTACATATTCTTTAACAATTGGGTTATTAGGTAAAACACTACTTAATACTATATAATGTAATCTATTATTTGTATCTATGTATCTTACAATTACTGAAAAAGTTGATCTAAGTTTTAATATACATCTATTACTAATTTGCCAAGGTCTTTCGTCATTTGGATTGTTATATGCACCTGTATGACAATCAGGGTAAATTTGTATAAAAAAAGCATTTTTATTATCTATAACTTGATAAGGAACTTGGTTCACGTTAGAATTACCTTGATTATCTTGTATATCATTACTAATATGTGTTATATATTTCATAACATTGTTTTCAAATTTCTCAAATGTAGTACTTTTTATTGTTACGAATTTAGATACAGCTTCATAATCTGAATTATTATGTGCAAAAGGTAAATTATATTCATAAGCTGTTAAGGTATCAGTATTATCAAAACCAGTAACTCTAGTTTTTAAATATATTTTTAAGTTAAAAGTTTGAACATCATTTTGTTTTGTTAAAGAATATAAAAAATGAGCATCATTTATTTCTATCCTAAATATATTATTATTATCAATTTGTGTTATCATAGGATATACATTAAAAGATTTACCGTATTGTAACATAGGGTTATTATTATTTGCTATTACACTAAGGCAGTCATTTGTTAAATTATAAGAATAATTCCCACCTGAAGATGCATCTAAAATATTAAATATATTCAAATCTTTCATATGGTAATTTTTATGTATTACAACAATAGCTCTTTCTACTACCTTTTGAACCCCTCCTCCAGCTCGTAAAATATTTTTAGATTCTATAAAAATTTTAATTCTATTTTTATTTTTATCGCCACCACGACCAGTATTAATATTTTGAATATTACTTGTAATAAATTTGTAAAAATATTCTAAATTATTATGTAAAAGGCTATTTTGTGCAGTGAAGTTAGGAAATTGTATGTTAGTGTATAGTGTTTCTATTGTATTTTTTGCATCAATATGATTTTGTAAATGTCCCCCTTGACGGGAATAGTTTGCATAATGAATACTATTTTCAAAATAATCTTGAAAGTTATTGTTATTAACATTAATATTATTTCTACATGCATATAATAAATTCTTAGTGTATTTAGCTAAGGGATTAGCATCTCCACGAGCACCTGGTAACCCTTCCGGTAGAATAGTATTACCAACAATATAATTAGCGTAATGTTCTTTTAAAAATAAAACTGTTTGTATAACTTTAAAAGTTTTAATAAGACCATTATCTCTTAAGTAATATCTTGGTAAATCATAATTTCTTTTACATAAATGACATGAATTAATAAATGTTTTTACTCCTTTATCATCTTGGATAACTCCATCTACTACAACATATTCATGTCTACCTATGTTTTCCTGATAATTTCTGTTATCACCATGTGATATATGATTATTTCTAAGATAAGCAGCAATAACTTTTTTTTCACTTTTAGAATCAAAAGTTGTAAATATATCAATAAAAGTGTTCATATTAAAAATATTACCATTACTATCTCCTTTAAGAAAATTTCTAACAGCTCCTACACCTCTTTGAAAATTATTTTTAATATCATGTATAATATCTATAGCTTTCATACCTTGAGATAAATGATTTAAATTATTTAAATTAAACAAATCGACATCTCCACTTGTTATATCATTTCCTGTTTTCTTAATATAATTTAATTGTGTATATTCATTATAATTGTTTGCATCTTCAACTTCATCTTCATCTTCATCTTCAATTTCATCATCCATTTCAATTGGAAAATATCTTCTACCTTCTTCATTTACAACTGACCTACTTGCAGGTCCTGTTCTTCGTCTTTTCATTCCAAATTTATTTCTTTTCAATTTCTTTTTACATTCTTTTAAAATAGCTTTTTTTGTTTTATAAACTCTCTTACCATTTCTTACCATTGTTATTCTTATTCTTAATTTTTTACACCTTTCTTTTAACCTTTTAGGTAATTTATTTCTACGTTTAATGGTCATTACTATAAACGTAGAAAAAAATTATAATCTTATTTATGAAACAACATCTTCTGTTGTTGTGGAAACTGCTTCTGTTACATCTTCTACTGATGTATCTTCTACAACATCTTCAGCTAGAGCTGCTTGAACAGCTGCTTCAGCCTCAGCGTCTTTAGCTGCATCATTTACTACTTCTCCTGCTTCTTGAAATTCTTTTGTTTGTGAAGTTTGTTTTGCAATATTCATTAAATATGTAACAATTGCTCCTCCAAAACTAATTACAGTAGTTATGATGAATATAATTCTGGTTGTTTTGAAAAGTTGTTCAGGACTTAAAGTTTTTTCCATGGCCAAAATTATTCCACTAAAAATAGCAATTCCAGCTGTAGATGAAGATAATATTTTTACTCCTTCTTTAACCATTCTAAGAATTTCTTTTCCTGAATCCTTAGCAATTTCACCAGTTACTTTTGCTTCTTCACTATTTGCTGCATTCTTAGCAGCTTCTCCTGCTTCTTTTGCTGCACCTACTGCATCTTCTTCTGTAACTTCTCCAAAATGTTCTGCATGCCACATTCTTTCTTTTCTTGGCATAAGAGTAGGATGAGGAATACGCTTTGGTCTTTGTATAAGTGAACCTCGTAATACTTTATTCATAATACTAATACTAAATATATTATTTAAGACGAAATTTATCATCGAAAGTTTTTACTTTTTGTGAGTAAGTTTCTGAAACTGAACATAATTCTTTATTAACATACACTCTCAGTCTTTGACAGTTTTGATATCTTTCCTCAAGTTCGAAAACAGTACCATCCATCATTGCATTTATGTTTTCAATCATAACAGTAGCTAGTAATGTCCAAATATCCAATACTTCTTTTTCTTTATTTCTTCTATTATATCTTTTAATGAGAGTTGTTTTAAAATTCTTTTCTGTTTTTTCACCTGCTAAATACTGCATTCTCAAAACTTTATTATCAGGTTCTCTTTGAAGTTTATTACGAAGTGGTATCAATACAACTTCCTGAAAATGAGTAAAATGTTCCATAACAATACAATATTTTCTTACATTCATCTCAGGATAACTTTGTACTTTTTGTCTTAAGTTTCTATAAAACCCCCAATATGTAGGCAATCCTCCACAATGAGCATGTGGATTGACGGGACCAGTACCTCCATTTTCTCTTTGCCATTGAAAAAAATGAGGATTGTGTATAACTCCAGTTGCAATTCTACCTGTATTCCAACTGAAAGGTGTTTTGCATTGAGTACAAAACATTTGGTCGCATCCGTTTATTTTAAAAATTGGAGTAGCACATTTAGGGCAAGGTCTTGTTTCTTTCTTTATCAGCTTAGCACTCTCAAGATTTTCTTTTTTACAAACATGTTCTACATTTTTATCAGGACCTATAACTTCTAAACAATCTTTACATGTCCATTCTTCACAAATTCCACACTTCCATTGAGAAGAAAGAAATCCTCTACAACCTTCTTTTTGGCATTTTTGAATAAACTTTCGTTTCACTCTTTCCTGTACGTCTTCTTCGTTAAGACCAGGTAATGCTTTTTTGAAACGATTAATATTCCTTTTTACTTTCCAAGATTTTCTATTCTCTTTCCAATGCTGTTGTACAGCTTCACTACCTAGAGAATCAGACTTACGTCTTTCGTTAACAATATCATTTAATTGTTTTTTGTACATTTCTTTCTTAATAAGGTCGGATTCACAATCTTTAAGAAAATTTATTTCTTTGTATCTTTTCCATAATTTATTACTTATTCCTCTACACGCGTAGTATTTATCTATAAAATCTTTTGAAGTTTTATTTATGTTTATAACTTCTTTTTCCATATCTGGTATTTTAAGATAATTTATTACAAATGGCATTGTGTCTGGAAATCTACTTCTTTCATTATCAAATAAAAATTTCTTTTTAACAACAACCATATCTTTAGTCAAAAATTTTTTTGGAAACAACTTTTTGAGATACTTTTTATCCCACTTATTTTTACAAGACATACAATGTTCATTTTCGTTGAGTTCTAATAAATACCTTTTATTACACTTTAAACAAATCTCTACATCGCAAAAATTACACTTTATTTTCTTCCTGGTAGTCAAATTGAAATTTTCACAACATATAATACATTCATCCATATTACGTAATAAAAATAAATATTTTTATATACAATTATAAACGGTTTAAAAAAAAATTTCTATACAGAGTATGTATCATATTTGTGAAAAAGACTATATATCATCAAATAATTATTCAAGCATTTTTGAAAAATATCCATTTCCTTTGGACACTTTTCAAAAATATGCAATTGAAGCAATCGAAGAAGGCCATAATATTTTAGTGGCAGTTCCAACTGGAAGCGGTAAGAGTTTACCTGGAGAGTATGCTATCAAGAAATTTTGCGAGGCCGGTAAAAAAGTAATATATACCTCTCCCATTAAAGCACTTTCTAACCAAAAACACAAAGAATTTAGTAAAAAATTCCCTAATATATCCTTTGGTATTGTTACAGGAGACACTAATAATAATTCTGACGCTGATTGTCTCATAATGACAACAGAGATTCTTTGGAAAACATTATTCCAAACAAGAATGAAAGAAAATAATAGTATTAATTCTGATAAAATTGAATTACATTTCAACCTTAAAGTTGAAGACATAGGAGCAGTAATTTTTGATGAATTTCATTATATTAATGACAGATTTCGAGGTCATGTATGGAAACAAACTGTTAAAATGCTTCCTGTAGAAGTAGTACAAGTTTATCTTTCAGCTACTATTAAAGTAACTCCAATCTTCTTGAAATGGTTAGGGTCTAATAAAATGACATGGGTTTCTACTTCTAAGAAAAGAATCGTTCCCTTACAACATTATTCTTTCTACACTGAATTAGGTAGAAAAGAAACAGATAAAATATCTAATGTTGATTTTAGAGATTTGGTAAATAATAATACTGGGAAATTAGTTATCATAAAAAATCAAGGAATACCTTTTGATGAAAGAAAATATCAAGAATTAGTTCGTATTGAAAAATATATGAAAAATAAGTTTCTTTATTCTAATGATTCATTTACAATCAATGAATTAATAAAAATTCTTAAAAGAAAAAATATGGTTCCAGCGTTGTTCTTTGTTTTCTCTAGAAAAGGAGTTGAAATGTTAGCGAATAAAGTAACGATTCAAGTATCAGATAATGAAGGAGTGAACATAAAAGAGTATTGTAAGAAAAAAATGATGGCTCTTCCAAATTGGCAAGAGTATATTGAAACAAGAGAGTATAATACTATACTAAGATTAATCGAAAAAGGAATAGGTATTCATCATGCAGGTATGATAGGAGTTTTTAAAGAACTTGTTGAAGTTATGTATGACGAAGGGTATATTAAAGTTTTATTTGCAACTGAAACTTTCAAAGTAGGTATTAATATGCCAACAAAAACAGTTGTTTTCACTAGTCTCAAGAAATATGATGGTGAAAAAAATAGATACCTTACATCAGAAGAGTATACTCAAATGGCAGGTAGAGCAGGTAGAAGAGGATTAGACACGGAAGGTCATGTTATTCATTTGTGTAATCTTTTTAAACTACCTACTAAAGAAATATATTCTAGAATGGTAACAAATAGTCCACAAAAGATTGACACCGAATCTGAAATAGATTGTAATTTGATACTCAGACTTCATTCGATTGGTTGTGAAGACACTATTGGGTTTATTCAAGATAATATTTTAGATACATCTATAGATGAAGAAATGAATTATTATAAAGAAAAATTAAAAAAAACAAATGAAATAGTAAAAGATTTGTCAAAAATAGTTATTAGTATGGGTTATGATAATGATCTTATGACGGAATATGACAGATTGTTAGAAAAACTTCCAATGACAAGAAAAAGTTTGTATAAAAAGACAAAAGCTAGGATAGATGAAATCGAAAAAGATAATCCTAACATTAAAAAAGATATACTAAATTATCAAGAATACAAAAAATATACTTATGAAGGAAATAACTTAGAAAGGTCTATTCAAAAATTGAATAATTATATATCAGATGTTGTTGATAAAATAGAATTATATCTTGAAGGTCAACATTTATTTAAAGATGATAAACTGACATTAAAAGGACAATTAGCAGCTAATATTAACGAATCAAATTGTCTTATTTTCTCAGATATGATTGTATCTGGGAGTTTAAATGAATTGAGTAGTTTTGAAATAGCTAAGTTCTTAAGTTGTTTTGCGGAAATAAAACTACCTGATTGTGACCGTTGTCATAACTATACATTACACACCAATAGTTATAAACTTTCTGATTGTATTGGA
>Ga0181406_1000700_pt1 | contig 12592 bp, 18 predicted proteins | sample 29SPOviralmetaG_FD_130135 | JGI IMG/M metagenome (GOLD analysis project Ga0181406, IMG submission 130135) | Marine viral communities from the oligotrophic San Pedro Time Series (SPOT) site, San Pedro Channel, CA, USA - 29 SPOT_SRF_2011-12-20 | ecosystem: Environmental > Aquatic > Marine > Strait... | reverse complement strand
TTCGTTGCCCTGTGCGTTTAGATAGCTTGGGAAGCTTACTGTAAAATTTTCTTTCCTGTTTCTCTGCTTCATTATAAAAGCCATCACAGGTGCAAAGTCTGATCTAGTCATGGGAGGATATGATAAAGTAAAACTAAATCTTTGACCTTGCACTTGTCTTCTAAATGTCTTTCCGCTATCGGTTTCACTAAAAAGAGTCTTTTGATTGCTCTTTATATTGATTGCGGTGAAATTTGTTTTTGGTAATGCTCCACTCATATCACTGCCATTCTACCCTTTTCATTCATAGCACTGTTAATAAGATTTACGATTACACCCCTGCTATTTACTAACAATTCATTGAACCCTCTAGCATCTACAGTATTTATATTGAAATTTACAGTGACGTTTTTACCCATGCCTAGTTTGTCATTGGGTACTACTGTTCCTGCTTGGTCTGGCACAAAGAGTTCTGCACCTTTTTCACCAACAATACTTGGTTGACCCACTGGTGGTCTACCACCTTTTTCAAACCCTCTAATCTTATTTACTATCCCTGCTCCAAAGGCTAACGCACCGCCTACAGCAACAACATTGAAAGGAAAGGGTATAGAAGCAAAAGTCTTCATCGCACCCTCGTACAAGCTAATCATGGCTTTCTTGATAGAACTTGCCTTGAACATAGCAAGTGACCCATCTAAAGCACTTTTTATTGCTTGTCCTACAAGCATATCGACCATTGACCGAATAACGAAAGTACCTAAATCTTGAAAACTTAGTTTACCTGTCATTACAAAGTCTGTGAGTGAATTTTTCAATCTATCAAATGTTGATGCACCTATGTCACGCATTTGCTCAAACATTGCCTTTTGTGAATCCGCAACCTCTTTGAACCCTTTAGAAAAATTAGAGAAAAGACCTGTATCTTGAAAGTCTAGAGCATCAAAAACCGCTTGTCTTGCACCATCCATCGCATCCGCTAAATCCATTACCGCTTTTTTTTCTTCTTTGATTGCTTTTACTCTATTTTTAGATGCTTCTACAATCTTTCCACCCATAGCATGAGGTGCTTGTCCAAACGCTTCAAATGTTTCTTTTGAACTTTCTTTAAGTGCATTTTGTGTTTGGACTAATAAAAGATACTTTTCGTTTAGTTCTGTAATTTTTTGCTCGTTTGCTGAAAACTGGTTAATAATACCCTCATAAATGGGGGGTATTTCTTTAGATAGGTCTAAATTTTTTTGAATCACTTCATTATTTTTTGTAAAAGTATCTCTTACATTTTTACCAAAATCTGGTCTTATTCCCTCCATATTAAGTGTTTTATTAAGGTCTCTATTTTTTAGTTCAAGTTGTTGAATTGCATATAGTGTTCTATTGATATCTCTTTCTAATTCTTTTCGTGTTAATTTTTTGAGTGCTTCTTCTGCTTTTATTAAGGGGTCTGGAAGTAGCATTGATGCGGTTGTCATAGCACCTATAGCACCTGCAATAAGCGTTAATCCTTTTGCTCCTGATAACGCTGTTATTCCTGTCAATGTAATAAATACTTTCCGAAACGCTGAAGCAAGTTTTATAACCACCCCGACTAGTTTAAAAGCAATGAAACCTGCTACTAGTGCTTTAAGTGTCTTGAAATTGTCTGCTACAAATTCTACCGCTTTTCCAAATCCTATAACTGCATTTGATAACCCTATTCCTATTGATGTTGCTACTTTATCAATTTGCTCTTGATTGTTTTGAAAAAATTCATCTAATGCACCAAACTCTTTTTTAAGTCCTACTAAAAATCCTTCTGCTACATTCTTTTGAAAGTTAAATAACTTATCACCAAGCATTGATAGTGTACCTGTTAAGGTTTGTGCTAGGTCATCCGTTGCACCTGCAAACCTTCCCCCTTGTCCAAACACTCTTTCAAAGGCTTCGGCTGTTTCTTCTGCGGTTACTGTAGCACCTGCCTTGAACCCTAATAAATCTCTAACCCCTCTTTCTCTAAATATATCCGCACTTGCGATACCTGCCGATAGTGAACGCTGTATCTGCTCCGCAGTAGTTTGAAAGTCTAATCCTGTTACACTTGCAACATTGCCTGTTATTTCTAAGACCCTAGATAGTTCTTCTGCATCTTTAGCAACAACAGCTAGATTTCCTGCTCCTGCTTGTATTTGCTCTAGGCTGAAAGGAACTTTAGATGCAAACTTTGACATAACATCAAAAGCTTTTGCACCTTCTTCAACACTACCGAATAAAAATTTAAGTCTGATTTGTAAGGATTCAACTTGCCTACCAACGTCCACGAATGACTTGATAGCCACACCTCCACCTATACCCACAAGGGCATTTCTTAAATTGAATACAGAGTTTTTGAGTCTATCTACGCTTCCTGTGGCTGACCGCATAGCTTGTCGGGTTTTATCCTTCGCTATGATGTCTATATTTACTTGTTTTGTTGCCACTATTTACTTGCCTTTGCTAGTCGGTGTTGTCGTTCTCTCTCTTCATGTTGGATTTGAAAGTAGGCAATCCACATATTAAACTCCTCAACAGACATTTGCAAGATTTCGGAAACTGTTTTGTGAAGCTTTTCGGCTAAACCAAAGATGTTATGAAGTTCTGCATCATTCTTTAGTTTTTTTTATAATCCTCAATATCTTCATTACCAGTACCCATAATCTTTGTGGCAACGTCTGCAATTACATTTGTGTCAGCTTTTGTTTTAAAGGCAAGAATGTGCTGTGCATTGAACATCTTTTCGCCATCTTTCGTTAAGGCTTTTTCAATGATAACGTCAATGAGTACAAGCAAATCAGTATTCGTAGCACCCTTAAATATCTTTTGTTTCTCAAGCATATTAAAAGGTTTGGTATGAATAGCTTTATCGCCTGTCAAACCCCACTCTGGAACTTCTATAATCTGTGTGTCTAGCTGACTAAAATGGTCTCGTATGCCATCAAAGTAATCAATCTTTTGATCTGACATTTTAGACTGTTCCGATGGTCAACCCACCATTACCTTGACCTGATACAGTTCTAGTTGTCACACCATCTAAGGTAACACCAACAGACATTCCAGTTACAATTCCACTACCAGAAAACTTTCTATCTCCAGAAGCATTACCCTCTGGCAAGAACGCAAACGTGAGTTCTGAACCTTGCACCAAAGTTGTTTGACCAGTATCGGTTTCATCAAAGTTCATATCAATAGTAAAAGTATAAGTACCTCTACCAACTAAATAAGATTTCATAGAACTACCTAACGCTGTATCCTCAACAACATCGTGCGTAGTATCTACTGTGAACCCTGTAGCATTACCTAACGTAGTACCACCAATAGTTACAACTCCTTCTTTCCCGTGATGTGTAGCCATTTATTTACTCCTTTTCTTCTTTAGGTTTTTCGGCTTTTTTAGAAACCGCCTTTTCTTCATGTATCTTATAACCATTTTTTTCAAAATGCTCTACATGATCTTCAACACATTTTATAATACTTTCGCCTTTTTTCATAGTCACATTTTTAGCCATTATGCACTCCCTCTTGTAAATTCATATAAAACCCTTGCTGTAATTCGTACACCGCCATAAGGATATATTGTACCCTCGTCCGTAGATGCTTCAATAATCTGAGTATCAATAGCATTACCATTTCTAGTTATATCATTATCTAACGTTTCTTCAACAACTTCTATTATCTGGTTGCGTACTGTGTCTATATTGGTATTAGTACCCTTGCCAAAAGCCACAATGAGAAAGTCTATCGTTCCCCTATAAGACCCTGCACCTGTATCACCTATGCTTGATACTTCCCTTGTCTCGTCACCAGACTGAATAAACATAGCAGGGAATTGAGCATCACTTAGTTCTTCTACCTCAAAGGGTTCTCTTGTAATCTTTTTGAACTCAATAGGACTTGTGACCGCATCTAGCTTAGTAATTATGTCACTCGCTATGTTTTCTCTTTTGCTCATAATCGCATTTCTTTGAAATAAAAACTCGCAAACTCTGCTTTTAGCTTATCTTCTTCTTTATTGCCTATTGCAAAGAATGGTCTTGTAATACGTCTTTTACCTACCCCAAATGTGTCGTGATAACTGGCTATTTTTGCTCTTTCCATGTTTGAGAAGAATAACGTGCTTTTCATACCGCTTGTTTTAAAGTCTAAGCTACGAAACATCTTACCAGTGTCCGTAAGGTCTACGAAACCTGTCTGTCTACCCCTTTTCTTTCGGCTTCTTACTGTGCCTTTAGCGTATGCTCTCATTTGCCCACCATCGGGAAGCTTGCCCGACTGTGTACGCTTGGTAATCATTAGAACCGCCATATTAGAAACCCTATTTAGTGATTTCTGTATGACCGCCTTTTGTTTTCTACCTATGTTTTTCAAAAGGTTTGTAACAGCAATCGAATTAACGTCAACTTTTACATCAACTGCCATTAGCGTACTAATCTCAAATAATGAATGGGTTCTTTCTCTGAGTCGGATACTGTACCACCACCATCTTCATCATATTCAACCCCATCCCTAAGAATAGCTTGAAATTCTTCTTCATATCTATCCCTGTAGAAATCTATCTGAACTTGAAAGGTATCTTTTCCTTCCCCTGTGTCGGGGTCACGCCATTTCGTTAATTGTGGGTATATGTATTTCCACAAGGTCAGATAAACAACCGATTGTATCCATTGTGAGTTGGTAAGTTTGCTATTGGTCATTTCTACCGATGTTACCTTTGTTATGTCCTTATAGCGTACTGTGTGCCTGTATCTTTCCCACCATTCTTCTCTTATGCGTCTTAAAACATCGTTTTCCGCAAACTGCATTTGATTTTCAAAATCCGTAATCCCAAACCCTAGTATGTCTGGCTGTATCTTTTGTAAATCACTATGAGCAACACTAAATAAAGTGGTAGCCATTATTCAGCTTTCTTTGTTGTTTTCTTTGGCTTTGGTGCTTCTTCTACTTTTGGTTCTACTTTCGGTTTACCTTCGTCAAGCTTCCACCCTCGTATACCCCAAATCTTAGTATTGTTTTCGTAATCGACTTTAGGTCTTTTTATTACCCTATCGCCTTTTACAAGCTTTACCATTTCCATGATTCTAATCCCTTAAAAAAAGGGGGTAGTTTCCCACCCCCATAGTTTTTATGTAGCTAGTGTGTCAGCAGTTAACTTAACCCCATAACTATCATGGATTTCACTAACTCCATAAACGGCAGTAGCAACAATTTCATCTGCTCTTAATGAAGCATCTCTTTGAGTCTCAAGCTTTAGGTCTTGCATCATAGCAAGGGCAAGAGCGTCTTGAGAGAATACACCACCGATAGAGTCATCAGAACCATCTACAGAAATATTGGAAGATTCAAAGATTTGAACCCCTGCAATAGTTCCTACAAAACCGCTTCTCATGGCTTCGTTTGACAGTTCGGTATCTCTACCCACAAATGTGTTTGTTAAAGACTTTTTAACATTGAATATCTGCTTTGGGTGAAAGACTCCGTAATATGGTGCAGGTGCGTTTGCTGTTCTTAGTTCCGCACTTGCTTCAAAGATATCTTGCACTGTGAGTTCTTGACCTGCTCCACCTGCTTTTTCTGTAGAAAAGCCTGTGAATAATGCTGATAGGTCTGCATCCACTTTTCTTGCAATCGCTTCACCAAATAATCTTCCGATATCCCCTGCAACGTTTCGTGATGCTGAGTTTCTAGCAAGATCGGTTAGTGTGGTCATTACACCGACTTCACTAGCTGTAATAGTTACAGAAGATGGGTTCACCGCTGTATTGGATAGGTCAGAAGCTTCACTAACTGCACTGGCTGACACTGTGGCGTATACTGGCACTTCTACCGCCTTACCACCGCCTGTTATAGTGTAGTTTCTTACGAGGTTTCTCATTATTGACTGTTCGCTTGCCACAAACAATGCTTCGGCTACGATTTCGGTGTAGAGTTCCGAAATGGTGCTACTGGTTGTTTCATTTGCCATTGTTTACTCCTTTAAATAAAACAAATTAAGGGTTTGAATTAATCACATAGGGTTTAGAGTTCCGTTGCTTTCGATATTCAGCATACTTCTTTCTGTCCTCTGGATTGTTCATATCTAAATCACTCAGATTTAAAGGCTTATTGAGTTCTTGCCTATCCACATTTGACACTGAGCCAGACCCACTTGGGGTTGCACTGACAAAGTGAGGGTTTTGTGTAAGAAACTCTTGCACTAATTCGTCTGTGGTCAAAAGTTCACCCGACTTATTGTACCTCGTCACTCCATTTTTATCAAGTATTTCTACGTTACCACTTTCATTAAGTTGAATATTGTTTTTTAACAACTCAACAACTTGATCTGGATTAATGGCTTTATTCCTTGATGCTGAAGATAACACCGACTTATTTATCTTGATATCTTTTAGCTGACTTTCTAAATTTTCTTTTTCTTTGTTGAACTCTTGTGTTCTGGTTTTGAGTATTTCTTCAAACTCACCCTTTTGAATACGTTGCTTTTCTTCTGCGTCTTTCTGTGTTCTTACAGCCTTTACAGCAACATCAAAGTCATCAACACCAAGTTTTTTATACCAAATACCTCTTTCTTTGGCTATTCGTTTTCTAACGATTTCATTCATTTCATCTTCAGTGAATATTACCTCACTTGATGTTTCCTGTACTGGTTGTTCTTCTTCCGTCTTTTCAGTAGTCTGTTCTACTTGGGTTTCTTCAGCCATTTATAACTCCTATATATCCCAATCAGGATTAGTTGGAATCCAAGTGTGCCGACAACGATAACCACCTCTTACAATAAATGGGTCACCTGTGGACTTGCCTTGCCACCCTTGATTATTCCAAGTATCCCGAATTTCTTTTTCGGTTAATGTTTTATTTAACATATCTCGACAAAAAGGTCTACTATCTCTTACTAGTGTTCCTGTATAGGTAAAATGCTTTAACCCTGCGTCTTTTGCTTTAGCTACTGTAAACTGTCCGTGAAACTGCATTACTGAATCGTGAGCAATCTGACTTGCATAGCGTCTAAGGTTATTACCTGCCCTGTCACTTGCGTATTGTGTATGTAGCTTTTTAACCGCTTCTTCTACCTGTAGTTTTTTTGCACTATCAAATTTATTTTCGTTTATAAAGTCTACCAGTTCATTTATTTCTGCGGTGTTTGACCTCTTATACACTCCGTTTATGTGTGACCTTATATTTGTAACCATATCGTCAAATGGTCTACCTGCTATTGTGCTTTGGTATACTTCATCATTTATTACTTTTAGAAATCGTTCTGCTATATCTTCAAAGCCACTAAAGGACTGAGTTTTGAGTGCGTTCAAGGTTGTTAGGTCTACTTCGGTTAGGCTTTTAAACTTTTTAGGTATGGGCATTTCTCCGAACGTATCTAAGACCTCTTTTGCAATCTTGTTATATTCTTTGTTTATTATGGTATCGGCTTCGTCTAGGAATGTTGTTTCAATAAGGTTTCTAATTGCAGGTTGCAGTTGTATCGCTAGTCTTTGTGAAACAAGCTTACCGCCTGTGGCTCTTGTAACTTCTCTGATTACGTCTTCTTCTAGCCTGTAGAGTACATCAATAATACGCTGTTCGTGTTGGTCAGCTAATTTATCTAATATCTTTGACATTATAGGGGAAAGTCTTTTTTCCAAGCTTTTATAGACCAGAAAGCAGGTGATAATGATTTCTGACCTTTGACCTCTTTGAGTACACCACCCATTCTAGCTAAGAATGACCTTTGCCTTGCAGGTATGCTTTTCTTAATAGACATTCCCCTAGCACCAAATGTAACTTTGTTTATCTTACCAGTAGATTTGTTTTTTACATAAACCCCAAACTTTTTACGCTTAGATTCTTCTGTAGATAATCTAAAAGGCTTGTTAAGTTTAACGTCTTTACCTCTATACTTCGCCATTTACTTTCTTTTTCTCTTTGATGCTCTTCTGATTATATCTTTATCAAATGTACCCGAACGACCCTTGCTAATAAGCTTGTTGACTCTAGCCATTGCCCAAGCGTTCATAGGTATTCTGGGTCTTGACCCTGCCGAAAGAAAAGCACCTTGACCTCTACGGAAACTAGCTTTTAAATCTGTAATATTAAATAATTTAGATTTCTTTGCTTTTGCTCTGAGTGTTGCAAGTGTTTTAGCTGATAAAGGTCTTCTTCTAACCGCCATTATGCCCTGTTCCTTCTTCTCAGTAATGATCTAGGTATTCTTGCACCTGCTTTGTATAAAGCACTTACCTGTTTCAATAAACTTGCTCTAGCAATTCTTTTTGCACCTTTTAGACCAGATAGATATTTTTTAGGAATACCAGTTCTTTTATCTTTCGGAACTAACCTACGTTTACGCTTCTTCTTCAACTGTCTGCCCTTCTACTTCTGTGGTTTGAAATTGACCTCTTACTGTCCTATTAGCGTCTATTTCTTCATTTATTGTTCGCATCATATCACTATCGTCAATTACTGCCTGTGCGATCTGTTTGTCTAGTTCCTTGTTGAATGTTTCGGATTTGATACCACTAGCTTTAGCCATTTGTAAATATTGTAGGTCATTTGCCCAATCTCTTATATCAAATGTGTCTGGATAGTTTATAGACCCATCAAACTGCTTATCTTGCCACATAGCAAACAAACCCCATATCTGTTCTTCTGCGTTTTCTAGATAATCGGCTTTTTCTGATAGTCTGGCGTTCAATAACTGAAATTCTGTTTGTAGAGCAATACCACTAGCTATTTGTGTGCCTGTTGCCCTTACTGAACCCATGTGCGTTATTCTATCAATAGCATCTACTTTGTTTTGAATACACTTCATAATACCATCTAGGTTCTGACCGCTAGGCTGTATTATGTAAGGCTTAAGACTTGCTTCTAGGTCTTCTGGTATCTCTATTATCGCTCCTGCACCTGCACTAGCTTCCACATTAGGTGTTTTTACAAGGCTTGGATGGTTTGCTAGTCTTATTAGCTGTTCTTTTTCTGAATAGTCGTTGTAGATAGATTGTTGTAAATAGGCAACATCAGCAAGGTCACTAATCCCTATTGGTCTTTTAGCACCCCTTAGATTATAGACATTTACAGCAGGGATTGTTCCTATTGGGTTGGGTACTTCTTCTAATAGTCGTGCATCGCCTTCTGTGTATTCTTCTGAATAATCCTCAACCTCATAGGTGCTTATAGTTTCTTCTGTGAATACTTTAATTATTGCTCTGTCTGCGTTTATGTCCTCAACAACCATCAACATATCAAGATAGAACCTTCCACTTGCTGACCGCCTGTAATTCCAGTTTACAACGTTTTCTGGGGTGTAAATGCTGACATAGGGTCTGATATCCTGTGCTAGTTCTTCTGCTCTTGTCTTAGCGTTTGACTGTGGCTTATCGACAATGACCCAACAATTACCATAAATACTAGCGTTCATTTGTACTTCACGCATTACAGTATTAAAGTTTCTACCATCTAAATCCGCATCGACTAAAAACGAACTTAACTGCTCATCGCCATCTAATGACCCATAATCTCTTGTTGGTGGCACTCTCCAAAGAAAACTTGTGTATATCTGTACAACGTTTTTACAGTGGTTATCAACAGGGGTGTGTCTTATTCTTGCGTCATATTCTTCTGGTGACTCTAAAACATAGCGGTGCAGGTAATATCCGTTTTTATAATCATTACCACCCAAATAGCTACGAATATAAAACTCCCAATTAGAAATATTAGCGTTCCAAAGATCGTGTTTGCTTGTAAGTGTATCCCTGTTCATCAACTCCACCTTTTAGGTTGGCTTGGTGCAAAATTCCTTTTAAGTGGAAAATTATACTCTACTAAGTAACCTAGAGCATCATTCATATGATCGTAGCCACTATCTTTGTCAGGAATGTGCGTACCTTCCTTATATATTTGACGTTCTATGCTTTTGATCGCATTTTTACAGGACTTGACAATAAATAAACTATTTTTACCATTTACATTCTTTAACTTAGAATTTACTGCGTTTATCCTATCCCTTACCAAAGGTGCTGTACTTCGACATCTTACATCAAAACCATTATTTTTCAAAATAGCTAAATCAGTTAAACCACCTGCTGACGTTTTTCTTTGCCTAGCACTTGGGTCTGGGTAAACCACTATTTGAACATTCTTAAATCTGGTTCTAATCTCATCACATATTTCATTCGTATTGCTACTATATATTTGTATCTCATCTATCATAAAAATTCTATCATTTTCTATAACGCATATAACCGCACTCATAGGGTCAACATTGAAGTCTAAACCTATATGTAATATTCCTGTGTTCTTGTTGTACTTCTCTACTATATTTTTATCTCTACTGAAGTTGTAGTAAATCATTCCAGAATAATTAACGAATGTAGCTTCATATTCCTGTTGAAAGGTTCTAAGGTCTAGGTCTTGCTTTGCTTGTTCGATTTCGTCCTCTGATACCTGTTCGCCCTCTAGTGTGGTGTATTGAAAGCTTTTCCAGTCTTTATTTGTTTCACCCATCTTGTATAACTCGTAAGACCAGTTCCCAAATCCTCTAGGACTGCCACAGAATAAAGCGTGTCCTTTTGTGTCTGACAATGTAGGTCTTAGCACCTCAAACCATGTTTCTTTGCTGATGTCTGCGAACTCGTCCATCACTAATCCGTGAAGCCCAACGCCTCTTAGTGAATTTTCGTTATCGCTTCCCCTAAGTGTAATCTGGCTATTATTCTTAAGTGTAATAGTTAAATCACTGTGGTTGATGCTCTTTACCCACTTGTGCTGTATCATCTTTTCTTTGAGAACACCCCAACAGATCGCTTTAGCTTGTCTATAGCTAGGTGCAACATACCAGACCTTTTTATTAGGCTGACTCGCAAACTTAGCTAATTCATTTATTGCTAGATATGTTTTACCAAACCTACGACCAGTAATTAGAACCCTAAATCGTGAGTCATCTTTGATAACTTTTTTTTGTGGTGATGTTAGTGGCATTAATCCGCTGACCACACTAGCGGTTCATCTAACTCTGTTTCTTCTATCTTATCTTGCTGACCTAACATATTCTTTCCTAAGAATATCTGCATAGTCACGTTGCCCTTTTCTGCGGACTTCCATTGAAGCTGTCTAAGTCTAATTCGTTGCTCTGCCCTTCCTTTTGTCAGAAAAACCGAATAACTCTTTTCTAAAAGGTCTGGTGAACACCCAAAGAAATCAGCCATTTCTTTATTTGTACAACCTAAAGACGCTAATTTTTGTAACTGTTTTGTGTCTATGTTGTACTTCTTTGGTCTTGCCATCCTATTTTTACCCTATAGTAAGGTGGTGTGGCATAGCTTCTCAAGGTTCAACCACTAATCATTGTACTGCTACAACAAACAGTCCTTAACTATGTCGACTAATGCCACAAATTAGATTTATCAATAAATTATTTGTTTTTAAAGTTTTTTCTTGTTTTCTTTTCTTTGTTTATCCGCAAGTTTTTTCATTAATTCTACTGTTTTCTTTTTGAATACCCTAGTGTTGCGTTGTGCAATATCTCTTTCTATAGGCTTGAGTGCAAATATTTTTTCGTAATCATTATTCATATACTTAACTCCATTTGGTTATCATTATTGTAATTAATTTTTGATGAGTGATAATAATCTAAATATTCATCCCATGTTTTGTGCCTGTAATATTGCCTTACAACGTATCTTTGGAACTGCTTTAAGTCTTTTCTTTGCTGTAATGGGTCATAAACCATAGGATAAGGCAAAACCCCAAAATCAACCATTTTGTTAAACCTGTACCAAATACGATCCCAAGTTTCTCGCCTATCATATCCAATAAGCATATAAGCCATAATTTGATTAGGCTTTATTCCGTTATCGCACAATAAATTAACACCCCTAAAAAATCGGTTTTCATCTCCAATATTATCCCATGCGGTGTAAATTCTTTTTGTTGAAAATGAATCGTCTCTAAAATCAAGAGTAGCTAAGTTTTCGGCAACAACTTCATCTATTAATCTTATATTTATACCTTGATTAAAACACACTTTGAAACCGCCCTCTTGTATCTCTTTAACTCTTTGTTTCCAACTTTCTTCGGGTTGTCCAAAAAAATCATTGTCTAATAAATGCAGTTTTCTAGGATGCCCATCACCTCGCCATATATCGTAAACACTATTTACTTCATGATTTTTACCTTCTTTCGTAGGAACGACACAAAACTTACATTTCAAACGACATCCCCTCTGAGTAAAGCCTAAACTAAATTCATAATTTGGATAAAAACTGTAATCTAGTTCGGTGCTTTCACCGATATAGTCTTCAATTTTGAGTTTCCAATTTGGCGTTCCTGTTCCACCTACGATTGCGTTTGGATAATTGAGTAAAAGTTTTTCTATCCTATGTTTACTAAACTGAAAAATTGATGAAGCCATAACCATATCAAATTTCGGTTCGAATAATGTCGGATTTACTGCCCTTGTAAAAAATACATTGTGACCTTGATTTTTGAAAAAGGCACTCAACTTCATCAAAGCTAAGTTAGGAAGCTTTCCATCTATTTGAACCAATTTTATATTTTTATGATCCATTTATGGAAAATCCCAATAATAATTAATGACGCTTCTACAATTCTTTTTATT
>Ga0181406_1000699_pt1 | contig 12595 bp, 17 predicted proteins | sample 29SPOviralmetaG_FD_130135 | JGI IMG/M metagenome (GOLD analysis project Ga0181406, IMG submission 130135) | Marine viral communities from the oligotrophic San Pedro Time Series (SPOT) site, San Pedro Channel, CA, USA - 29 SPOT_SRF_2011-12-20 | ecosystem: Environmental > Aquatic > Marine > Strait... | reverse complement strand
GGTAGGAACTAAAGATACTGATTACTACTTTGATGGGGATTTTAACCTAAAGGCATCCAAGAAATACTGCATCTAAATTACCAAGCTCACGCTCACAAGGCGTGGGCTTTCTGGGTAGACGGACACGCCGTCAAGTTAACCAATCAAAATTATGAAAAACAACGTATTATACTCATGGAAAAAATACTCATTGTCCGACTACATGGACGTTTTAAAAGCGGACGGGGTCGGAGAATATAAATGGGGCATAGCGGATGATCAAACGGAGGGTCTAGCCTACACGATGGATCAAGCCGAGGTAGACAAATGGCACATCGTCACCTTTACTTGCCTCAACAGCAGTGATTTCAATTCATACATGATCGGAGAATCCGATGGAAAATTGTCCTGCTATTGTTGTTAATAAAACCCACAAGCTCACGCTCACAAGGCGTGGGCTTTCTGGGTGAACGGGGGTGCCAGGGTTTCGACTTGGATGCAGTCCAAGGACGGAGGTTCGACTCCTCCCACCTCCACCAATAACTAACACAGCAATACAAACTATGAAACAATACAATAAGCAATACAATCCGCCAATAGCCTTCGATGTAGATCAACCTGTATCTGGAGTAAGAAGATACACCGTCTTCGCAAGGAATGAACAAGAGGCCATCGATAAGGTTAAGAACAACAACCTAACCGAACACGACTCGCAGTGGTTTGAGGAACTAGATTCCGACGTATGCTACGTAATCGACGCTGATGAATCAGCAGTGCTATCCACCAATAACTAACACAGCAATACAAACTATGAAAGAAGAAACTATCAAACGAAACATCACAGCTTTAGCTTATGCTAGGGCTTATCTAACTTCTCAAATTGCTCAAGCATACGACTCCGACGATATGGTTTTATACACCATACTCAGAGAGGCGAGAAGCGTTCTTGAAGATGGGGTCGATGAGCTTAGTGGAGCAGGTAAAACGCCTAGCCACGAACTAGATTCTATCCCTAACGACGACGTGTGGTGGGACGAGTTAAGACAAACATCAACCGATTAAAACTATGAAGACATTTAGAATCATTCTAATTACAGCGCTGACTGCGCTGTCGAACCTCTCGGCCAACGACTCTGATATCGTAGCGGCGACGCTGATACTGGAAGCGGGCGGAGAGTACACTGAAGGGGCGATGCAAGCAGTGCATGAGGTTATACTCAACCGAGCTGTCAAACGCAGTCTCACGGCCAAGCAGGTGTGCTTACAGCGCAAGCAGTTCAGCTGTTGGAACAGTGGCAAGATTGCCGCCCTGCTAGCCAAGTCAAAGCGGCACCCTCGGTGGCACGAGGCACTCACTATCGTGCACTCAGCTCCGACTAATTACACGGGCGGTGCCGATCACTATCACGCTGACTACTGCGACCCGTACTGGGCTAGCTCCATGCAAAAGACTTGCAAGATCGGTCGGCATATCTTCTATAAATAACTAACACACAACCAACACAAACTAACTATGAAAAACATATTCAGAACACCAAAGAACAAGCGTTCAGAACTGGAGCAGAGCTTCAGAAACAAGGCCGCCAAAGCCTTTTTCCAATCAAGAAAAGAACCAGAGGACTACGCCAGAGGTCTATACTTCGGGCAGTACATATCTGAAAAGTTTGCGGCGTTAAGCGTTCAAGTTTACCATCGCCATAACCTTCTACTAAAATAACTATGACAGACCTAGAAAAAAGAATAGAAAGCGTACGCTTTGAAGCTGACGGCATAGAAGAATCTATAGTCGAAGGCGGATCTGAAGGCGCATACACACCCGAAGAATTATCAAAGATGGAATGGAAGGTGGATGCCTTACGAGCATATGCAAGAGACCTAGAAATACACTACGTAAATAAACATGACAACTAAATCAAACCTACAAATCGGACAGGCCTACATCGTAGACGACAAGCCTATGGTGCTGACCGACATAACGTACGGGAGGCACAGCTTCACCGACGGGTGCTACGGCTTTGGCCGCACCCTCGGTCGCCGCCCTTCGGACTCCAAGATCCTCGACCGTCTTCAGATTGCTGAAGGCGTTGACCCTCAAGCTATACTCGACAAGCTACAAGATAGCGTGCATAGTATGGTTCGATTCTACAAAAACAAATAACATGTATCCATTTATGAAAACAAATACAGAAATACAATCGGACTTCAACCTGCACTGGTTGAAGCCTCTCGACAATGCACTGCAGGAAATCCTCAAGTGCGACGCACGCCAAGCTCCTATCAGCGAGCAGGGCTATACTCACTTGGCCTTGGCCGAGCTGTCCAGCATTCGTGTTGGCATTCAATACCTCAAGAACATCCTCGATGATCCTCTCGATGAGCCGAGTGATCGGATCGGAACACGCAAGGACTTGCACGCATTCAAGGAAGCCTTGCAGAACTACAACTCGGAGGAGGAGCTTAACAAGCCATCACTATGAGCGAGGTCAAAAGCACTAACCCAAAGGACAGAGTAGGTATACGCAAGGCACCTATCTCTGGCCTACCTGCTCCAGTACTAATGGAGTGCGGCCTAGTAAAGTTGCACGGAGACTTGAAATACGGAGCCTACAACTGGCGACAAGAGGGAGTCCGAGCATCGGTATACTACGACGCCGTATGGCGGCACCTCACGGCTTGGTACGAGGGCGAAGACCTCGACCCAGACTCTGGTGAGCATCACATAGCGCACGCAATGACAGGCCTAGCAGTCCTCCGTGACTCTCAAATGTTTGGGAACTGCGTAGACGACAGGCCTAGATCTCACAAGCGAGGATGGTTGCAAGGCATGAACTGCCGTGCCGCCGACATGGTCGATAAAGCTAACGATGCAAAAGGTCATTGACATCATCGATGTATTCCTTAAGGATTCTTTTTACTAAGGAGATGCCCCTGTAGGGGGCACTTCCTTAAGGAGTTATTCCTTAATTATAACTAGCACAAAACACAAGTCAAGCACAATTATGAAATACGAAACAGGCACTACACTAACGGGCAGTCATGGGAGGTTTACTCTCACGGACTGCGAGGTCATCGGCATCAGAGAATCCGACGGAGAGGAGACGTGGTTATACACGTGGTCTACCGACGAGGATCGTCGAGTTTTAACCACAGGAAGGGAACTGTCTGGAGCAATCGCAGACGGAGCCGTCCTTGAGCACCCATAGGATAAGAACTATGTACGAACTACAGATAAGCACCTACCCCGATGGGGTAGCACAAAAGCTAGGACAGGACGTTGTTGTTCAACGTCTGAACCTATTGAATAAGTTCGATGACTGCACCATCGAAGAACTACAAGACGGAGATAAATACTTCGTCCCAACTCATGAGCTACCACAGCGTAGCGCAGAGGACATCTTGAACTACATCGAAGAGAATCAAATCGACATCATGCACATGATCAGTAGCGATGAAACCGAGATCGAACTGCACTCGCACAAGACTCAACTCGTCGAGACACTCTGCACCGATTCAGTCCGTGACGCCATCAACTATTTGATGGATATGTCCGAAGAGGAAATATAATTGACAGCGCATAGGGTGAGCCTCTTACTACTAGGATGGCTCACTTCTATGACTGCAATGATACACTCGATGCCTTCCTTCGTGAAGACATAAGCACCGTAGCACAGGCTCGCAAAGTCCGTGCTATTTATCCAAGCGTTACCACTGTCCTAAGCATCTGCAAAGACGAGTTCTTAGATGGAATCTACAAGCCCCGCAAGATCACCGATCTAGCACGGGAGAACCCAACGCTACCTTGGCAGGCCGTAGAGAAGATGACATACGGTACACGACAGCACCCGAGCGACGGGCAAGACATACCCTCGTCAGACTTCGGGACTGCAGTGCACAAGAGAATCGAAGAGCTAGTGCAAGCCAAGTTGCACGGGCACGAGGTGCCCGAATGCCCTTTCACTGAATGGGCTACACCCTTCCTTGACTAGATCGAAGACGAGCAGGTCAAGCCAGTAGCTACCGAATGCGTAGTGGCCGACAGGTTACTTAAGATTGCAGGTAGCGTAGACTTCGTAGGCTACGACCACGAAGGTAATCTTTTTTTAGCGGACTACAAATGCCGCACCAACACACGGGGCAAGGCTAAGGTATACGACAAGGACTGCGAGCAGTTAGCTATTGAAGCCTTCATTATACAGCGGCAATACAACTTGGACTACACGCCCGAGTGCAGGTCAGTAGTCATTGACTGCGACACCAAGAAGCACTGGCACCACGTGTGGAATACAGACGACGTAAAGAAAGGTATCGCTAACGCAAAGCTCATGGCGAAACTTTACTGGAACAAGCGAATGAAAAAGTAAAAGGACAGCATGGACGCATTCACTATATTTGTTGCCTTCTTGGCCGTCACTTTCTTTATCTTAGCGCACGTTAACATATAATTTTATTAGCAATGAAAGACTTAGAGCCAATCAACTGGTCCGAGCAGGGATACTATCTGAACGACAAGGCTATGATACTCACGGGGTGCGACTCCGCCGTGCTTGGGATTACAGACGAAGGATTCCTATGCTACAGCTACGAGCTACTCATAGATGTGTTCGTTACACGTGACAAAATGCAACCCGACGAAGCCCTTGAATGGGTAGAGTTCAACGTCATTAGACTGCAAGGTCACGGCGGTTATTTTCAAGTGGTATACACCGACATCTAGGCCGTGCTGTTTGAGATAAAGTACAAGCACTCAATGATGCCCGACGACTACGTCGGCAGGTGCATGAAGCACGCTCATACAAAAGAGCAGGCGTTAAAATATTTCGCCCCGAAGAAGCCCGACAAAAACGGATTGACTCGGACTAAGCACGGGGCCTCGGTTAAAGTCATAAGCGTCAATGAAATACCTATCTCAGAATAAACTTAAAGATTGGAGGCAGGCCAACCTGCCCAAGAAATGTCCGATATTTAAGTGCAAGGTAGACGACGCTGTCGTCGATCACTGCCACAATACAGGCCTAGTCCGAGGCGTACTGCACAGGCAGAGCAACGCATGGGCAGGCAAGATTGAAAACTCTTGGAAAAGATTCGGCCAAAACAATTCTTGCCTTACTTTGCCAGAGGCACTGCGTGCCTTGGCTACATACCTAGAAGAAGCTCGAACCGATGTACTGCACCCAGTAGGGCTACGCCAGAAGTGCAACCGATTCGGCAGGCTAACTAAAGACGAACAGATCAAGACTCTCATAAAATTTAAATGCGATGCAGATGAAATTAATTCTTGCAATAATTCTAAGGCTCGCACAAAATGCTTTCGCACTGCGCTTCTTAAGCAGTGCACTTAACGCAAACCATAAAACATATGACCCAAGATAACACACCCAAGATAATGCAGTGCATCCAGACCGAGCTGAAGGCTCCGAAGGGTAGGACTAATAAGTTCGGAGGATACTCTTACAGATCCGCCGAAGATATACTAGAGGCACTCAAGCCTCTATTGAATAAGTACGATTGCTTCCTTACTATCAACGACGAGATCGTTGAGGTCGGCGGCAGAGTATACGTTAAGGCAACAGCTACGCTAGAGGAATCTCACGGAGATATTGTCAGCGAAGCGAGTGCCTTCGCAAGAGAAGCTGAAGTCAAGAAAGGCATGGACGATGCCCAGATTACTGGCTCGGCTTCATCCTATGCACGCAAGTATGCGCTCAACGGACTTCTTTGCATCGACGACACCAAGGATGCCGATGCAACAAACACTCACGGGAAGGGTGAACCTTCCTATCAAAAGAAAACACAAACCCTGGACGGGTTAATATAATGGAAAAACAATACGACAACAATAACAGCGGCGCCCTCTTTACGAACGACCGCAAGAAGTCGGACACGCACCCTGACCTCACGGGGTCATGCGAAGTAGATGGCAAGGACTACTGGTTCAAGGCCTGGAAGAAAACAAGCAAGAAGGGTCAGCCGTTCTTGTCTGTTTCATTCGACCCGAAGGAAGCCGATGTGGTTTCTAGCGGAGTAGCCCCGCAGAACGACGACCCCGTGCCGTTCTAAGTCAACCTTGACTACACCCCAAGCGTGCCGACTGGAGTCCTAATCTTCAGTCGGCATTTTTATACAACTCACAGCACTTAACACTATGCAAAACTATGACAAACTTATTAGAAGCAAACACAGATCTTCCGCAGAACTTATCTGCGGAGCACGCAGTTATCTCCTGCTGTTTACTGCAGGGTAACTCAGATGCCTACGATAGCATCAGCCGTATACTGAAGTCCGAGGACTTCTATTCTCTTCAGCATCAGCTAGCCTACCAAGGCATAGCCGACCTTGCCAACGACGGCCAGCCCGTAGATGAGATTCATCTAGTCGAGAAGCTCAAGGTAAACAACAGCATCGACGAGGTCGGTGGAGTAGCAGGTATCTTAGGATTGACCGAAGGGGCCGAGACTACTACATCAATCAAGCACTACGCAGGTATAGTCAAAGAGAAGAGCAACCTCAGAAAGTTGCATCGCTCTTACAGACTGGCCGCCGAGCAGGCGGCATCGGAGCAGTTGCCTGCCTCTGACATCCAGGGTGCAGTAGAGTCCGACCTCGGCGACGACATAAGCTCGGGCGCAGGTATCGAGAAGATCTCTACGTCCGTTGAGATACTCAAGGACGAGTTCCAACAGATGAAAGATGGCACCTTCGTAAAGGACGTAGTCCGTACGCACATCCCGCACTTAGATGAAAAGCTAGGCATGGGTGGTATAGGCGCAGGCGAAGTCTGCATCGTGGCCGCACCTACCTCCTGCGGTAAGTCCGCAGTTGCTATCAATATTGCACTGCGTGCCGCCAAGGCGGACGCTGTACCTACCTGCATCTTTTCTTTCGAGATGCCGCAGAAACAAATTGCAAGGCGCATGGTTCAAACTCTTAGCGGAGTGAACCTTCGGCAGATCGAAGAGAACGTAGCCTCTACGGCTAAGGTCAAGGCCGTGCACGCCGCAAACGATACGCTGTCTACTCTGCCCATCTATACCGTGCACTCAGTGCAGGGCGCAGATGATCTCAAGGGACAGATAAGAATCCTGGTCCGTAAGCACGGGGTAAAGCTAGTGGTCATTGACTACCTGCAGTTAATCCCGTTCGGTAAGAACCTCGGCAAGACCGAAGGCATCTCGGCGATCTCTCACAAGATCAAGCAGATCGCCGTCGAGCTAGGCATAGGCATACTACTGCTAGCGCAGGTCAACCGAGAGGGAGCCAAGCGTGAAAGCGGACTGTCCTTGTACGACCTCAAGGATTCTGGTGACATTGAGAACGACGCTGACGCTGTCGTACTTATGTGGCCGAAGGGAGGGGACGTTGAGTCAGCCAAGCAGGTTGACGCAGTCGGACCATACACTGAGTTGCAATACTCAGTTGCTAAAAATCGAGAAGGCGAACGTGACGTTCGTGGAATCTTCAAACTATATCACTGCGTAGGAATAATAAAATAATGAAAACAAAAATTGAACTAATAGAAATCGCCGCCAACGAGTTTGGCAGTACACCTAATGTCATCCGAGGTAAGTCCAGGACACGACGGGCATCATACGCAAGAGATGCGCTGTCTTATATCCTGCACCTGCACGGATGCACTCACGAAGAAATATCTAAGCTAGTAAACAGAAACCGCTCAAGCGTAACCAAGGGCATCGAGCGAGTTAACGCTCGCTTGCGGTCCGAGGACAGTGACAGCTCCGTCTACCTGCAAGCACTGCACAAGGCCTGCTTTCACGCTGGGATTCATATGCCATCTTATAAACTCCAAGCGCATGAAGCATAAACGATTCGACGTAGATATGTTTGAACTGACGGACAGCCCCGCCAGGCAGGCAACCAAAGAGTACATCTCCCGCAAAGGGTACACCGCTATAGACAACCCCGATAAGTACTGCGCTGACCTAATAGTGGAAGGCCTGTGCTTTATCGAGTGCGAGTGCAAGCTCGCCTGGAAGGGGCCGAAGTTCCCTTGGCCCAGCGTGCACCTGCCGCAACGCAAGAAGAAGTTCGCAAACCTTTCTATGCCCATTCAATTCTACATATGGAACAAGGAGTACAGTCACGCTATGCGCATCTGCGGATGGCAACTGACCGATGACAAACTCATCGAGGTGCCCAATAAAATGATCGCAAATGGTGAATACTTCTACGATATACCTACAAATGAAACTTATATCGTAAGTAAAACCTGATATAACTTGCAATAAACTAAGGCGATTACATATTTAAAACTACCTTAGCAATAAGGTGTGTTATGTTTATTGTTACGTTATGTGTTACGTAGAGGGCTTTTCGTCATAGTTTTGACCCTCAACATTTGGCCTCTCCCTTATCTGTCAGGGGGAGGCCAAACTTGTTTTAGGATCTACCTGCGGATGTCTGGGAAATAACTATCCTTCGCTCTTTCTTTTCTCAATCTTTCTTGAGAGTCCTTGCCTCCGCCAACTCGATTGTACCAAAAATCGGACAGCGGAGAGTTGCGCCAGGACTTTAACTCAAATAATTCTTTATCCCCCGTGACCCAGGACCTAAAGTCTTGTTCGGCCTGAAGCAGAATGTTAATTGTAGGAGGAGTGAATCGTTGAATTGCACTATCGACAAATCCCTTTTCAAGGGCACGTGTAGTTGTGTATCTACTAAAGCCAAACATTCCTAGAATATTATTCATTACGTGCTCGGGAATATAAGTATCCTTGCCTGCTATCCAGTCGTCCAGCAGATCACTGGGCAATCCAAAAATAGTTAGAAGCGTAGCCATGTACCCTAGTTTTAGAAGCGCATCTTTTCGTTGCTTAAGTGTCTTGCCTGGTCCAGCAAGGTCATTCATGAACTCCTGCCTGTTGTAGTTCAAGTCCAGTAGCATATAGCTACTTAGCTTGTAAAATATTCTCGCCTTAGGATTGTTCTGGTAACCTTCGGGCACCTGCAGGTAAGTCAATGGCTGGCGCTCAAGTAGTTCAGACAGAAGCGCTTCCTTAACAAAGATGCTTTCTTGTGCCCTGTCCAGCTTTAGATCGTCAATAGTTTGTTGTGCATCCACTGCTCCCATCTTAATTGTAAGATAGTCAAGTAACTGCTGATACTTCTTAGATCCTACAGGTGACTTAGCTTTCTTCAAGAAGTCGTCGTACGTCGCCTCTATACTGGCGTGCTTCATAGCTATATCCATCTGGCGGAAAGGAACTAGGCGGCTAAGGCCGATGTCCAGCGCCTTCTGCAGGAAGCTGGGATCTTGAAACTCAGCATCAAGCGTAGTCTTTGCTATGCTAAAGTCTTTTTCTATGTCGAACCTACGGTTACCAGTGACTGTCCGATAGGTGCCCGACAAGGCCGCTCCAAATCCACGCTTCAGTGCAACCTTGTACAAGTCCATGATCTGCACGAGGACAGGGCCAGGGTTAATTAGAGTAAGCATATACGTAATCGTGCCAAGGCTCTTAAGTATTTCATTCTCTGCTTGGAACTGCGCCGTAATCAACTCGGTTAAAGTTTTTAGTTCATCGGCGTCGGCTAAATCAATTTGACCTGAGCTGAACAGTTCTTCGGTTAGCTTGCCTAGTTCGCCTTGAAGTCTATCGTCGCCCTTACGTGTATCACCAACAACCTTGAAACTTTCAATAGCACGGTTCATGTTGGTAGTGTACTTACCGAAGGCAACGCTTGGGTTGTCGTAGAACTTTAACTTGCTCCTTGGTATCAGTGTCCTTTCACGGGCCTTAACATTACCTGGAAGCTTAACGCCGTTAATATCTACACGGAACTTATTCTGCAGGAAGTCCTGGAAGAACCTTGCAAGCTCAGTCTTCTCCATCGGAGGAAGCGGAGCTGGCAATCCATCTTTGTCCGTGAGTGTTTTACGACGTTCGTTTTCTTCTCTGACCAGCATTTCAAAAGTGCGCTTAGTCTTCTGCCCGTAGGAGTTAATTAGGCCCTTAAGATCTTTGACTACCCGAGGAAAATATTCCTCAAGGTAACCCATTGAAGGCATACCAAGTTTAGTATACTCTGCGTATATCTCCTCCATGATGGGCTGAATGTCCAAGCGATACATATTGAGCAAACCATACTTATGAAGTAGCGCATCTCTGCGCTGTAATATCGCTTTATTTTTTGGCAGGTTGGCCTCATCTGGAGTAGGGCTAAAGTACAATAACTGTTTCAATTCAAGGAACTGCTCGCCCTTGATTGAATTAAGTTTATTAAAAAATGCTTCGGTTTGTTTTCGATTTCTAAAGGAACGCTCTCTTATAGCAGTGTCTAGGTTTTGAATTATTCTACCGAACCTAAAGTTGATGCGATTCAACCGAGTAATGATTGGAGTTAAATACTTAGAAGCACCCTTACGAACAGGCCCAAGGATTGCATGATCTGACCACCACTTTCGCTCTTCTCTGATTCGCTCAGACGCTTGGGCGTCTGCCGTTTCTCCAGGCTGGGCGCTTTCTTCGGCTGCATTCTTATCGACTGCATCGTAGGCGTTGGCCACCACCTGCTGATTCTTGGGACGAATCGAAGGGTCAATAGCATCAAGAAGATCTACTGTATCTACGATTACTTGAGCCGCTTCAGGGTTAGTCTTTACCATAGGCCCTAGGACCTTAGCCATGTAGGCCTGCACAGAACGAAGGAGATCTACGATAGCCTGAAAGGCTGGACCTCCCTTGTCTACTGCAACGTATTGCTCGGTGAAGTCCCCGTACCTAAACTTCTGCACGACTGCACGGCTGTACTCTGAGCCAAAGGCAACAGCGTTGCCTTCCTGTAGTGATTGATACACGGCCTTAATCTCTGCACGCTCTTGGGGGGTTAGGTTGTTACCAAGTGCAGTAAAGAAATCTACCCATAGCGCATCTTCGCTACGCCCAGTCTTAGCTTTCTTTTCTTTCTGTATAAGAACGCTGTGCATAGCGGCGTGAATAATCTCTTCACGCATTGCGGCCTGCACTCCAGCCTTAGTTCGGTTAAGCAAAGCCCTGGGGTTGTACTCAATAATTTTCTGCGAGACGTTGTACTGCGCCACGAACTGCCCTACCATGTTGGGGTATATGTTAATACCCATCTTATCAGCTATTGAATCGAAGGACTTCGATATGAAGTCTTCAAGCTGATTGATATTATCAAACGTCTCTTGAGGACCACGATCCTCTGCGGCAGTCTCTGCCGCTTGAGCTGTTACATCTTCTTGGTAGTTAGATTCGGAAAACTCTTTAGGCAACAGACCAATTTTTTGTTCGGCAAAGCGCATACTGCTGTATGCTTTCTGAGCTAGGCGCTTGGCTTTCTTTAGGTCACCATCTGCACGGGCTTGCCTTGCTTGATTGCGTATCTCAAAAGCTTTGTCGTTTACTCCAGAAAAGTTTACCCAAGAGTTTTGACCACGAGTCTCGGTAGTCAATGCTCTTTGGGCCAACGGAGAAAACATAAGTGAGTGCACGTTCCATGCGTTCTCTTCTCCTAGTGGACCAAACCCGTTGCCCAGTTTACCGTGACCAAAGAAGTCGTGGACAAATCTAAATATGTCGTTGACCAGCAGGGGCTTACCGTTTTTATCTGTTCGCCCAGTCTCGGCAAGCATGGGATTTTCACGCCTTTCTTTTGCCGTGATTCCTTCTGTGCCGAATCCGTCTTCGGTTGAGAACACACGCATAACCTTTCGGCTGCGTACATCTTCAATCATGTCTTGAGAGTTGTCGTACTCAGCATCGCTCAACTCCATAGCGTATCCGTCTTCCAGGATAGCATCATATTGAGCTAAGGTTTCTTTGACTAGTGCTTGATATGCACGAACAACTTCTGGGTTTTTAGGGTCGTGCTTCATCTTGTCATAGGCCTTGCCTATAACCGCAGCACGCTCCTCGTCTAGCTCAACAATGCGTCTAGGTTCTTGTTCACGTATTCCTTGAGTCCCTTGGTATCGTTCCGATACCGACGTAGCATCCTGGAGGGGCTGACTGAAGAGGCGGTTTCCTGCTGGGGCTGAGGTTGCGCCTGTGCCCGACTGTTCTTGGGTGTTTTCTTTTTCATTTTTTGATTGATTTTCTATGCTTTCAGATACTTCACCTAATGACAAGTATTCATTACTAGGTGTAGCTCCGTATACTGGATTCTTAACTAAGACAAGAGGTCCAACTTGGATTGCTTCGTCGCCAGCAATCACCTCTTTCATTGTTTCACGATTGTAGAAGTAACCTCTGCGCTCTGGGTCCATGCCCACCTGTATGTAAGACGGATCTTTGAGGGCCTTGTCGGCCATCTTCTTAGCTTGAGTAGGAGTTACATTTTTGTAAGTTCCTATAATCGTAGCTATAGTTCCTTTGTCTTTTCCAGTTGCTATATTTAAAGCGGCGATTCCCTTACCAGCCACGCCAAGCTGCACGTTTTCAAGAACCCCTGTAGATTGATACGAAAGTTTCTCGCCAGCCTGAAAGTTGGCTTTCGGTTCGTGAATTACAGGAACCCAAGTTCCGTAATTTTTGTATGCGGGAATGTCTAAGCGCATGGCTACTCGTTTCCCATCAGGAACTGCTGCGTTCAAGAAAGGAACTTGATTCTCTTTCAAAGCAGTACGCATATCTGAGTT
>Ga0181406_1000698_pt1 | contig 12595 bp, 12 predicted proteins | sample 29SPOviralmetaG_FD_130135 | JGI IMG/M metagenome (GOLD analysis project Ga0181406, IMG submission 130135) | Marine viral communities from the oligotrophic San Pedro Time Series (SPOT) site, San Pedro Channel, CA, USA - 29 SPOT_SRF_2011-12-20 | ecosystem: Environmental > Aquatic > Marine > Strait... | reverse complement strand
CTAATTGGAATAAACCCGTTGGTTCCTTCTTCTGCTTTAACCCACATTTTATGAAAAAAGTTACCTGTTCCATTTGGTGTAGAAAGTACAATTGCTTTACCCCCCGTTGACAGTGTTTGTTGTGATGAACCCCAAATTTCGTCTATTTTGTTTGTTTCAATAAAGGCAGCCTCATCAATAATTAACAAAGAAATTGCTTCTGATCTACCAGCATCACCTGCTGCTGATACTGCTTTAATTTGAGATCCATTTTTAAGCCGAAGGGCTAATTTATTATTTTCTGTAAATCCAATTTGTAACCAAGAAGGTAAACTATCATACATAAATTTAACCTTTGTAACTAAGTTTTTTGCTGTATCTTGTTTAGTTGCTACTACAAGTATTGATTTATCTTTTTGGAAAATCATCATCCATAAAGAAATACCTGCAGATAAAGTTGAAATACCTAACTGACGAGACTTAAGAATAATACTTCTATCGTGTTTTTGTAATAATTTTAATGTAGCTTCTTGAAAAGGATATAAGTTAAATTGACAACGACCTCTAGTAGGATGTTGAATCCAACAGTATTTTTTCATAAAATAGACAGGATCTTTAGCACATTTAATGTATTCCTGCTTTATTACTTGTTTTATATTTTGTTGAGACATATTATATGTTATACATATTGAGCTACTGCTTTTTTAACTTGCTTTATACGTTCTTCTACAGTACCTGTAATTGTAATAGCATTTGCTCTATACATTCCTACAATTGATTTTATTTTTTTATCAACTGCTTCTCTATATTCTGCATTTGTTTCTCTAACTCCATTATCTTCTATTTCTACTCCTTCAGGAGAAACATAAAATAAAATATCATATTCATCTACTAAATAATATAAAGTTGCATTTAAATAAAATTTTTCATGATCTTCCATTGATTCAGATAAATCACAAAACGCCATAACATCAATAACTGTTCTGTCAGTTATAATTTTTTCTTGCATAAGTTCAGCTGCTCTTTCAGAAGCAAAAACTAATTGTCCTTTTAATGTGCTGTCTGTGTTTAAAGGTATCCCTAAATTCATTAAATGTTTAGAACGTTCTGTTCTAAAATGATAATCTTTAAATTCAGGTAATTCTTTTAATGCATTTACTAGTGTAGTTTTTCCTACACTCATTGTTCCACAAAATCCTATTTTCATATATTAATTTCTATGAGTTACACCTTTAGCCGCTGCTTGTTTATACCAAGGTAAACCTTCTTTACCCTTCATTATTTCATTCCAATCATCATAAGTAAATTCAATACCATTTAAATAATATTCTTTTCTTCTTTGTTCTTTATTAATTAAAGCAGGACCTTTTTCACTATGAAATACTGTTCTATCCCCCATTTGTAAAGCATGAGCTTTAGTTTTAGAACCATCTTCTTCAATTTTATATACTCTTCTTACTTTTCCTTTAGGATTAATCCATTTTCTAATATTATGTAATTCTTCGTCTGTTGCTTTATTTGCCATATTTAATTTTTTAATAATTGTTCTGCTACTAATGTTCCTTGTGCACCTGATACTGTTATACCTCTTGCTGATAATGCATCACCTACAAAATGAACATCAGGAAACCTAGTAAGACTTAAATCTTCGTAATTTACTAAAGGTTCTGGTGCTAAATATTTTACTTCAGGCATATAAATCCCCCAATCATTATTTAATGTTGGAAATACTTTTTGCATATCTACAATAAAATCTTTAATATAAATAGCATAATCTCCTATAGCATCATATAAAATTAATAAATCATCTACTACTTGAGTTTCAACATAATCTCCTTCTGTTGTTTTTGATGGTACTCTATGGCTTGGAGAATAAAATATTCCTTTACCATCTATTTGCATTTTCTGTACTGCTTTTCTTGCCCAATCAAATGGTTTATCTATGTCTCTAATTTCCATTAAAATACCAAAATTAGTCATACCATTTTCGTATTTTTTGTCTTTTTTAGCGTGGCCATTATAACTTATATCTCCATATGTGTGTTCAGCTGCTACATAAGCTGCATTGTTGTTTGTACAAAATGATCTTAATGATACACCTTTATCATCAAATTTTCTATATAATTTAAAATCATAAGCAATGTCAATTAATTTTTGAAAGTGTTTTTGTGGTGCTTCAAAACGTACTCCAATTTGTACTGGTTTTGGTTCTGTTGGTAATTTGTATTCTTCAGATAATTCCTTTGCGAAATCAATCCCTGATTTACCTACACCAAATATAAGTTTATCATAATCTTCCCATCTATCATTACAAAATACTAATTGTTCATTAAAATTAATTTCTGTTACTTTAGTTTCCCAAAGAAATTCAACACCTTTTTCTACTAAATAATCGTACCAATTTTTACCTATTTCATGTAGATAATCTGTACCAACATGCCATACTGGGAATAATCTTAAACCAAAATAAGGTTTAATAAAATCAGGTTCTGCTTTTGGGTTTGAACATTGTACTTCTTCGGGTTTAGGATGAAATCGTTTAAAATTATTAATTACTTGATCAAATAATTCCATTGCTTTTTCATCACCTGTGTATTTAGACAATTGTCCTCCTATGGATGTGTGATAAGTTAATTTACCATCTGACCAACCACCAGCACCTAAAAAGCCTCTCATTACGTCTGCTGCTGGTCTTCTATATGGGTCTAATCCCATATCAATAATAGTAATTTTTCCTTTAAAATCGTTGTCTACTAATTTTGTTGCTGCATTTACACCGGCAACTCCGGCTCCTACGATTACTACATTATTCATATTTTATTGATTTTGTGGTAACGTACAAAAAAAAACTGTGGCTACCAAATTGGAGGCCACAGCTCTCTAAAAAAATTTATTTAAATCGTCCGGCTATGAATCGGACTATATGTTTAACAAGGAGTTAAAGAAGGATGATTAAGAGCCATATGACAGCGCATTACATAAAGTTCTTTATTCATTAATTTTGCTTGCCAATTAGGATTTTCTCCTTGGCAAAATCCTTGACCAGATATCTCTAATGATTCACGTTTTGATCTAAATGCTTGACGTCGATTAAGATAAAAGTTTGCTGATTTACCTACCATATTATTTACAAAGTTTTGATTTATACCTACATCACCTAATTGAGGGTGAGCTCCATTTACAAAGTAAACTACTGAGTCCTGTGCAGCTTGATTTACATCACAACTTCCCGTAGATGGGGGATTTCCTCCTCCACTTCCACATGAACCTGAACCTGCACTTGTTAGATTATTATTTAATGCAGCTAGATCAACATAATATCCTCCCCATTGTCCTGTACTACCTTGATTACTCCACCCACACATTGTTATACCTCCTCCTGTACTAGACATTTGTGATAATGGTAATATTTCTACTGTATCATTTATACATGCAAAACAATCTGGATCGTTTCCACTTGATGTTTGTTCAGTTATTAAGTTTAAATTTCCTACTTCATATAGAGGTTTAATACCTGCTAATTCTTGAAATCTTTCGTATAATTGTTTTTTCATTATTTTTTACTTTTTTCAAATGATCGACCACCAAAATAAGCACCTATCACTGTAATTAATACTAGTTGTAATAAATCTGTCCATTTCTGTTCTACTGTAAATGAAATAGTTCCTGCATCAATAAATATCATAAGAACTGTAGAGACAACTAAAAATGCTAATACTAATGGTCTTATATTTTTACTTAACCAAGAGTCAGAATTCATATCAGCTGACCAACGATCAGTTATATTTTGTTCCATTTTAGCTTCGTGTTCTGTTATTAAAGCTTTGATTTTTGCTTCTGCAGCTAGTTTTTCTTCTTTTGAGGTATGTAAATTATCTATTACACCACCTACACCTTTTACAAGCTCCGCTGCTCCGCCTGAAAATAAATTTGTTAATATACTCATAACTTTATGTTTTTGTTTATAATACTACAAATGATGCTGTAAATATAGTATCATTTGCTATTGTTGTTGTTTTATTATTATGGATGTAAAATTTAAATCCTGTAGTCATAGAAGCTGTTGTAAAACAATGAATTGAAGCACTTTGTGCTAAAATTGATGAACCTCCTCCTGCTCCCCCCATAAATGTTCCTATAATAACACTTCCATCACCTACACTATGGTTTTGTACTGTAAATATTCCTGAACTTTGAGATGCAGGAAGTGTTGCTTGTAATTGATTTGATATTGTAAATCTTCTACCATGTACTGTATAATCACTATCGTCAGCTGAAACTCCTGTTGTTGAATTTGTAAAATAAAGACCTCCTGAAACTAATTTAACAGATCCTGATGCATCTGAAGTAAAAATATGATCTGTAGAGGTTATTTTTCCATATGATTCTATTCTACCTGGTGTAATAAAAGCTGATGCTGATATTGTTCCACTTGAACTTATATTACCTGAAGCTGTTATGTGACCTTTAGATATTAATTCAGCTCCTAATATTGTTCCACTTGAACTTATAGTACTGCTTGCACTTATAGTTCCATCATTATTAAGATATACATTACCAGATCCACTTGATCTAATACTTGATGTAGATATTAATGCATTTGTTAATATAGTTGAATTACTAAAATCAAAAGTTGCTGCTGTTATTGTTCCACTTGCACTTATATTACCACTAGCTGTTATATCTGTAATTGCTGATATACTTCCTGAAAATGAATGTCTATTAGAAGATCCTGAACCAAATTGATTAGAACCAGTAATTGTATGAGTTGCAGTAAAAGTAGTAGTATTTGCTGTTATTTTATCTACTATTATAACAGAAGCTGTTATATGATCTATTGATGCTGATCTCCATTTTAATGTTGATGATCCTAAATCATATGTAGATGTTTTATGAGGATTTAAACTTGAACTTACAAAATCTATAGAAGATGAAATTACGTTTATGTGTTTAAATCTAAAACCAGGTTTTCCTAAGAAAGAAGCTCCATCTAATGTTGGAATTAAATTAGTTACTCTTCCTATAGAAGCTGTGTCTGCTGATAATGTATCAATGTTTGCAGTTCCATCAATATATAAATCTTTCCATTGTAATGAATTTGATCCTAAATCTCTAAGATCATCTTGATCTGGAATTAAACTTGAACTAACAGCACCTATATTAACTCCACTAACATGAAGCATTTTCCATTGTTTAGTTGTAGTACCTAAATCAAATGTACTTGTTGTACCTGGTACTAATCCCCCACTAATAATAATATTTCCATATCCTCCTACACCATCTATTCTACTCGAACTTATTACAGTTATAGAAGCTGTAGTTATTGTAACTGTTGGTATTGTGCTTATTGATAAAGTATCAATGTAAGCTGTTCCATCAACATATAAATCTTTCCATTCTCTACCTGAACTTCCTAGATCTCTAAGATTATCTTGGTCAGGAATTAAACTTGAACTTACAAAATCAATTGAAGCCCCACTAACATGTAATGTTTTCCATTTTTTTACTGTTGTACCTAAGTCAAATACATTCGTTGTACCTGGTACTAATCCTCCACTAATTATTATATTTCCATACCCACCTACACCATCTATTCTGCTTGAACTTACTACACCAATTGAACTTGTTCCCATTGTTGCTAATCCAACATGTAAATCTTTCCAAGATTTTGCTGCAGATCCTAAATCAAACACATTTGTTGTACCTGGTAATAAACCACCACTAATTATTATGTTTCCGTATCCTCCTACTCCATCAATTCTACTTGAACTTATTATAGTAAGAGAAGCTGTGGTTGCTGAAATTGTAGCAAAAGTTGTACTTGTAGATAAAGTATCTATATATGCTGTTCCATCTATATATAAATCTCTCCACTCTCTACCAGAACTTCCTAAGTCTCTAGTATCGTCTTGATCTGGTATTAAGCTTGAGCTAACATAATCAACATTAACTCCACTAACATGTAATGTCTTCCATTTTAATGTTGTAGTACCTAAATCAAATGCATTTGTTACTGAAGGTGCTAAACCACCTGAAACTGATATAGCTGCTGAACCTGTATGTTTAGTTAAATTATCAATGTTTGCAGAAATTGCAGATAATGCTTTCCATGGTTTAAATTGAGATCCTAAATTACTACCTGATCCTGCAGGTGTGTAAGGTGGTATTAAAGAAGCAGATACATTAATTGTACTTGATCCTGTATATGGGTTTATAGATTTAGCTGAAACATAAGGTATAGAACCTGTACCTGATCCACTAAGATTAAGTTTTTCTAAACTATGATCATAATAAGCAGTTGAATCAATAAGATCACCAAATTGTGCTGCTGTAGGTACGTCTCCTGTTTCAAAGTAGGATTTTAAGACTGCTGAACTAGTTTGTATTGCCATTTATTATTGGTTTTTTACTTTATCTTCCCAATCTCTAAATAAAAGATTGCCTTTTAAATATGCTTCCATTTCCATTTTTCTCATATGTTTATCATCTTGAGCGTATGTTGGGCTGGTTGCATCACCCAAATTTAAATCACCTCTTTCATTTTGGTGATGGTGTACTAATTCATGTGCAAAAGATCTACAAATATCTTTTGGATGTCTATTTGTTATATATAATACAACAGATTGTTCATCAGGATCATAATATGCTGTTTTACCAAAAATACCTTTAGCATTTTCTTCATCTTGTTTTAAATGAAGTTGAGGGGTATTTTGTATTCCAAATTCTTCCCTTGCTACTTTAAATATTTCTCCTAATGCTTCTTTCAATTCCATTATGCTTCTTCTGGCTCTTCAACTGGTTCATCTTCTTCTGGTTCATCTTCATCAGGTTCCATAGCAACATTTGAATCTCCACCTCCTGGAGATGGTGGTGATGGTGGTGTTGCTCCTCCTGTTGTTCCTCCTGTTGTTTCTTCTGCTTCTTCTTCAGGAGCTGCAAATGGAGTAACAGGTCTTTTTGTTAATAATCTATTTATGTCTTCTATAGCTTCACTTCTTTCATCCATATCTAACACATAATACTCTTTTGCTCCAATTTTTACCATTAAAGAAAAATCTTCATAATAAATACTAAAATATTGTCCGTTTAAAAGATTAACCTCATATGATGGTGGTATAGAATTAACTGCTTTTAAAGAGTCAACATAACGGATTAAAGGATCCATTTTAAGTTTATCTTTTAAAGTGTCAAGAATTTCTGGTGGAGCTTTATAGTCTCTTTCAGTAAGTCTTGTTAATTCTTCTAAGATTATGTTTTTAATATTTTTCATTATGATACATTTGTGTCCCAACCTTGACTACCGTTAGTTTTTAAATACACATGAGTACCAATAGAGCAACTTATGTATGTAAAATCTGCTTCTACACAAGTATTACCTGCGTTTGCGTGGTAATGTAAAGCAAAAGATAGATCTGGGATTGGAGTACCAGGATCTAGTTGATTTACTCCTTTGTTTTGCCATCCAAATGAAGCACTTGAAATAGTTTCAGCTGCTCCATTACTACATACTTTATATATTGATCCTGTAATAGCTGTTACTGTTGACGAACTAACAGGGATTACTATTTTTCTCCAATGATTTGCCATAGTTTTAGTTTTTATTAGTTATCAAATAATCCAGATGCTAATTGTTTATCATCATCTAACATATCTGCTTCTCCTGTTACTGGGTTATTTACAATTTGTTTAGCATCATTTTTGAATTCTTTTTCAGTCATTTCTAATTCAGTTTTTAACTTAGTAAGAGATTCATATTGGCCTCTTGCTTTTTTTACAAAAGTTTCTGGTACACTTACTCCTTTTGATGCATAATCTTGAACTATTTCTTCATCAGTTCTACCTTGATCAAACATTTCAAAAAATTGTTTTAAAGCACCTTCCATTAACATTTGTCTTTTTGCTAGTTTTCTGTGTTCGTTCATTTTTGATTTTAAATTAACATTTTTATTGTTATTTAAGTAATCAGATAATAATTTGTTTGTTTTCATAATTTTATTTTCTTGTTGTTGTTGTGAAGCTCCAGGTGCCCCAACTTTACCTCTTTGTTGTATTAATTGATCTACTTGTTTTTGGATTCCTTTAATTGCAGCACTTGATGCTTTTGCAGCTTGTGCTGATGCTTTTGATTTTTTTCTATTTAAATATTTAATTTTTATAGAGAATTTTTTTCTTTCTAAGTCTAATAATTCTTTTTGTTCAGCTCTTGCGTCAGGATCTGTTGGTGTTCCTCCACCTCCTCCTGATGGTGCTCCTCCTCCTCCACCTCCTCCTGCTGGTGGTGGAGGTGTTGCTCCTCCTGTTGGTGGGGGTGGAGCTTGTTCTTTTATAGGGGTTAAAATGTAATCACTATTTTTATGTTTTTCTACATTTTTCATTTTTTGTAATGTAGATTTTAAACTAAATCCTTTAGGTTGATCCATTTTATCTACAGCCTTTTTAAGTGGTGCTAAACCTGCTGCCCCTCCTTCTTTTTTAAGAATTTGAATGATTTTCTTTTCTATTTTATTTAAGTTTTCCTCTATTCCAGTTCCTCCTGTTCCAGGTTGTCTCGTATAAAAAGCTGATTGTGCTCCTGCTTCTGCGTCTCTTCCTTTTTTCATAGCATCTATCATTGCTTGAGCTGTGTCTAAATCTACAGGAATAGTTCCCTTGTCTGAATGTACATTAAAGAATCCTGAGTAGCTTGATCTTCCCATTGGAGGTAATTCAGGAAATACTTTTTTTAATTCATCATATGATCTTGTCATTCCAAAAGCATGAACAAAATGTATTTCTCCTTTATGTTTTGTAAATGTTATTTCTTGAGTAGATCTACTTCTATATTGAAGAGAACCTAAATCTGGAAAAATTACAATTCCTCGATCTGGATCATATTCATATGCATCTGTCATTCCAACTAACTTACCTTTAAGATATACTTCATCGTATGATGGTCCCCCTTCTATTGAATTTCCTTTTAATGCTCTTATTTCGTCTTCTAACTTTGTAATTTCATCTGCATACTGATCAGAAATTGGGCCTCCTTCTGGTTCAGCCTCTTGTTCCATTTCTCTATATAATTGGTCTAAACGAGCTTGTAAGTCTGCTAGTTCTTCTTTATTTTCCCATACTCCTGGAGCTCTATGAATAGATTGACCTTGAGAAGTTAAAGTAGCACTACCATAAGCGTCTGATTTAATCTCTTGTACTGATTCTTTTACTAATTTTATTATATCTTTTTTTTTCATTAAAAATCTGATGTTAATCCTCCTAATATAAATTTACCTGTTATTTTAAAAGGTACACTTGCTATTTTTTCATCTCTAATTACTACACCTTCATGATTTTCAACTGAACCCATTGGTGAATTTAATACTTTAAGTACTTCATCTCCTAATTTTTCAGTTGCTAGATAAGTGACAAAACCATCAATGGCTTTTTTCTTATCATTTTCATTAAACAAATCATCAATATTTTCTCCATTTAAGATTAATTGATAAACTTGTTTGGAAACAGCACCTACTTTTTTACTAGTACCATCCCTTGTTATAAATATAAACTCATCCTTAGGAATTGCACTAATTTCATCTAACCATTTACTTAATGGTTGAGTTTTTACTTCTTCAGTAAATTCTACAGAATAATTTTGAGAAAGTGCAGAATTAAAATTAGGTTTTTTACTCATTTCTGTAGGAACTGAACCATAAACTTCAAATCCTTGTTTTTTAGCTATTGGAGCTAAATTATCTAACATTGATTGTAAACTATCTTTACTATAAGATATTTCTGATGAAATTCTTTTAGTTAACATTTTTCTTTTACCTTGTACTTCTTTACTTTCTATCTTATTTAAACCATGAATTGCAATAAAATTTGACCCATAATCTTGTACATTAGTTTTACCACTAACATATTCCATATTGAATAAAATATTTGGATCTTCCCAAGCACCTAAAGCTTTAAGATCATTTTCTATTTGAGGTAATGCTGTATTAAACATATCTAATACTTCTCCTCCTATTTTTACCATTCCATGACCATCACCAAATCTACTTAATAAATCATCTTTTGTAATACCTTTAATGTCAAGTTCTTTTTTAGAACCTCTGTCCATTACAAATTGTTTTACACCATCTAAAGTAATTAAACGAATAGAAGAATTTACACCATCTATTTTTACAGCACCTGGATTTGTATTTAGAGAAGTTGCTGCTTTTTCAAATATATCTTTAAGATCTCTACCACTTGTTACGTTTGGTAAATCAAAAGGATGAGCCATATGTCCTGCTGCTCCTCCTTCTGTTAACATATTAAACCACCAATTTTTTGAAAAGATATTATTTTCATTTACTTTTTTATCGAATGATTTTTCTATTTCACAACTATCTTCTAAATTTGAGAAAAATTCATCCCAAAAATATTCTAAAGCTTCTAATCTTTCTCCTTCTAATTCTTGTTGTAATTCTACAAATTTTGCTTTAAAATTAGGTGTATTTAATTGTTTTAAAATATCAGCATGCATTGCAAAAAACTTAATTTCATGGTTTTCAAGTTCATTTAACATTTGAAAGTTTGTTCCTGGTTGTTCTAAATCAGGTTGTAATCTATAATCTGCTGTAAGTTCTTCTCCTTGTTTTACAGGTTGAATAGTTACTAAATATCTTGTATTATCTTTCATTATATTTTTACAATTAGGGGTATCTGAGTGATTATACATTTTTCCTAATTCATAAAAATTATATTGTCCTTGTCCTAAAATATCATGTAATTTATCTATTACTGTTCCTTCGGGATAATTTTCTTGGGCAAATGCTCCTTTTCCCTGAATTGTACTATTATCTAAATAATATTTATTTTCATACATTGTTCCTGCTCCTCCTTGCCCCGAAGCAGCATTATACATTCCTCCTCTTTTATATTTATAAGCTCTTGGTATATCATCTTTAGGACCATCAGGCATTCCTGCCTTCCATTCGCTACCTCTCATATAATCTAAAACTTTATCTTCTGGGTTATATAAATCTTCTGATATAGAAGAAACTAATTCCCATGCTTTATCTTTATTTGATTCAGATAAATGATCAGGAATATATTTTAAAAAATTTTCTTTGTCTCCTTTTTTAATAAAATTTCTCATTTCAGTACCTGATATACCTCCTGCTTGTGGTGGTACTTTTGTAACTTCATATTCTATTTCTTTTGGTTCAGCAAATTTACCTATATTATCATAACGTTTATCATCTGCGTCTTTTTCTCCAATTCCCAGATAAATTTTAGATTTTTCAGGAGCTTCATTTTCTATAAAATCATAAACGTCTTGTACTGGGGATGAAGAATTAGAAGCTAAAATAGATATTTTACTAGATGTTGAATCAGGGTCTGTAGATCTATAAAGATCCCATAATTTAAGGGCTACTTCACGATTAATACCATCTCTTATTCTTACTCCTACTTTGACTATAATAGTATCTGCATCTGTATTTGATATAAGCCATTTAGCCATATTATAGTGACCTGCATGAGGTGGCTTAAACCCACCAGGTAAGAGTGCTATCTTTTCCATCAACTACGTAGTTTTGTAATAAATATAAAGCTTTATGACAAGGCTAACCTTTTTTTCATTAAGGTAGAAGTTGTAAGTTCTGTTGCGTTATGAAGTAATTTTGTAAAATTTTTAAAACCAAGTTCAGATGGATCTTTATCACCCATTTCTATAAGATAGACTTTTTTTCCGTAAGACATAAATGTTTCTGCATGGTTAAAAGCGTCTTTTAAAGCGTCTTCATCTAATGCAAGATAAATTTTTTCTACATTACTTTTAATAATTTTTTTCATTAGTGTTGTAGATAATTTTTTACCAAATAAGGGAATTGCGTTACGTTTTATTGCCATTGCATCGAATGCACCTTCGCATAAAATTACGGGAAGATCCCAGTTTATATACATTTCAAACCCGATTATGTCCTTGGTACTGGAAGCCAACTTATGTTTAATATACGCGTTTTTATCGAACGAACGACCTACATAATAATTTAAAAAACCATCTTTATCATATGAGGGAATAACAACCATATTTCTTAATGGTCCTTGTTCACAATAATGTAAGTCGTATTTTACTACGTCTTGTTGAGTGACTCCTCTTTGGTTTAAATAATGTAAAGCATGTTTTGATAAAACTGCAGAGCTAGACATAATTGGTGTGACTTCTTTAGGTAGCGTTAAAGTGTTAGCGTCAACTTTTTGTTTGACTTTTGATTTGAAATTATATTGTTGATCTATTTCTTTTAAAGCACTATATGCTGCACCTGGAGCGTTGGCTTTTTTAAGTAATTGAAAAGCTCTATGACCTTTATAACCACAAACCCAACACTGAAATTTTTGAGATAGTAAGTTAAATGTTAGTTTATTCTTATGGTGGTTACAAGAAGGACATTTAAAAACAGCTTCGTCTCCTCCACGAGCAGACTTACTTCTACCTAAAACTGATTCTAATAATTTTTTTAATAAATCTTCTTTCATCTAAAATCCCTATCATAAAACTTACCTAATATATTATCATTAAGATATTTAGGTGTTTCTAAAACTTCTAATATAAATTGATATTTACATTCTAAATATGTAAGTTCTTTTTTATTAT
>Ga0181406_1000696_pt1 | contig 12615 bp, 19 predicted proteins | sample 29SPOviralmetaG_FD_130135 | JGI IMG/M metagenome (GOLD analysis project Ga0181406, IMG submission 130135) | Marine viral communities from the oligotrophic San Pedro Time Series (SPOT) site, San Pedro Channel, CA, USA - 29 SPOT_SRF_2011-12-20 | ecosystem: Environmental > Aquatic > Marine > Strait... | reverse complement strand
CTTCTTGGTCAAAAGTAGAAATAACTTTCCCTGCTGATACAACAGGAGCATTTGGCAACGATGCTAATGTAAGCCTTTATTGTCAAATTTGGTTAGCAGCAGGTAGCGATTTTACAAGCGGTACTTTGAGTGAAACGTGGACTTCTGCAACAAATACCAATAGAGCTGTTGGTGTAAGTAACTTTTATTCAAGCACAAGTAACGAACTTTACATAACAGCATGGCAATTAGAAGTTGGTGATGTTGCTACTGAGTTTGAGGTTCTAAGTTATCCTGAAAGATTAACTTTATGCCATAGATATTGTTTTGCAGCCTGCTCTGCTGGTGAAGCAGGAGCATCAGCAAGTCAAGTTCAAATAGGCATAGGAAGTTTTTTTACGAATACACAAGTAGAAACTGTAGTGTATTTTCCAACAACTATGCGAAGCAGTCCTACTTTATCCGCTAATTCTGGAACAGACTATTTTATTTCTGAAGCTAACGCAGGCGGACAGAATTTTGATTCTTGGACAGGAGTTTACGGAGCAGGCAAAAACCAAAAGTTAATTTATTCAAGTGGAACAATTAGTAATTTTAGCAATCAAGGACAAGCGACTAGACTGGCAGTTCAGAATAGTGCTGCTTATATAATTTTTGAGTCAGAGTTATGATCGGAGAAGTTGAATACACTAATGTCAAATGGGTTGCTTATGGCTCGGATAAACAGGCTTGTATAAAAGCATTGAGATATGGGAAAGAAATTTTTGTGCCTGTAGCTGAAGATAATACAGATTACATACAAATTATGGCACAAGTTGACGCAGGCACACTAACCATAGAGGCAGCAGACTAATGGCAAATACTAAGATCCCAATAGAGCTTTCATCAACACCATCTATTTCTGATAGCGGAAATGCTACTGCTATAACCATTGACAGTTCTGAAAAAACTACATTCAGTGGTGATGTAGAAGTTGGCACTACTGCTCCAAAAATAAATCTAAAAAATACAGACACTTCTATAGTTGCAGACCAATCTTTAGGTGTAATAGAAGTAGAAAGCTCAGATGGCAGCACAGGCTCGGCAGGAACAATAGCTAAATTAGATATTGCTGCATCAGGGGCTTTTGATGGCTCTGGTCATGGTTCAGATTTCAGATTTTCTGTTGGGGCAACAAATCAATCAGGCAGCATAGCCTTAAGTGAGGTAATGAGAATTAGCAGCACAGGAAAAACATCTTTTTCAGCAAATGGCATTGGAAGTACAGCTACTCAAGACAGAGATTTTACTTTTTATTCTGAAGGCTCAACTAATGGAGTTGATATAAGAAGTAATGATTATCGTTTGGCTTTGATAGGGGCAGGAGGAAGTTCAGGGTCAGCAATGGATAAAGGGTATATGGCTCTTTATAATGAAGGTACAAATACAATTGCTTTCAACACAAATGGAGATTCATATTTTAATGGTAATGGCGGTGTTGCTATAGGCACAACTTCAGTAGACAATACAACAAAGCTTACAGTAGTTCAGCCTAATAACGATTATCCTGTAGCAAGATTTGATATGTCGGGTGCTGTAAACGCAATAGTTGGTCAAGAAATAAGGGTAACTAATGCTGCCGCAAACGCAGCAAACAAATTTTTTATTCGTGGCTTAGATGATACTTCAACTGAAAGATTCCGTTTTAATACGAATGGCTCTGGCTCTATGTCTGGAAGTCTTTCTCAAAACTCTTCTGATAAAAGACTTAAAAAAGAAATAACAACCATTGAAAATCCACTAGAAAAATTAAAAACTTTGCGTGGAGTCAATTTTACTTGGAAAGACAAAACACCTGTAGGAGATTTAGATTTACCTAATCCAAACACGAAAGATGTTGGAGTTATAGCACAAGAAGTACAATCAGTTTTACCTGAAGCAGTTGAACTTGCTCCGCTTGATTCTAAAATAGATGAGAACGGAAATAAAGTGTCAATAACAGGAGAAAATTATTTAACTGTTTTTGAAGAAAAAATTGTACCTTTGTTGATTGAAAGTATAAAAGAACAACAAACACAGATTGAAGCCTTACAATCTGAAATTAACACACTCAAAGGAGGATAAAATGGCAATCAGCTATACATGGGACGTTTCTAACGTAGATACTTACCCAACAAAAGATTCTAAATCGGATGTAGTATACAACGTGCATTGGCGATTAAAAGCAACCGATGGCACTAATAAAGACTCAAACGGCAATAATTGGACTGCGGATGTTTATGGCAGCCAAGTAGTAGACACTTCAGACTTATCAAGTTTCAAAGCCTTTGCCGATTTAACAGCAAGTGATGTGCAAGGTTGGGTTGAGGCAGCTTTAGGAGCAGATGAGGTTACTGCAAAGAAAGCTAGTCTTGATGCTAATATAGCTGCAAAAGTTACACCTACATCTGTCAAAAAAACAATAGGATAATCATGGAATGGTTCAAAAAAACAATCGACTTTTTGACAGGCACCGAAAGAAAGAAGGTAAGAACTAGAGACAAAGACGGAAAGTTTGTCGGCGACGATGAATCCACTCCGGACGTTGACGAGGCATACACAGAGGTCAGAGTCAAAAAAGAAAAAAAATGAAAGCACAAATGGACGTAAACTTAGCGAAAATAGAGGCACACGAAAGAGAGTGCACTATTCGTTATGAGAACATAGAAAGGCGTTTAGAAGAGGGATCAAAAAGATTTAACAGATTAGAGCTAATGATTTGGGGTCTGTACGCAGGTATGGCCGCTATAGAGATTACGTCTAGGGTCATCTGATGTACGAATACGGCTGCACAGTAGAACGGGTAGTCGACGGAGATACGATAGACGTGACCCTTGATTTAGGGTTTTCAGTTTCGTACAGTTCCAGAGTTCGTTTATTCGGCATTGACACGCCCGAATCTAGGACTAGAAATAAAGACGAAAAAGCCAGAGGTAAGCTTGCGTCTGCTTTTTTATCAAAAGCCATCGAAATGGCGGATCAAGTTGTTATCAGAACAGAGCTGAAAGATTCCAGAGGTAAGTTTGGCAGAGTTTTAGGCACGGTTGTTTGTGACGGTGAGGACATCAACCAAGGCATGGTAGACGGTGGCTTTGCAGTCAAATACTTTGGTCAGAGCAAAGCAGATGTAGAAGAAGAACACATGAAAAACAGACAAAGACTCATCGACGAAGGTATTTTTGATCCAGAAACAATATGAACGATAGAATCATTAAAGAAGGTCAGATAGAGGACGCACCGATTAAAAAAAAGTTGGAGATAGACATAGACGTGACCCCTAACAACAACAGTGTTAATCCCTATCAAAAATCAATTCATCTTGCGCGTGCTATAGATTCTTGGCGGATCTTTCCTAGGCTATTTTTGAGCGTCTACATATTTCTCCTATATTACTCGACTATGTGGTTCATGGGCCTAGAAGATCCGTCGCTTGAACAAAGCGGACTTATATCAATCATTGTGGGAGCAGGAGCAGCTTGGTTTGGTCTATACGCGGGCACATCAAACTCAAGCAAGAACTTCAAAGGCGAGGATTAGGTGGAGTGGTTCAACCTAATTGCAGAGTTAGGTGTACCCATAGCAGGAGCCTTAGTCATGGCTTATTTTATTTTTTTAGTTATGAAACAGCTGATGGACGGGCTGGTGTCCGAAATAAAAACCGTACAAGGCATAACCAAAATGTTGATTACCAGAGCGTCCATAATGAACAACGACATGATACGCATAGATACCAGCGTATCGTCAGCATTAGATTTATCTCCGGATCTAAACCGCATAGCGAGAGCCGAAAACTTTGTAGAAGACGGCAAAATAGATGCTAGGAGAGATTGATGGATATTGTCCAAATAGTAGCGGACTTTGGCTTTCCCGTAGTCATGGTAGTTGGCCTCGGCTATTTTGTTTACTACGTTTGGCAAACGATTACCAAAACCATAGATCCAGCCGTACAAGAAATGAAAAGCACCATAATACGTTTGACGGATCAATTACGCCTTTTGGACCAAGATATGATACGGTTACAACAAAAGGTTAATACCGTTTTAGAATTGAAAGAGGAACATAAACTAAAAGAACCAAATGAAAAGCTGGAAGGAACACAAAAGAAGAAAACTTAATACAATATTATTTTTTGTATTGTCGAGTATTTTCTTGCTTTTGTATTCAAATTTTTTGAAATCTGATGAAATGGTGTTCAAATTCAAATCACCATCTTTTTCTGGACTAAACACTTCCCAACATTTTCTTACCATAGAGAATCAACAGTTCTCTAGAAAACAAGCCATAGAAGATGACAAGCAGGCTTTGTTAGACGAGGCCGAAAGAGACGCTAATAACAGCACCCTAAGTCGATTCATTAGAAACCTAGAATCTAGGGTCTACGCTAAACTATCTTCTCAGTTGGTAGAAAGTTTATTTGGTGAAAACCCACAAACATCAGGTTCCATAGAACTAGAGGGCAACACCATAGAATACGAAGTTGATGACGAATACATTACACTTACGGTAACAGATGAAAACGGCGAAACAACTATTATTACCTTCCCTCTTAATAGCTTTACTTTCTAGCTGCGTTTTACTTGACTCCAAATACTCGCTAGAAAATTTTAAGATAACCCGACTAGCAGAAATCGCTTCTGTTTTGAATACGGAGCTTTGGGAGCTACCTAAACCTAAAACAAAACCCGTTGTCGCTGTTTATCCTAGTTCATTTTTAGATCAAACCGGTCAGCGTCGTAGCAACAGCACCTTTGCCACCTTCAGTACGGCAGTTACCCAAGCGCCATACACGCTTTTAATACAAGCGCTTAAGCATACCGCCCAAGGTGATTTCTTTGAAGTCGTCGAACGTATCGGGCTCGACAACCTAAGTAAAGAACGCCAACTCATTCGCTCTACCAGAGAAAGTTTTGATGAACCGCAAAAGCTCAAACCGTTAATGTTTGCAGGCATTATTTTTGAAGGTGCAGTAGTAAGTTATGAAAGTAACATAAGATCAGGCGGTACGGGCGGAAGAGTATTGGGTATCGGCATGAGCAGAAGTTACCGGCAAGACACAGTTACCGTAAGCCTGAGAACCGTATCTGTTTTGACCGGACGCATACTTACAGAAGTCACAACAACCAAAAGCATATTAAGTGTTGGAATAAATGAGGACGTATTTAGATTCGTGTTCAATTCAACTGAACTTGTCGAAATTGAAAACGGGAATGTCGAGAACGAATCTATTACCATCGCTTTACAATCAGCTATTGAAATGGCAGTTTTAAAGACAGTTGAAAAAGGTATAATAAAAAATTATTGGAGTTACAGGGATGTTTAAATATTTTTTATTGTTCTTTGCTGGCTTAATCTTTTCGGCAGACAACGAAACGTCAATCGATCAAGTTGGCAACACTATAAATATTGATGTGGAACAATTAGGTTCTGGCAATATTATAGGTGGTGCCACAGCAGCAGCAGGCAGTATGACTCCTCTGGATTTAGACGGGGTGACAATGACTTTAGACATCAATCAGATAGGGTCAAGCAACTTATTCAAAGGTGATATCTACGCTGATTCCTATACAGGTTTTTTTGAGTTTAGCGGTTCGTCTAACATTTTTGATATTCAAACAGATCCAAACAATACCTACGGAGCTGATTCTAGCAACGTCAACATTCAAGTGACAGGATCATCAAACGACATGTCGTTAGATCAAGCAACCGCAGCTATGGCATCTACACTTGATTTAGATTGGATTATCAACGGTTCAAACAACACCATAGATTCCGATATAGATGTAGACCTAGCAACTAACTATATGGATGTAGACGGTTCGGATAATACGATAAACTACAACGGTGACGGCTATCAAGGCGGTTATTTTTATTTAGATCATACAGGCGGTTCAAGAACGTTAAATGTTACACAAGCTTCTACTTTGGATAACGATTGGTTACGGGTCATTAGTAACGGCTCAAATGGATCTTTCTGCATTATCCAAAACGACCAAGGCACAGCCACAAGTTGTCCTTGATGTTGGGTCAGTAGAAGAAGTATCAGGCTTTGCCCAGATAGAAAGGGACGAATCTTTTGCTGTGATTCAAGACTTTGTTGTGCAATCCTACGACAAAGCACAAACCGAGGCAGGTCGTATGGGTATACGCTTTGTCGACGATACCACCATTAAAATTACTGAAAACTCTATGGTTATCATAGACGAGTTTGTTTTTGATCCAGACCCATCAAAATCAAAACTAGCCGTCAACTTTTTAAAAGGTACAGCTCGTTTTACCACAGGCCTGACAGGTAAAGTAGCTAAAGAAAATATGGTGCTAAGAACCAACTCTGCTACGGTGGGAATAAGAGGCACAGATTTTAGCGTTACCGTTAACCCAGACACATCGGAGTCTTTATTTATATTGCTACCAGATCAAGACGGAACACCATCCGGAGAAATATCAATAACAACCGATATGGGCACGGTTGTGTTAAACCAAGCTTTTCAAGCTACTACTACCACCACATTAGAAAGCGCACCTAGCGAACCCGTGATACTAGACTTATCGTTAGACTTCATAGATAACATGCTTATCGTAACGCCGCCTAAACGTTCCAGATCTCTCGACGAAGAACAAGGAACCTCAGACAAAGTGGATCCAATATTAGATTTCAACGAACTAGATATTGATTATCTAGCTGAGGAAAACTTGGGCGAAGAAGGACTAGAGTTTACGGAGTTAGACTACGATGCGCTAAACGTAAACTTCTTGGAAGACCTGTTAGATATCATAAGCGAACTAGATAAAATAAACGAAGAAGATCAGTTAGCACAAGAGGCTACATCCACCAGCATCAAAGGCACAGCAGTCGGACAAGATACAAAAACACAAATAACTACCATAGTCACCGGAGAAAAAATAAAATTAAGCAGAGTTGTAGGCTCAAGCGCAGCTATAAACATAGATAGCGGCAACAGTTACACCGTCGTGCTAGAACAAGACGGCGTAGTAAACGAAGTAAAAGTCAACGGCGGCAGCGCATCAACGATTGTCATTAGACAAAGCTCAGGATAAAAACTAGAATTAGAAACCATGACAAAGGTATTTTTAGGCGTAATTGTTGTGTTGCTTTCCTTATGTGGTTTTTTGTATTATCAAAACCAATCTCTATCTAGTTTGAACGTAGCGTTTGAACTGCGCGATCAAGAGCAAAAAGCAGCCATAGAATCTTTGCAAGATGACTTTAAGGTGCAGACCGAAGGGTTATTAGACATCCAAAGAAAAAATCAACAAATAGAACAAGAAATGAATAGATACCTTGATATATTCAAAAGACACAATCTAAGCAAACTTGCTGCGGCAAAGCCAGGCTTAATAGAAACGAGAGTAAACAATGGCACAAAAGAAGTATTTGATAGCATTGAACAAGACAGTCGTAACATTGATAGTCTTGATGACGGTTTACAGTTGCGGCCTGATTCCTAAAAAGGTTGACGTCGTTTCTAAACCTATAGAAAGAACCATAGCACAACCCATATTACCAAGAGGTTTAGATCTCAAAGAACCTTATTGGTATGTGGTATCAGAAAAAAATATAGACGAGTTTTTAGAAAAATTAAAAAAAGAAGAGGGTAGATTAGTGTTTGTGGCGATGTCTGTGCCTGACTACGAGCTGATGGCTTACAACATGCAAGAACTAAAAAGATATATAAACGAGCTAAAAGAAGTGGTAGTTTATTACCGTATGGTAACTACAAAATAGGAGATCACATGAAAACCTCAGCAGAAGGCAAGGCTTTGATTAAAAAATTTGAAGGTTGCGAACTAGAAAGTTATTTATGTCCAGCGGGTGTTTGGACGGTCGGTTATGGCACAACTAAAAACGTGATCGAGGGCATGAAAATAACACAAGATATGGCAGAGGAAATGCTTGATAGAGATTTGTTAGAGTTTGAAGAATACGTCGACAAATTGGTAGAGGTCCCGTTAGATCAATCACAATACGATGCGTTAGTTGCTTGGACTTATAATTTAGGACCAACCAATCTTAAATCATCAACCATGTTAAAAGTTTTAAACGATAACAACTACGACGAAGTGCCCGCTCAAATGCGTCGATGGAATAAATCCAACGGCGAAGTCTTAAACGGTTTAGTGCGAAGAAGAGAGGCAGAATCTTTGTTGTTTCAGGGTAAGGAATGGCACGAAGTATAACGATATGTAATACTACCGCTAGGCGATTTAAGCTTAGAGTTAGGTGGTTATTACGTCACTACCTAATCACCTAGCTCGACTATGAGTGATATATCATTTAAAGATTTTGACATACTATCAGAGCAAGATAAGGCAGAGGCTTTAGCGCTTTTAAACCGTTACGATCAATTAGACAAACAAGATAGTTGTCAAAGTGATTTTATGTCTTTTGTAAAACACATGTGGCCAGATTTTATAGAAGGTCGACATCACAAAATTATTGCCGAAAAGTTTAATAAAATAGCACAGGGCAAATGCAAAAGACTCATTGTGTGTTTGCCACCAAGACACTCTAAATCAGAGTTTGCCTCAACGTTTTTTCCTGCGTGGATGATGGGTAAAAAAGGTAATCTTAAAATTATTCAAACGACACACACCGCAGAGTTGGCAGTGCGATTCGGTCGTAGAGTAAGAAACATAATAGATAGCGAAGACTACCAACATATATTTCCTGATTTAAAACTTCAAGCCGATAATAAATCTGCGGGACGTTGGACAACCAATAAAGAAGGCGAAAGTTTTTACGCAGGTGTGGGCGGAGCGATTACAGGTCGTGGTGCAGATCTGCTAATTATTGATGATCCACACTCAGAGCAAGATGCTTTGTCACCGAAAGCGATGGAATCGGCTTACGAATGGTATACGTCAGGACCTAGACAGCGTTTACAACCTGGTGGAATTATTGTGATAGTAATGACCCGTTGGAGCACGAAAGATTTGGTCGGTAATGTCTTAAAAAAACAAACAGACGAGTTTGCTGACCAATGGGAGGTCATAGAGTTTCCAGCAATCATGCCAGAGTCAGAAGATCCTTTGTGGCCAGAGTTTTGGAAGAAAGACGAATTACTGAGCGTAAAAGCATCCTTACCCATATCTAAATGGAACTCACAATGGATGCAAGATCCAACAGCAGAGGAAGGCTCTATCGTGAAACGAGAATGGTGGAATAGGTGGGAAGATGCTGACGTGCCCTCGTATTCTTATGTCATTCAAAGTTACGATACCGCTTTTTCTAAAAAAGACACGGCAGACTATTCAGCTATTACGACTTGGGCCATATTCAATCGTGGCGACGAAAACGCCGATGAAATAATTTTATTAGACGCAAAAAGAGTCAGATGTGATTTTCCAGAGTTAAAAAAATTAGCTTTGGAAGAATATCGTTATTGGGAACCTGATTGCGTTTTGATAGAGGCAAAAGCATCAGGCACACCACTAACACAAGAACTACGCAGAATGGGCATACCGGTGACATCTTATGCACCGAGCAGAGGACAAGACAAAGTAGCACGAATGAACAGTGTTGCACCAATGTTTGAATCTGGCATGGTGTGGGCGCCAGAACACGACTTTGCAGATGAGGTAATAGAAGAAATGGCATCGTTTCCCTTTGGTGATTATGACGACTATTGCGATAGTGCTACAATGGCTCTCATGCGATTTAGGCAGGGAGGTTTTATATCTTTACATGAGGATTATCAAGACGAAGTAAAACTTTTAAAATCAGATAGGACGGTTTACTATTGAAAATATTTTTGACTAAATTTGAGCATGACGGCAGAGATTATTGCGGCCCAGATATACACGCAGATACGTTGGAAGAGGCTGAGGCGATAGCAGAATATAGCGGTTTATGGGTCGAAGGCGAATTGGTTGATTTAGTAGGCATAGATATTGAAACCAGACCAAGAGTGTTACACTAATTTATTATGGCGATTGATAAAGCATTAGGTACAGAGGACAACCCAGATATAAAACAAATGGGTTCTGCGGTTGAGGTCATGCCGGACACCACCAGAGAAGACCAAATCAGACAAGCTGCTGAAATTTTAGTAGATCAAGAACAAGTGTTAATTGACGCAGAAATTACGCCAGACATCCCACAACTTGGATTTAACATCAATTTAGCAGAAGTCTTAGGTGACGACGTGTTGGCCAGCATAGCAAGCGATCTTCTAAGCTCTATTAAGGGTGACAAACAATCTAGGAGCGAATGGGAAAAAACCTACACAGACGGCCTTAAATATTTAGGCATGAAGTTTGACGATGCTAGATCGCAACCGTTTGAAGGATCTTCCGGTGTAATACACCCTATCCTAGCTGAGGCTGTTACACAGTTTCAAGCACAAGCCTATAAAGAAATGTTACCCGCTAAAGGACCTGTCAAAACAGAAATAGTGGGAGCTCGTACAGTAGAAATAGAGAATCAAGCAGAAAGGGTCCAAGAGTTTATGAACTATTACATTATGAATGTAATGAAAGAGTACGATCCTGAGCTCGATCAAATGTTATTTTATTTGCCGCTTGCTGGTTCTGCCTTTAAAAAAGTTTATTTTGACGTTGTTCTAAATAGAGCCATGTCTAAATTTATACCGCCAGAAGATCTTATCGTGCCTTATGAGGCTGCTGATATTAGCTCTGCGGAAAGGATTACCCATGTTATCAACATGTCTTCCAATGAAATTAAAAAACAACAACTATCTGGTTTTTATGCAAACGTAGACATAGGATCCGATGGTTATGCTGAGGACATGTCAGAGGTCGAAGAGGCTATAGATGAAATACAAGGCATATCTCCGTCTTACAAAGAAAACAGAAACAGAACCGTATACGAGGTCCATACTGTTTTAGATATAGAAGGTTTTGAAGATGTTGACGCAACAGGTAATCCAACAGGACTAAAACTACCTTACATAGTAACGATTGAAGATAGCTCAGAAAAAGTTTTAAGTATTAGACGAAACTACAACGAGATAGATCCACTTAAAAACAAAATAAATTATTTTGTGCAATATAAGTTTATGCCTGGTCTTGGATTTTATGGCTTAGGTCTTTCACACATGATCGGTGGCTTATCCAAAGCATCAACATCTATTTTGCGACAACTTATAGACGCAGGAACTTTGGCCAACTTACCAGCTGGTTTTAAAGCTAGAGGTATGCGTATTCGTGATGAAGATGATCCATTACAACCTGGCGAATTTAGAGACATAGATACGACAGGTGGATCGTTAAGAGAGAACTTAATACCTTTACCTATAAAAGAACCAAGCAACGTATTGATGCAGTTACTAGGCTTACTCGTAGACTCAGGTAAGCGTTTTGCAGCTATAGCGGACATGAATGTAGGCGACATGAACGCTGCTATGCCTGTAGGTACCACGGTGGCCCTCCTAGAGCGTGGTACCAAAGTTATGAGTGCAATTCACAAAAGATTGCATTATTCGCAAAAATTAGAGTTTAATTTGTTAGCCAAAGTATTTGGTGAGTCTTTACCGCCTATTTACAATTATGCGATAGGCACAGGATCCAATGAAGTTAAACAACAAGACTTTGATGATCGTGTCGACATAATACCGGTTTCGGATCCAAACATTTTTTCACAAAGCCAAAGAGTTACCTTGGCCCAAGAGCTTTTACAGATGGTGCAGTCAAACCCACAAGTGCATGGACCTATGGGTATCTACGAGGCTTACCGCAGAATGTATGCGGCGTTAGGCGTGGATAACGTAGAGGCGTTGTTACAACCACCGCCCGATATGACGCCACAACCGGTCGAGGCAGGATTAGAAAACGCTGGTTTATTGTTAGGACAACCTGCTCAAGCTTTTCCGGAACAGAACCATCAAGCTCATATAGACACGCACAGAAGTTTATTTTTTACCGATTTAGTAAAAGAAAGTCCACAAGTACAAGCTTTGATAATTTCACATTGTATGCAACATTTACAATTCTTGGCCGCACAACTAGCTCAAGAACAGATGCCACCAGAAATGCAACAAAGGATTGCAGAAATACAGTCGGTCATACAGCAAGTTAGTCCAGAGGAGGCAGCTGCAATCATGCAACAAATCAAAGTAATCAATGAACAATACAGCTCTGCAATCATGGCCCAACTAGCAAACGACTTTTTACAATCTATAGGTATGAGCGGTGGTGGCGATCCATTGGTTGATATTAGACAGAAAGAATTAGAGCTCAGGGACAAAGAACTAGATATAGAAACACAGCAATTTGAGAGCAAACAAAACCAAAGAGCGGAAGAAAAACTATTAGATGCAAACTTACAAATGCAAAGATTGGAAACGCAAAAACAAATAGCAGACGATAAATTAGAAGTGGCGATAGATAGATTAAAAACCAACACAGATATAAAGCTGTTAGAATTAGAAAATAAAATTAAGGGGATATTATGACAACATCTTATAAATTAGAGGCCGTAAAAGCTCTTAAAGCGCAAAAAAAAGAGGCTAGAGCTCAAGAAGAGTTAGAGCTAAAGGCAGCAAGAGAGGCGGCTGAAAAAAGAAATCAAGCTAATGCCGAAAGGATAGCTAAAAAAATGGCTAGGATTGAGGCTGGTTTGCCTGTTGAAGATCCGGTTGT
>Ga0181406_1000695_pt1 | contig 12620 bp, 14 predicted proteins | sample 29SPOviralmetaG_FD_130135 | JGI IMG/M metagenome (GOLD analysis project Ga0181406, IMG submission 130135) | Marine viral communities from the oligotrophic San Pedro Time Series (SPOT) site, San Pedro Channel, CA, USA - 29 SPOT_SRF_2011-12-20 | ecosystem: Environmental > Aquatic > Marine > Strait... | reverse complement strand
GGTATCATAAAGGTAACAACTTCAATAGTAAATAGGTATGCTGATGCTGGAATAAAACTATATCATGATAAAGTTGATAACGTAGATAAGTTTCCATTTGAAGTGTCTGATGAATTTTTAAAGTATGAGGAAAAAAATCTACTAATATTGATGGAGAAAAATCTACTAGTATGTTGATAATGATTGGTGGTGTTCCATGTTCTGGAAAATCCACATTGACAAGAGAAATAATCAATGGATTAGGTTCGGCAGAAGATGTTGAACCTTTTGGTCTATTCAAATGTCAAAAACATAATGATGTTCTAGTTGTAGGAAGATATCCAGAAGATGAAACATTTGGTGGGACAGATAAATTATCGTATGGTACGATTAATAAGTTTAGAGATTTTATCATTCAAGAACAACCTAAGTATAAACATATAATAGTCGAGGGTGACAGATTTTTTAGAAGCGTGGATTTAGAATGGATTGTGGAAAATTATGATACAAAAGTTTTTGTTCTTACAGTTGACTCAGACGAAGAAAAACGCAGACACGTTGAGAGAAACGATACTCAATCTGAAGTATGGCTTTCTGGTAGACGTTCACAAATATCTAACATTCTTACTAATTTTAATCTCATGGGAAAAATTGAGGTTAGACAAAACAATTCTTTTGAAAGCTCTCAAAAGATAAAAGGAGAGATCATGGAGATAATAAATGGGGAGATACATGGCGAAAAATAAAAACTTAGAAGAACCAAGAGAAGGACTAATTAGGCAGGAGATAATTAGTTACGAACAAGATAACACTGGAATGATAACCATTCGTAGAGCAATCAGAAATTATTATGAGGATGGTGTGGATTTTATAGATCACACACATGATGAACCACTAACCAGATGGGGAACTAAAAAATGAATATGGATGAATATGGTGATGAAGTAGAAAAGTTGATATTGACACATGGTAAAACATATGTTGATAAACGATTGATGGAGAACACGTTAGGTCTGGTCGGTGAGGCTGGAGAGTTCGCAGAGAAGATAAAGAAACATATAAGAGATGGTAACGAGATAAATTCAACTGAGTTAGTCAAAGAGTTGGGTGATGTGTTGTTCTATGTAACTGCACTTGCAAATCATATCGGTTCAGATTTACAGACAGTTGCAACAAATAATATCGCAAAGTTACATGATAGACAGAAAAGAAATAAGTTACAAGGGAGTGGAGATAATAGATGAGTGAAACATTTATAAAGGAGTATAATTTTAGTGAAGAGGATATGCATCTTTGTGATGATTTGATTGAGTATCATAAGAACAACATGGAATATAAAAACTTAGGTAAGTCAATCGGTGCAAACGAAATGAAGAAGTCTACTGATGTTACTGTATTTCCAGCATCACAAAATCCATTTATATTAATGTATAGGAAATTATTGTTTGGGTATATAAAAGAATACAATGCAGCTTATGATAATCCACTTGCAGAGATGACGATTGCAGATGGTTTCAATATTCAACATTACAAACCAGGCGAAGGATATCTCAACTGGCATAGTGAAAGAAGTATTCATCTGACACACCAAAGAGCATTGACATTTATGACTTATCTAAACGATGTGGAAGATGGTGGTGGTACGGAGTTCAAGTATCAAGGTCTAAGACATAATGCAAAAAAAGGTAAAACACTTATATGGCCATCTGACTTCACACATACACACAGAGGTCAAAAGTCGGAAACAGAAGAAAAGTATATAACCACTGGTTGGTTCAATCATGTTGATGTTGCATTCATAAGAGGTGAGATATCAAGAGCAGTTGCACAAAGAAACACAGAGATGAAAAAGGAACAAGAAAATAATGAATGATTTTTTGAAAGATATAATTAAGACAACTGGTAATGAGTATGCATCACTAGTTGCAGAGGGTGTAGAGGCAGGAGATAGTGATACATTCATAGACACAGGTTCTTACATATTCAACGCACTTCTAAGTGGTAGTATCTATGGTGGGTTACCATCAAATAAAATTACTGCAATTGCTGGTGAGAGTGCAACTGGTAAAACATTTTTTGTCATGGGTATGGTTAAAAACTTTCTAGATGCAAATCCAGATGCTGGTGTTATTTACTTTGAATCAGAAAGTGCAATTACAAAACAGATGGTTGTTGATAGAGGTATCGACCCTAACAGAATGATTATGATGCCTGTGACTACAGTTCAAGAGTTTAGAACACAAGCACTTAAAGTTCTTGACAAATATCTAGAACAAAATGATGCAGATAGAAAACCTATTATGTTATGTCTTGACTCACTTGGTATGTTATCTACAACAAAAGAAGTAGAAGATACAGCGGACGGAAAAGAAACTAGAGATATGACTAGAGCACAAGTATTGAAAGCTGCGTTCAGAGTTCTTACTTTGAAATTAGGTAAAGCGAAAGTTCCTATGGTCGTGACTAATCACACATATGATGTTGTAGGTTCTATGTTCCCAACAAAAGAGATGGGTGGTGGTTCTGGTTTGAAGTATGCAGCCTCGTCAATTGTATATCTATCAAAGAAGAAAGAGAAAGACGGAACAGAGGTTATTGGTAATATAGTTCATTGTAAAAATCATAAGTCACGATTAACAATAGAAAACAAAATGGTTGATGTTCGATTGACATACAACAAAGGTCTTGATAAATATTATGGACTACTAGACCTTGCACTCAAGTATGATATCTTCAAGTCTGTGTCAACTCGTATTGAATTGCCAGATGGTGCTAAACAATATGCAAAGACTATTAATAATGACCCAACAAAGTATTTTACTGAGGACATTATGAAACAGTTAGATGAGTGTGCAGAAAAAGAATTTAAGTATGGACAACCAGATACAAATCCATGATAACTTTTTAGACCCAGAGGATTTAACTAAAATTAAAGACCTCATGGTATCTGAAGATGGAAACTTTCAATGGTACTTCTCACCAAGTAAAGTTACTGACGGAGATGGTATCCCACAATTTTGTCATGTGTTCTATGAGAACTGCACTATCAATAGTGATAGGTTTGATTTCATAGAGCCTTTGGTAAAAAAGATAAATCCAGTTGCAATAGTTAGAATAAAATCTAATATAACTATGAAGACAAGTTCTATATTGACATCACCACTACATTGTGATATACTACCAGAAATATATGAGAGTCGTGACAACGTGACATTAGACAATCAGAGGACAGGAGTATTCTATTTAAATACAAATAATGGATATACTTTCTTTGATGGTGGTGAAAGAGTTAGTAGTGTGGAGAATAGGTTAGTTGTATTCCCATCATCAAAACGTCATGCTGGTACAACTAATACAGATACAGACTTTAGGTGTGTAATTAATTTAAATTGGTTTTGAGGTAAAATGGAAAACTTTATAAAAACATACAACAACGCAATACCAGACGTTCTTTGTGATTCATTAATTCAAAGGTTTGAGACTAACAAAGACCAATGGGAAAACAGAGATAAACGAACTGAAGACAGAGGTAATCTAAAGTTTAATGAGGTTCACCTTTTTAAACATATGGATACTTGGAAACAAGAGGTAGAGACTCTTGCAGACATATTTAAAACGTATACTGATGAATATAAGGCTCAGTATAGTGAGTTTATGTTTCCACCAAAGTATGGTATCGAACCATTCAAGATGAAGAAGTACGAAGCGAATGGTTTAGACGAGTTTGGTTGGCACGTGGATGTCAACACAACGGATTCAATGAAGCGGTGGTTAGCTTTCTTTTGCTATCTATCTGATAATGACGAAGGACACACAAGTTTTCCATATCAGAAAGTTGGAACAGATTGTAAGAGAGGAACTATAGTTATCTTTCCACCAATGTGGCCATGGTTACATCAAGGTGCAAAACCAGTAAAAAAACCAAAGTATTTCTTAGGGAGTTATTTACATTATGTCGATTAGAGATCAATATGTTTTCATAACAAATAAAAATGAAGAAATGCAATGTATAGGTATTCGAAAAGGAAAATTTGAGGGTGTGGTTTATAAATATGGTAAAGTATCTTTAGGTGAAGAAAATAAAGATGGGGACTTGCCTTTTAAGTTCGAATATGATATACTAGACAATAACATGATACCAAGAGAGGAGTTTGATAACGATAGCTTCTTCACATTACTTGGTGACATTTTAGTAGATATAATTGATAGACAAGAGGATTTAAATATTGGATATACAAACGATAGAGAGAACAACTCTCAGTAACTTAATCTATAACGAAGATTATGCAAGAAAAGTATTACCTTTCATTAAGGGTAAATATTTTGAAGTAAAAGAAGAAAGAATAATATTTGAGGAGATATCTAACTTTGTAGATAGGTATAAGAAGATACCTACCCAAACAACCTTAGAGATAGAACTTGGTGACAGAAAAGACTTATCAGAAATAGAGTATAAGAAAGTCGTTGACATAATTAAAACACTTAATCCAACGGAGGTAGATTTTGATTGGCTCGTGGATCATACGGAGAAGTTTTGTAAGGATAAGGCGATTCACAATGCGATTGTTGATGGTATATCTATTATTGATGGGAACGATAAAAATAGAACTCCAGATTCTATACCAAGCATTCTTACGGACGCCCTCGCAGTATGTTTTAATAACGCTGTGGGTCATGATTATATTGGTGATGCTGATTCTAGATTCGAATATTACCATAGAATAGAAGAACGTGTTCCTTTTGATTTAGATTTTTTCAACAAAGTAACAAAAGGTGGTTTACCCACAAAGACGTTGAATGTTGCACTTGCTGGTACAGGTGTTGGTAAATCATTGTTCATGTGTCATATGGCTGCAAGTAGTATTGCTCAAGGTAAAAATGTTTTGTATATTACACTTGAGATGGCTGAGGAACGTATCGCAGAACGTATAGATGCAAACTTGATGAATATATCTATGGAAGACTTGCACTCTCTACCAAAGAAAATGTTTGATAGTAAGATTGATGAATTAGTCAATAAAGTAAATGGTAAACTGATAATTAAAGAATATCCTACTGCGACTGCAAACAGTAATCACTTCAGAGGTCTAATCAAAGAACTTGCAATCAAGAAATCATTCAAACCAGATATCATATTCATAGACTATTTAAATATCTGTTCATCATCTAGATTCAAAGGTGGTGCGAATATCAACTCATATACCCTAGTCAAGTCGATTGCAGAAGAACTGCGTGGTCTTGCAGTTGAGTGTAATGTTCCTATCATGTCTGCAACTCAAACCACTAGGTCTGGTTTTGTATCCAGTGATATAGGTCTTGAAGATACATCTGAGTCTTTCGGTCTGCCTGCAACAGCTGACTTCATGTTTGCGTTAGTTACAAATGATAAACTTGAGGATAAACATCTAATCAAAGTAAAACAGTTGAAGAACAGATATAATGACCCAACTATAAACAAGACGTTCTATCTAAAGATTGACAGAGCGAAGATGAGATTGTCAGATGCATCTCTAGAAGACCAATCTGATTTGGTTGATAGTGGACAAGATACTAGTAAAATAGATACATCATTGTTTGATAAAACATCATTTGGTAAAAGAAACCTTGACTTTTCTAAATTAAAAGTATAATAAATAATAGGAAACTATATTTAAATGGGAAAGTGTTATGTCAATAAGAGATCATATTCGTATCTTAAAACCATTAACTATAAAAGAATCTGTTGTAACAAGGGTACGAAGTTTAACAGAGGCATATGATATATTCCCAAAGTCTGAGGGTGAGATAGACACCTTAGATATTCCACACAACAAAGATAATCTAAAAGCATTACTGAAAGATATACTATCAAAATCTGATGGTATGGCCGACCCAATCGCAATATCAAAAAATCCCAAAGAAAAGGTTGTTAAGATACATAGACTCGTTGCAGATAATCTTAACTTACCAGCGTTATCAAAGAAGTATGGTATAAAAGTATCTGCTGGTAATGGTTCAAGAGGTGGTACTGGTGCGAAAAGTCAAGGATTTGGGTTTGAAGGTCAAGTAACAAAAGATATAGAAACATATATCGCAGAGGGTGTTGACTCTCCAAATCTTACTTATCCAGAGTTTATGAGAGAGTTACATGATACTATATTATCAAAACACTCTGACATATCAGTAAAACTAGAAGGTGGTGCAAATACTCGTAGACCACTTGTATTTACAGATATTGGTGCAATAATAAAAGGTAGAGGATTGCAAATAGGCAATCTGATAACAGATGTTACTGTTTATGGTGATGGTAAACCTTACTTTCTCTCACTAAAGTTTGGTGGAACAGTTACATTCTTCAATGCTGGTGTTGCGACTATTTTTACTGAAGATCAATTTAAAACTGGTAAGTTTAAAGATAAAAGAGCAAAACAATTATTAGGAATGTTTGGTATTGACGAGAAAAAATTTATTGACATTTTTGAGAAATATGATAAAAAGAATGCAAGAACAATTGTACCTAAGATAGAAGAGGATGTAACCAGAAAAGTAAACATGAGGTCACTGTTACAATTATTAGTCACAGGTATAGGTTACGGATATTACATGGTTCATAAGAAAGGCAAAAAGGTCGAGTATTATGAAATGACCAGAAGAAGAATGATGGACTCTGCAAAAGTTAAAAGTGTTAAGGTATTATATCCAAAACCAGGCTCTGCAAAAAGAATAGACATAGAGGTTATAACAAAACTTTATATATTTAAAATAAATATAAGAAATAAACAAGGTGGATTATACCCATCACACATTATGTGTGATTACAAACCAAATCCAGATGCAAAATGAAAACATTCTCAGAACTACTAACAGAAGATAAGGGTGGTAAGAACTTACACCTAGAACATCTAGAGGATGAAATACTCAACTATGGTGTTGATGGTGGTAGGGCTGCAATTAATTTCCTACAATCACTCAGAGATATGTTATCTGGTTCTTCTCGTTCCTCAACAAATATGACTGTTAAATGGGATGGAGCGCCTGCGATATTTGCTGGTATCGACCCAGAAGATGGTAAGTTCTTTGTTGCAAAGAAATCAGTATTCAACGTAAGTCCAAAACTATACAAGACAATTGCAGAAATAGATGCAGACTTGTCTGGAGCATTAAATGAAAAATTTAAAGTCGCACTCACAGAGTTCTCAAAACTTGGAATCAAAGGAGTCTTACAGGGCGACCTCATGTTCACAAACGACATTTCGAAAGAAACTATTGAAGGGGTATCATATTACACTTTCCAGCCTAATACTATTGTTTACGCTGTTCCTGTTGATAGTCCTCTTGGTAAAATAATGAATACTGCGAAGGTTGGTGTCGTATGGCATACAACCTATACTGGTTCTGCACTACAGGATATGAAAGCATCATTTGGTGCAGACATATCAAAGTTATCTAAACCATCAAGTGTGTGGATGGATGATGCAACATACAAAGATGTGTCTGGTCGTGCAACCTTTACACAAAAGGAAACAGATGCAGTTACAAAGATATTATCACAGACTGGTTCTACGTTTAGAAAAATAAATTCACCTTTATTAAAACAGTTTCTAAATTTACAAAACAGTATGACAGGTGTATTATCTAGTGCATCACTCAAGACATACAACAACTCAAAGGTTCGTGCTGGTGAGATAATCAAGAACCCAAAGAAACACGCAGCTGGTTATGTGGATTGGGTTCAGATGTCAATACAGAAACAGATAGACAAAGTAAAGAGTGATAAGGGTAAAGAGAAGTATACTAATATGCAAAAAGAATATGTGAGAGATTTTAAGAAACACGTTAATAATCTTACACAAGTCATCACATTTCAGAATTTACTGGTAGATGCAAAGATGCAGATAGTAAAAAAACTAAATAGTGTTAAGGGTCTTACTGATACGTTCATTAGGACTAGTAATGGTTATAAAGTGACAAACCCAGAGGGGTACGTTGCAATTGATAGAGTAAGTGGTGGTGCTGTTAAACTTGTAGACCGAATGGAGTTCTCGTTTAACAACTTTACTGCGATTAAGGCATGGGATAAATGATAGACGAACAGACTAAGATTGAATTTTTAAAGAGTATGGGTTGTGATAAAGAGTTGCATAGTGGTACTACATTATTAGAACATTTGATAGGAACAAGGGATATAGTAAAAGAAAGGGGTGGTTCTGAATATCTACAAGATGCGTGTCTTTTTCATTCTGTTTATGGAACACAGAGGTTTAGTCACCAGAGTACGTCAGACAGAGAAAAAGTCAAGTCATTGATTGGAGAGAAAGCAGAGGAACTAGTTTACATATTTTCTATGTGTCCGTATCCTAGAACTGATAAGATAAAAACTATGTACAGAGGACAAATACAAGAAGACCTACTTGCAATGGACGGAGCTAATGAAGATGAACAGTTAATCACTTCTGAAGTAAGATTAAATACAAAGTTAGGTAAACTGTTTCAACAACACCTTAATTAGAGGCATGGGAAAAATGAAAAACTTTAAAGAACTCACAAAAGAGTTAGAAGAGGCAGTCATGAAAAGACTCGACCTTGCAAAACTCAGAAAGAGGTCAAAAGAACAATCAATCCGTATGAGAAGATTGATGAAAAACCCAGCATACAAAAAGAAAATCGAACTCAAAAAGAAACGCATGAAGTCTACACCAGAACTTCTAGTGAGAGCTCAGAAAAAAGCAAGAGATACAGTAAGGAAGAAATTCTACCCCAAGTATGATGAAATGGGTAGAGAGGGTAAAGCGAAGATAAACCAAATGGTTTCTCTCAAACACGGCCCCAAGATATCAAAGATTGCAAAGAAACTATTACCAAAAATAAAGATACAATCAAGAGAACTCGTCAAAAGAGCAAGAGAACTTTCAAAGAGTGATCCAGATGCGTAGATTTTTAGAACTCATAGAACAAAAAGAGAATGTAGTATTTACATTCGGTAGGTTCAATCCACCTACAACTGGTCACGAAAAGTTGATACAGAAAGTTGCATCTGTCGCTGGTAGTAATCCGTTCCGTATCTATCCATCATATTCCCAGAACCAAAAGAAAGACCCACTACCATTTACACTCAAGATTGCATACATGAGAAAGATGTATCCACGTTTTGCAAAGAATATCATTGCAGATAAAGATGCAAGAACAGCGATAAATATTGCAGTAAAACTTCATGACGAGGGTTTCAAGAATGTTACTATGGTGGTTGGTTCTGATAGAGTTAGAGAGTTTTCTTCACTACTTAACAACTACAATGGTGTTGAGGGTAAACGACATGGTTTCTATAAGTTCGATAAAATCAATGTAGTATCTGCTGGAGAACGTGACCCAGATGCAGAGGGTGTTGAGGGTATGTCTGCATCAAAGATGAGGAAAGCTGCATCTGATAGTGACTTTGACTCATTTAGTCAAGGACTACCTAGAAATTTCAAAGATGGTAAGAAACTTTATCTTGATGTAAGAAAACATATGGGTATCCGTGAGGAACGAGATATGGGTGAGATGACTGACTTTGAGTCACTCAGAGATATGTATCTTACAGGTAAGATTTGGAATATAGATGATATGGTAGAAGCGAATGGTGTACAGGGTAAGATTATTCGCAAAGGTACAAACTACGTTGCGTTCAATGACAATAATGGTAAAGTGCATATAGTATGGTTGCATGAGATAAACCTAAATGAAATACAAAAGGGTTTACGAAGAGTAAAACAAGACCCAGATATAAAAGGTGACAAAGGAACTGAACCAGCGAAGTATTATAAAGGTGTTGCAAGAAAAACAAAACCAAAACGTGATGACCACTTTGAAAGAGGTGCGAAGATGGACGATGATAATCCAGCCGCATATACACCAGCACCTGGCGATAAAGATAAATCTGGTAAGTTAAAAAAGACTAAACCATCTAAACACACACTCAAGTTCAAAAAGATGTTTGGTGATGATGTAAATGAAATCGCACCACTTGTAGGATTGGGGTTGAGAGCCGCACCTACTATTGCAAAGTATGTAAGTAAGATAAATCCATCAAGTGTTGGTAGTGGAGCAGCCGCAGTTGCAACAGCGGTTGATAAAGTAAAACAGAAACTTACCACTAAGAAGAAAACGAATGAAACTATAGAAGATGAACTAGGTGAAAGAAAACTATCAAAGGTACAACAAGATAGACTAGATGATTTAGAATCATACTTGGGTCATTTACAAAGAGTATCAATGACACCACAACGAAAATTAGAAATAGATGCAACCAAGAGAAAAATAGAAAAACTAAAATCTGAATATGACCCAATTGATGAGTCATGGAGTATTGATGAGATGACAGGTATCAATGTACCAGAACTTATCAAAACAACAATACACAGATTGACACACCCAAAGGGTTACAAAGACTTAATCACAAAATATATTGAAAGAGTGAAACAGACAAGAGGAAAACCAAGTAATGGTGCAATACTGTCTGATTTAGGTCGTCAGATGGGTTTCGATAGAATTAAACCACTACAAATGTACGTTAATAAATTAGTGCAAAAAGGTAATTTACCACAAGAACTTGCCGCTGATTATGACCATGATATAGAAAAAAAGGATAATGACATGGAAGAAGATTTTCAATTAGATGAGAAGATAGAGGGTCTAGTAAAAAAATCCAAAAAATCTGGAGTCCCATATGGTATTCTCAAACAAGTTTACAGTCGTGGTATGGCCGCATGGAGAACAGGACACAGACCAGGCACTACACCACAACAATGGGCGTTTGCAAGAGTCAACTCATTCTTAACAGGTGGTGGTGCGAGAAAAGCAGATGCTGATTTATGGTCAAAGGCGAGTGCTGCTAAGAAGGCGAAGAAAGAAGAGTTTGAACTTGATGAGAAGTTTACTAAGAAAGACTTTCAAGACAATGAAAATTCAAATAGTCATACAGAAAATGGTGTTAAACTTGTAAATATGTATGGAACTCCTGCTGAGAAAAAGTTAATGGGTCAAATTGCAAAGAACCATAATAAACAAGGTTCTATTGAAAAAAAAGAACAAGATCTTAGAGATAAATTAGTTAAAAAATATTACCCAAAATTAGAATCAGTTGACCTTGATGAGAAGTATGACCTTTACCACTCTACTTTTTCTGGTGCAATGCAACACGCATATGACTACGCAAAAAAGAAAATGGGTATTACAGTAGACTCAAAAGATATTGACAGTAAAGTTGCAACTGGCCCTAAAAAACCATCTGAGGGTAAAACAAATAAGTATAGACTCAAAGGTAAAGGTGGCAATCTACAGATACAAGTTTACAACAAAGGTGGTTCAAAACCATTTGAGTTGAATATGTACAAAGAGGAGTTTACAGAAGAGAGTGTGCAGACATGGTATGAGTCAATTGATACCAGAATGAAGTATCAGTTAGATCATGGTGATGACTGGTGGTGGAAGATGAACGAAGTGCATGATAAGATGTTAGAGAAACTAGGTCTTGATGAGGGTTGTTCGATAGATGGTGATGAAACACCTAAAGTCAGAATGACTATGAAAGAGTTTGCACTTAAAAACGCATGGGGTGAAATAGATGAGGGTGCAGAGTATGATGGAAGACCAGTTAAACTAAATAATCCTACAAGAGGCGATAGAAAAAAATACAAAGTTTATGTAAAGAACGACAAAGGTAATGTGGTCAAAGTTGAATTTGGTGATCCAAATATGTCAATCAAGCGAGATGATCCAGCAAGAAGAAAGTCTTTTCGTGCAAGACATAACTGTGATAATCCAGGCCCTAAGTATAAAGCAAGGTACTGGTCATGTAAATTTTGGAGCACAAAGTCTGTTACAGACTTGATGAAAGGTTAAACATGGGACAAAAATATACACATATAGGTGATCTGTATGAACAGGTGAAGTTGAATGAAAATAACATCATCATCAGAGAAAGAGAACTTACTCCACAAGAATTGAAACGCAGAGAAGAGATTGCGAAGAAGTTACCTATGGACGATTTTAAGAAGAGATATGGTAAAGATGCAATGCAGATAATGAGTAAACTACAGAGTATGAGTCCAGAGGATTCACTACCGACTTGGTGGACAAACAAACTTGCAGTCGCATCAAACAGTATGAACAAGATGAGAGATTATCTTTTAGTTCCATCTGTGCAAGAAAAATATGATAGTGATAAGTTTTTTAGTGGAAAAGGAACACCAGAACAAAGAACACAACTTCTTAAACTTCAAAACAAAGCACTGAAAGCCTTTCCTAGTTCACCCAAACAAAAAGAAATTAAAAAAGAAATAGATGCATTACGAAAAAAAATGGGAATGAAAGTTAAAGAGGAAGTTGAAATCAACGAGAAAGCTGGTGATATCCCAGATCTTAAAAAGTTAATTGGTGAGTTACAGAACGCATCAAAGATGCATCTCGCACAATCCAAGAGAGTTCAAGCACACGTTGATATGATGAGTAGTGCAGGCGACACAGGGCCAAAGGGTTCTGGTGGATTACAGGATTTGAAGAACATAGTTGGAGAGTTAGAGAAAGCATCACAGGCTCACCTAAGACAATCTAAAAGTATAGATGCACACGTTGACTTTATGGGAGAGTCACTTGACGAAGCACTTAAACATACACATATGGTT
>Ga0181406_1000688_pt1 | contig 12679 bp, 9 predicted proteins | sample 29SPOviralmetaG_FD_130135 | JGI IMG/M metagenome (GOLD analysis project Ga0181406, IMG submission 130135) | Marine viral communities from the oligotrophic San Pedro Time Series (SPOT) site, San Pedro Channel, CA, USA - 29 SPOT_SRF_2011-12-20 | ecosystem: Environmental > Aquatic > Marine > Strait... | reverse complement strand
CTACTGCTGAAGTTTCAGCAGGAGAGTCTGGGTTGGCATTAACAAGCACCAGTGTGCAGGCATTAATAGATTCCATAACCCAGTCCGAAGCTAACTATGCATTCTCGCTTACTCAACAAGGTGACTTTAGAAAGCAAGATAGCTCTCTCTTCTTTACAGACGCCGCAATGCGTTCTCGCAGCGAGCTTCTTCGAATTAATAAACCCATCTCACAACCAAACATTGCTGGTTCTATTCTTGAAGGAGCACAGGCTGGTATGAATACTTATTCATTTGGTCAAGATGCAGGATTCACAGACTAAAAAATATGGCAAAAAGAAAAATTACAATCGACGACGGCTCCAAAGAACGCCCGCAAGTCAACTTCGACTTACAACCTTTAGCACTTAGACCTGCAATCGCTGAGCGTCGTTACGGGCCTGTAAACGTACAAGCAACCCCTCTAACTAATCAGGCAGAGCAACTTAAGGACTTACTTAGTGGAGTCACTGAGTTAGGTAAGGGCTATGCTAAAATACAGAAACAGATAGGAATTAATAAGGCAGGAGCCATTGCGGGAGAAGATGCTGAAGAAGAGCTTAAAAGACTAAAAGCAGAAGAGCCAGAAACATGGCTTAATATTACCCGTCAAAAAGCTTATTCATCATCTTTAATTGAAAAGCATATTCGTACACAGATGGTTCCAAACGTAGTACAGAAGATGGGTAAGACCGCTAATGCGAGCCTCTATAAGACTAAAGGAGAATTTGACTCTGCCGTTGATGCTCAACTGACTGAGGCTTGGAATGGTTTTGTAAACTCTGTTGGAGAGGACATCGCTAACACCACTGAAGGGCAAACTCTTTGGACTACCATTACTGATGGACTCAAAGTCCAAGCAGAGGCAACTTACTATGAATCTCAGGATGCTGTAGCACTAAGCAACAAAACAGAGTCACTGGAACATAGAGTTTCCTCAATGCTATCTCCTACAGACTTAGATGGAAACCAGAGAGAAGTAGGCTACGACTGGGTCAGTGAATTTACTAAGACAGGCATTAAAGAGCTTATGGAAGAAAACGGGCTCTCCCGTCCACAGGCTAGCGCTCAGATGCGCGAGATATTTGCTAGGAAATTAGAGAAGCTATACGTCGAGGGTAAGAACCTTGCTGTAGTAGATTTACACGATGCTATGATGAACACCGTCAGTAAAGACGGAGTGCGTATATATGACGATGCAGGAAAAAACTCTTTATCAATTGCAAAACATGTAGCATCAGCGCGAAAAGCGATTGAAGACGATGAGGACAAAACTGATGATATATCCGCACAGGAACAGAATATATTTAAAGGACAGTACACTTATGCGACTGGTAAACTAGCCAACGGAACGCGGTTTAAAGATTTAACTCCCCAAGGAAAACAACTTGTTCTTGCCCCTCTTCAAAATGCTGACCCCACCTATACGATGGAAATGCTTGAAGCGGCGATGGCTCCACAAGGAGAGGGCGACGCAGGAGGAGGCTTAACAGAGTTTGAAAATATACTACAAGGCATCGCTATTAACGGCAGTGACTACGGAAGAAATATAATAATGGGAACGGCTAACTCTAGAAATCAAGCTCTATTAACCGCCTCTCAACTTAAAGGCCCTCCCAAAGCTATACGAGATACAGAACTAAGAGCGGAGTGGGAAAAAGCGTATCGCACTCAAGCGACTAACGACCCTGATTTAACCTTAATAGGATTTTTAAAAGAGCATAATATACAATCTTGGGCTTCATTAGATACGTTAGCTTTTGGTCTGAAAGATATTTCTAAGCTTGTAAACAGCAGTCATTATACTGAAATTGGCTCAAGGTTGAAAGGACAAGCTGAGGGTTTCTATTCCACAATGGAACAAAACGAAACACTGGGATTAGTTACAGCAAGCGCCATGAAAGCAATGGTGGCAGATATGGCAAAGCGCGTACAGGGCACTCTGGTAGATGAGCTTATTAGTGGCGACTTAACATTGGACAAACTTAAAGATAGAAGCGAAGAGCTTCAGCGTATATCTGAAAGAAACTTACAGTTAATTATGTCAAATACCGAAGGTTTTAACTTTGACCTTCAAACAAGAGATGTTCCTGACGCTAGCTTAAGCACAGCGGAGATGACAAGAAAACTGTTTAACGATTATGAACAAAAGCCATCATTCCAAGATAGGTACTACGAAACTGATAATACTTACCCGACGAACGCTTCTAAAACAGGAGAAATTAAAGTAGAAAGAGATACAAAAGCATTTGGATTTATTTCTCTTTATGACACCAAAGTCAGACCTTGGACAGCAGAAGAAATAGCAGGCGAAAGAGCCGACATGCTTCAAAGGATTGAGACTGGAAACAACCCCCAACAGTATATAGATGCGCTTAGTTACTCCTTATACTCCCACGGCGCGGACTTAATGGGTGATACGGATGGCGTATTGAACATGTTAGAGAAAACTCAAATGGATGCTATGGACGTAGCTTTATTTAGTGAACCTCAAGAAGTACCGCTGTTTACTGAATCCGTAATGGAAGTGTTTGACAAGTTACAGGCTACTGAAACACTTTCAGACGAGGAAATGGTAACCCTAGAAACCGCTAAGGCACTGGGACTCATTTTAGTAAACAATATTAAAGCCGAAGACTTTGCCAACCGCATCATTAACTTCGAAATGATTCAGCAACAACTTACAAAACAACATGTCAGATAGTAGACGAGAAGAAATATACAGTAGATACAATCTAACTGTACCATCTAGCGACATCGCACCGATAGAAAGACACGAAGTACCTGCAGGCGCATATAAGCATACAGCTGATAGGGCTCCTACCATTGAAGAAGCAGAGCGTATAGCAACCACCAAGTATAACCTGAGCTCTAACAATGCGATTATAGGCACTCTTGCGAGTGCAGGGGTAGAAATAGGTGGAGGCATTGCTGGCACTATTGCGGCTACAAAGATGGCTCGCCGCTTAAAATGGATTAAGAGAGCAAACTATGTTAAAACTGCCGCAGTTGCAGGTGTAGTAGCGCCAGAACCTACTTCTACGATTGGCGGGGCTATTGCCTTTGGAGCTACAGAAGCAGCTGTATGGGGTTTCTCTAACTTCGCAGGACAAACCACCCGTAAAGCTTTTGGTATCCAAGACCATTACTCTGGTGGTGAGATGGTAGCTGCCGCAGTGTTTGGTGTTGGAGCCGCAGCAGCACAAGGCACAAAACTTATTGAGTTAGGGGCTAGCTTACAAAGTTTCAAAGCTTGGAAGAACATGCCAGTCACATCGCATCTAGGCAAAGCCTTTATAACTGGCGCTGGGCTCGGTGCGGCTGAATCTCTCCTACGCCAAGAATTACAGTTAGTTCTTAACGAACGGGAAAACCGTGACGTGATGGATTATATGTTCTCTACCGCCGCTGGTGGTTCGTTCAATACTCTATTCTCTGTCTTTGGGCGTACTGGTGCATGGGGCTTAATGAAAGCTGCGGACAGTGCTCAAAGCGCCAAGATAATGGCTCAGGAAAAGCTTAAGCTGGCACAGCAAATCAAAAGCCCTCGGAAGCGTAAGAAAGAAATTAAAAAGTGGACTGAAGCTATAAACCACCTTGATGAGATAGAAACGAGCTTTAGAGGGGCAGAGCAAGCAGAGCGTGACTTCCGTGACCAAGCTCCAGACCCTAAGAAATCTGAGGATGGAAGTGGTGACCCACGTCAAGCCCCAGAGCTTGATGACTTACCTAATCCAGATGCGCCTAATCCAGCTGGCACCGCCACAGTAGCGCAGAGGGCTAAAGACATTGGGGTTACCGAGAAAGAGTTTCGTAGTAAGTACCCAGAACTTGCTGCTCAGATAGATAAACGAAACCCTACTCCCACACCTGAAGGGACTCCAGATGCTCCTGAGTTTAAAGTAGTGACAGATTATAACCCTAAATATGACGGCCCTAACGGAACCTACAGAAAGGTGAATGGTTATAAGGTAACGGCTAAAGATGGTAAAGACTATTACATTGAAGCGGCTAGTATCGAACAACCACGTGAATCAAAATTTGTTGTTCATGAGGGTTCCGATATGCACGGCGAGTGGATAGGAAGTTTTCCCACAAAGAAAAAAGCCTTAGAGATGTTGGAGACCAAGAAACTAGAAGGCGAAGGTACTCCCAAGCCTGAAGAAGGTGGTATGCCTAAGCCTGATGAAGAAGAGGGTATCCCTAAGCCTGATGAAGAAGAAGGTGCTCCTAAGCCCGACGAAGAAGACGGAGGTTCTAAGCCTAAGAGAACTGAAAGGCAGAAGCTAATTGATATGATTTCTGCTCAGTTTAAAAATATAAAACCTGAGAACCTTGGGCGTGATTTACCAAACGTACAGCGTGACTCCGCAAGGCTTAAGGATGAAATGGAAGGCGAAATGACCTTTAAGACGGAGGAAGTTACTGCAAAGTACAACCGAGGAGACGAGCTTACAGACGATGAACTAGATGACCTGCTAGAGCTTATAGCCGACTTAAGGCAGCATAACCAAACAGACGCCATAATGAAAACCGCTGAAGGGCGTGCAATGCAGGCTAACAGAACGGATTCAGACCGTTATCTTTGGGACTCAGATATTTCAACAAGAGCCGTAAAGGAAGACTCTGCTCTCTATGACATGGAGGAAACCCTCCTTAAAATGAAAGAGGGAAGAAAAGGCGAAAATCTAGAGAAACAACTAGAAGAGTTTCTTTCTAATCAGGACATAACAAATGCCGCTAACTACGCTGTATTTGTTCGCAACGAGGCTACTAAAGAAGAGTTTGAAGCTATGACCCCTGAGCAGCGCGAGGTTGCTATTCAGAATAGTAGTGTGCGGCTAGTGCAGCAGGGTATTAAAACTCTAACACGTCAGCTTGAACAAGAACGCGCAAAGATGATGCAGGGCATGAAGACTGCCATGAATAAGCATCAAAGAGATAAGCTTAAAGAAGAAGCCGAAAAGCGTCTCAAAGAAAACCCTACTATTCAAATGCTACAACAGCAGATTGATTATTATAAAGGGGCAGAACGTGAACTAGCGTTGTTAGCTAAACAAAGGAAAGAACTTGCGAGGCTCGCTTCTCTATACGGCGAAGGTAATATGACCAAACTTCGCAAGGAGATAGAGGTTAAAGATAGATTAGACTCCGCTCCTAGTGAATACAAAAAGATTCAGAAACAAATTTCCGAGCTTAGAAATGAGATGCGGAAGAAGATTAAAGAGATAGATAAAGCAAAAGAAGAAATAGATAACCCAGTCTCTTTTGCAGAGAAACGTATTCCTAAGCTAGAGAAAGAGCTACAAGAGTTACGAGACATCCGTAGCGGAACAAAGAATCCAAAAGAAGGCGGTAAACCTGACAGGGTTAAAACAGAGAAAGAGTTAGACCTAGAAGCTAGAATTAAATTCTATAAAGACGAAGTATCTGAAATCAAACGTTTAGAGAAGGCAGAGAAAGAATTAGCTCGCCTTGTAAACATCGAAGCAGATGGGTCTATAACTCAGATAAGAAACGAAATAGACGGCAAACCTAAAATACTTAGCGAAAACGCTGGTAAGGTTGATGAAGTCTTGAAAAAGATTTCGCAAGCCAAAGCTAGGATGCGCGATAAAGTTAAAGCAATCGACAAGGCACGCCTAGAAAACGAGAAGTTTGACTTATTCTTCTCAATGCAGAACCACGCAATGCGTAACATTGAGGCTAATGCAGGCAATCGTACTGTTGAGTTTATCAGGTCTATGAGAGCGGCTCGTAAGCTTGCTTTGATTGACCAGCTACCTTCTGTAATGGCAGGTGTACCCACAGGGGTAGGGTTAGCTTTCAGAAGCGCCATCCGTCCCTTTGTGATGGCTCCGTTAGACTTCGCACGTTATGGAGGAGACACTATGGCTCAACTCGCTACAGCGGAGTTTAAAGGACTAGCTACTGCTATTTTAAATTGGAATGGAACACTAACCTCAATGGGACGTACATTCCAGCGTGGTTCTAGCGCTACTGACCGTGTAATGAGTAAGTACATGGAAGATACAGCCTATAAGCAAGTTCGAATGGGCAACTCTGTGTCGCTTGACCGTGCTATGAGAACAGCAAAAGCAAGGGTTCAACAGAAGAACGACCCAATGAACTCTGTCCTAGATTTAGGAAGTAACAAAGGGTGGGCTCTTCTTTCCCTTGGTGTTCGCGGTATTAGCGCTGTTGATGATGGATTCCGTCGTCAGCTTCTACGTGGAAGACTAGAAACCGCTGCACGTCGTAAAGCTATTCTAGAGCACCCTAAAGACCCCAAGGCAGCAGAAGAAGCTTACAATGGTTATATGAAGACCATGTGGAAAGACAATGACGGTCTCTCAGTTCTAAATGAATACCACGATTTCATTGATGACGTTAATGACATTAATCAGAATCTACTATTTGCGGCACAACAGGATAACCCTGAACTGTTTCACCAGAACATGGGTGAACAGCTTATTGCGGCTTTATCAAAACACGCTAAAAAAGATAATGCTTTGGCTTTCTTAATTGATGCCTTTATGCCTTATATCTCCGTTCCTGTCCGAGGTGTTTACAGAGGTATAAGATTTGCCACTGCCCCTGCTGGAGCGATATATTCAGTAAGTCCTGCTAGTCCTTATGCCCGTAAAATTAAAGAAAGACAGGATGCTCTGGACGTGGCTAACCAAGCAATGCTAGGTCTAAAAGATGACAGCCCAATGTTAAAAGCACGTGCTGACGAAGTAAAACAACTTAACAGTGAAATAGAAATATTAAAGCAACGTCAGACTAAGTATACTGAAGATTACATGGTTGATACTGCCTTCGGTGTTGGTCTCGCTACTTTAGGTATAGGCTCTGCTCTATACGGAGAAGCTACAGGTTCCCTTAACTGGATGACAGACGACCAAAAGGAAAAGAACAAACTTAAGCCTTTCAAACTATTTGGAATGGATTATAGCGCGGCTGCCCCTTGGTCTATTCCTATAGCTATCGGTGCTGACATGGCTACATATATCCAAGCTAGAGAAGCGGGTATTCTTAAACCAAACCAGAATATGCTCTTTATGCTTTCCTCAACGATGGTAGAGCTCTCTGAGCAAGTACCCATGATGCAAGGAATGAAGACATTTAACGCTATAATTGCTGGTGGTGAAGATACTAAAGCAAAGCTAGTTGGACGTCTCGGAGCTAGTTATGTCCCAATCCCTGCTCAAATTCGTAAGACCTTAATGGCTATGAATGAGGATGGAACTATTGGGGACTTACGCGGAGGAACCTTCCAGCAGCGCATGGCTTACTCCTTCTTTGGCACTAAGCCTATCAATCGTATGACAGGATACTTTGGTGAAGATTTAAAAGGAGATAGGACAGCGTTACAACACGCGGTTATCCGTCAAGCTCCCTCTAAGAGAGGAACAGAGTTAGAAACAGAGTTTGAGCGTATAATAGCCTCTGATGCCTTTGATAACATTCAGCCTCCCCCAAGCTCTCTTGGTAATAAAATCAAGATGACTTCATTCATTGATGCTGATGGCGTTACTCTACAGTATGCCTTCGCACAGAAGCTCCGTAGCCACAGAATGGTTTATAAAGGCAAACGCCGTACCATTGAACAGGCAGCTAATCACTTGATTAAATCTAGCAAGTGGAGGGCTAAGCATCGTATTGCCACCATCTCTCCATCACTGGCACATACAAATGAAGGTCTAAGAGAGCTTAATAGGCTACTACAGGACTACTACATGGATGTCCGTATGAGCATTATCAACGACTCTAAGTTTACAAGACGGTTTGTTAATTCAAAAGATGAAAACCTACTAGACATTGTAAATCGTAAGGACACTGAAATCCGAGGTAATTTAAAGCCTATCCGTGATTTGCTACGGGCTAACTAAACAATCTCCTAAATATATTTAATCCAATAACTCTAACTAAAGAAAACAATCATGCCTCAATCATACAAAGAATATCCTAGCGGTAGTGTCACTCTAACCGCTGTCACCTACGCCGTTCCTTTTAAATACCTCAGCATAGACGATGTAAATGTAATCGGATTTGATGGGAAAAAATGGACTCCACTGGCTCTAGATGCCTCTGCACCACGAAGTGCTACCAACAAGACAGTTACGCTGGCAACAGCCCCTAACGCCTTGTATACAAAAATTCGTCTGTATCGTGCATCTTCAACGACGCAGTTAGTAGACTTCCAGAACGGCTCACGACTATCCGAGAGTGACCTAGATACAGCGTACCAACAAGGATTGTTTGCGGCACAAGAGGTAGCCGAAGACGCTAGTACTTCTCAGTTTGCCGCTGTGTTGAGCGCACAACTTCAAGCAGGAACAAGTCTGTCAAACTTTGCAAGCCAAGCTTTTACAGGAGACAACTCCTCTTTCTCTTTTAACATCACAGCATTTACTCCTCAGACAACCGTAGCGGAAGCTTATCGTGTGTCTATTGATGGCGTGATGCAGTCGCCAACAGACGCCTATTCGATTACTCTTTCTCCTGCACAAATAACTTTTCTAGGAACTGTCGCGCCTCCGACTGGCTCTAAGATTGTTGTAGTAACAGCCGCGAGTGCCGCTAGTGCGGTCTCGGTGGATGACGTAACGATTGGACTTACGAGTGCTAACAAGGCTGAGATTAAAGACCTCGGTGTAACTAACGCTAAATTAGCTGGGAGTATCACTCAGGATAAACTAGCTGGTGGTATCACTAGTGCGCAGTTGGCTGGAAGTATTACTCAGGATAAACTAGCAGGAAGCATCGCAACAAGTAAACTCGCTGAGGTCATAGATGACGCCACCATGACTACAGGCGTATCAGCAACCTCGTTGGCTAGCTCTGAGAGTATTAAGTCGTATGTAGATGGCAAAGGGATTACTCAAACTACAGGAACCGCCCCCTATTATGGTGTAAGAGCATGGGCGCAATACAATGGAACAAGTAATACTCTGAATGCTAGCGGCAACATATCAAGTGTTACAAAGCACGGCACAGGCGATTATGAATTTTTCTTTACTGAATCAATGATAAATTATAAATATGCTATATCTTTGTCCTACTCAGAGGAAGTAAGTGCTACTATTAATTCTACTCTTGGGCAACAGCACACGGTATGTTTTATTAATTCCTTTGGGGCTAATTCTTTTCGTATTAAAACTTATGCAGTCAGTTCAAGTGGGCATCCATCGGACAAAGGCTACATAGGAGTATCGGTAATTTGTTAATGAACCCCCTTCTTAAAAACTCTAAAAACAACCCCCAACTCAACTTATTATGTCTATTACAAAAAACAATACTCGGATGCTGGAAGGCGAAGACCTAACTTTAACAGGCGACTTACTGGTAGATACTATTAAACCAAACACCACTGCTGGATTACAACTTGAGGGCGGTGATGGACTAGCAATGAAAAGGACAAATCAAACTAATTCTTTTGTCATTAGACCATTAAGTGAGAGTGATGGCGACGGTATTCGATTTACTCAAGGTGGTGGGGCTGGCGACCGCATGAAAATAGATAATGACGGAAACGTAATAATACCTAGCATCCCTACAAGCGCCAATGCTCTTCCCACTGGTGCTATTTACTCCGATGGTGGAACTTTAAAAATAGTATAACATGAACTCCGAACATATTCCATCAGCCGTAGGCATCACAGGACTCCTTGGGACAATCACCCTAGGAGACATTAACCTAGCAGTAGGTATAGCTGTGGGTCTTACGACTCTTGTTTACCTAGTAATTAAAATCTTCAAAGAACTATTCAATGCCAATGACTGAATGGATATCTACCCTATGGCCTGTAGCCGTAGGCTTTGTAACCCTCGTCATCGTGCTAGCTCGTATGCACTACACCCTCGAAAGTCTAAGCGATAAAGTAAAGATACTATTTGATTTTCATAACAAGAGAAACGAAAAATGAGTGAAAAAACAGAAAAACTTAATGTCCTTCAGGATATGCTTATTAATGAGTTTATTGAGCGTATCCAAGCAGGTGCGGCAACTCCAAGTGACCTCAATGCCGCCCGTCAGTTACTCAAAGATAACGGGGTACACGCACAGGTTACCAACGATAATCCTTTAGGTAACCTCGTAGAGATGTTGCCATTCCGAGACGACTCCGAACACGTAATGCTTGCCGCCAATGAGAAACTATAAAAAAGAATACAGAGACTACCACGGGTCAGCTACACAAAGAGCCCGTCGTTCCTCACGAAACAAGGCAAGACGCCTAGCTGTGAAGACACACGGTAAAGCCGCTGTGAAGGGGAAAGACGTTGACCACCGCGACCGTAACCCACACAATAACAGTCGCAGTAACTTGCGGATACAAAGCAAGTCAAAGAACCGTTCTCGTAATAAATAATGGAAGAACTCAAAGACTTTAGGAACTTCTTGTTCCTTGTCTGGAAGCACCTAAACCTTCCAGAGCCAACCCCTATTCAGTATAACATAGCTGACTTCATGCAAGGTGATGAGAAGCGTGTTATCATTGAAGCGTTTCGTGGTGTCGGTAAGTCTTGGATATGTTCTGCCTATGTGGTTCATCAGTTATTCCTGAACCCCTCTTTGAATTTCTTAGTTGTCTCTGCGTCTAAGACACGTTCTGATGACTTCTCTACGTTTACTCTGCGTCTCATACACGAGATACCCTTTCTTGCTCACCTGAAGCCCACAGATAAACAGCGGTTCAGTAAGATTAGCTTCGACGTAGGCCCTGCGCCCGCGTCTCACGCACCTAGTGTTAAATCGCTGGGTATAACCTCACAGCTTACGGGTTCCCGTGCGGACATCATCGTTGCAGATGACATTGAGGTAGCCAACAATAGTGCTACCCAGACCATGCGGGAAAAGCTCAGCGAACAAGTTAAGGAGTTCGATGCTATCCTTAAGCCAGAGGATGAATCTAAGATTATATTCTTAGGAACACCTCAGACTGAGGACAGTATATACAACAAGCTACAAGAACGGGGCTATATGGCTCGTATATGGCCTGCTAAGTATGTGACCCCTGAGAAGAACGCCAAGAGCTATAACGAGGCTGTGAAGGGCATCTGTGTGGATGCTGAGAAGGAAGGCAAGGCTACCGAACCTACACGGTTCTCCGATATTGACCTGTTGGAACGAGAGATGTCCTATGGTCGCTCAGGGTTTGCCATGCAGTTCATGCTGGATACACGCCTAAGTGACACCGATAGACACCCATTGAAGCTCAATGAGCTAATTGTAATGGATATTGATAACGAGGTAGCCCCAGAGAAGCTCGTGTGGGCTCAGGCTCCTGACCTAGTGTGGGACGGCAGTGTTCCTAACGTAGGTTTTGGTGGAGACAGATACCACAGACCCTTCCAAACCATAGGAGAACATATACCTTTTACAGGCTCAGTGTTAGCCATTGACCCTAGTGGTCGCGGTAAGGACGAAACAGGCTACGCAGTGGTCAAAATGCTTAACGGTATGCTGTTTGTTCCTGATGCTGGGGGTTTACAAGGGGGATACAGCGATGAGACCCTCAAGACCCTCGCAATGATTGCTAAGAACCACTCTGTTAACTACGTCATAGTGGAATCTAACTTCGGTGACGGTATGTTTAACGAAATATTTAAACCTGTACTAGCTAAGATACACCCTTGCTCTATTGAGGAGGTCAGACACAATATACAGAAAGAAAAGAGGATAATAGACACCCTAGAGCCCATAATGAACCAACACAGGCTCATTATTAGCCCTGATGTTATCCGTAAAGACTTTGAAACAGCGCAGGGCTACCCACCAGAGCTACAACTGCGCTACCAACTAATGTACCAGATGTCCCGTATTACTAAGGACAGAGGTGCTATAACACATGATGACCGCCTTGATGCGTTAAGTATCGGTGTGAACTACTGGGTAGAACAAATGGCTCAGGATATGGACACTAAAATCAAGGATAGGAAGTCAGACCTCATCAACAAGGAACTACAAGACTTCACAGATGCCTATTACAGGCGTTCTAAGGGGTCAAATAGCTCGTTACAATGGATATGAATGATAACCCCCCACTTAGCCCCCTAGAGACCGCCAGAGCAATCCTAGGAGAACACTTCAAGAACTATGTTATCATCGTTCAAGAGTATGAAACACCTACTTCCTATGAGGTAACCTTTAGTGACCCCTATGCCGCCCTAGGTCTGATGGATTGTGCGAACAATTATCATAACCAATACCTAAATGCTAGTATGGATGACGATGATGTAGCTTGGATTTGGGAAGATGATGACGAAGAAGAAGAAGATTAAGGACTAATATGGGGGGTCTCTAAGTATACTAAGAGTTAACTTAGAGTAATCTCAGTACTTATTTTTATTAGGTTATCTCTATGATTACTATATCATAACAAATAAAGGTATACTCAGAGTTAACTAAGGGTAAACCTTTTGTATCACCATGCTGTGAATTGTAATTGAGGTCAGAGACCTGTCAAGGTTATAAATTATTGACCTGCTAGATTTCAATTGTATCGCCATTATAGGGCTCCCCGTCCCTCTAGGTAGTTCTGTGTTGACAGACATCCTACATCAAACAGAATAGACTTTATAACATCTGTGTTATTGTTATGTGTATATGTGAGGGCACTCCTTGTGGTTAGGGGGTGTCCTCCTTTGTTTTGGT
>Ga0181406_1000687_pt1 | contig 12706 bp, 3 predicted proteins | sample 29SPOviralmetaG_FD_130135 | JGI IMG/M metagenome (GOLD analysis project Ga0181406, IMG submission 130135) | Marine viral communities from the oligotrophic San Pedro Time Series (SPOT) site, San Pedro Channel, CA, USA - 29 SPOT_SRF_2011-12-20 | ecosystem: Environmental > Aquatic > Marine > Strait... | reverse complement strand
TGGTTGCTGCTGCGTCTCCACTTCTCGTTACTGTTTTTCCTGCGAGTCCATCAATAAGAGTAGTTCCATCAACCTCAACTGCTTGCAAACCAACACCTTGACCACCAGAACTAGCTCTTGACCATGCAATACTAGTGATAGGTGTTGTTGCTGCCGAAATATCAACATATTTTCCTCCAGAACCTCCAGCATCTACTGTTTGTGAACCATTTGCGCCAATAACGATTAATCCTCCGTCGTCACCATTAGCGTCAACTTTAACATAAACTCTTATGGTGCTAGAATATGGAAGAGTTGTTCCTAAAGCTGAATTAGCTGGAGTCCAAGTTAGAGTTTGTCCTGCAGTTGGATAAGAACCATCCGAATCAGAAGTTCCAAGTTTTCCGTCAAATGCTGCAACAGCTCCACCTCCACTAGAAGTATCTTGACTTCCTGCGATACCAGAACTATAAACTACCCCACTATTGGAAAATGTTCCAGGAGTAATAGTAGCTGAATTAGCAGAAGTATTAGACTGACAACACAGAAGTTTTGTGTTGGTTACATTTGTGAGTGGTGCTGTTGGTGGTGTGAAGTTAGAAGTGTAAAGTGCGGTCCCTTTTACAACACGGAAGTTTGAAATAAACCCTTCACCCAAACCACTATAACTTCCATTGTTTGTAGACATCAAAGTGAGTTTCTTTGATGATGCGTTATAAAAATTATCAGTTGTTGTTAAAGCTTGAACACCATCAATATACATTCTCATATTGGTGCTGTCATGACACACGGCAACATGAATCCACTTATTTTGAGCATAATCGCCACCTGTTCCATCACCTACACTCCACACTCCGGTGGTTCCCATTGACATATTAGTGTTACTAAAATATACTCCATCTATGTTTGAAGCATTTCCTTCTAGATACCAAAGTCTTCCAGTGCCATTTGTTCCTGTAATATACGCATAACACTCAACAGTCCAATCTCCCTCTACTAATCCAAAGTCAGTGCTGCTTGCAAGATTTAAATAATCACCAGTGCCATCAAAAGCAACAGCACCATCAGTAATCTTGGTGAGTTTAGAACCACCACTTACACCTGATGGGGTGTCTGGGAGAATATCTGGTGAGGTTGCGGGAACTACAAAGTCACTGGTGTATTTTGCTACTCCTTTATAAACACGAAAGTCTGAAATATTTCCCACCCAAAGATAACTGGTACTGTAATATCCACCAATAGCTAAGTATGTTCCACTGTAGTTCCTTGAATCTGAAATTGTTGTGGCATCTTTAACACCATTCACAAACAGATTTAAAGATGTAGAACTACGAACCAATGCTAAATGAACCCATTTATTTGTAATAACTGCTGTTGAAAATGGTGTTGAAGTATTATTTGCATATGATCGGTAAACACTACCATTTGTTTGTAAAGTAATAGTATCCGATTGTGTTGCAGCCAATCCGCCAGAAGTTGTTGATATTTGGAAAATACCATCTTCAGCACTGGCAGCAGAGGTTTGATAAACCCAACACTCAATAGTAAAATTACCCGTACCAAATGTTAAATCAGCACTACTACTACTACTTAAATAGTCACCACTACCATCAAATACAAAACTTCCACCATAGAAGTTACTAGCAGCATTTGAAGCAACAGGATCACCATTTGATGTAATTGTCTTTGTTGTGCTTCCACTATTAACAGAATTGCTTACATCACTATTAGCACCAACTAATGGAAGTGCAAGAACATTCTTCCAGGCATATGGGTCTGCTTTAGTTTCATCAGTTGTTATACTAATAGCACCATTCATTCCAGTTGGGTGAGCACTACAATAATAATATAAAGTAGCTGGCGCATTATGGGGAACAGTAAAACTAATTACATTACTTGCAATACTTGTCCCATTAGTATATGCAGATACGCTTGAATCGGGATTTGACGTTGAGAATAGGAGAGGATGTCCAGTATGACTACTATAATCAAACTTATATGTTGCTCCTCTAATAAATTCTAATGATGGATTATTTCCTGATGTTATATCAAATTGATATACACTTCCATTAGCAGTTGTTACTGTATAAAATAAATTCTCTTCACTTCCAAATACACCAGGTCTTGCAACATTACCACCACCATCAGTATTCAGGATTGGTCTTGCACCAGATACATTTGGATTATCAAGTGCTACTGAACCACCAAAGTTTACTGGTGTCCAACCATTTCCATACATGTCATCAGTTAAGATAACACCATCGATGGCAATTCCGTAAAAACGAACACCACCGCCAGCATTTGTAAGAGTAATAGATTCTAGGTTCCCAGAAATACCCGAAAAACTTTTGGTAGTAACGTAGCCAGACGCAGCACTTGAAGTTGTCGTTGAACCATTTACAGTAATACTTGCTGTAGTTGAACCATTAAGACCATCACCACTATAAATGTTAATAGTGTTACTAACTGAAACGCCTGAAGGAAATGTAATAGTAATATTACCAGCACCAGACAACCAGCCAGCAAAACCTGCTGTACCGCCATCACCAGTAATTACACCATCAAAACCACGTTGATATGGGAACTGGGTGCTTGTATTAGATGGAGTAGTTGAATTACTCCAAATAGTTCCATTATTGACTGGATTTGGTTTTGATAGGTCGTGTCCAATAGGTGAGTTTCCATCCATTGGGAGGTAGAAAGAGTTATCTACCAAACCATCTACAAGTACATAACCATCAATTCTAACACCAACAAGACTGGCTCCACCAGCAGTAGACCTAGAAATGTCCAACGTAGTAAGTGTTCCACCGCCACTTGCAACAGTTTGCCATGAACCATTGGTTATTGCAGATTTTGATCCATCATTGATGCCAGCACTTATTGAGGAATCCCCAGCAACATGCCAAATCTCAACTTTGTCGGTAAAAACTATTGGGGATGGTGGAGTAAAAACAAGAGTGCTTGGATTTGTACCAGTGTTTCCTTGACCATAAGTTGTAGTTTTGCCATCAAACATTTTGTCAGCACCATAACCTGACTGAAATCCAGAGGCTACAGGAACAATGCTGTTACTCCAAGTTATTCCATTATTAGGACTTGTTCCTTTATACTTCTTAGGTCTCCAAGTATTTGTCAATGGGTCAGTATATCCAAAATTCTCAGGGCCAAGTGCTGCTCCGTCTACCAGCTGGACCTGGGACATATGTCCCTTGAAGGTATTACCATTCCAAAGATACCCAATATACTGAGGTTCAGCAGTAGAATTAACCCAAGATTCATAATTTTGTCCACCAGCAAAACTATTGGAGTTTCTAGATATCTCTACACCATTGACATATATTGTAGAATCAGTTTGATATCCTGATCCAGTAGAATCAAAAACAGCAACAATATGATACCATCCAGTATCTCTCAAGAGACTATTTGATGATATTTCTATCTTATCAGAACTACCAGTTTTTGCTGAAATTGCAATATCAGAGACTGATGATTTATAAGTAAAAATCTGAGTAAAATCACTGCTACTGTTTCCAGCAACAAGAAGAGGTTCTGATTGAGCGGCATTTTCATCAAATTTAATCCAACTACTATAAGTCCATATTCTTCTATTTCCATTGAATGAAGGTGTTCTTGTTAAATATCCACCATTAAACTTCAAACTACCATCAACAACCTGAGCACCTGATGCACTCGACTCAGTTACTACCTGAGGTACTGCTGCTCCCATTGTTTATTCTCCTCAGCTAAAGTTAAGTGATGCGCCAGCCAGGAGTTGTGTTCCTGCTGCTCCTACCCTATTTACCGTGAATGACATAAGGCTAATTGCCCCACTCGCCGAAGGGAATGACGGTGATGACCCTGATGGGAATAAGAAGTAAGTTGAAAATCCTACTGTTACACCACTAGCAGAGTTAATAATTCTTACTGTATGACTATCTCCTTCTGTTCCACCAGATACTGTGATTGTTGTAACACCTGTAACACTGAGTTTATGATCCTGTTTAGAAAGATCCAATGTAACTACTGTGTTTGATGGTGTTGCGGATTCTGTTGCAAGACCAACTGAAATACCAGATAATTGACTACCATCACCAAAATATTTTGTAGCCGTACATACTCCAGCGAACTCTGCGTGTCCGTCTGCCGTGATTGTACCACCGACACCAGCAAGACCAAATTCAATTCCAGATCGAGCTGTAATAACACCAACGGAATCTACGTTGGTAACATCCTCATATGTGACGACACCAGTAAATGTTGCCGCAACACCAGTTAAGTTTCTTATCGTAATATCAGGTGTTCCAGTTAATCCCTGAGCATTAGTGGCAACTGTTGCTGTTGCAGAGTTTCCAGTACATGATCCAGAAGAACCACTAGCATTACCACTTAGTGCTCCACTGAAGGTAGTGGCTGATAGTGTATCTGATGTTGAATTATAGGTTAGTCCATCAGATGTCCCTACAGCTGTCATTGAACCAGTCGTTTGACCAGTCAATACAACTCTTTGGGACCCAGATCCAGCACTTAAAGTTGCACCTGCCGTGATACCAGTCAGTGCTGAACCATCACCATAAAATCGAGATGCTCCAACCGATGTACCACCTGTGACTATACCAACGGTAGTGACACCAGTAACTTCAATACCACCAGGATTGACATTCAGAATTGATGCACCAGCTGAAACAAATGTTTGTTTTGCTGTCGCTGGTGAGAATAAACCAGTCGAAGTATCACCACTAAAGGCTAGAGGTGGAGCTATATTAGTTCCTTGACTTAGACTCCCTAATGATGCAGTAATGATACCAATATTAAACGGAGCGGCATCAACCCATTGGTTAGAAGATCCATCAAAGTAATAGATGAATAATCTAGCTAGATTAGTATTATACCAAAGGTTACCAGAGGTTACGATACCAGGGAAGGCATCTCCAACTGTTGTACCAACACCAATATTAGCCGATCCTCCTCCTCCCCCACCACCAACAATAGTCAGTGTTGCAATACCACTATGTGGTGCTGAGAGAGTTGATACACCAGCTCCGACAAACTTCAGGAAAGTAACACCATATCCAATAGCACCAGCTGTCGAAAAACCAAGTGATCCACCAGATGTTGCAATAATATCACTTAACTTGGAACCATCACCATAATAAACTACTGCAGCACCATCAGAACCAATACTCTCTCCAGCACCAACTCTAATACCACCAGTTGCAGTGATTATTCCAGCAACATTTAGGTGTTTACCACCACCAATAACTAAACCTGTACCATCGAATGTTAGATTAGTATCATCTTCAAGTTCTCCACCAGTACCACTAATAACAATACGATTATCTGTTAAATCTTCTACCTTCGCAGTGCTAGCATCAATACCACCATTAGCATCTATAAGTCCAGAAAATGTTGCGGCAACACCAGTAATGTTTTTTACTGTTATGTCTGGTGTTCCAGATAATCCTCCAGAAGTTCCTGACGCATTACCAGTTAAATTACCAACAAAACTTGATGCAGTTGCAACACCAACAATTGTAGCATTGCCAGTCGCCTTAAAGTCACCACCTACTTCAAGGAGTTTGGTAGGTATCGTAGAACCAATACCAACTTTATCTAGGTCAGAGGATGCAAAGATTAGATCTGTTGCAACCTCTATTCCATTTTTGACTACAAAATTCTTGTTTACAGCCATATTCGGTAGAGGTTCACTATCCCCTCAGTTTTTTTATTATTTAGGTGATAATAAACTTGCCAAATTCAAGAATATTACTCTCTTTGGCCTTATTTTCATCATCAGTTGCCACTGCAAACATATTAATTCTATTTTTTCTTTCACTCTCATTAACATTGAGGTCAAGATTATAGATATCAGCCTTAATCTGAAAGATTCTTGGGTTAGTATAATTTTTAGATCCGAAATCAGGGAAAATTAATTTACCACTACCATCATTTTGTAGATTATTCTGACTTGCCAATTCTGAAGAGTCAAAATCAATATCTTTGTATTCAAAACCATTCCAATCATGATAATGATCCGAATACAAGACTCTATAGTCACCATCACCCCCACAAATAAACCCCAATCTAAAATGGATTCTAAATGGAACAAATGCTTCGCCTTTATTTGTAGTGTATTTGTCGTCTCTATCTGCTAGATCCTGACTACTAGTGTACCATTTTCTCACATTTCCTTTATTAGAATCACGATTTCCTCGATTGGAAGTCAAGTAAAGAGTACTATCACCCCCTCTTGGGCCAAAACCCCTAATTCTTAGTCTAAAATTGATATATGAGATGTTTTCTGGTGGATAATTACTTTCTTCACCTTTTGGTAAAAAGAAAATACCATCTGGATGACCCCTTCCCGATCCATACTTATCAAAAGCTTTAGCATAATTATATGGTGGAGAAGGTTGAAGATTTGTTGGACCTTTGATTGTTGGTGGTATACATGCTCCAGGAACACTAGCAGCTGGAACTGGATCTGGATCTACACTGTTATTGCCACCTTGACTTGATGGGAAATAATTCCTCATGAAATCAGGCAAAAATGCTGCTCTGGTTGTAGTACCAACAAGCTCAGTTGACGCCACACCATTCGCTGTGTTGCCCGTATTGTTGTTTTGAAGCTCTAATATCGAATTTGAACCGATAAGGGTTGGGTTTTGATCATCCCATGATTTTACTTGTTCATAACTAAGTTTTGTAACGTTATAAGATGGATTAGACCAATCAATTGATTCATAACTTTTAATTCGATCTATTGAATTATCCAACAGTGCGGACTTCAATTCAGCTGGAGTTGGATATGAACCAGTTGTTAAAAATGAATATTCAAGCATACATGCAGCCACACCAGCAACAGTTGGAGCTGCTGCACTTGTTCCACTAAACATACCATACTTATAACCATCACCATATGTAGCGTTTGGCAGCGCGGTCCATGTTCCTGGGCCAAGACCAAAAATGTCAATTATAGGACCCTTAACTGTAGATCCATTCGTGGAAGGAGTCACTTCTGACGGTTGATATGCTGCAACATCTATTTGGTCTGTAGAAGCTCCAGCTGGACCACGGGTTTGATAATAAAAGTATTCATCTGGGCCATCTTTGTCCTCAGGTTTGTATCTGTTGCCATTACTCCGTGGTTCATTAAAATCGTAAAATTTATAAGGTCCTGCAACTGTTGTGATCTTAAGATTCCAATATTGATCATTATATTTTGAATGTACACCACCATCATTTCCAGCAGCACATATGAAATGAATCCCTGCATCTGTAAGAGCTTGTAGAGCAGCTCTGTTTGCAGGGTATTTGTCACCATCATAATCAAACGATATTGCCCAATGCCAAAAACCGCTGTCCGACTTGGGATTAGCACTCGAAGGAAGAGCTTTTGGGATCATATTCTTTTCTACAAAGTCACTCAATAACCACCCATTCAAAGGTGGATTTCTTGAACTATCAGGACGAGTTGTTGTTATCACCGCTCCATTAGCGTCGAGAGAAGTAAATGACTCAATATCGATTAATCTTACAGCACCAAAGTTACCTGCATTATATTGCCATTCCCCAAGCACAATTGTTGGGTTCTTTTGCCCAGTAATGGGATTAGTGGGTTTTTTATTGTGCCAATCTATAAGAGAATCACAACCATCAGCTGTCGCAGAAGTCGTCTCGCGATAAAGGGCTCTAAGACTAGCATTTTTGGCTAAACCACCAACTTGACCAGCTGCACAACTCAAAGAACCAACAGCATGTTCTGAAAGCATCTCTGAATTTTGATTGATGTTGAGAGGCTGAGTAAGCTCTCTGAAATAAAAGTTGTGCGGCTCCCAGTCCATAGGAACACACCTTGAACCGTCTGTTCCTGGTGTTATAGTTCCATCACTGCGAAGTTCTCCAATAGCATTCCACTCTGGATGTTTATGATATAGATTTCCTGCAGATGCTCCTTTGCCGGTTTTTGAAGTGCCTTCAAATGTTACAATATCAACATGTTCTCCACTTAAAAAGGATCTATACTTTATCCCAGAATATTCATCCGAATCATCACCTTTTAATCCAAGTGTTCCAGTAATACCTGTACCATTCGACATATACTTATGAATGACACTAATATAATTAGAACCTGGTTCTTGAAATTGCGAATCTCCATCCTCATCTGAAGCCTGTTCTACAGTGAAACCAGGCTTTATAGTAATAACTGTCTTATCTTCAAACTGTATTGGTGTAAAAACAGGTGTTGATGTTGGATATGATTCTGGCTCTTCCTCAATTGACATAACATATATGTGTTTCAATAACTCTTCTTTTTCAGATTCAGTCAAACTGAAACCCACTACACTAGGGATATTTTTAAGCACATTTGTGATAGTATACTTATCTTTAATTTCTTCTAGAAATTCATCTTTAACATCATTTCCAATCAAACAAAGACTATATATTTTAGATTCCATCATAGCGCCACTTAGATATTGATATTTATTTTAATTAACCGCATGGTTTAGTTTGTTGTTCCCCATCAGTTTTAGGTGATAATAAACTTGCCAAATTCAAGAACATTACTCTCTTTGGCCTTATTTTCATCATCAGTTGCTATTGCAAACATATTAATTCTATTTTTTCTTTCACCCTCATTAGCATTAAGGTCAAGATTATAGATGTCAGCTTTAATCTGAAAGATTCTTGGGTTTTTGTAAGTTCTAGATCCAAAATCGGGGAAAATTAATTTACCACTACCATCAGTTGGTAAACTATTCCGACTTGCTAATTCTGAAGAGTCAAAATCAATATCTTTGTATTCAAAGTTAGACCAATATTCCTCTTTATCATAATACAAGACTCTATAGTCACCATCACCCCCACAAATAAATCCTAATCTAAAATTAATCATAAATGGAACAAATGCTTCGCCTTTATTTGTAGTGTATTTGTCGTCTCTATCTGCTAGAGACTGATCAGTAGTGTACCATCTTCTTACATTTCCTTTATTAGGATCACGATTTCCCCTATTGGAAGTCAAGTAAAGAGTGTCATTCTCATAGGGGTATCTACCTCCTCTCGGGCCAAAACCTCTAAATCTTAGTCTAAAATTAACATATGAGATGTTATCTGGTGGATAATTACTTTCTTCACCTCTTGGTAAAAAGTAAATACCATGTGGAGAATTACCTCTTCCCGATTCATGTTTATCAAAAGCTTTAGCATAATCATATGGTGGAGAAGGTTGAAGATTTGTAGGACCTTTAATTGTTGGTGGTATACATGCTCCAGGAACACTAGCAGCTGGAACTGGATCTGGAACTACATTCCCAGAACCACCTTGGTTTGGTGGGAAATAATTCCTCATGAAATCAGGCAAAAATGCTGCTCTGGTTGTAGAACCAACAAGATCAGTTGCTAATATACTCCCATTAAAACTTGCTCTACCAGGAAGTTTTAATGCATCTCTACTATCATTAGGACTAATCAGGTTTGATGCACGAGGAAAATCAGTAAATCTGTATGGATCGAGGACTGAAAAAGATGGATTAGACCAATCAATTGTTTCATAGCTTTTAACTCGATTAGTCGCACTACCCAATAGTAAGTTTTTCAAAGTACCTGGATCTGGATATGAACCTTCTGTTAGAAATTTATATTCAAGAATACATGCAGCCACACCAACAACGGTTGGAGCTGCTGCACTTGTTCCACTAAACATACCATACTTATAACCATCATTATATTCGGGTCCACCAGGATAAGAACTCCATGTTCCTGCTCCAAGACCAAAAATATCAATCACAGGGCCCCTAACTGAATATCCATCTGTTGAGGGAGTTGTTTCTGACGCTTGATATGCTCCAACATCTATTTGAAGTGGATTTGTACCAGCTGGCCCCATAGATCTATAATAAAAGTAAACATTTGATCCATCTCTCTTCTCATCTATGTAAAAATCGGCATTAGATACATGAGTGAGATAATCACAGGGTTCAGATGCTGTTATTATCGAATTGTCATAATCTGCAGAGAAACGATTTGCATGTACACCACAATCATTTCCAGCAGCACATATGAAATGAATCCCATTATCTGCAAGAGCTTGGTAAGATGATACATCAGAATCTCCTAATTGAGGGGAACCATCAAATGCTATACACCATTCATGTATTATCTCGATCCTGTCTATTGTTCCATCAGGATTATATTTGACTTGCCTCGTAGGAACAAGTTTTGGGAGCATATCCTTTTCTACAAAGTCACTTAATAACCACCCTTTCAAATCTGGATTTCTTGAACTATCAGGACGAGTTGTTAATGTTCCTCTATATTGAAATGACGCGATATCGGATATTTTTACAGCATTTTTATTACCCCTTAAATACTGAAATTCCCCAATCACAATTGTTGGGTTCTTTTGCCCAGTAATGGGATTAGTGGGTTTACTATTGTGCCAATTTATAATAGCCTCACAACAGTCAGCTACACCATTACTCTGTGCGAGATATATGACTCTAAGACTAGCCTTTTTGGCTAAACCACCAACTTGACCACCTGCACAACTCAAAACAGCTGCAGCATGTGATCCAAGCATGTATGAACTTTGATCGACATTGGGCAAATATTCTATAATTCCACGTGAGCTGAAACTGATGATTGAGTATCTACCCATTGAAGGGTTATAACTTGTCCAGTCCATAGGAACACACCTTGAACCGTCTGTTCCTGGTGTTATAGTTCCATCACTGCGAAGTTCTCCAAGAGCATTATACTCTGGATGAGTCTTATGATAATTAACTGCAGTACCTGTTTCAAAAGTGGCTTCCATTGATACAATATCAACATGTTCTCCAGTTAAAAAGGATCTATAAGATGTCCCAGAAAATTGATTTGAATCATCACCTTTTGATCCAAGTGTTCCAGTAATACCTGTACCATTCGTCATGTATTTGTGAATAGCACTAACATAATTAGAACCTATTTCAGTTGTAGAACTTGGATCCTCAGTAGTAACTATCTTATCTTCAAACTGTATTGGTGTATAAACAACTGTGCTTGCTGGATATACTTTCACTTGTTCCTCAATTGACATAACATATATGTGTTTCAATAACTCTTCTTTTTCAGATTCAGTTAAACTGACAATCATTACACTAGGGATATTTTTAGGCACACTTAAGATACTATACTTATCTTTAATTTCTTCTAGAAATTCATCTCTGACATCATTTCCAATCAAACAAAGATTATAAGTTTTATATTCCATCATAGCGCCACTTAGATATTGATATTTATTTTAATTAACCGCATGGTTTAGTTTGATCACTTCCATCACCAATCTTATATCCTGGAATTCTAGGGTCATTCCAATCAGTCCTCACTCGTGTCGGATCTGCAGGAGCAGGAGGATTAGGTATTGATGCATTAGAATCAAATAAACTAATTCTAAAATATGCATCTCCACCATTGACACCAGATGTTGTTCTTAACACAGTGACTTTACCAGTATTAGCCCACCCTGAACCTCCACCACCACCGACACCATTTCCTTCACCACCAGAACCACCTACGGCGCCACCACCGCCACCACCGCCTCCACCATCAAGTCCAAATCCACCATTAAGTCTACCAGCATTTCCTGGTCTAAATCCACGATTTAACAAAGCACTTGTTGGAAATTCGACTCCTGAGGCTGCATTTTTAAATCGACCCGGACCTGATATAGTATAATCTTGACATTGAGATAGACCTTGATCTCTAAAGACATCAGTTAGGGGTGATGGACAAGAAGCTAGTGAACCACCTCGTTGATCCCTATCATCATCAGTATTGAAAATATCATTAAATGATAGACCTGGGGCACTGGTTGCACCACCTCTACCACCTCTTCTACCAAATCCATCCTGGCCATCTTGATTGAATCCACCACCATCACCACCTGCGGATATTTCACCTGCTCCACCACCACCTCCAAGAACAGCTAGAAGTTGGTTCTTTTCATAAAATGTTGCAAGTCCACCACCAAATGATCCTTTAATTGGAGAACCAAATATACCACCACCAACTGGTTGAATTTGACCTTTATTTGTACCCAGTTTGATGGCATACTCTACATTTTTCTCCAGAGTCATTCTGAAACATCCCCAACCACCTTGTCCTGCTTGAATTCCCCCGAACGAATCACCACCAGCTGCAGCCATTTCAATCAGAACATCAACATCAGCTTCTGGAGCATAAAGAAAATAAACAACAGAAGGAGATCTTGTTCCATCCTGTGGACTTAAACCCGTCTTTGCTCTTCCTATGACATTTAAAGGACCATCATTTAGATTTTGTTGAGTAGTGGTAAAAGGTTGACTTATATTAAAAGAATCCCAAGTTTCAAGATTCACAAATTCTTTTATAGACTCACTGATAAAAGTAACTTCGTTTGAATTTAGTGGTGAATCATCTGATGGTGTATGTGTAACGATACAATCAATTTTATATGTTCCTTCTGGTTGTTTTATTTGTAATCGATTTGTCGTTGAACCAATGACGTTTACACCATCATCAGTCAAATTACCTCCATCTAGTCTCCATTGATATGTAATTTGACCATCCAAAGTTGAGTCTGTACATGCCCCCTGGATATTAAATATGGAAAGTGAGTCTTCTATTCCAGTAGTACTAATTGGTTGTAAGGTAATTGACAGAACTGGGGTAACATTAATTGTTACTATGTTTGATAATAGAGGTG
>Ga0181406_1000684_pt1 | contig 12740 bp, 29 predicted proteins | sample 29SPOviralmetaG_FD_130135 | JGI IMG/M metagenome (GOLD analysis project Ga0181406, IMG submission 130135) | Marine viral communities from the oligotrophic San Pedro Time Series (SPOT) site, San Pedro Channel, CA, USA - 29 SPOT_SRF_2011-12-20 | ecosystem: Environmental > Aquatic > Marine > Strait... | reverse complement strand
TTGGCAGCCAAGTGAGATTAAAGGAAGACCTGATTTGAATGTAACAATTAGGCTCGTCCCCATCACAGAGCGAGCAGAGCAGCGCATAGAGGAATACGGCGATGTGATGAAGCTCATGCATATCTCGCACTCTGGTCCATTTAATTGTAATGAAGAGCAAATTCTAGTCATGTCTCTCAATGAGAAATGGCAAGGATGGTTTAGAAACGGCACCGATGTGGACTTTGAATTAACCTAAACCCTTGTGGTAAACTATTTATGTAGATGGATATCTACGAGGACATGGGCAAAATCCCAGTGGGATCATTAGTGGCTCTAAGCGGATCTGAAGACGCGCCGATAGGGGTTGTCTTAGATGAGATAGAAATAACACTATATCCCTCAAACAGACAGCCAACTGTGTCATATGAATACAGATGCTACATGGTGGGCAAAAATGGAAAGACCGCGACCATGACATTTTCGGAGCGCGACCTTGTGGTATTGGTATATGGCGGTGGGTAAGCGCCCAATCGCCGATTTTTTTTGCGAGAATTTTTTTATGGGCTCACTCACAGACGAACTACTTGGCATTACACACCCTAAGTTTGATGTAGGGGACTTAGTTAAAGCTAGGGCAACTACAGATGTGGACGGTACACCTTGGTTGGGCATAGTTACTAGTGTAACGATACTTAAAAACAAGGAAGATGGTGTTAAAAATGTATACACCGTCGATTGGGTAGACAGGGAAGCCATGGAAATACTATGGCATGATTGGTACGACAACGATTTGATACTAATCCAGCCCGGAGCAAGCTGCTAGGAGGGACCAGTGTTTGAAGGAAAGCAAATACAGGGTAGGAGATTTAGTCTCCTGTTATTATAAAACTATTCCTCCTACACCACATTGGGATCCATTCTCGGAAGGCAGACCTGCTATCATACTTAAAATAAAAAACTACACAAAGATAGGGATTAGCAAAGCGGCCCAATTTCACTACACTGTCGCGGTTTCAAGCTGGCAAGGAAATATTGATATTAGGATAGTGACTGAAGAAAATCTATTACCGTTCGCTTCGCTGCCCGAACTTAGTGAAGAAATAGATGAGCTGGTAATGAATTACTACAAAAATAACCCCCTCGCCACAGATTAACCTTGACATTCCTTTTGTATTATACTATACTAGTTACCACCAAACTAGGAGTACACTATGAGAAAACTTGATATCATCCTCGGCATCATGCTGTCCATGTCGACATTCTACGCATATGCCCAACAAGGAATGCCGCCCGAGCCTATCACCTCCCAAATAAGCGAAACCGAAACTTCGTTTATCGGTGCTCGTATCCTACAACAAGGTACTGAAGTGGCAGGGGGAGATGCCTACACAGGCATTTACGAGGATTACGATACGGAAACCTACGGCTTTTGGCAGGGCGATACCCTGTTCTTCGGTGCGGAGAACGAGGCAACTGGCAACACCGTGGATGGTGTCGCTGAGTTTTACTGGTTTGAGTCATCCATCCCCAAGTCGGCTGACTTCTATGTGATGGTGCTGAAAGTTAAATCCTCGCCAAACACCATCGATGATTGGCAACTAGCCCAAGAAGATAACTGGTTGGGTGAGTTCCTTTACGACATTCTACCTGCACAATATGTTGATGTAAGCATGAAAAATAGCGGCGAAGCTGGCGCTATCCGATGGGACTGGTCTGTCCCATTCCAAAATTATAAGTGGGAGCCTGTCAAAACCATCAACATCAAGCAGTCTTATTCTGCTGGGTATGACTCCTCCGTCTCTGGTAATGCTGGTGGCGATGTCGGGTGGAAGGGTCAGTTCAAAGAAGCTGGTGTCTTGGCGGATGCAACGGCTGGCGTGGATATTCAATCCAAGGGGTATGTAAACGAAGCATACATGGTTTCTTCTCAGTATTCTGTCACCTTATTTAAATGGGAGATGGTTGTGCTTGGCGGTGCTGACGACATGGCTTGGAACCTAATCATAACCAAAGATGGTTCGACTGCTAATGACTCTGCTTACCATGAATACTTCGTTGTCATTCAAGCCCCGCAAGGGCAGGCTGCCCATGTGGAAGATATTAATATTGCCGCATCCTTCAGGAATCCCAATGTTCTTTGGTTTGATGGTTGGGACCATATCTCAGTTAATCTCGCTGATGTTGTGTGGACACCACCCTTGGACATAGAATGTTATGAAGGCAATGCGCCGCCTGATGGTGTGTGTGAAGCGGAGGGCGTCTGCGCTGATTCTACGCCTGTCTGCGCTAAGGGGAAATGGGAATGCGTCCTACCTGATACGGTAGAAGATTTTGAGATTACATGCGATGGGCTAGACAATGACTGCGACGGGCAGGTCGATGAGGGAATAACCCAAGACTGTTCCACTGCTTGTGGCAAGGGAATGTCTTATTGTGTCTTTGGGGTTTGGGACGAGTGTGATGCACAGAAGCCAACAAAGGAAGAGTGCAACAACCTCGACGATGACTGCGATGGTTTGATAGACAACTCACCAGACTGCTACCCTACAGTCCCTGATATTGTATGGGAAGAAAAGGAAGAGGAAGAAGAGCCTTTAGAGCTAGACCCCATCATCGTCGAGGTTAGACTAGATGATGTTGAAAGCCCATCGGTGGATGTAAAGCCATTGCCTACAGCAGCAGACACGGCAAGCAGGGCTAAAATCGTGGAAGAGAGCGCACCATATGAAATTATTAATGATGAGAAGCCTGAAATTTTAATTGAGTTCGCCGAGCCTAGTGGTTGTCAGCAGAGTTCCAAGGGCACAGCCGTTAGTATTCTAGTCCTGCTATTCTTGGCGACATACTTCATCGGATACATTGTTGGAAGAGTCAACGATAAGGATTAAAGGAGGGTTATGCTATGACTGGATTGATTACTGGTGTGCTTATGGCGATGACGGTTTATGGTATTGTTGTTTGGTTTATGAATATTAACAATAAAGATTGATACGGAGTCATCTTGAGCGACAAAATAATAAACGAAGTGAAGGACTACATCAACAATGTCATTCGTCCACCACGAGAGGAGTTCGGTGGAATGCCAGCATGTCCCTTTGCTGGTCCCGAACTAGACTCTGGTCGCCTGATGATTGATATAGTTGTTCCGGGTGAGACATCTCTTCCTGATTTGATTGTAAAATTCTTGGACTCTGGCAAGCAGTCTGCCTTGTTTGCACAGATTTCCGACGAGCACATAACCGCAGACGAGACAAAACAGTTTCAAATTATGGTTAATAAAACGCTCAGAGCTATGGGAGCCAGTAAATATAAGTGCATATGCTTTAATCCCAACGATGAAGATACAGAGATAGATGGCTTTAATCCAAGAGCAGAGGCACCCTACTTCTTAATCAATATCGCCAGCAGGGATGAGCTTTCTAAAGCCCACAAAACATTACGAAAAACTCAATATTATGATAGGCTCGGTAAAGTGTATCGTAGGTTTCTTAAAGTTAAACCGAAAAAGAGTTGACATTTAAGATATTATTTGATAGTGTAAATCTATAACTTTTTTAGGAGAATAAGTTGAGTAAAGAATCTACAGATATCGTCGGGAAGATTATGGCATTTGAGCAAGGAGAACTGGAGAATGAAGAGGTGTATGCCCTGTTCCAGTTCCTGCTCGATTCTGGAATGATTTATTCCCTTCAGGGTTCTTACCAGCGAATGGCAGAAGATTTATTGTTGGCAGGTGTTATTGAAATGCCACACCATAGAAACTAATGAAGAAGGGTGACCTCATAAGATATAGGGAGATTCTCAATCATCGCACCATGGAGAAGACCGACTGGAAACTTGGTGTCTTAGTTGACAAGAAGTGGAACAACTGCCATGTTCTCACAAAAGAAGGTCAGTTAAAAATCTTGTGGGCTGAACTGGTTCAGAAGGCTGGAAAGAAAGATGCAAATAGGTGACTTAGTTAAGAATATTGCCACAGGAGATCTCGCTCTTGTCACAGGAGTTGGGAGCGTTGAAGGAAAGATGTGGCTAACACTCTCCCCAGTCAGAGGAAGTAAGCTAGGTAAAGATATTGTATATCATGCAGAGTATTTTGAGATAATAAGTGAGGTTGAAAAATGAGACCTGATGACTGGGAGTTTGCTCCCGATGAGAAAAAACTGAAAACTGGAGACTTGGTGAGGAGAATGATAGCCTCTCACTATACAGGTGGTGAGCGCTCGGATGCTGTTGGGGTGGTGCTCAAAGTATTTCCTCCACTAGCTAGTGTGTATTTTTATGACACAAATAAAGCGGAAACTTGGAATCAAAAAGTATTACAAATAGTAACAAAACTAGAAGCGAGGGAATGATGGAGCATCTTTTTAATTGTCACGGAGAATGGGCACTCGCTGGACCAATAGCGGGAAGCATTCTTTGCATTAAGCACTGGATTGAAATGAGGTTGCAAAGATGAAAATTGGTGACCTTGTAGAGCTTTCGGCGAAAGGCATACAACTAAAATATTGTAAAGAATTTATCGGAATGGTAGGCGTCATCAGTGGTATGGATTTTTCTGAAGAGTATGGGAAAAAGCCATGGTACTATGTTGACTGGTGCGGGGGGAAGAAAAACTCCCCACACCTCAGAACCGACTTAAAATTTGTGAGCAAAAGATAATGAAAATTGGCGCTCTAGTTTCTAATAAAGAACTAGGAAGAGGCTTGGTCATTGAGAACACTGGGGCTGGTTGGCTTGTATATTGGTATGAGCGAGGGGATTCTAGTAAACTTTTCAAGACCGTAATATGCAAAACAAACACTTATCCACCGCACTGGGCTTGCGGTGGAGGATTCGGGTCCATCGCCATTTTATCTTTAGGAGGTCAGAAATATGAGCTATGAAACCATGAGAAAAGAATATACCTCTTCGCCCCTTTCGGGCTTGGGAGTTAAGCTGCCTAAAGAGGGCACACAAAAGGGGCAAACTCTCTTGTTTCTCTATGAAAAAAAAGGGGAGATCATTAGCAAAGAGATGGCAGAGAAGTGTGTGTTCTCAAGGATGAAAAAGCAGCCAAAAGATCTCCAATCCCTCAGACACTTAGGCAAACAAGATGGCTTTAATATTCTTCAGGGGGGTCAGGAATACGCTGGAGTCGTGCTAAAGAGAGGAGAATATGTTTTTGTTGGTTTCGATAAGCCGAATGAGTTTTGGGGATTTACCAGACGAGATGAAACAGGATTAGACTGGGAGAGCTTGAAAGCAAAGTACGGGCATGCGTGTGCAACTTGTGGTGCTTCCGAGGGGGGGAAACATAGGTATACAAATCAAATAGTTGTTTTAGAAAAGGGTCATATGGACCCCAGTAAACCAATGTCCGATGATAATATTATCCCGCAATGCAAAGATTGTAACAAGGTTGCCAAAAATGATTTAGTTTTTGACCAGTGTGGTCGCGTTAGAAAAATGACAATCGAGGGCATATTGAAAAGGCAAAGCCTGAATGATTTAAGGCAGTTAAAGAAAATGTTGCTTATTCATAAAGATTTGTAAAAAAGTTCTTGACTTTATTTTTAAAACGAGTATTATAGTAGAGTAACTTAAACAAAGGGAGAGAAGATGGCTTTTATTGAGATTGACTTGGTGAGTGATGAAGACGAGATCTATGCAGCTTCAACCGATGAGCACCCGCCAGAAGATGTTGAGGTTATGGATGACCTCGACCATTTATACATGGACGAGCAACTTTACCTGCAAAGTATTTTTGACCTGTAAGGAGGAATGTAAAATGTCGATAGAAGGGCGACGAAGATTGCTAGAGATACTAGCTACGATGGATATCCCGAAGATGAGACTTGACCGTCGAGACTGGAAGTGGATGATGCGAAACATTGGCGTCAACAACAGAGAGCATCCAGAACTCAAGGAAGTGGTTAAACTTTTGAGAGAAGCCGCCGAAGTTGATAACCGAAGAATTTTGAACGATTAGGAGAAAATATGTTTGAAGAGTTGAATACAGTAATTGAGAAAAGAGTTAAAGAGGTATTGCAGTTCCACCTTAATGGAACAACAGAGGAGTTTGATGCTGCTGCAACGGCAGTCATGGGAGAATTCGCAGCTATGGGTGACAGCCTTTCAGCTATCGTATTCGAGGCTGGCGGTGTTCAAACCCTTGCCGACCCGGAAGGGAGAGAGGAATTGGCGACACAGCTAACAGATGTTTTGAGCGACAACTAGGAGGCAACATGAAATTTGACACAGGCAAAAGTTTGATTTGGAACGCTTCGCCTTCATTGGTGAATGATAATGTTGAAGGTGCAACTGTCTTCTTCAAAGAAAGAACAGGGGCGAACACAGCAATCGTTGAAAAAGGCAGCGTTGAGTTTGAGGTCTTCTTGGATGAGCTAGAAGTCCCTGAAGAATTTTAATAATGAATGACTCGTCCTGTGCAGACAGCCCTTGTATTGAGCTATGTATTTATGATTATGATAGGGATTTCTGCACGGGATGTGGTCGTACTTTAGATGAAGTAAGCTATTGGAATTACTTCACTCCTCAAGAAAAACAACAAATCTTAAAAGAATCTAAAAAAAACCTTGACTCCCTATCTGACTCTTGCTATAATCATAGCACACAAGGAGGAAGCGATGGACCAGATTGATATCAAGAATATGATTGAAAGCGTATCAGACTTTATCCCCCAAGCGTCCAAGTGGGAGCAGGGATTCTTTGAGTCTGTCAAGTCTCAGTTTGAAAAGCGACACACGCTCTCGGAACGACAAATTGAAATAGTCCAGAAAATTGCTAGCAAGTTTTCTCCAGAAGCTATCAAAGATCGTGAGTCTTGGTACTCCTCTTGGGATGAAGAGAAAGCAGAAACTCTGCGTGTATGTGCCGATTATTATTTGGGGACTGGCTACTTCCGTGATGTTGTTGAAAGAATAAAGACTGATGAGGGTTTCATTCCTACTCCCAAACTATACAAGTCCATGTGCCAGAACAAGTATGCCGACAAGGTTATGGATGCTTACCGAGCAGAGCCAAAATTTCCTGTTGGTTCACTGGCAACTCTCCGCGCTGCTAAGTCTCGCTCTGTTGCCTACATGGTAACCAAGCGCGACTGGTTAAGTCTTGAAGAGATTAATGTCCTGATTCTCGCTACTGATGAACCAATCGTTTCTGCTGCTGCTGGTGCCAAGCGATACAAGTGCATGATTGTCGGCGGGACTGACACATTCTTCTGCGAGGAGCGTGACCTGAAAAACATGAAAAGGAAAAAGAAATGATAGTTATTATTAAGATACTCTGGATTCTCTTCACTACTGCCGCAAAACTGGCTACAATCGGTCTATGCTGCTATATTATCGAGAATATGTTTAACGCTATTGAATCAGCAGTCAACAGGCATCAGGGTATCGTAACCGTATAGAGGAGATAATACGATGAAGTTTACAACCCTGCTAGCCTTTTGGTTCGTTCTCATTGCCTTTGGTGCTGCCATGGCAGTCGAAAAGAAAGTTGACCATAGTGAGAAATACCAGATTGATACATTTAAGTTCGGAGATATGATTGACATCACCTTCCTACCCGCTGGAAATTACAAGTGGAATGAAAAATATCCAGCAAAGTTAAGTTTTTCCTTGTGCAATGATACAGAGTGTGTTATGATTACGGAAGAGATTAAGATAAAGAAATAAACAAAGGAGTATCCTATGTCATATTGTTCTTGGTGTTGGGGAAAAGGTCACAACGCTGCCACTTGTCCTGAAAAGAAAAAACATATCAAAGACAATCCAGACTCTTACGCGGCAGAGCGGGAGGCAGCAAAGGTGGCACGACGAGAGGCTAGGAAGAAGACTCCTCGCAAGTGTGGCTTCTGTCGCAAGACAGGACATAACGCCAAGACCTGCCATACAAAAAAGACCATCCAAGAGAAATACAGAGGTCTATGCTCTGCTTATCGCCGCAAGGTGCTTGAGGAGATGTGCGTGATGGGCTTGGGTGTTGGTGCCCTCGTCACTTTCCAAACTAGAAGCACCGAGCCTATCTTGGCGATAGTCAAAGACATCAAGTGGCACCGAATCTATCCCGCCAGTGACGGCTCAAACTACTGCATCCAACTGGAAAGGTTAGGGCCGATTGATGAGGACTACTACAAGCACTGGAGTCCTGAGCGCAAAAGGTCACTTGGTAGCAGACACCTTACCCATCTTCTCTCCAGACGGATGATGGGAAATATTTACCAGAGGGATGATGTGTATGAGCGACACATTGAAGCGGGAGGGTCGGAGCTAAAAGTCGTCAGCCCTGTCAGTGTCGGTGCCATCAATCCACCAGCCGACTGGTTGAACGGAGAGTTGACCAACTATGATAACGCCAACCCTTTTAAGCAAGAGGGCAAGGACAAGTCTCTGTGGGATTTGGAATACGATATACCTCACTTCGCTTACTTCGCTGATGTGCTTGGGATGAAAGAAACTGAAAAGTATTTTGAAAGTTTTTGCTAAGTCCCTGATATCAGGGCGAATAAAAATGAAGAAAAGTGTTGACTTTGGAAACTAATTATATTATAATAAGGGCGTAACATAAAACAGGAGGAAGGTTACTCATGGCTATTGATTTCGCAACTTTCGTAAAAGTCGCTCCCCATGTCGCAGCAGTTCGCAAGCCAGTTCTTATCCGTGGTCGTCACGGTGTAGGTAAGTCTGAGGTTGTGTACCAGATTGCTGGTGGACTTGGGATGCCAGTTGTGGAGCGTCGTGCTTCACAGATGACCGAGGGTGACTTGGTTGGTCTACCATCTACCGATGGGAATGTGACTTCGTTTAATCCACCAGACTGGTTCAAGACAGCATGTGACAATCCAGTTGTCCTCTTCTTGGATGAAGTTGACCGTGCCACTATTGAAGTGCGCCAAGGCATCTTTGAATTGACTGACTCTCGCAAGTTGAATGGTCATGTCCTCCATAGGGACACCCTCATCTTTGCTGCTGTCAACGGTGGGGAGCACGGCGACCAATACCAAGTTGGTGAGATGGACCCTGCCGAGCTTGACCGTTGGACTGTCTTTGATGTGGAGCCTACCACCGAAGATTGGCTTACTTGGGCCAAGGACAAAGTTGATGGTATCCTGTGGGACTTCATCAACCAGAACCGTAACCACTTGGAGCACACCGGGGACTTTGAACCTAACAAGGTTTATCCTTCCCGTCGCTCTTGGGTTCGTATGAATGAGTGTTTCGCTCAAGCTGCGTTACTGGTTGAGGATGCAGACACTAGCGTCATGTTCCCTCTGGCTACTGGCTTTGTTGGCTTTGAAGCAGCGGTGTCTTTCAAAGACTTCGTTGACAACTACGAGCGACAGGTGACCATTGAGAACATTCTTGACGAGGGCAAAATTCAGTTGACCGACCGTTTCGGTATCAACGACCATAACGCTTTGGTTGAGAAGATGGAAGCAAAGGAAATCTTCACTGCTCCTCTCTCCGAAGAGCGTGTTGAAAACTTGGCTCGTTACTTCATGGTCGTGCCTTCTGAGGTTGGCATGAAACTCTGGACTGTTCTTGGTCAGGGTGACAACGCCAATGTGATTGCCTTCCATGGTACCATTGTTGATGGAAAGTCCATCTCCAACCATCTGGTCGAGTTGATGACTGGAAAAAATGTTGACGATGAAGAATAAAAGTTGTTGACATACCTTTCACTATCCGCTATAATCATAGCATACAAAGACAAAGGAGTATCCTATGACATTTGACCTCAACAAGCATGTTCACCGACTACTGATGGACGAGCCGTTCTTTGCGGCTCTGTCTCGTCGGGTTGATAAACGGATTGACAAGTCTATCCCAACGGCTGGTGTCCGTGTCAATCCTAGTAGCGGTCACTTTGAAATGCTGTACAACCCTGATTTCTTTGATGAACTTCCAGACATCCAACGCAAGGGTGTGCTCAAGCACGAGTTCTACCACCTTATTTTTGAGCATGTTACAGGGCGTAAGCCCTCTGGCATCAACCCGAAGGCGTGGAACATCGCAACGGACTTGGCAATCAATTCTCACCTCACAGGTGAGTTGCCTGAGATGTGCTGTATGCCGGGGCAAATGCCATTCCAAGACTATGAGGTTGGCTTGTCTGCCGAGGCATACTTGGAGCAACTCAAGGAAGACCACGACAAGCAAAAAGGTGGAGGCGATGGAGATGGAGAGGGTGACGGGCAGTTCGACAGTCACGAGGGTTGGGATGAGGTGGACCAGCAGACCAAAGAGATTGCCAAGGAGAGATTAAAAGATACTCTCAAGAAGGCAGCAGAAGAAGCAGCCAATCAGGGCTGGGGTTCTGTATCCCAAGAGGTTCGCAAGGACATTATGGATAGAATCCAGACCAAGGTTGACTGGCGCAAGATGCTGAGATACTTTATTAAGACTTCACAACGGGCTAACAAGCAGTCCAGTATCAAGCACATCAACAAGCGGTACCCCTACATCCATGCGGGTCGCAAGACCAACAGGACTGCTAGGATTGCTATCTCTATTGACCAGTCTGGCTCCGTGTCGGACCAGATGCTTAATGCTTTCTTCAATGAACTCAGCAACTTAGCTAAGTATGCAGAGTTTACCGTCGTTCCTTTCGACGACCGAGTGTTCGAGGATAAGGTCTACACTTGGAAGAAGGGCGAACGCAAGAAGTGGGAGCGTGTCCTTTGCGGTGGTACCAACTTTGATGCTCCAACCGAGTATGTCAACAAGCATGGCTTTGATGGTCATATTGTATTGACAGACTTGATGGCACCTAAGCCAAAGGCGAGCAAGTGTCAGCGCATGTGGATGACTACCAAGCAATACGCGGAGCGTCCATACTTCACAACCAACGAAAGGGTAATCGTGGTGGACTAATGACTAGGTACATAACCGATAGAGACAAGGTATATTTGAAACTCAAGCGGATAGCTTCTGGCTGTTCACGCAGGGCTGGTAAGGACTTGCACCCGTTGAACGATGACCTAATCCATTGGCTGAAGACCAACGAGGACATAGACGAGTATCTGAATCTATTGGATACCCTAACTCTGATGAGGTGATAAGTGCCAAGGCGTAAACCATTTATAATAAAGGTTGGCGACCTAGTGAAGGTTGCTGACTGGTGTATGAACAAGGGGTTGGTCGGGGTTGTCACCCGGATTAAACCGTACAGCGGTACACAAGATGTTTGGGTTTGCTTTCCCGGTCATGACCGAGAGAAATATATCCAGAAGAACAACCTTATCTTGATGGCGAGGGGCAAATGAAAGTAGGTGACTTGGTGAGACACAAATCGTTTGACGACCTGTATGGGGTTGTGACTAGTGTTAAACTCTATCAGGGCTTGGTAGAATCTAATCGTGTTGAAGTCCTCTGGTCATATGACCCCGGCTATGGTCAGCACACACCACACCACCCTAGAAGATTGGAGGTAGTCCGTGAAAGTAGGTGATTTAGTTGATATCAATCAGGAGCGAGGCACAGGCATCTATAAGGATGTCACCCCTCGTGGTCTTGGTGTCGTTGTGCGCTTTGAAGAGTTGGAGGACTTACACTATGAAAACATCGGGTCCATCAACTTGGGACCTATTGTGCATGTGCTATTGAATACAGGCGAGACAGAAGGCTTTGCTCCGCAGAGCTTGGAGGTAGTGAAATGAAAGCAGGTGATTTAGTTCAGTACAACAGCAGACTTCTGCTAGTGCTGGAACCCAACCCAGATGAGTATGGATACAACGACGGATGGTGGAGGTGCCAAGAGATAGGCACCAACCGTATTAGGATTTACAGCCCTACTCAGCTTACAGTTATCAAGACAGAAGCACAGTTTTATCTTTGAATAAATAGGATAGTTTCTCGTCTAAATAGTATGAGAAACCCATTCCTAATAGAGCTATCAATAACCTCATTACTTCTAGGTGTCGCATCAATCTTTTATCTTCATTTATTTTAAACTATTTTATAACTCCCCGATATTATAAGCAATAAAAATGCACAAAATGCTTGCATTCCTTGTGCGGCTGGTGTATAATATGTATGTAAGTAAGAAAGAAACAAAGGAGTATCCTATGAAAGTTTATGAAGTTCAATATCAAAATGGTTTTTCTTGGTTGCGCGTTTCCTCTTATGGGAATGAGAGAGCAGCCCTTATTGGAGGAGAGCAGATAGCCAATCAAAACCCAAGCAGAAAGCACAGAATGGTTCTCGTTGAGAATGGTCGCAAGTCTACCATTCACATGTTTTAAGAAAGGAGTATCCTATGAAAATGCAAGTCGGTAACTTAGTTCAGGTCAAGCCCTCACGACATCAACTACCTGATGAGCCTTACAACGGAAAGATGGGGATTGTGGTTGATGCAGATTTGCATCGCTTTGGTGTGCGAGTAAAGTTTTTTGATGGAAGTGAAGCCTATTGTGCGGCTCATGTTTTGGAGGTGAAGTAATATGAAAGTCACCAAGAAAAAGATTGAAGCAATACTCCAACAGGATGAGCGGATGAAGTGGATTTCCCTCTGGTATGACCGCGCAGCCAAGCAGTGGGTCTTCGTTGGTGGCGACTCGGTTATGTGGAGTAGCTCAGGCACAGGGATATTTAGGCTTGATATGTTGTCAGTTGAAGAATGGGTTGATTATGCGTACCAACTTGCAGGGAGGAAGCGCCATGTCCGATAACTATGAAATGTTCGGAGCACAGGAAGGCTGGGAGCACCCAGATGTTGGAGACTTGGTTGAGATTTTCTCAAAGTCTTCACTCAAGCGA
>Ga0181406_1000683_pt1 | contig 12754 bp, 1 predicted proteins | sample 29SPOviralmetaG_FD_130135 | JGI IMG/M metagenome (GOLD analysis project Ga0181406, IMG submission 130135) | Marine viral communities from the oligotrophic San Pedro Time Series (SPOT) site, San Pedro Channel, CA, USA - 29 SPOT_SRF_2011-12-20 | ecosystem: Environmental > Aquatic > Marine > Strait... | reverse complement strand
TTCCTATATTTATACTAGTTTTTATCATGTTAAGTTTTTGCGGAGTGCACCAGTGTCACGAAGACCAAAAACTCTTCGTTGCAATGTTGGGAAAGTACCTATTCCAACACCAGTTGTAAGACCTACCGTATTACCGGTAACACCGATAGCAACTGGATTTGCTCGATTAAATACACCTCCTCCACCTGCATTAAATAGTCTTCCCCATGAGAATCGACCTTTAATTGTTGTAGTTACTAATATAGTTCCGTTCATTGATGCATGTGAACTACACTGATAATAATATAAACCTTCGGGTACATTTGTTGTATCCCAAACAATTACTCCATTTGAAGCACCGTTGTTTGTAACTCCTGTACTATATGCACCGGTAGTACCACTTCCAAGAACTGATTTTATATAGAATGGATGTGCACCCATGCTATTTGTAAATCTTAAAGTATCACCTTTTTCAACTGTTACTGGAGCATTATTACCACTCACTGAACCTCGTCTAGCATTTCCATTTAAAACATATGCAGAGGATCCACTTGCCGTAACTGCAATATTGAATGTTAATGCAGCTGCTGATGCAAGTTCAATTCCTGTAGTCGATATACCAGAGTGAACATTAACCAAAATCTCTGCATTAGCAACATTCTTAGTAATTTCTTTAATAATGTAAATATTATCTGCAAATAAGGTACTAATACCAACTGTATCAGCATTTGCACCACTTTCGTTTAGAGATGTAATTGCTGTTCCAACATTAGTATCAAAAATGTAAATTGGATATCCTGCAACTAGATCATTAAAGTTTCCTGATGATTTTTGTAAACCAATTCTCAATCCAAGTGTTGAGACACCGATTACTGATGTAGTAATACCAGTAACAATACCAGAGAATCCACTTACATTTTTAATATTAGTGATACTCTCATCAATAACATCTGGAGTTGGTGCTAAAACTTGAGGAACATTTGTATTTGTGTAACCAAATCCAACATTATTCATTGTTACTGATGCAATAGATCCATTTGTAATGTTTCCAGTTGCAACTGCAAATGTTGAAACTCCTGCAACTGCAAATTGAGTTGCGGCCACTCCAACTGGTGCTGCAATTGAAATACTTGTTGTCGATCCCACATAACCACTACCACCACTTGTAACTGTAATTGCAGTAACTTGACCAGTATTTGAAACTGTTGCTGTTAAGTCTGCTGCAGTTGGTGATATATCATTTACAACTAATACACCAATATCATTAATTTGAAAACTAGTTGCAGAATTATCTTCTTCATAATCGAAGAATTTTGCATCATCGACAAATATACTAGTTCCTTCTGCAGTACCTGTACCCAAATTTCCTATCAATCTTGCAGTTGGATAAATTAAAGGTTCAATTGAATCTCTTGCTTTGGATATAATATTACCACCAATCACCTTATCAACTTTTTGTTTAGTCCAATTAAGTGGTTTGAAGTTAACTTCATCAATACCGACACCAGTATAGATTTCAGTTTCAAAAGTATCTGATGTTGTAATACCAACAATTGTTCGACTTGATTGTGCAATTGTACCAGATATTGCATTGTTGCTTGTAAGATCAACCACATCTCCAGTCTTAACACTTTCAACAACATCAACCACTATAGTATCAACACCAGATGTTCCTTTATAGAAGAAAATTGCAACATCATCACCAACATCTGGAGGTGAAGTAAAGTTAAATGTTGTTCCACCTTCAAAGTCATAGTCAACACCGGGATGTTGAATAACACCATTTACAAATATCAATAATAGATTTTTCATGTCTATTAATGAAGAATCTGCACTATTTCTGTCTATTTCAAAACTCAATAGTTGTGAGTTAAGTTGTATTGGGAAACGAGTACGAACTCCATCCTGTAAAGTTGTAATTGGGTCGGTATAATCAAACTCACCAAAGTCCCATGATGCAAATTCATCTGTGAATATTTCATTAACTGTCAATTCAAAATCAGTAAGAACAGCACCACGAGCAGTAACTAATCCTACTGGTTTAATTTTATCTCCTTTCTTAAATCCAAAACCATTTCTAGCAACCTTAAATGATGATACTGTGAATAATGTTGAACCTATTCCTGTAGTTGCATTTGCACTCACATCTACTGTGACTTTTAATCCCTGACCAGTATCTGTAGTTGCACCAATACCAAGACGAGATATACCAGTAACTTCAAGACCCTCATAGGAAGGATCTGGAATATTTAATCTTGGATTTGTATAAGATACACCTGCACCGGCAACAGTAAAGGCCAATGTTCCACCAGCACCAACTGTAGCGGTTATACTTGCTCCATTTCCTCCTCCACCACCTTGTCCTACAAAGACAGTGATTGTGTCTGTTGTAACTGATCTAATATCAGTAGCAACTCCAACAATTGGATCACCAGTAGAAGAACTTGGAGTTACACCAGATCTAGGATATGGATGTAAACTAGAGAAATTATCTTTAGAACATCTGAATACAATACCACCAGAATCAATACCAACATGATTACCGACTGATAAACCATGACCTGCAATGGTAAGTTCTAAGAATCCAGTATGAGATGTGTAAACTGCATTTGTAGCAGTTTTAGAAGTACCATTGAATATATTTGCAGCACCTGCTTGAGTTTTAATTGATCCAATACCAGAACTTGCAAATACATGTTCATACGCAATATCAGTAATACCAATCGCAACTGTTCCTCTATAACCAGATCCATGAACATCAGTAGTTCCAATTCCAACACCAGTTATCTGACCATTATCATTCTTAACTGCAGTTACAGCAGCACCTACTAATGGTGCAATACCTTCACCACCTGTTGATCCTAATGATACAATTACACCACCTCTTGGTAATTGATTTAAATTAACATCTTCCTGGCTGAGAATTTTTGCTCCACTTGTTGAACTAATTCCAGTGAATAAAATATTTGTGGCAGTTGTTCCTACACCAACAAAATCATAATTGTTTCCACTATTATTTGCTGTAGTTGGTTTTTGGAATATTCCATTTAATAAAACTACAGTACTACCAGTTTGAATGCCTGTTGTATTCACACCACTGACACTCATATTATGTGTTGCACCTATTCCAGTAAATCCATCAGAAATGTCATCAAATATTCTATTATTTGAATAATCATTTCTTAAATATACTCTTCCATTAAATTCTGATCTTGGAAATTCTAAATTAGATGCATTTCGACTTACATTATTTGTTCCTTTTGGAGCATCTGTAAAGAATACTTTACTATCTACAATATTAAAAGATCCTGTAAACTTACGAACTGCATCACTATCAGAATGTGTTGCTGCAGTGCTACCTAATGATCCTCTTTCTACACCAACTAAATTAATTCCACCACCACCTGATATTGGGCCAATTGATGTTGTACCAACACCAACAGATGTTATTTTCATCAATTCGGTGCCAACTTCAAGAATATCTCCTTCTATAATTGAAGAAATACCTGCCACACTAAAGATTGTGGATGTTGAGGATATGTTTCCTCCAATATTATTTGAAACTGTGGTATTAACTGGTGTAAATGCTATTGGTGATTGAATTAAACCATCAATATCGATAACAGTTTTCTCAAGTTTCTTAGTCATCTCTAACTGGTGAATATTACCAGATCCTAATGATACAAAAGTAACACCTGTTCCAGCATTAGCATTTGACTTGCTAGTTGCCAATTTAAATGTATCCTTTGTAATTCTAATTGCAAATACATCTGTAGGAACATTTGTGCTATGTGCAGTTGTCATTGCTGTTGCTGCAACACCAACAAATGAACTCTTAGGTGTATACTTTAATTTTTCTGCAGTTCTAAAGAAGTGATCCGTGATTGTAAAGACACCAGTTGCTGCATTTAGTGTTGATGTATCAGTTGGTCTAAACTGTTTAGAGAAAATAGGCACATTATTAGACTTTAATTCAAACTCTTTCTTATTTGCTCTATCACCATTAACTGCATTGTATTGTCTTACTTTTACAGATTCTACAACTCTACCAAATGTTAAATCTGGAGGAACATTGAATATGTCAATATCTCTGTAGAATACTTCACTATATGCTTGTACTTCTACATCACTAAATCCACTATCAGGATTAAATCTCAAGTTAAATTTATTATTAGCAAAGTTTGCAATAAATGTTCCAATACCAGCAGTGCTTCCAATTGATATGAATGGGTAATGAACAGATGAAGTATCAGTTCCATCATGCATTGCAATTACTTGATGCAACGCACTTGTTTGTCCAATAGAAACTCTTACTATACTCTTAATTGCACTAAATTTGTTTGAATCTACACCAACTATAGTGGATGTGCTTGATACTCTCTTATAGTTTGATTGTAGATTTATAGATCTTTCAGATCCTGCTAATTGAGTTGCATCTTTAAACCTGTAAGTACCAATTCCAATAGCAGTTGTACCAAATCCAACAGCCTTTGCTCTAACATTTACTGAATTGGTTCCAGTATTAGAATATTCTAATGATAATATATTTGATTGAAGTTTAGATGTGAATGTTCCTATAAAATTAGATGAGAAGTTTGCGATATCTCCACTATCAACATAGTATTCACTAAAGTATGAATCAGTTCCGTCTGTTGTGACATATACATCAACTAAATTCTTTTCACTTGTTGTATTATCCTTTACCTCAACTGTGGCATAGAAAGCAGATGTAAGTCCGACAGGTGCTGAAACAATGTTAGTAGTTACCGCTGCACCAACATTTGTACTCACACCAACAAGATTAATGAAACCAACAGCCTGCGTACCAACACCTGATAGAGTACTGTTAAATTTATTTTCATAAACTTTAATATCTAAATCATCATCAAATGGATTAGTTGGTGTTATTCTAAGTGTAGTAGTACTTGTTGATGAATCAGTAAATCCAATTACATCAACTATTTTGTCAGTACCAATACCTAAACTGTTTTTCTCAAATGTGAATGTATCAGTTGAATCTTTAAATACTACAACTTCATCTATTCTAATTTCACTTGTACTAGGATTTCTTGTTTGAATTACAAAACTACCATAATCGTCAGTTAGAGGTATGTCGATCCTATTATTCTGAGTGCTTTCTGCATTTGAGAACTGTGAACTAATATCATCAATTGAAATTACACGATTTGTTCTACATTCAATATAACTTGCAAGTTTTTTGTTCTTAAATTTAATAAATTTAGATTTTGTATTATTTTCAAGTGTATCTGTATCAATTGCCAAATCTATATTATTAATAGTATCAACTCTTTTCTCTGTAATCAAATCTCTTGATAATACTAAAGCAGAAACAGATGATATTCCAGAAGAAGCAGTGGATGTTATTCCTGTATCTGAGAAATTCTTCAATCCTGTTGTATGAACTAATCTATTAACTGGATCAACTATATCCGTATATGCAATTGGACTCTGAACAGTATATGATAGATTCTGATAATAATCATTATCAGGCAATACTTGATAATCTTCACTTAATTTGCCAGTATCTGTATCCCATCCACGATCTTGTCTTAATGAGAAACCAATATTAAATCTACCTTTATTTTGACTGATAGAGTTTATAGTAGCAAGAGTACCACTTATTTCACCTCTAATTTGATCACCTACAACTAAATCATATGCTCCAGATACCTTTATAAATTCATCAGGATTCTTTTCAAATACAGATAAACCAACGATTACAAAATTATTACCAACTTTAACTGCTAATCTCTCACCGGCTCTAAATTCTGACGATGATTGTGTTGTTCTAAATGTTGGATAATCACTAAATTTAGTAATCGTTGCATAGTTACTTTGTGTTGTTTTTGCAATACCAATAGCAGTTGTTGTAACTTTAGTCATATCAAACTTAACAACAGCAGGGTTAGTGTTTGTATATGAAGTTACTGTAAAGAAATTAAATCCATGATCAGTTGAGTTATAACCAGATCCGGTAGATGATTCTAACTGAATACCCTCAACAAATATTTGTTCACCAACTGCAAACACAGATGTTGAGAATCCTGCAACAGGTGTAACTAGTGTACAAGTAACAACACCAACAGTTGTTGTAGTAGACATTCCAACAACTTGAGATATTGATACACCATTAGAATTATTAATCGTTCTAATTCTTTGTTCAATTGGTTTTAAACCTTTTGGAGAGCTGATTACATTTACTGCAGATATCGAACTTGATGCTAATTCTATTTCAATAACACCCTGATCTGTTAATAATCCAGTCTCTGGATCAACAACAACTAAATCAGGTGCAGATATATAATTTTTACCACCAGTCAATACTTCAATTTTTCCAATAACATCAGAGTTAATTAAAGTTATTGTTGGAGATATACGAGCATCAGGCCTTAGTGTTTTATCTGAGTGATACTCAAAACCGGGATCTAGGATTCTAACATCATTAATTTTATTAATGCTATTAGATAAAGAAAGAATTTTTGCATTAATTCCATTTGTAGATGTAATACTTGATATACCCGGAATCTTCTTATATCCGAGTCCTGATGATGTCAAATTAATTTTACCAACACCACCACTTGCAAGTGATGAATTAGTAATATAAGACAACTTATCCGTTTGTAAAGCAGTATATGATAATCTTTCTGGTATTTGATTTAGAGATATATTGAATGAAGTTGTACCGACACCGAATATTGAGTATGACCCCTCATAATCACTATCAGTATATACGATCTTAGATCCATCTTTAACATCAGTATCAGATGTGCTTATAAAACCAGATTTTTCAATTGCATAATATAAATTAATTGGATTTGCATCAGAGTATGCTAATGTAACTGTAGAAGTAGTTCCAACACCAACAGTTCCTACACCTGATAATACAAATGGTGTAGTAGATCCAGTCGATACAAACTGATTATGGAAATCAGAATCATAGTATAAATTAAAGTCATATCCAGATAATGAAGAATCTGAAACATAAAATACCAAATCATTATTTTTAACAACTGTTAATGGAGGATTAATTAATGATAGTTCTTGACCATTTCCACCTGTGTTAGTTGTAATACCTACGACTTTTGGTGGTTCATTTACTACATCATATCTTGTCTCTGCTAATTGGAATGTATTATCATCTAATCTGTATACAAAGTAAGTTGCAGTGGTCAATCCAGTAGCAGTACCAGTTTTACCATCATAAAAAACTTTCTGTCCAGTTTTATATCCATGATCTGCTAAGAATATACTATCATTTCCTATATTTGTCTGTGCTAATGGGACAGTATTAATTAAAATCTTATCTTCTGCAGCAGAATACTTAACTATAACTGAAGTGGAGACACCTGTGCCACCAGAAATATTAGAATCTAATGTTAAATCTATATTACTACCATTAGTAAGATCATGAGATGTACTTACTGCAACATGAGCAGTAATCTTTTGTGCCTTTCCTAATACTTGAGTAAAGTTTGATTCGATTGAATATTCAAAACTATCTGTACCATCATTCTTAAAGAATATTGTTTCACTACCTCTAACTGTCGAAATACCAATTAAATCTTTAGAAATATTCTTGATGAAGACTGTTTGACTGTCACCACTTAATGGTAAGTTAAAACTTGCAGCTACTGCAGTTGTTGTTCCTGTTCCACAGGAAATTGCATTTGCACTTGTTGGTTTTTTAAGAATAACTTCTTGATTATTAGCAAATGGATGATTAGGTATGAAGATACTCTTTGAAGGAACAGATATTACTTTTGATCTTTCACCAGTTGTGAACGATTTTGCTAGGCCAATGGCGACTCCTGCAGTTGTACCAACACCAACTTGCTCTTCTGGATTAAAGAAAACTATATCATTAATCTTAGATTCAAACGGAGATGTAATAAGATCTATATCAAACCTATCAGGAACTGTAAAGACTGGTGTGGATAATGTATGAGCAGCACCCACAACACCTCTCTTGACTCTTAATATACCTCTTTCATTGAATGTATTAAGAACTAATAAACTCTCAGTTCCAATACCAATACTACTTCCTGCAGATACTACATCTGGTATCTTAGAAACATAGATATCTGTTACAACACCAGCACTAGCATTTGCACCTAATTCTTTATATAATACAACTCTCTCTGACGAAACACCAATTTTATGTAAATCAGTAAGTTTTGGAATACTTGTTGATAATCCAGAAACTGCAATTGTATCATTATTTGAAAGAGTATGTGATGTTGATATAAATGCGGTTACTTTACTATCGTTCTTTCGCACATATACGACATTTGTATAGGTCTCTATGCTTGTATTGACACTAGTAATAGTTTTACCTTCAACATGCGATACAAGAGCACTGGCTCCCCCACCAGAGGTATTGAGATTATCGAAGTTTAAAGTATCACCTACCTTATAACCACTACCTGCCTCTACAATTTGGAATCCTTCAAGATTACCTCTAGTTACTGATTCTACAATTGCACTCTGTTCAACAATCTCATTTGATTCAATTAAGAAATCATTATCAGCAGTATCGTCAGAAACTTTGTATGGTAGAGTATTTCGGATAATATTTGATCCATTAAAATCAAATGTGCTTTGATCCATTAAGAAATTATCTTCAATTGGTTCAGATCTATAAGTATCTCCGATAAAGTAAGGGAATTTAGGAATTTGATTACCTTGAGCACCTGTTTGTATACCAACAAAGTATGCATAAACTCCATTTGGATATTCAGGAGTTTTTGTAAATCTACCATTGCTTGAATCTAAATCTCCGTCATCACTATATTTGTAATCTTCGACAAAAAATCCTGATGAGAATGATGGTCTGTTAGTTACATTTGAAGTATCTAATGTATAACTTGTATTTAAAATTTTAATTGGTGAGTTTGTATTATCTGGATCACTATATCCGTAAGGCCCATAAATTGGATTACCATCATATGCCCAACCTATAATTGGTGAATGTCCTCCACCAGTATCTCCCAACTCAGTTCCGTAGATTGAAGTATTATATCCTACAACAGCATATTGTAAATTTGTAGGTGATTCTTGTAGTAGAATCTCATCATCGAATCTTTCCAAGTTATTAACTGATAACGATCTAACAGAAGGTTCAAATATTTGACCAATACCAGCAGATTTAACTATTATTTCAGGTGCAGATGTATATCCAATACCGGGATTAATTATTTTAACATCAGTAATCTTACCGTTTTCAACTACAGGTCTTAATCTACCACCAATACCAGATCCGATTCCAACAACTTCTAAGTCGGGAGGTGAAAAATATTCTTTTCCACTAAATCTAACATCAGTTGCAATTATCTTACCGTTTGAAACAACTACATCAACTTCTGCGTCTTTACCATTTTGTATTTTAACACTTGGTTTTTTCTCAAAGTTTAATATACTAGACCCATAGTTTGTTCCATTTTCATACAAATAATTATCAATTATAGATCCACGAACAATTGGTGTTACTACAAGGGATTCGGTTAGAGCGATTGAAACAGGTGAATATACAGCATTAACTGTAAGAACTATAGGAGGGAATGAAAATTCTTGTAAACCTGTTCCTGTAGTTGTAAATTTGGCATAATCACCTCTCACATAGTCATCATTAGATATGCTCGCAAGTCTAAATGTGTTATTATCAAGTTTAATTATACGATACTGACTTGATGTACTTAATCCAGATATAATTGAACCACCTGCAGCAAAATTATACTCAATTGTATCTCCACTAATGAATCCATGATTATTAAATTTTATAGTATTATCAATTATAGAAATACCAACTGGTTTAACACTTAGTTTGCGATTTATATAATCTGATCCTGCATTATCAACTACAACTGATCTTAAATGATTTTTTGGATTTAATAGTTTAAATTTATGTGTTCCTAAAGTATTAACTGTAGTAAATCCAACAGTATTAACACCAGCATTATAATCTGAGAAACTTTCAAATAATCGAATTGAACTAATTCCCGTAACTTCTGGATAATACACAGATCCATTTGATAAAAATCTATTTTGATCTGCATTATTTGATGTATGGATTCCAGCAAGAATTGTTGATACACCTAATGGTGAGTTATCATTACTATCATAAACTAAAGGTTCACCACTTAGTAAATTATGGCCACCATTAATTGTTATTATATCAGTATTAATATTAACTCCACCACCGATAGTTGACTGTCTACCATCAAAAGATATCTCTCTAACTCTCTTTGTTACTATTGGTCTTAGAGAGGCACCTGATCCACCTCCACCAGATAAAGTGATTGATAAAACCTTATCAATATCAAAATTCTGTTGATCTACAATAACTTCTTGTAAAGATCCCTTTACAACTGGTTGAACTAATGCAGTTGTTCCTGATGATACTTGTGGAATTACAACTTGAGGAAGATTGATTGTGTCAAAATTTGATCCACCATTTAGTATATCAACCTTTAATAATGGGCCGTAATAAATTCGATCATCTGATTTATAATTTATAACCTCAACACCATTAACTAAAATACCAGTTGCACCCGGAATTGTAGCAGTAGATTTACCAGATTTAATATTTGGTTCTACAGGAAACTTCTTAAATATTTTTTGTACTCCAATTTGTTCATTTTTATGTCTTAAAAGAACAAAACTCTGTTCTCCACTTCCTACTGGTAGTGCAGTAAGTTCTAGATTATCAGCAATTGTAATGAATGATCTAGATGAATATAACTTAATCTGCTTTTTATCTGCCAAAACTTCAACATAATATACATCTTCAGTTAATTCTGCAATACGAGTTGTTTGTGGTTTATAAAATACTGCATCACCAGTTATAAAAGGAACATCTTGTGGGAAAGATATAATTGAATACTTTTGGGTGATATTACTAAACTGTTGCAATCTAGTTCCATTGGCTTCACTAATAGTGCTCTTATCAACTGTTTCAGTTATATCATATGCTGGCATTGAAGATGATGCCACATAAAATTCAGTATCATTTAAATTGTAAGTATTTTGAACATTAGAAGTGATAATATTATTACCAAACTGTAGAGTAGAAGTACTACTTGATGCTGTTTTTAATTTTCTTCTAAGATTATATTCAATTCCTGTTGTAGGAGTAAATCCTCCAATATTATTTAAAAATAACTGATTAGAAGTAGATGTAACTGTTATAGTTTGTATAGTAGCATTGGAAACATCAACTATTTCTGTTCCTCTTCGTATAATCTCAATAGTATCTCCCTCTTTGAGGTTTGATTTATCAAATCCAGATTTTAAAGTAAATGTAGATCCACTAATTGTATCAATCTGGAAAGTACATGATGTATTGTAAATCCAAGAGTTAAACCATACTTCTTTTTTAGTTTTGTTAACTGCAGGGTTGGGAACTACTTCTCCAACATTTTTAACTGTTATTCTTTCACCTTCAGACGCAACACTTGATCCAACAGTTGGTAAGAGTTCAAAATTAGATAATACACCAGTAATTCTAAGTTCAACTTTTTTTGTTATATCTCCATCTTCATATCCGAATATATTTTCATCAGATCTTAAATCATCAGTAGTTGATATTGCTGTTGATACACCAGTACAATTTAAAAATTGGTTTACTGTTTTATCAGTATATGTAATTGTGTTTATTCCTGATATTGCGATACCAGTAGATCCAAATCCAACGGTTGAATCAACAGTAATTACAGAAGATCCAACAGATACATTTCCAATTACTTTTGTTTTACCGGGAATCGTAAATGTACCCTGAATACCAGTTCTATCATTAAATCCAACAAATAAACTTATTTTATAGAATGTCTTACGATTACGAGCAACTACCTCAACTTCAGATACTGATGCTTTTGTTTCTGAGTCAGTTGATTTTGTAATTGTCTGTCCAACTAATTTATTAGGATCACCACTAATCACCTCTGCAAGTATAACCTCTCTACGAATATATTCTGCAGATGATGGTTTAACTAAAAATTCCTCAAGATCAACAATCTTAGGAGTAACTCCAAATAAAACATTAAAAAGAATACGGAATGACTCTGCAGTTCCTTTCGATTGGTATAATGATTTAGATTCCTTTATAAAATTACTTACATCAAGATTGGACACAAAACTTGAATCTTCAAGGCCTGGAGTTAATGTTGATTTGACTTTCTTGTAAAACTCTTGTAAAAATAGAACACTTAAATTATTAACATTTACACCAGTTGTATGAATACCTGCAGTTGTAGTTTCAAAAACTAATTCACCGCGATTGTTTGGATCTGTATATGATGTAATACCACTAAAACCTCTTACACATCCTGTAAAGGTGTTAGTTGTTAAACCAGTGTATGTAATTATCTCATCATCTACCTTTAATAGTCCATATTCGTTTGGAAACCCCTTTGTGGTAGATACAGTAATTGTATCTGATGTAGAAGTTATACCAGTACTTAAAGTTGTGACACCTACAACCACTTCAGGTGTAAGATTATCCAATTTTAAATATTGATCTAAGTTATCTGCAATGTCAACTGTACCACCACGATATTCTTGTGATCTATAATATTGCTTTAAAAAATCGACAGTCTTTGGACTTTCTGAGAGAATAAACTCAGGAAGTTGACTTTCAATTATTTGTTGTATTTGTATACGCTTTTCAATACCAGTTCCGATCATATTATGTCCTTGTTAGTTCTCCATTTGCATAAGATGATGTAACTCTATATCCAACACCAGAAATTTGTTCACCGGA
>Ga0181406_1000678_pt1 | contig 12877 bp, 14 predicted proteins | sample 29SPOviralmetaG_FD_130135 | JGI IMG/M metagenome (GOLD analysis project Ga0181406, IMG submission 130135) | Marine viral communities from the oligotrophic San Pedro Time Series (SPOT) site, San Pedro Channel, CA, USA - 29 SPOT_SRF_2011-12-20 | ecosystem: Environmental > Aquatic > Marine > Strait... | reverse complement strand
TGGAGATGGTAGCTTAGCTTACAATAACGGTACTGGTGTTATTACATATACAGGACCTTCACAAGCTGAAGTTCTTGCACATGTATCTGCTGGTACAGGAATTACTATTTCTGGTTCTGGAGCTATAGCAACAACTATAACTCAATACGCAGATTCAGATGTTCAATCATATTTAAGTGGTGGCACTGGTGTCACTATGTCTGGTTCTGGAGAATTTAGTATAGGACAGGCAGTAGCTACAAACAGCAATGTTCAGTTTAACAATCTTCAAGTAGATGGTGTACTAACTTCTAACGATATAACTTCTACAAACATTTCTATAGATGGAAATGCAACAATTACTGGTAACTTAACAGTTGAGGGTACATCTACACAAGTTGACTCTACTACTGTAACGGTTGCCGACCCACTCTTTAAGTATGCAAAAGACAATACAGGTAACTCTGTTGATATAGGTTTTTATGGTAAATATGTACAATCTTCTACGACTAAGTATGCAGGTTTAGCTTGGGATGCTTCACAATCAGATAAGTTTAGATTATTTCACGGAAATCAGACAGAACCTACAACAACTGTAGATACTTCTGGAACTGGTCATACAACTGGTACTTTAATTGCAAACCTAGAAGGTAATGTAACAGGTAACATAACTGGTACAGTTTCTAGCATTGCTAACTTTGACACAGATGATTTAACAGAAGGTTCAACAAATCTTTATTATACAGATGCAAGAGCAAGAGCTGCAATATCTGGAGGTACAGGAATTACAGTTTCTGGCACAGGTGTTGTTGCTACAACAATTACTCAATACGCTAACTCTGATGTTCAATCATACTTATCAGCAGGTACAGGAATCACATTGTCTGGCTCTGGTCAGATTGCAACAAGTATTACTCAGTATGCCGATTCTGATGTAGAAAGTTATATAAGTGGTGGTACAGGAATAGATTTTTCTTCTGGAGCCATATCAATAGACTCAACAGTAGTTACTGAAAGCTCTACAGATACACTAACTAATAAAACTATTAACTTAGAAAACAATACACTAATAGTTGAATACGCTGTAACTGTATCTGGCGGTAAGTTTGTAATAGACGGACAATCACAAGCAACAATATCTTTTAGACCTGGCGTAGTTCATAGATTTGATTTATCTGATAACTCAGTAGCTTCTCACCCATTTGTATTATCAACAACTAGTGAAGGTACAGCTTATACAACTGGTAGAACTGCTAGTGGTACTCAAGGACAAGCTGGTGCTTACATAGAATTTACAGTTAACGCTGCAACTCCAGATATACTTTATTATTACTGTTCATCACACTCAGGTATGGGTGGAACAATTACAGTATTTGGTTCAGCTTATGGTGATACCGATGTACAGTCTTATCTTTCAGCTGGAACAGGGATTACTCTTTCTGGCTCTGGAGTAATTGCTACAACAATAACACAGTATGCAGACTCTGATGTACAAAGTTATTTATCAGCAGGAACAGGTATAACATTATCTGGTTCTGGTGTAATAGCTTCTTCAATTACTCAATACGCTGATTCAGATGTAGCTTCTTACTTAACAGCTAATAGTTACGCAACACAATCTTATGTAACTACTCAAGTAAATAATGTTATAGATTCGGCTCCAGGAGCATTAGATACATTAAATGAACTAGCTGCAGCTTTAGGAGATGACGCAAACTTTTCAACAACAGTAACAAACTCTATTGCTACAAAATTAGCAACTTCTGATTTTAACAGCACATTAGATGCAAGGTTGTCTGGTGGAAATGGAATTACTTACAATGCTGGTGCAATATCAGTAGACGCAACAACTATTACAGGACAAACAGCTGAAACTTCTATAGCGGATGATGATTTAATATTAATATACGACGACTCTGCTAGTGCTTTAAGAAAGATGACTAAAGCAAACTTTACTGCTGGTTTATCTGGTGGTGGAGGTACAGTAACAGAAGCATTTAGAACAATAGCAGTATCTGGACAAACAGATATTGTTGCAGACTCTGCTACAGATTCTTTAACTTTTGCTGCTGGTTCAAACATTACTCTTACTACGAATGCTAGTTCTGACACAGTTACTATTGCAGCAACTGATACTAATACACAACTCACAACTGAACAAGTACAAGACATAGTTGGAGGAATGGTTGATGGTGGTACAGAAACAAATATTTCTGTAACTTATGATGATACAAACGGAAAAATTAATTTTGTTTCTACAGATACAAACACACAGCTTACACAAGAACAAATAGAAGACTTCGCAGCTAATGTAGTAGTTGCTGGTACAAACATCACTAAAACTTATGACGATTCCGCAGGAACTCTTACAATCGCCGCAACTGGTGGTGCAGCAAACGCTTTCTCAACATTAGCCGTTGCTGGACAATCAAATGTAGTAGCTGATGCTACAACAGATACATTGACTCTTGCAGCTGGTACAGGTATGACCCTTACTACAGATGCAGGTTCAGATACAATAACATTTGCTTCTGCTGGTGGTGGTGGTGGTACAATGCCATTTACAGAATTTGATGGAACAACAGATAACATAGTATTAAGTTCTGCAACAACAGGTGGTGCTTTACCAGTAACACTTGCAGGTGGTTCATCAGACCCAATCAATATGACTGGAACTACACAAACATTAACTTCTTATGCAGATGATGATGGTGATACAAAGATTGAAGTAGAAAGAACAACTGATAACGATACAGTACATATTAAAGCTGGTGGTACAGATGTTATAACTGCTACAAGCTCTGGAGTAACAGTAACTAACTTAACTGTTACTGGAACAACTACACAAGCTAACGAATTAAAGATTACAGATACTATATTTGAATTAAATGCTGATGGTGGTTCATTAACTACTGATGCAGGAATGATTATAGAACGAGGTTCTACTGGAAATAACGCATCATTTCTTTGGGATGAGTCATTAGACGCATGGGTTGCAGGTACAACAACTGAAGATGGTTCAGCTTCATCAAATGTAAGTTACACATTAGGAGATTTACACGCTAAAACTCAAAATCAAGGTGACAATACTACAAGAGTAGCTACAACTGGTTATGTAGATACTGCAACTTCTGGAATTAGTTCAGACAGTATTAAAGATGCAGATAACGATACAAAGATAGAAGCAGAGGCTTCTTCTGACTCAGATGAAATAGTAATTACTACTGCTGGTCAAGAGAGAGCTAAAGTTGACAACAATGTTTCTATGTCAGCTAGAGGTGGTTTCTTTACTCACAACTTAGCTATGCACGCATCAGAAACATTTACAATAGCTGCTACAGAAGGAACAGTTGCTGCTGGTCCATTAGATGTACAAGGAACCGTAGATGTCCAAGGAAGTCTGGTGGTTTTATGATAGAATTTTTTGCTGGATTTCTTATTGGTATAGCTTCAGTAGTCTTATCTGGTATAGCTTATTATATTGTAAAAGAACCAGATTTTTCTAATAAAGATTACAATATGATAGAGAAATCTATTTCAGAGTTTGTGGATAACAAAAACGACCCTGAAAATTATTTTAATAAACATTTCAAAAGAGAAGGTACTAAATGAGTACAGTACAAGTAGATGCAATCAACGAATCCACCACTAATGCTGGTGTAACTGTTGATGGTGTATTAATTAAAGATAACGCTGTTAATACAGATACAATATCAGAAAAAACATCTGGTTCTGGTGTAACTATTGATGGCGTACTTATTAAAGATTCTGAAGTTACAAGTGGTGCAGGTATGGGTCAATTTATAAAACATCAAACATTTTCTAGTGTGACAGAAGTAGACATTGATGATGTATTTACAACTACTTATGACAATTACAGAGTATTTATAAATGTAGAATCATCAGCTACTAAACTTGGAAAATTAGGTTTTAGAACAGGTGGTTCTAGTGGTTCTGACCATACTACAAGTTCTTTATATCATCAACAATACAGATATATAGCATTAGGTGCTTCTGGTGGTGATACACATTCTGGACAAAATGCAAATAATTATTTTTACTTAGGTTCATTTTTTTCAACTGATTCAGCTTATGTAGTTGATATTATGAATCCATTTTTATCAAAAGAAACAATTATTTTATCTAAAGGTGTTGGTACAAATGGAACTAACTATTCTTACTACGGAGAAGGTGCAGTAGGAAATAATGATTCTCTTACTGGATTAAGAGTGTATGCGGCAGACAGCCCAAACCTTACAGGTTCAGTTTCAGTATATGGATATAGAAAAGCATAATGGTAAGTAAAATAAAAGTAGATGAAATAGAATCCAGCCAATCTGGTGGTTCTGTTGATTTGAACTCTTCTTTATCATTTGTTTCTAAAACTACAACAGAAAGAGATGCTTTATCAAGCCCACAAGCTGGAGATACAATATACAACAGCAGTACTGGAACATTGGATTTTTATAATGGTAGTACTTGGAATGCAACTTCTGAAAATACTTTTCAATTTTCTTTAGAGTATTTAGTTATAGCTGGTGGAGGAAGTGGTGGTTTTAGTCACGGTACCAATGTATCAAGAGGTAGTTCTGGCGGTGGTGCAGGAGGGTATAGAACTAATTATGCTTCAGAAACATCTGGCGGTGGCGGTGCTGGTGAAAGTAACTTTACAGCAGCTTCTGGAAATACTTACTTAGTAACCGTAGGAGCTGGTGGCGCTGCTAAATCTACAGGTGGTACTGGTAATGCTGGAACTAATAGCGTTTTTGACACAGTAACTTGTATTGGTGGCGGTTACGGTGGGTATTCTAATAAAGATGGTGGTGATGGTGGTTCTGGTGGTGGTGCTGGTTATGATAGGTCAGCAACAAACGGAACAGCTAACCAAGGTTATGGAGGTGGTGTTGGTTGGACAAGTGGTTCTAATTTCGGTGGTGGTGGCGGAGGTGGAGCTGGCGGTGCTGGAACTAATGCTACTTCTGGGAACCCAGGTGACGGCGGTGTTGGAGTTCAAAGTTCTATTACTGGTATTGCAACATATAGAGGCGGTGGCGGTGGTGGTGCACAATCTCAAACTACAAACTATACAGTAGGAAGTACTGGTGGAAATGGTGGAGGTGGAGCTCATACTGTTTCTGGTACAGTTAACACTGGTGGTGGCGGTGGTGGCGGTACAAATTCACCATCTGGTGCTGGAGGAAGCGGAGTAGTTATACTTAGGTATCCAGATACAAAAACTATATCTAATCCAAATGGCGGTTTAACTTTAAGTTCAGAAACCAGTGCTGGGGGTTATAAATATGTAGAAATTACAGCAGGAACAGGAACGGTGACTTTTAGCTAATGGCAACACATAGATTAATACATGTAACAAGAACAGGTAATGATACCGATGGTTTAGCAGAGTTTACTAACGCTGATACTGTCTTATTGCCTACACACTCTTCAGACCCTTCTGGTACAACTGAAGGGGAGATGATATATAACTCTACAGATGACAAAATTAAAATATACGATGGCTCAGCTTGGGTAGTTGTTGGGAATACAACTGAACAAATACAAGACATTATTGGCGGTATGGTCACAGGTAACACAGAAACTAATGTAACTGTTACTTATGACGATAGCGATGGAACTTTAGATTTTGTTGTATCAGCTGATTCAGCAGTTGTAAAAGACGCTGACAATGATACAAAGATACAGGTAGAAGAAGCTTCTGACGAAGATAAGATTAGATACGATGTAGCAGGTACTGAAGTAGCTGTACAAGATGGAAGTGGTATGGCTTTTACTACTAACTCTGGAACAGTACGACACAATCAGACACAAGCTGCAACTTATACTATTCCTACAGGAGAAGGTCAATTAATGGCTGGTCCAGTATCAATTACTGGTACCATAACAAACAATGGGACATTGGTGATTATATAATGGCTACTTTAAAAGTTAATACAATATCTAAAAGCTCTGGCAATAATGTTTCTATGCAAGACCCTCTGAACTTAAAGTCTTATACGACTACACAGAGAAACGCATTAACAAGTGCTGCTGGTGATATTATATACAATACAACAGATAGCAAAGTACAATTTTATAACGGCTCAGCGTGGAATGATTTATAATGTCCACTCTCGAAACAAACTCTATAGGTAAATACTCTGGTAACAATATATCAGTTGATGATAGTTTAAATTTAAAGTCTTATACAACTACTCAAAGAAATGCTTTATCTAGTCCTCAAGCAGGAGACACTATATATAACAGTTCTACTGGAACAATAGATTATTATAATGGTTCAGCTTGGTTTGCTTCTAGTGATACTACCTTTACTACAGTTGTAGATTTTTTAGTAATCGCAGGTGCTGGTGGAGGTGGAGGTAATGCTCACGTTGCTCCCGGAGGTGGAGGTGGAGCTGGTGGTTATCGTGCATCTTTTAATTCAGAAACTTCTGGTGGTGGTGGTTCTAGTGAAACTGCTTTAACTGTTACTGATAATACTAATGTAACTGTAACTATAGGTGCTGGAGGTGCAGGTAATGCCTCTGATGGTGGTTATTCTGCTGATGGAAATCATAGTATATTTTCATCAATAACATCATTAGGTGGAGGTGGCTCACACACACAATCTGATGGTAAAACTGGTGGTTCTGGAGCTGGTTCTGGTTATAACTCTGGTGGAACTCCTACTGGAACAGCAAATCAAGGTTTTGGTGGTGGCAGAGGGTATAACTCCAATCCTTATGGTGGTGGAGGTGGAGGAGGAGCTGGTTCTGCTGGTAGTGGTGCTACTGGTTCTGGAGCTGGTGCTGGAGGTTCTGGAGTAGCTTCAACAATTACAGGTTCTTCTGTCACACGAGCAGGTGGTGGAGGTGGAGGCGCACAAGGTATGTCTGCTGGTGCAGCTGGAAGTGGTGGTGGTGGTGTAGGAACAGGTGCAGATGGTACAGCTAACACAGGTGGTGGAGGTGGAGGTTGTGGTAATGGTAATCCTCCGGGCGATGGTGGTAGTGGTGTTGTTATTCTTAGATATCCAAACACTAAAAGCATTACAGTTGGTGCTGGATTAACTTCTAGTTCTTCAACAAATGGTAGTGATAAAATAGAAATTTTTACAGCAGGAACAGGAAATGTGAGCTTTGCATAATGAGTGAATTAAAAACAAATAAGATTTCAACAAATGATACAAACAATGTAGCTATAGATAATGCACTTGGATTAAAGTCATATACAACAACTCAAATGAATGCTCTTACAGCAGCTGCTGGTGACACAATTTATAATTCAACAACCAATTCTCCTTATTTTTACAATGGTACATCTTGGATAAGAGTTTATGAACCATCATTAGCAATAGAATCACTTGTTATTGCAGGTGGCGGAGGTGGTGCAGGAGGTTCAGCTGGTGGAGGTGCTGGAGCAGGAGGATATCGTAATTCTTATGCTTCTGAAACATCTGGTGGAGGAGCTAGTACTGAAAGCTCATTTACAGGAGCTGTTTCTACAAACTATACAGTCACTGTTGGTGCTGGTGGTTCTGGTGGTAGTGTTGGTGCAGGTTCAATTGGTGGTAATGGCAATAATTCAGTTTTTAATTTAACAACTTCTACTTATGGTGGTAAAGGTGGTAGTTGGGCAAACTCAGATTCTACATCTACTGCACACACTGGGGGTTCTGGTGGTGGAGAAGGTGGTGCAGACTCTGGTAGCTCTGGTGGACAACCGGGTAGTGGTACAACTAATCAAGGTTATGCTGGTGGTCAAGGTAGAGTTGCATACGCAGATTCATCTGCTGGTGGTGGTGGAGGAGCTTCAGCAGTTGGTGCTGATGCTACTTCAGACGGTGGAGGAAATGGTGGTGCTGGTGTCTCTTCTTCGATTACTGGTTCAGCTGTAACAAGAGCTGGTGGCGGTGGTGGAGGAAATGATATGAGAAGTGGTGGCTCTGGTGGTACTGGTGGTACTGGCGGAGGCGGTGCTGGTGGTGGAGGAACTGGAACTGCAGGAACAGCCAATACTGGCGGTGGAGGCGGTGGAGGCGGTTTTTCTGGTGGATTGGCTGGTGGAGGAGCTGGAGGAAGTGGAGTTGTAATACTTCGCTATCCAAGTGATTTTACAATAACTGTAGGTGGAGGATTAACTTCATCAACTACTACAAGTGGTACTTCTAAAATAACAACCTTTACAGCTGGTACAGATAATGTGAGTTTTGCACTATGAGTAGATTAAAAGTAGATAACATAGAAGCAAGAAGTGGTAATAATATTTCAATGGATGACCCGTTGGCATTGAAATCTTATTCTACAACTCAAAGAAATGCTTTATCTAGTCCTCAAGCAGGTGATACTGTATACAACTCTACAACAGGAACAATAGATTATTATAACGGTAGTGCTTGGTTCGCATCAAGTGATAGTACATTTACTTTTACTTGCTCTTCACTCGTTATTGCAGGTGCTGGTGGTGGTGGTTATAATTCTGGTGGCGGTGGTGGTGCTGGTGGATATCGTAATTCATATAATTCTGAAACTTCTGGTGGTGGTGGTTCCTCAGAATCCTCTTTAACACTTAACAAAAATGAAAATATTACAGTAACTGTAGGTGCAGGTGGAACAGGTTCAAGCTCAGGTTCAAATACAGGTGCAAATGGTAGTAATAGCGTTTTTTCAGCAATTACTTCAGTAGGTGGTGGTGGCGGTGGAGCTGCAGCCAGTGCAGGAGGAAATGGTGCTGCAGGTGGTTCTGGTGGTGGTGGTGGTCACGCAACTAACAATTCTGGTGGTGCTGGAACAGCCAATCAAGGTTATAGTGGTGGTAATGCTACTTCAGGTGTAAATGCTAGTTCAGGTGGAGGTGGTGGTGCAGGTGCAGTAGGTTCTAATGCCCCCTCAGGTGCTAGTGGTGGTAATGGTGGTGCAGGTGTAAGTTCATCTATCACAGGTTCTGCTGTTACAAGAGCTGGTGGCGGTGGAGGTGGTGGAGACTCTAGTATTGGTGGTTCCGCAGGTTCAGGTCAACATGGTGGTGGTAATGGTAGTAGTGCTAGTGGTGGTACTGGTACTGCAGGAACAGCTAACACAGGCGGCGGTGGCGGTGGCGGAGGAACTGGTGGTTCAGCAGGAAATGGTGCTACAGGTGGTAGTGGAATAGTATTTTTAAGATACACTACAGCAAATGCAACTATTTCAGTTGGTGCAGGATTAACTTCATCAAGTGCAACAGATGGGTCTGACACAGTAGTTACATTTACTGCAGGAACAGGAACAGTGAGCTTCTCATAATGACAAAGAATTTAAAAAAATCGATTACAATACATACGATAGGAGAATAATATGGCACATTACGCCTTTCTTAACGACAACAATATAGTAACTGAAGTTATTGTAGGTAAAGACGAGTCTGATACCGATACACTTCCAGAAAGCTTTGATAGCTGGGAAGCATGGTATGCAGATTTTCGTGGACAAACTTGCAAAAGAACTTCTTACAACACTGTTGGCAATTCTCACACCTTAGATGGTACACCGTATCGTGGTAACTATGCAGGAATAGGATTCACTTATGATGAAGACGAAGATGCTTTTTACCCAGCGAAACCATATGCTAGTTGGACACTTAGTGACGACTATGTATGGGAAGCTCCAAATGCTTATCCAGATGATGGCGAAGCATATATATGGAACGAGAACGCTTACAACGGTGACAATTCTGAAGGTTGGGAATTAGTCAATGGCTAGTGAACTAAAAGTAGATACAATATCAGAGAAGACATCAGCTAATGGTGTAACCATTGATGGTGTTACATTAAAAGATGGTCAAGTCGATGGCGTAGATGTTTCTACATTATCATTAGACACAAATAATTTAGTTAAATTAACTAGTAGTACAATAAGTAGCAGTACTTCAGCTGTACAACTAAATAATTTTCGTGATAATACAACTTATGCTTCTTACAAGTTAGTGATACAAGATTTAGTATTGGCTACTGATGACCAACATTTAAGATTAACTTTTCAATCTGGGGGAGATAGTCCAGCTGATATTACAGGTACATATTACAAAGCATATAACTTACAAGGTATAAATAACACATCTTCATACGAAGGTGTAAATCAGTCACAGACTGGTATGGTGGACATTCTGTTTAATTTAAGAAGTAATGGTGGAAGTTATGCACATCAAGCTAGTTTTGATTTAACAATGAATGATGGTACTAAGGGTATATGTTCAGCAGTAGGAAGTAATCTAATAATGTCTGCTACAAGTAATGGAAATGGTTTTGGTACTACAGTATGGGCGATGAGATATGGTTCAGTAAACGCAACTGGTATAAGACTACATTCTCAAAGTGGAAATATAGCAAGTGGCGAATTTTATATTTATGGAGTTAAGAAGTAATGAGTACAACATACGGAGATAGACCATTAAGAGTTACTTTTACAAGTAATGATAGTAGTGGTGTAGCAGAGTTCTTTGACGGCTCAGAGACTGGTGCTATTGGTATTACAGTACCTAGATTTACTACAACAGAAAGAAATGCAGTAACTGCTTCAACAGTAAAGCAGGGAATGATAATTTTTAATGAGACTGATGGAAAAATGCAAGTCTATACAGGAAGTGATGCGTCTAATACAAGTTCAAACTGGACTGATATTGGAGGCGGCACAATTCTTGCAGATGCAGACGGTAACACAAACATAGAGATTGGTGCTACTACTTCTGACGAAATAGATGTAGATATAGCAGGTACTAAAATTGCCACACTTGACGGTGCAGGAATAAATGTAGAAGCTGGTGCAGTAGGTGTAAGACACGCAGGAACAATATCTGCGACACAAACAATTGCAGCAGGAGAAAACATAGGATTATTTGGTGAAGTAACATTCACTGGAACAGTAACAGTAGCAGGAGAAATGGTAGTAGTTTAATGGGTAAAATTAAAGTCAACGAAATAGAAAAACACGATGCTTCTGAAATTACTGTAAACGATACAGTCAAAATAGATAACATCACAGAAAAAACTGCTAATGCTGGTGTACAACTAGGTTCTGCTTTAGGATTTGTTTCTAAAACAACAACTCAAATGAACGCTATGAGTGGTATGGCTGCTGGAGATACAATATATAACTCATCAACTGGAACTCTTTATACTTATAACGGAACAAGCTGGAATGCTTTATCTGCAAGTACTTTTGCATTTACACTTTCTTATGTAATTATTGCAGGTGGTGGTGGAGGAGGTGCTCAACACGGTGGTGGTGGTGGAGCAGGTGGTTATAAAACTAGTCACGGTTCTGACTCCTCTGGTGGTGGAGGTTCTACTTTATCAACTATGACAATTAACCCAGAAACTAATTATTCAGTATCTGTTGGTGCAGGTGGAAATGGTAGTGCAGCAGCAGGTTCAAATGGTGGTGGTTTAGTTGGTTCTCAAGGTACTGCTGCAAGTTTTAATTCAGTTTCAATTACAGGCGGCGGTGGTGGTGGTGCTTACAATGGTAAAAATGCTACTACTGGTGGTTCTGGAGGTGGTGGCTGGAATGGCGGTAATGGTGCTGCTGGAACAGCAAATGAAGGTTACGCTGGTGGAAATGGTGGTGGTTCATACGGTGCTGGTGGAGGTGGTGGTGCTGGTTCAGTAGGTTCAACTGGTGCTGCACAACTAGGTGGTACTGGTGGTGCTGGTATTGCTTCTACAATTACAGGAAGTTCTGTTTTAAGAGCTGGCGGTGGTGGTGGAGGTTGCTATAATGGCTCAAGCCCTGTCGGTGGTACAGCTGGTACAGGTGGTGGAGGTGCTGGTGGTGCAGCTACTACATCAGATACAACTGTCACATCTCCAACAAATGGTACAGCTGAAACAGGCGGTGGTGGCGGTGGTAATGGTACTTGGAACACAGTTGCTGGTAATGGTGGTTCTGGTTCTGTAATTCTTAGATACCCAAATACATATTCAATAGTTTTAGGAACAGGTGTAGCTTCTACAGCTGGTGAACAAACAGATGGTTCATCAAAATACATAGCACTAACAGGTGCAGGAACAGTAAGTTGGCAATAATGACAAGAGTTTTAAATTCAAGTGTTAGTATAAGTTAGGAGATTAATTCATGGGTAAAATCAAAACAGACGAATTAGAAGAACGAGTTGGTAGTGCTGGTATTACTGTAAATTCTACAGTAAAGATTGACACTATCACAGAAAAAACATCCAATGCAGGAGTAACCATAGAAGGTGTAACTCTTAAAGACGGTTCCATTGTAGGAGCTGTTGATATTGGACTAGTAATCGCGTTAGGATAATAAATGGCAAATACATTTAAAAATGAAGTTAAGGACTTAACTACATCAAATCAAGACCTACTTGCTGCTTCTGAAGTAACAGGTACAGGTATAGTTTTAACTATTCGTTGTACTAATGTTGACGGAAGCAATGATGCAACAGTAGATGTCGAAGTTGTAAAAGCTAGCTCTGGTGGTAATGCTTATATAGCAAAAACACTATCAGTACCAGCAGATACAACAGTAGAACTTGCAGGTACATCAAAAATAGTACTTGAAACAGGAGATAAGATACAAGGTCTTGCTTCTGCTGCAAACGATGTAGAAGTATTTCTTAGCTGGTTACATATAACTTAGGAGGTATAATGCCTTTTGGTTATATAGGACAAAACCAAACTAAACAACAAGTTAAAAACTCTGGTGTTTTGTCATCTTTCGATATTTCTTTATTAGAGAAAAAAGGTCAAGCTAGTGGCTCATTAGAACTTATACAATCACAATCTGTTAGTGGTGTATCACAAGTAGATTTTACTTCTATAAAACAAAATGTTTATGATGTTCACTATGTTCAATTAATATCTATGGAAACTACTTCAACAGGACACCCACAAGGGTCAAAAATG
>Ga0181406_1000677_pt1 | contig 12889 bp, 10 predicted proteins | sample 29SPOviralmetaG_FD_130135 | JGI IMG/M metagenome (GOLD analysis project Ga0181406, IMG submission 130135) | Marine viral communities from the oligotrophic San Pedro Time Series (SPOT) site, San Pedro Channel, CA, USA - 29 SPOT_SRF_2011-12-20 | ecosystem: Environmental > Aquatic > Marine > Strait... | reverse complement strand
GAAATAAGTTGCTACCGCTATTGCGATAATAAGTAAAAGGAAACCTAATACAATAGGTGTCGTACTATTACGTCGAGAATATCTCGGTCCCAAATTACTAAGGAGACTATTCATTACTATTAGTATAACCATATTTTATTTTCAATACGTGTACACCCCCTGAAAGAAAAGCGTATACATGTTTGAATGTATTTTTAAAAATTACTACAATGTCAATAGCATCTTTTTTAGGATCGTATATGGGAACTCAAAAATGGTTCGATAAACATGAATGTGATAAATAATTAATTAATTGGTATCGTCACACGCAAGCCATATTTTTTCTGTTCCGTAAGCATCAGTGGTTACATCTTTATTTCTTATTTCAATACCTCTTGTATTGTTTATATTTGGGTGTCGCATACAGTATTTAAGATGGTCACTGGTCGCTGCTAAGTCCATAGCCCCTCCTTTTTCATTCCAATAACTGAAATGTTCAGCCTTTTGACCATCTGTAATAACTTCAGATTTCCATTTATCGTTAGTATTTTGTATCCACCCGGCCCAGTTTCTAGTAACATCGGTTGCACCAACCTTTGGAGCTTCTCTAACAAATGCCCACTTACAATCTTTCCCGGTACCACTTTTAGGTTTTGTTACAACGTATTTCATGGTTCTATAGTTATTATTATTATCTGATTTGGATCTACCAGATGGATCAATTGTCCAATATCCTTCACAATCTTGATTAGTTGGGGTTGTGGATAGTGATGAAGTCGTCGCATCAGTTGAACCCTTAAAAATTACAACACCCGAACCACCGTTACCACCTCGTTGCTCTGTTGTTGAGGAAATATATGCAGCGCCACCACCACCACCACCTGTATGAGGTTGAGCATCGTCGGCTTTGTCACCTCTCGATCCATATGTACCACCGCCGGCTGATGCTTTTCCTTGTTCTCGGTCATACTTATTATTTTCCATCGCACCACCGCCTCCACCAGATGCAAACCAGCCATTGTCACCATAGGTTGTTGTAAAAGTTGATGAATAGTCTTTACCGATACCACCATCTCCTCCGTTGCCGGTTCCGTAGTCATACACACCGGCGCCACCGGCGCCACCGGCGCCACCACCACCACCTCCAACCACCCACGAATCAGAATCTCCACCATCGTTACCAAACCCTTTACCAGAATATGCATCTTGAATACTTTCACCACCCGTGTATGATGAAAGTCTCCCACCACCACCTCCAGAACCACCTTTTATTACCACACTTTTCGTTTTACTACCGTAACAGCCACCCCCACCACCACCTTTCGCTGTATATGTTAGACATGTACTATCGGATCCAGGTATCCCATTTTGTGTTGAAGTGTTGTATCCCGTACCACCTGTTCCACCCTTACCAACAACAACAGTTTGTTCTCCGGAAAAACTTTCACCTGGTGCAAATACCAATCCACCGGCACCACCACCACCACCACCAATACCTCCTCCTCCACCACCACCGGCAACTATAAGAACATCAGCAGTTACAGTACCAGGTGGTATCCATTTATACGTTGTTTGGGTACTCGACGTGGAACGTGAAGTTATTTTACCAAAACCGTATGTAGTACCTGTAGGTGTATTATCATAAACGTGTCCCGCATCTGCTGCTGCATTTACATTAGCATCCCCATAATCTGAATTAAATGATCCATAATGAAATACAACTTTAATAGGTACCTGTGCCTCCGCTCCAGGAAATGTAAATGTTTTAACACGAACATTACCTTCTTTATAGTTTTTAGCTTCAGTCTTATTGTCTGGTAACGTTTCCTTTGATCTCACAATTTCATTACCGTTATCATCCAATAACTTAACAAATGAACTCGCCCATCTATCTTGGCAACAATCGGTTCTATTGTATACCATAACTTTGTCTATCACGGAATACTCTTTTCCCAAATCGATTTTAAAGTAATTTGTTTTCCCATTGTTCGTATGTCCAAAATTATATCCCGACGTTTTTTGGTCAAATAATTGTTGTGGTGGAAACTCATTACCATCTTTATAAAATCCAGTTTCCGACTTGACATTATCTCCACTTAAACCTTTCACAATATTTACGCCTCCTGAATATACTTCAATCTCACGTATATTCAGGGGTCTATTATAATCCGAATCTTCGTACCCAAACCATACGTACCGAATACCGTTTATTATTTCTTTTTCTTGTGCCTTATTTGCATTTATACTTGCATTTATTGTATCGTATTCGTTCTTATAATATTGTGGTGTATTTACTAACGTTTCGTTTTTGTTTGGGTCGGTATTCTCATCAATAATATTCGCATATGTTGTTTCGAGGTACGTCGGGAAATTTTTGTTCATTTCACTTATCGTTGTTTCCTTAGGCCATTGTGTTTTTATAACGTAACCGTTTACTTTCATATCGGAAGGACAAGATTCGCCTTCACCGACCTTATCTATACGTACGTGTTGCCATCTTTGACAATCGTGTATATCACCGGGTCCACAATCGTACACTTCAGATCCAAAATTCCAATTTCCGTCCACTTTCTCTTTATTAACATTTTCCCAATACGATTCGCAATCTTTAGAGTATCTAAACTCGAATATCGTACTAGATTTATTAATATCAGATAGTTTAGCGACTTTTAGTTCATCATCCTCAGATACGTACATATAATATTTATCACCACCCGTAGTTTCATACGCGAATTGTCCATATTTTACCGTATTTGTATCAGTAACACCTTCGGGTTTTTCCAAATAAAATTTTTTTCTCGAAGTTTCATTCACCATAACAATTTGATTAGTCGAATTCACACCGAAGTACTTATGATCAGTTTCCACCAAACCTGGAAAATACGGGTAAAAATAACCGATATCACCCGTTTCTTCAAACTCGAGTTCTAGTATAAAACAGGTTTTTCGTACCCACCATTTAGGATCGTTTATATCACACGCGAACCTATTAATAAATTTGTATATATCGTCTGTACTATCCTTTGGGTACACGTAAATTTTAGTACCCTCCGTACCAAGTATTTCATCGAGTGTATCTTTTTTACGTGTAAGTTCGCTCCAGGTTGGTACATTAGATTCTTTTGCTGAAATATCTGATACCGATGCACTAAAATCGTTTGTACCTAACGAAAACTCCCCCGAATAAACTTTTGTATCATCGCTTATACTGTTATAATACACACTGAGTGTATTAGTACCTAGAATTTCAGATCCAAACTTCTTATTTTCGATCGCTTTCACATTCACGTCCATAAAGTTTTGAAGGTTCTGGGGTGAATCGTCTTCAGTTTCGTGTATTTTATTACCTGTTTCATCGTCGTATAAAACCATTATCCATTTATTTACAATTCCAGAGACATTCGCCTTATTTTTCCAATCAATACCGAGTGAACCTATAGTATACTTTTCCTCTGTAAAAAGTCGACACTTATACAAGAGTAAAATGATAAATAGAATGATAAGAACTGTAAGAAGTATCATTTTATATATCACGAGATTTTTTATACCGAATTAAATTTGTTTTTATTGTTCTTTAAACCCAATGTTCATGTTATTCCATAATGTTTCAGTGTTTATTTCACTCTGAGTTTTAAAAACTGTAACACTACTTTCTCTAGTAGCATAACGATATCCAGACGTTCCGTCTCCTACTCTTATAATTCTATAAGTTCCGTAACTGTCATCGGCTTTATTAGATTGTATGAGTGTAAACAACTGTTTATCGGTAGAAGTACCATCTTCTTGCAATTCATTATCATCATCAATGTAAAAGTAATTTGTACCCTTTTTAAAGTATACGTACGCACTCCCCGATATAGGTTCATTTTCTAACTGAACATCATTTATTGTAACACTTCCGATTCTAAGTGTATACTTTATTTCATCATAAGTAGATAAGGATGTTTGACCACTCGTACCTGGTGGAAACGTTTGCGATAAAGGGTTTATTATTCTTAGCGACATATCGAGGTCTTCGGTTTGTATGGAAACGCCATCACCACCTTTGTATAAATATTTTTCCGCTTGATCGTTCGGGTACGCGGAATCTTCTACGTATTCCGCTTTTACCGTAATATAGTTTCGACCGATCACGTTATACAAATCTTCTTTAACACACGTACTTAATTCGTCATCAAGTGTGCTGTATTCCAAACACGCACTAGATTCATTTAGTTTTGTTTTTGTATCGTTATCGAACGTAATAACCAAATCGGATTCGTTAAAGTTTGTAAAATATTTCATATTTTCATCCGAAGTCGAAATTGGTCTTTCAATAGACTGTGTATCTATGATATAACCAGTTCCTGAATTTTCATACGACAATTCACCGTCATTTAAGGGTCCGGATTTATTCATGGTTTCGTCGAATACGTACCTTTTAAACGTAATCTTTTTTACGTTTGTAAACCCGGACGTATTTTTCCAACTAAACGAAATTCTTACGTTTTTAGATAAGATCTTTTCAATATCTTCATTTGCGTAAGTGTATTTTTCAATCTCGTACCCGCTATACGAGTTATTTTGAATACCAAGATCGTCGGTATCGTTTTTCGGGATTATTGTTTTGGTATACGCATCAGTTTCGTTATAAGTTATAAAAGGCATTGTTATATTCTTTTTAGAACTCGTATCGGGATCCGTATCCGTATCGGTATCGGTATCGGTATCGGTATCCGTATCGGTATCTTCTTCGTCTCCTGATAATAAGTAATAAGTTACAATTATAGTAAAAATTGTAATTATTATAGAAACGAAAATTAATACCGTATTATTTGATTTATTATTAGTCAATAAATTTTTAATATTAAACGCCATGTTATAATACTTGTACATTTTTTTTAAATATTTTCAAATGTTTCAAATTTTTTCATTTTAGCAACAGTAGTATCTGAACCACGTCCGTTATCTGGTACCTTTTCTGTTGATTCCGCAATTGGTTTACCAGTATAATCCAAAAACTTAACAAACGTACCTGCCCATCCACTACCACCATCAACTGCGTAAACTTCGACTTTTTGTATATCTTCCATTTTATACGATTTAGGTAACTTAATCTTAATCCAGTTTGAATCACTGGTTTTTTCTGTCGCGTAATAATTCTTACGTGTGCCATTAAATCTTTGGTCAAGCACAAGATTCCCGTCACATAATACTTGTTCAGGGTTCTCACTTTCTTCATATTTAGTATCGTCATCTTCATAAGCTTCCTTAAAACTACTAGTTTCAATTTCACCATTATTTTTACCTAAACCACTTATGATATTTTTATTATTTACAAAAACTCTAATATCGCTAAGGATTAACGATGATGAAGTGAACGGATTATCATCATACCCGACCCATATATAATTAACATTCTCGTCTGCCTTGACAATTTCTATTTCCTCATACTCAACATTCTCGTCTGCATCATCTGAAAATGTAAATTTTTGATATCCAGTTTTTACAGCTTCACTAGAAGTTTCAGGTACCTTTTCATTTGATTTAATAATTTCATTACCGTCAAAATCCAATAACTTAACAAACGTACCCATCCATTGTTTTTTCCACCAACTACTTTTTGTACTATTCCACACTTCAACTTTATCTATTTCTGACACTTTGTACCCTTTATCTAATTCCATCTTAACCCAGTTACTCTTGGCTTTTGATGATACAAAAAAAGTACTGGAAGGACCAGCTGAGTCGTTCTGGACAAACGGTATCTTCTCTGGATTAGAGGGGTTTTCAATACCCAACCAGTAACTCGAGGACGATACACTACTATATTCAGTACCTTTAGGGTTTTTATTATCATCATATACACCAAAACCTGCTACAATATCTACACCACCCGACATTACTTTAATTTTATGAAGTGCCAAATAATGTCCATACTCTGAATCAAACCCGACCCATACGTATTTTACGGGTGCACTCTCGTCTGCCTTGGCAATTTCTATTTCCTCATACTCAACATTCGATAAATCAATTATGTACACTGCACCTTTAGTTTTTTCTTCCTTATATGCACCAATGACGGCGTATTTATTCGAAATGGATGTTTGAATCTGTCCACCCGTAATGGAAAGTGGTACCTTTGTTCCCTTGTCCAATTTACCGTATATACGTTTGTATATGTAAGCATTAGTTGATCTGGCGGCCCCTGCTGATGGCATCGATGCGATTATTGCATACTCGTCACTTAATGATACTGAAGACCCGAATCGGCCGAATTCTATACCGTCGACGTCTTCATGAATTATCTTTTCTCCGATTTGTTTCCAGGGGTTAACACCGCCTTGGTTTTGGTACAAGTATGCTCCACTGTCGGATCCGTTATTGTCTGGTGCTCCGATAAGCATGTAATCATCCAAAATAGAAACAGATTGTCCGAACGATCCTGTTCCTTTAATTGTTTGAGTTTTTTCCCATTCACCGTTCACATTTCGTTCGTATATGTACACTTCATTGTCTCCGCCTATGATTATGGTATCACCCGAAACGGCAATGGTATCACCGTAGTCTTTAGTTATTTTTTTACGGGTCTCCCACTTACCATCGAAACCTTTTTCGTATATGTATATAATTGGTGTATACGTTTTTGATGCATTAGAAACGGCACTACTTAGTTCCACGGTAGCTTGGGGTACGGTAACTACTGCATAATCGTCAGAAATAGCAACAGATTTACCAAATTCAGAATTAGGTGGATTATTATAAACAAACCTATTAGTTGTCGTTAAAACTTCAGCTTTTCCACCGGCTATTTCTGTTACATTAATCAATTTACCTTCAAAATCGAGATCGTATATGTACACTTTATTTTCTTTATACGCACCGGAAATTGCGTGATTATCCGACATAGCAACTTGGTAATTATTATCTACTGTTTTATGTTCTTGTTTAGTTTCGTTAACATACGTGTATATAGTTCCGTTATTACCTGGTTGTCCAACAATTGTGTATTTATCATTAACATCGACTGAATACCCTAATTGTCCATCAGTAGTTCCACCCGCGACTCTATATATATCACTTTCCTTAATTTTTAGTTCTTTTTGTATTCCCGGTTCTGTAGCAGTATAACCATCTTTATAACTTTCAAAAGGTGTTACATACATTGTGGGATTTCCTACCAACGCTGTTTTTTTATTAGGGTTTAAATCATTAATGGAATTCCATTTTGTATCAATATCAGGTTGATAAAGTGTCATGGCATCAGATGACGGGTATTTTACTGTAAGTGTATCATTGTCCTCATTATCACATTCTTTACCCGTACCCGTTCTTTCTCGTGTAACATTATATTTCCAATCTTGACATGTTAAATACTCTTTTCCTTCACATTTTTCAGTTAGTTCACCGTATCTTTTCCAAGAACCTATACAATCAAGATTGTTTAGACCGTCTGTACGGTAGTCTTCAAAGGGTTTTACGTACATTGTGGGATCGTCTACCAATGCTCCGGTTTTATTAGGATTTTTATCGTCGTCACTTATTTTTTCATACGATGAATAGTTTATTAAAGTATTGTCACTAGGCCAATTCACAGTAATAATCTCATTGTTGTCTTTTATACACGGTATGCCATCACCTATACCAGGTACTGATATAGTATATTTCCAGTTTTGACACTTATAATCTGCATTATCATCGCATGTATATTCAACTCCAGATTCAACAAATTCAGCGACACAGTCTTTGTTATGAACAGTGTATATATCATCATCCCACGTTCTTGATGTAAAAGTGTCTTCAGTTAACGGTTTAAAACCATTAGATATTTCCATGTTAAAGTCTTCTCTATTCAATTTTAAATCCTCGGAAGTAGATAAAAGTGTCTTAATACCATTTTTATCGACGTAATATAAGTATATTTTGATACCTGATATATCATCCGAAGTTTTAAACGCGTAACCTTTTAGTAATTCAACGTTAGGTGTATCCGTAAAATTTTTGAAAAAATTCGTATCATCTTTTACAATGTTTTTCGTTTCTAATGGTGCATACCCATCTTTCTTAACAACGATTACCCATTTCTCAACAGTTTCGTTTACGCCGTTAGTGTTATTCCATTTAAAATTGATTTTGTTTATTTTATAAATACCATCACTATCGTCGCCATCTATTGTAATGTCGTGATCGCTACTGTGTGTTCGACCGTTAAGTTTCACGGTATATTTTTTAGTACCTGGTGAATTTTCCTTCCAATTTAAACTAAAAGTTTCTCCTCTACCTTGATTAAGCTTATACGAAATAATCTCGTTACCAGTGGTTTTGTCGTGTATAGATACAGTATATTTAGAACTGGGATTTGTAACATTCGTAAAACTTGCGGTAACATCTAAATTAGTGTTAGATATACTAGTATCAAAAGTTGGTGGGTCTATAGGTACATACAAATCATTCAATGGAACTTGAAAAAATAATCTTACTTCAACAGAATTCGTATAATTCAATATACGTGAAAAATTTAGTATTGGGTTTTCTACATCACCGGTTTCCTCTAATTTATAATTGTAATAAACCGATTCATACGTATACTCATAACTAGGAACTTGTTTACTTTTACCCGTTTTACCATCCAATATATTTTTATATTTTACAGTAAAAATAGATTCCTTTGAGATAAGTGTAGTATCCTTAACGTAGTCTTGTGAAGAACCTTGGTAAAGATCCCAAGTCTGGTTATCAGGATTAAACCTTAAATGGTACGTTTTAAACAAAACTTCACCGCTCTGACCTACATTATATTCAACATCTAGAATTTCTACCGGTTTAACTTGAATATCATACGAGTCTGTACCTAATTCATATTTTTCGTAATTATTAGTATACCATCGAAGTAAAATGAATAATAGAATGATAAGAACCACGAGTATCATTTTATATACCAGGAGATAAAATATTTGATAAATATAAATGAACGTTCGTCCTGTTACTACAGTTCTCATGGAAGCGCTTTTTATCGGTTTGATGTTACAACTTTTGGTTACGGGTCTTATGAAATTTGTGTATAAAGGTACGGGTGTGTTAATTATTGCGGGTGCGTTAATACATTTATTGTTTGAATACTCACCTTTCGGTAATATAAATGAAAAATGGTGTAAAATTATATTTAAATAGTTTAGTCTACGTTAGAATTCATATCTTCTAAAAGATTATCTTTGTCTCTAAGAAGTTCAAATAAATCGTCGTTTAAATCTTGTAGTTTATGTTCAATTTCCTCGTTATATTGAGCAAGGTAGGATTTGTAAAATTCTCTTTCATTCCCTACGTTGTGTCCTTTATCTAACAGATTCCCGATCGTGTATCTTGGTAATCGTATACCAAGTTCTCCCGCGCGTTTTTTAACAGCTTCTTTACGGACGTTTACAGTAATTCTCTGTTTTGGTTTTGTGTTACGTATAGTTCTTTGTGTCTTCGTTATTCTTTCATCCAATCTCCGTAATTCAGCTTCGTCGAATTCACGGTTTATACTTCGTCTTCTATCCATTTCATTAATCATTCTAGGTACGTTTATAGACGGTATTATTAGAGAGTTAACATAATTTAACAATTCTTCTCTTTCACCTGGTTCGGGTGCGAAAACGTTATTATCATCGTCGTCGCTTTCCTCGTAATATCTATAAGGATGTGGTCTACGTTCAGTAGAAAATGGTACGGGTGGTACAAGAGTATTATCGGTCATTATTTCTCTCATAATAAAATCTTCATCAGTATCTTCATCAGATTCAGAATCGCAATTTGAATTCGGATTTGAAAGGCTTTCGTGTACCTTTTTTATCGAGTTGCACATTTCGAGATAATTTCCCTCAGGTATTATCTCGGAATTCAAGTCAATAAGACGCATTAAATTTGTAAGTTCATCCATTTTTAATATCTTAAAAAAAAATAATAAAAAACTCAACTAAGGTTTGGTATATTCACATTTATATCATAAAATGCATCTATAATTCTATTATTTGCATTCATAAAATTACAAATGTTTTCCATTTCGAGTTCGATATTGTCTAATTCTACAATATAACCATTCTGTAAACCTCTTGTGTGTTCATTAATTATACGCATATAATCTGTGAAAAACTCTTTACTATTAGAAGCGTGACCAATACTCTGTAATTCTTCTATAGTAACACATAAAGGTAAATTTAAGGCGCTACAATACGCAGTAAGTGCTTCTATTTTGAAACGAGAAGTTATACGGCGTCTTAATTTTGTTTGTATGAATAATTTTTTAATTTCTTTTCTTTTTCTAACGAGTACCATACACCTTTCGTATATAGTATCGTACGGATCATTTTGTAAGCTGCGAGGTAATACACGGTTACGATTATACGTATTTGTTTGTTCATTTTTATACACCTCGCTTAATTTATTACACATGTCTAAATAATCACCTTCAGATATACTATCCGAATGTTCATCTATAAATGTCATTATTTTATGAAGTGTATTAACACTCGACATTATTACTAAGTATTATATTTTATTTTTTAATTATAGGTTTTGAAAGTAAAAGTAAAGCTTCTATAGCTTCACCGATTTCTTTATGTTTTAAACAAAAACCGTTTTTACCGGCTCTGCAATAACATTTTTCGTAAGGACAATTTGGACGCATTTTTTTTTCGTTTTTATTTATTTTTTTATTTTATTTTAACTTAAGCTTCGTATTCACTCAAAATTTCACCTTCTTCGATATCTTCATCCGTTTCTTCTTCTTCACTATCGATTTCTTCTTCTTCATCTTCACTCTCGAAATCCTGAATAGTATCGTCGTCGATATTTTCAGGTAAAATAGAGTAAAGTTCTTCCCATTTAACATACCCTTGAATTTCATAATCATCGATTAAGTTGTCTAAATCAATTTTATCTAAAATACCCCAATCGTTTTCAAATAACCATTTCCAATAACCAAGTTTATTCCGAGTTATATTATACGGAAAAAGTTCAACGTTAGAATCGTTATCATCTTCAAACAATTCTTCCGTTTTTTCATCCATATAAATATTATACATGTAGTTTACAACGTCAATTTCTTTTTCAGATCTATAGTCTTTAGGTTCGTGAAAAAATGTGACGAAGTGTGCTTCGCCGTAAGAAGTTTTTACTTTTTTTTTATGAATACCAATGTATGCAATGTAATTTTTATTGTTTTTCGAAATTAAATGTTCCGGGTACCCAAATTCCGCTCTTAGACCATAAACTTCTGTATTATAGCCACAAAGATCGGAACATAGATCGCCTAAATGGTTAAGTTTAATGAGGGACGTACAGTTTTTTAATAATTCTTGTGTGAGATAAGGCATTGTGTTTGTGTTTGTATATATAATATTAAAAGTCTAATTGTTTAAGTATGATTACATTTTATTTAACCATTGTTTTTTGTGGGTCTTCGTTCATAGTTTCATCGGGCTTAGAAGGTAAAGTTTTTGTAAGCTCATTCCAATGTAAATCTTTGTGAGATAATTTATTTTTCATAATAAATTTTTCACCCGATTTAATATCGGTAAAGTATTTACTCAAATATTTAGTCCAGAAATCACTCTTATTGCTACGAACAACGCGAGGAATAAGAATCGTATCTTTTTTATTTGTAGATAACTTTTTCGAAACCATATCGATAAATGGTTCAATAATACCACTACATCCTTTGTTTTCGTGAATAAACTCAATGAAACGAATATCGTCACGGTCTTCGATTTTACTCAAACCAATGTAACCAATATAATTGAATTCCTTAGGGTTACACTCAATAGGGAAATCTTCATTGGGTTTAAGACCCCAAATTTCCATATCCAGTTTCCCATCACTTGCGATAGTAGAGAAAAGTTCATCCATTTCCACGACCTGTTCAAGCTCGGTGGTATTTTTTAACAATTGATAAAAGACAGACATTTTTATAATTTTTTATATTTTACATGTTATCTATATCACTTAGGTCTTCGTTAGCTATTAATATTTCCTCTGCGACTATTTGGTAAAAGGCCATTTTATACGCTAAGAATCCAAAAAGTGTCGCACCCATGTTAAAATCAAAAGGTAAACTCGAGGAATTCTATACCGATTCTCCTAAAGCAAGAAATGTAGGTACTAATAACCTTTTATTTAAACCTGGTGTTTTTCCAATATTATCGACGTAAGATGAAAGTGAATCTACGTATATACACGATGCTATTGTACCTAAACTTGCAGATATACCATCAACAGGTGTATGAAAAATAAAATGGTACGTCGAGATCGCAGCTCCGTATCTCAGAGTCGTTTTTTTAATTTTAGACTTTATTTGTTCATATTCTGCTATACCTTCTTTTCTTTTAACTGGACACGAAATTCTAAGTGTTTTTTGTGTAGGATTTATTATATTTAACATTAATTACTATACATTACAATTTATTCGTTAAGTATCTAATACATGATATCGATGTTAATATTTTCATCGTTAAAATATTTTTTTTTAAATTCTCGTTCTTTATTGAGAAATTCTTCACATCTGTTAACTGATTCGTATATACGAACTTGAATTTCAGTTAATCTATCTTCGTGTGTAAAATTATCTTTTTTTCTGGACATTTTTCTCCATTTTTCACCGAAAAGGTTTATGTATTTCAAATTACGCCTTTCGTATTCTAGTTCATTCAACAATGTTCTGTACAAAACCAATGAATACGAATCGTATTCTTCACGTTTAAAATCGTCATAACAAAACTCTTCATATGCCAGTGTTTTCATACGTTGATAAAGTTGGTTCCCCCCATTTTTCTTTCCATTTTCTGGCCAAAGTTTCGAGTCTTTCTTTTGAGAATCGTGTATTTCGTGATTGTTTTTCCGGGGCTCCTGGACACACAAGGTTTTCGTATTCGTATTTTTGAGATTTTTCCCATAT
>Ga0181406_1000671_pt1 | contig 12963 bp, 22 predicted proteins | sample 29SPOviralmetaG_FD_130135 | JGI IMG/M metagenome (GOLD analysis project Ga0181406, IMG submission 130135) | Marine viral communities from the oligotrophic San Pedro Time Series (SPOT) site, San Pedro Channel, CA, USA - 29 SPOT_SRF_2011-12-20 | ecosystem: Environmental > Aquatic > Marine > Strait... | reverse complement strand
TTCTATTCGGTGCAGCCACCATTACCCAACAGAAGAAAGATTCTGAAGGGGTAGGTGTGGTTGAACCTGACACCATTACTAACGAAGCTGGAGAGACAGTTGCTAACCCAGTAGCTGGTAATCCAGTCATGGAAACCGTTGCTAACCCTGCCATTGCTACGGCATGGCCTACACCTATTTAATTATGATTACCCTTATCCGTCCTGTACTGTTTTCTTTTATCCAATCTCCGAAGGTTAAACGATTAATTATCGATATGCTGAGGAAGTTGGCTTCTACAACCGATAATTCTGTAGATGATAAAGCAGTTGACTTCATTGAAAAGGGTCTTTTTGGTGAGCTGGCCTGAGCCTCCCGTAATACCCTCTGTAACGCTGCCTGAGCCTGTCAAAATAGGGCCGCCTGTACTAGACATCCCTAAGGCTGAATTACCTTCCTACAAGCCCATATTTGTACCTCCTAGCGACTTGCGGCCCCCCGCGGGGGTAGAGCCAAAACAACAAAAGAGGGAAACGCAGCCTGCAAAACAAAATAACAAACCGCAAATTCCTAAACTTCCAAAAGAAGCTCAATTAGTGCAAGTTCCTTTCACTGATGTTGAGATTCCAATGCCCACAACAACCATCATGACAGCGGCAGCAACTACCGCTTTTATTTCGGTTGCTGCAACTTTAGTCGGCCAGAGTCTTTTTAAATATCTGGTGATGGTTATGAAACCAATTCTTAAACAGGCATGGACCAGATTAACCAAGAACAAGACGAAAAACCAAAAGGCCCCTTAAAAAAATTAAAGGAGCACGCTGAAAAAGATGTTGAAATCTTAGGTACATTTGTCCGTCTTGGCGTTGTTGTGTGGAGTGGCTTTATTATCACTCTAAATTACGTTGAGATACCAATGTTTAAAAAAGGGCAGACTAGCGGTGACATAACATTTGTTGCCTCTGTGTTTACTGGAGCCCTTGCAACTTTTGGATTAAATACAACTAAAAATGGTAGTCCGCAAAAAACACCACCTAACTACCCTGCAGTCAAAAAAAAGGAAGATTAATGTTTATCAAAAGGGTTTTGCTACTTAGCCTTTTGTGTGCCCCTGCAAGCGCTCAAATGGTGACACCACGCTTCACAACCGGTTCTGTTCAAAGTACAACTAATACCACCATAGATATTGATAGAACCGTTGAAACAACCATCTATGGTGGTGCAACATCCACATGGTCTGGAACCAACGTAACCGCAAGTGGGGACATTTCAAATTCCTCCACCACCTTTTCAATGACAACCGCTGGCGATCCTTTTCAATTAGAGATCACCACACGCGCCGCGGGCATGATCGAAGAAAGTCTGATTACCGAAACCATCGAACAGGTCTCTACTACAAACAGCTTGTCGGTATTCTCACAATAATTTTGTGCCAACCTGCATTTGCTGAGGAGCCAACTGTTGCAAATCAATCATCCCCTACTGCCTTAGCGACAGGCAATGTTACTAACGCTGCCTATCAATTTCAAAACAACGGGGCACCTTCTCGTCAATACTTTGGACCTAATAATAGTTGTAATGGCGCAACCATGACATTCAGCCCGTTTTATATGGGCAACGACACTATTGGGGAAAGCTATAGCCGCAATAATAACTGGGGTCTACAGCTTAATTTTAGCGTCCCATTAGATGGTGGGATGGTTGAACTTTGCAAGCAAGTTGCTAGGAGACACGAACAAAAACTTCGCTTAGATGCTGCGTTAATTCGTGCGCTTAAATGTGGTGAACTGCAACAGCTAGGTTTTACATTTAGGCCTGGAAGTCAATACGAAATTTTATGCAATGACATCGTTCCTATTGTTGCTTTGCCTAGTGTATCTACTGTACAAATTACTGAAACTAATTAGGGCTTATTAATATGTCTAGAGCTAATGAAGACGCTTTTGATGAGCTGCATGGACTTGTTACGACTGAACTTATTAGTCGAATTAAGTCTGGAACAGCCACAACGGCTGATCTAAAAGCCGCGGCCGACTGGCTAGCAAAGAATCATGTTACTGGCGTGGCAGCCGAAGGCAGCCCGCTTGCTGGTCTAGCTGGTCTTATTCCAGAGCTAACTTTTGATGATGTTCAAAACCACCTGTAATGGCACACGCTGGATCTAGTAAGTCCAGCCGTCACTACAAATCCAACAGTACATCTGCCGCTAAGAAACGAGAATACGATCGTGCTTATCGCAAGCGCGAGAAAGGTTCTCTTGCTCCTGATGGCCCAAAGAAACGCCGACTAAATGCAGAAGGCGCAAAGCGTTGGGCTGAGCGTAAACGCAGAGGCATTGCTGGCAAGGGTGGGAAAGATATTTCTCATACAAAGTCTGGACGGCTGACGACAGAAAACAAAACTAAAAACCGTGGCCGAAATGGCAAGAACGGTAAATCAACCAAAAAGTAAAACTCTTCTAATGAGCCACAGATGGATCGTACCCCCCGAAGCCTCATGCTCGAACTCCTTACATTTCGTTCTGGTGATGCCAAGCGTATGTGGAGAGAAGAAATTAAACGAAGGGATGGGTACCAATGTGTCTACTGCGGAAGCAGTGACGACCTCACTATTGATCACATAGTCCCGCAATGTAAAGGCGGGCCTACCACTTCATCTAACTGCGCGACTGCTTGTCGCTCCTGCAATTTAGCGAAAGGATCCATGCAGGTAGATGAGTTCATGGAAACAATCTTAACTCTTGCATCATGACTGCTGAAACAATTACTAAGACTGCCTACTTAAATGGCGTCAAACGCACCGTCCCTTACGGCTATGCCATTAACGACGTTGTTGCTACACCTAATTCCTCTTACACCGTAGGAGAACTTATCAACCTGATCGAAGCTGAGCAAAACACCCGTGTTGGTTCTGGCACCGGCTTTGGTGTTGCTTCCCTGGCCTGATAGTTATGCCACAAGGAAAAGGAACCTATGGCTCCAAGATGGGCCGCCCGCCTAAGAAAAAGAAAGGTGGTAAAAAGAAATGAGCCTCTACCGCAATATCAATAAGCGAAAAAAAGCTGGTACCTCACGTAGTAAAAAGAAAAGTACCATTAGTGCAAAATCTTACGCCAACATGAAGGCCGGTTTTCCTAAAGGCAAGAAAAAGAAAAAGTAATGACACGGGGGCCAATATGGCTCCCCTTTTTTTATGAATGTCAAAGAACTAGAGCAGAAGATCCATTCGGACTTCCGCGTCTTCCTCACCCTTGTCTGGCGAGAGCTGGACCTGCCGAAACCTACACGCGCTCAGCTCTGTATTGCTGAGTACCTCCAACACGGTCCTAAGCGCTTGCAAATCTCGGCGTTCAGGGGCGTGGGAAAAAGTTGGATTACTGCTGCTTTTGTTTTATGGACCCTGTACCTAAACCCGGACAAGAAGATAATGGTGATCTCTGCAAGCAAAGAGCGTGCAGACAACTTCTCGATCTTTTGTCAGAAACTGATAATCGATATAAGTTGGTTAAACCATCTCGCGCCAATCTCGGAAGATCAGAGATGGTCGAGGATATCTTTCGATGTTGGTCCCGCAAAACCCCACCAAGCTCCGAGTGTGAAGAGTGTCGGAATTACCGGCCAAATGACAGGTAGCCGTGCAGATCTTATGGTCTTTGATGATTGTGAGGTACCCTCAAATGCGGCCACTGATGCTCAACGAGAGAAGCTACTACAACTCATCACCGAAGGTGAATCTATCCTAACTCCAAAAGATGATTCCAGAATATGTTTTCTCGGGACACCGCAGTCGACCTTTACGGTCTACCGAAAATTGGCCGAACGTAACTACCGACCATTTATATGGCCCGCACGTTATCCGAAAGACGTTGGGCAATACGAGGGACTTCTCGCGCCCCAACTTATGGAAGACCTTAAGCAGGGAGTGGAGGCATGGTCACCCACCGATACCCGATTTGGAGAGCTAGATCTTCAAGAGCGAGAGACCTCTATGGGTCGCTCAAACTTCTTACTACAGTTTCAATTAGATACCTCCCTTAGTGACGCTGAACGCTTTCCTCTTAAGTTTGCTGATCTAATTGTGACTCCGTTAGGTATGGAGTGTGCAGAGCGTTACGCGTGGTCCTCAGACCCGCGCTACATGATTAAAGATCTAAATCCTGTTGGACTACCAGGAGATCGTTTTTATGCCCCCATGTTTATTGATGAGGGGATGTGTGAATTTCAAGAAACAATTGTATCAGTTGACCCCAGTGGTAGAGGTAGTGATGAAACAGTTGCAGTCGTGCTCAGTCAAGCTAATGGTTATGTGTTTGTTAGGGATATGCGGGCTTTCCGTGATGGGTACTCTGATAGCACCCTCAGTAGTATTGTTTCGCTTAGTAAGCGATATCGCGCAAGCCGCCTCCTCGTCGAATCAAACTTTGGAGACGGAATGATATGTGAGCTTTTTAAAAGACACATAGTACAACAACAAGCTAATATTGTTACTGAAGAAATTCGCTCTACGGTTCGTAAAGAAGAGCGCATTATTGACACCTTGGAGCCGGTCCTTAACCAACACAAACTAATTATGGATCCCAAAATTTGGGACTGGGACTATGCCTCTAACCCTAATGAGCCGCCTGAGAAACGTTTGGAATACATGCTCGGTTATCAGTGGTCTCGTCTTACCCGTGAGCGTGGAGCTATCAAACACGATGACCGTATAGACGCCCTTGCTATGGGGGTCCAATGGTTTGTTGATGCCATCGCTCAGAGCGCTCACAAGGCTCAGGCACAACGCAAAAACCTTGAGTGGCAAGCAATGATCCAAGCCTTTGAAGACCACCCCCATGAGGCCACAGATGCCCTAGTGCTAGGACGGTCCTTTCAATCCCTTAAACACCTTGGTACGACTAAGGTTTGGGACTGGTAACCTTTATTGGGCGCATGTAAGCAGAGAGAGTGGTGCCTCTCTGTGTGGATTTTTATCACATGCGGTGAGTTTCCCCCTCGTTTCATCAGGGGGATTCATAACTCCCGACACCCCCGCGCATTCAGGGTTTTGGTAGTTCCCTAGTTTGCGTAACCTCTTCAAAATTCGCTCAGTGAAGCCCTAAGTATTCCCGCAATGGGGGGACTATAGGGGGGTAGTTTTTACCCAAACATTCAAATTGCTAGTGAAGGGGATACCTCTACCCTTTATTATTATTGTTATTATTAGTGGATACTATTAATCATAGTCCTGTAAAACTAATTAGTATTACTCCTGATGCAGAGCAACTTATTGCTTACTGTGCTCGGGTGTCTAATCCAAAAAATCAAGACAACCCTGACAATGAGAAACTAATTAGATACCTGATCAAGCATCAACACTGGTCTCCGCTAGAGATGGCTCATGTGGTGATGTCTATTGAGACCACTAGAGCTATTGGTGCTCAGATACTTAGACACAGATCGTTTAGCTTCCAAGAGTTTTCTCAACGCTATGCCGATGTGTCCTCTATCGAGTTCGCTAAACCTCCTGTGCTGAGACGTCAAGACACAAAGAACAGGCAGAACAGTATTGATGATCTAGATGATGTAACAACTGCTGGATTTAGTATTAGAACTAAATATCTCTTTGACAGCTCTCAGAGGCTCTACAAGGAGATGTTGGCTGCTGGTGTAGCCAAAGAGTGTGCAAGGGATGTATTGCCCCTTGCAACGCCTTCTAGGCTCTTTATGGCGGGTTCTGTGAGGTCTTGGGTCCACTATGTGCAGCTTCGATGCGGTAATGGGACTCAGAAAGAGCATCAGGACATTGCAATGATGTGTCGAGAGGAATTGGTTAAAGCTTTGCCAGTGGTGATGTCTGCTGTGTCTTCTCCTTAAAAAATGACAGAAATTTGCGTTACCTATCCTCTATAGCGCGAGCGCGGCGCATCCCCCGTGGCCCCCTTGCCTGTGGAAAACATGAGGGGGGTGGGGGGTATCGGCAGGCCTCCAGCCAAACCCCTTGCAAACACAGGGCTTGAGCTAGTACCCAGGTCTAGTTTCGCCCTATTTATTACCTTTAGCACAGATTTGACACCAAAATGATCCTTAGCTGTGTCATTTGTGTCTGATTTTGTGATGATCTGTACAATTTCTAACTCATACTCACTATGGATAAGAGATCTGCTTCAATGTTAAAGTATTCCCTGTACGAAATGGGGAAACGTATTAACTACTTACTTGAACTCATACCAGAGGACCAGACCTGGATACCAGGAGAGCGTTCAACCATTGACGACGCATCAGAGGCGATCTTGGCTATAGAATCCGAATGGATTATTAATGATGAGCAGCGCCGGGCATTTAGCGTGATTGAATACGAGTAGCAACTGATACATTTCTGCAACGCCTTGCTGATAGTGACGAGTTTAGTATGATTCATACACTCAGTGTGTACCTCGTTACTGTTTTAACATTGCGCCTCCACTGTGCCAACTGCTCTTGATCGTGTCCAAGTCCTGTTGCAGCCTCAGGTTTATGCAGACTTAAAAACTCTGGCAAAACACAACAGGCACAGCTTGAGCCGTATGGCTGCAGAGTTGGTAGTCCATGCCATGCAAACCCCAACGTTTAAGGCTCAAATGGAAGAGGCGCGCATTAAGTTTCCAGCAAAGGCAGACCCAAGGATTTCTGAACCACAGGCACAGTTCCGTGATGAGATCACAAAAGCCGCCATGGATGGGGCAGATCTGAACAAAGCAGAACTAAAGCGCTTGCTGTCTGTTCTTATGGACCAACTCGACGGCTAGCCCCAAAGGTGTGTAAGTAGGTGATACACTACTTAGTAACAAAATTCTGATCGATGCCTGTTGTACAGGTTCCAATGAACACTGAATGCCATAAGGCATTAAAGCTGTATGCGGCTTACCTCGGCATCACTATGGGTGAGCTGATGTACCGGTGCGCAAGGCATAGTTTTCATAAGCAAGCGCAGACTTGCAATTGGATGAACAACACCCTTGCTTCTCTTGACATTCCTCTTGATAAAGGAAGCGAAAAACCTTGCTTTGGTTTCCCCTGCAATCTCTGCAGTAAGAGAACAGAGTGTAGAACTGGTGTGTATGAAGGCTTGGCGGTGATACCTGATAAGCACAAGCAAGCGCTTGGCTGAGGCGTGTTGTCCCTATACCACAGAGCGTAGGCTTTGATGAGTTGTTGAAATAATTCGCATCCATTTAAAGATGAATACAAAAATAATATAAAGCAATTATTGAGAGCGATAATTATTCTTTTAATGCCGTGTACTTTTATGGAGTGGGCAACAAGTGACACACCCACCGATTTACTGATGGTGCATGGGGATGCAGATTTCAGGGCATGGCAGGCGTGCGTCAAGTACGCCCTTCACCTGATCGAACAACGAGACGGGCCACAAGCGGTACGCACTTTTGTACAAGCCATGGCTCAGCAATATCCACGCGGGTATAGCCAGCGGGCTGGCATCTCAAAGATGCTTGAAGCTCGCCTGACACAGGAGCGAATTGCAATTGTAAATTAATATAACAACAGACTAGCCACTGCATACACACAGTGGGTAGCTTGTGTTCATGCAGGCGATCCGACCTGCACCGCACCACACCACACCATGACAGTTTCAGACCTTTCGTCTCTCACTGGCATTACATACTTGGAAGCCGCATCCGTTCAATACGGAATCGATTTCACGCCTGACGAGTTAGCTGAACTCGACAAGTGGCACGAAAAAGCCCACCCATGGACTTTCACCCTAACCACTTGTAACGGGACTGAAGAATTCTGGTATTTCACAGGACCAGCTATTACTGATGATCCTACAGTTCCTGAATTAATTGCTTCACTTGTTATAGATAATCATTATCTACAAGAAGATGAAGACATTACCTACAAGTTGGGCAAAAAGATCGAAGCTAACACCGAAAAATGCAAGCGATTGTTTGGTTCTTACTGGGACATTCTCATGTTCATGGATGAGGACGAGATCGCCAAAGTTTTTTGATTGTTGGTACACACCTCATACCACACACACAGGTTGGTGATTCGTAAACGCGAGCGGTCAGGTGCAAACCCTGACCCACCTATTGCCGATCTATTCGGCAACTACATAAAGCAACCATGCCGTGCCAATCAAGCTTGCGCCGGTCAAGTAATCCTCAACCGATTATTGATCAAGCAAAAGTAACAGCTCTTCAAAACCTCAATGTCAAGCAGCCAAAACTTACGACTCTTGAACGTGCTTTCTGGCTCACTTTTAAAAAACAACAACACCGCAACCTCACTCAATCATGACTATTCCTGTTTCTTTGCCGCCGCTTCTGCATCGGAAGTTCTTCATCTTCTTAGGAAGCGACACAGAAAATGTTATTGATGTGGACGAATGCCTCGCCCGCACTTATAACGAAGCCACCCTAATTGCGCGGAGCCTTTGCTCCTCATCTCAATATGTTATCTCGGTTGAAGATTCAAACGCTGCATAATGCAGGCTATGTTTTATTGCTGTTCCTTTTATTTGTTTGGGTAAACATCTTTATTTCTTTGTAAGTACACACCACATACACAACACACCCGGCATTGACGGCCGGGTTTTTTTGTATCAACTCGCACAATTGTCACCTGCATTTTTTACCTGTGGAATCACGAGAGTTAGACAACGTTGCGCGGCAACTCCAACGAGAACGCCAGGCTTCAGAAGAGGCAATCGATACCCTCCGTCGGGGTGTTGATAGAGCGAATCAAAAGTCTTACGCATCATCCACCATTTTGGGGCAGGCGTTAATCAAATCTTTTGCACATTCGTTCGCTGTGTTGTACGAGGAACGGTTGCATTTGTTACGCAAAGGCAAGGCGGCAGTTGATGCTGAATTGGTTGTAAACAAGCTCAAGAATGTTGACCCATACGTTGTGTGGGTAATCATTGCAAAGACAGGGCTTGACGTGCTTGGCAAAGAATCACATCCACAGTTAGTGGAGTTGTCCGTACCTATGTCACAAGCAGTACATAACCAACTGAGACTTGACTGGTATTGGAAAGAAAACCGTGATTTGTACAAAGACACAGAAAGGTACTTTCACCCTGCAACAGGTACACGTCAAAAAAACACGGTGCTCAAGCGTGCGTTTAATAAGGCAGGTATTGAATGGCCTTCATGGAACAGGACAGTCCACCACAAGGTTGGTGGCTGGCTCCTTGACATCTTCATGCGTGCCACAGGTTGGCTAAAGGTTGAGACTAGACAGAGGACCAAGCTACGCAAATGCTCTGTGTTGGTGTATAGCCGTGAATATTTAGAACTGCGTGACACCATTACACACCAAGCAGAGAGTGTGGCGTTTTGTCAGTGGCCGATGTTGTGTCCTCCTATTGCACATACCAATGAAGAGCCTGGAGGCTATTTAAGCGAAATTATCCGAAAGTCTCAACCTGTGATTCGTAAGTCGCATTCATTGGGCGCATGTAAGCAGGGCGAGCTGCCTTTGCGCATGATGAACAATCTGATGGGCGTAGCTCTTCGAATTAACCGTGATGTGCTGGAGGTAGCAAACCACTGCAAAGAGCACCAAATCTCCATTGGTAAATTCTGCTGTGACAAATTTATTGACCCACCAGCATCGCCTGGTGAGCACCCAACAGAGGAGGAACTAAGGGAGTACAAAAGAGCTCGCCGCACAATTGAAGATCACAACGCACAGCTTGCACAAAGGAACTGGCGTACCTCAGAAGTGATGTATGTAGCGAACAAGTATGCCGACGAACCTGCGTTCTATTGCGTGGTTTCAGCGGACTACCGCGGTCGTATCTACTACAACAACACCGCTCTCAATCCACAGGGCACAGACTTCGATCGCAGCCTTCTGTATTTTTCAGAAGAGGGAGTCGTTGATCCGTATTACCTGGCGTTCAACGTCAGCAACGCATACGGCAACGACAAGATGTCAATGAAAGATCGTATTGATTGGACGTATGACAACTTTCCCCTGATCGAACGCATTGCACGCGATCCGATTGGAACTATTTCTGATTGGGAAGTTGCTGCTGAGCCATGGGTCTTTATGGCGAGCTGCTGCGAGTTTGCTCGCTGTTGTATTTGGGAAACAAAGTGGACTTCAGGTCTGCCTGTCGGAGTTGACGCCACTCAAAGTGGAATTCAGGTGCTGTGTTCGCTCACTCTTGACGGCAATGGCGGAGACCTCGTGAACTTGACACCAGGAGACAAGCCACAGGATGGCTACAAAACAGTTGCAGATTATGCAGCTAATTTGTTAGATAGTCCTTACAATTCGTGGCTTAATCGCAAGGTAAGCAAACGAGTATGCATGACGGTGCCTTATGGAGTTTCGAGAAATAGTGCTCGTTCGTACATACGCAATGAGCTAAATGCTCAGGGCAGAGATTTATCTGAGCCTGGTGTTTTGTCTGACATTGTGTATGCCATATACGATGAAGCTATTCCTTCAATTTTTCCTGGACCAGTAAATGCAATGAACTGGCTGCAAAGCTCAGCTCAAAAAATCCTTGAAACACAGGATGAAATTTGCTGGACATCACCATCAGGCTTCAAGGTTGTACAAGACCTTCGCAAGCCAAAAGGAAAGAGAGTCAAGACACGTCTTCTTGGCAGCATTGTCACTTCATTTGTAGCTGATGGCGCTGGTGAAGTAGATAAGGCACACCACAAGAATGCGCTTGCGCCAAACGTGGTCCACGCCGCTGATGCAGCGTTGATCCACTACGTCTTTTCCTATTGGGATAAGCCGTTCATGTGCATCCATGACTGCACTCTTGGTCGATCATGTGACATGCGTGAAATGGGTCAACAAGTACGACTCCATTTTGCTGAAATGTACAAACACCCCGTGCTTCAAGAGTGGGCAAATGAGGTTGGGGTAGAGATACCAGAAGACCTCATGAAAAACACTTTGGATATTGAACTGGTCAATGAATCCGATTATTTCTTTTGCTAATGGACGATCTCAAACCAGCACCCAACGCCACCATGTTGGAACGCATCCATCACTACGTTGCAACTGATCAATTTGAAAAGGGGTCAGCACTAGCTGCCCTTGGTGATTGGTTGGAAGTATGTGCAGCACCCGAACTCACGTTCTACACAGACGAACTGGACTAGACTCTTGTTACACCGGGTACTAACTCGGTGCTATACTCACCTCACACACACCGTATGAAGTCATGGTCTACAAGCGTCAACCCAGTGCGATGCCACGGGTAAAAATCTTCGAAGCTCCAAAACTCCGTTCCATTGGACAGGTGTTTCGTTATACCTTTGAGCACAAATGGGATGACACTGCCGGAGAAGAACCTAATCGCATCAACGCTGATGTTGTTATGGAATTATTCGGTGCTAGTTATCCGGTAAAGCATTGCGCGGAAGCCTGGTTTTGGCATCAACTCAGGACTGAGTACAAAAAGCTCAAGCCTGGGAACACCAAAGCAACAATGAACCGTGTGACGGGCGTCTTAAAAACGGCCATTGAATTCACACGTCGGGCTGGATGTCACACAATTATTTGTGATCCATCAAGTACCAAACTTCCAGAATCAAAAGTGCGTCACTCGTACTACACAAGAGAGGCTGTTAAACAGTTTCATTACTACGCAGTAGAGCACCTGGAAGATCCATTTATGGCTCATGCCATTCATGTGGCTTGTTACACAGGAATGCGTCAAGCTGAAATGCTTCGGCTTCGCTGCGCTGACATCGATTTTGAATACACAGTCCCAACCATTTGGGTTGGTGGAAATCCTGACATCGGTCTCACTACTAAAAACGGTGAGTACAGAGAGATGGCTATCTGCCCTGAATTAATGGACAGCGCACGCTGGCTGAAAGAACACTGCACTAACAGCACCCAAAATTTGTTTGCTCAATATGAGCCAACGAAAGCCGGAGGCAAATTGCTGCGTGATCACTTCCGTTTGATCTTGGACTTGCCCTGTTTCGACAACAAGTACGCCAACCGCAAGCAATATTGCTGGCATACGTTGCGCCACACCTTTGCCACTTGGCTTGGGGAACACAACAGCTCTGCCACGGTTGCTGAGATTGGTGGATGGAAAGACAGGAAAATGGTGGAGCGGTACTGCCACGCCACCGACGCAGCTAAACGCCATGCCATCAATACGTTTGGTAAAGCCAAAGCTGATGCTGCATCTATCCCTGCCTTGCCTGCTGGTTTGGACAAGCTATTGACGCTTGACCCATCTAAGCTAGACAGGCTGATGAAGCTGGCTGCCTTAGCTGAATCGTTCTGATTTAGGTACTAGCCACTTTGCAATTACACACCGCTTTTCGATCTGGTAGTTTTATCAGTGCGCTATGGATCGGGCAAACCCCAGTCCAGGCCTAAGCGGATGTGGCGGAATTGGTAGACGCGCTAGTTTCAGGTACTGGCACCTAATACACACCCATGCGGCCAAAGGGCCGCTTTTTTATTGGCATCACAAGGAAGTTACACACCTTGTACTAACCCGTGAAACTAAAACAGTTATCTCAACTCGAAATCGAGAAATTAACGCCTGAGCAGTACGCAATGTACCTGGCTTATGGCGATCCTGATGTAGTCAACTTTTCCGAAGAAGAGTTACAAAACTATATCAAATCATACAAAGAATTTGATCTCTAAATTCACTCATGTCAAAAAACCGCTACGTTTTCAGCACCACCCTCGAAGGATTCATCAACTTAGGTGAACCTTCTGGCAAGTATAACAACTGCTGTTTTAGCTTCCGACTCCCGGATTCAGTCCTGGAAGAGGCAGAAAAAGACCGCGAAGAACTACTTGCATGGGTAGAAACAAAGGTTACAGGTAGGCTTTCTACCAATGTTCCTAAGTGGGATGAAGATGGTCTAGTTAAATACAGTTTTGATGGAGATACAGGACGTGCTCGCCCTGTCTTTGTTGATACTAATGGTGATCCAATTGATGCAAATGTTCTTAAGCCTATTGCTAAGGGGACAAAAGTTAAGATCGCTTG